>SDBS01000033.1_pt1 | contig 91972 bp, 83 predicted proteins | sample 2277091 | NCBI WGS metagenome assembly SDBS01 (sample SAMN10404972, study PRJNA504765) | marine sediment metagenome | isolation source: marine sediment core GS10_PC15, 163 cmbsf | place: Arctic Ocean: Southern Knipovich Ridge | collected 2010
GCTGGTCCGCACTTCCACGGTTTCGTTCTTTTCCATCAGGTAGCCCCGCTGCCCGTCCAGGGTCAGGTAGGCCTTCTCTCCCTTGGTCTGCATCTGGACTCTGATCCGGGAGTCGGATGCGACCAGCATGGGACGGAAGGACAGCGTGTGGGGGCAGATGGGGGCAATGATGATGGCCGGGATGTAAGGCTGGATGATGGGCCCCCCGGCGGAGAGGGAATAGGCCGTCGAGCCCGTCGGGGTCGCGATGATAAGCCCGTCGGAACGGGGGATGGCGACCTCCTTGTCATTGATCCACATCGCGCACTGTATCATACGAGCCAGGGCGCCCTTGTTGATCACTATGTCATTGAGACAGTAATAGGTCTTCCCGCGTGTGTCCGCTTCCAGGACCTGCCGGGGGCTGACGATGTGTTCGTCACCGGCCAGGTAGGCGTCCAGGGTCACGAACACCTCATCCAGGGGGACCTCGGTCAAGAATCCCAGGCTTCCCATGTTCACGCCCAATACCGGCACCCGGTTCGCGGCGGCCAGGTGGGCGATGCTGAGCAGGGTGCCATCCCCGCCCAGGACGATCACCAGGTCGACCTCGGCCGGCAGCGCCTCCCGTGAAACGCCCTGCCGCTGCCCGAGCATTTCCGCCGCCGCGGACTCTAACCGGCACTCCACCCCGCGTTCGGAAAAATAGCCGATCAGCTGTCTCAGCGCCGTATCGACTTCCGGGGCATGCGGCTTGATGACGAATCCGACTCGCTCAATTTGTCTCATCCCACACCGCCTCCTTGATCTGAGTTTCTCTCTGCTCCGGGGTCAGCGAAGAGGGCCCCAGCTCCCAGAGCGCCAGGAATTCCCGGTTCCCCTTCTGGCCCGAAATGGGAGAACGCATGACTCCTGCCAATCCGAAACCCAGGGAATCCGCATCCGCGGTAACCCGGGACAGCACCTCGAGGTGAAGCGACGGATCCTTGATCACGCCCTTTTTCCCCACGCGGCCTTTCCCCACCTCGAACTGCGGTTTGATGAGCGCGATCAGTTTCCCGCCTCCGATAAGATCGGACAGCGCCGGCAGCACCTTCAGTAGCGAGATGAAGGACAGGTCCATGACAGCCAGGTCCACTGGCCCCGGCAGGTCGCCGGTAGTCAGATAGCGGGCATTCTTCTTGATGGCCGTCACCCGGGGATCGTTCTTCAGTTTCCAGTCCAGCTGACGAGGATCCACATCCACGGCATACACGCGGGAGGCCCCTTTCTGCAGCAGGCAGTCGGTGAATCCCCCGGTGGAGGCCCCCAGGTCGAGCGCGACCCGGCCCTGAACCGGAATCCCGAAATGCAGGAGCGCGGCCTCCAGCTTCAGCCCCCCCCGGGACACGTAAGGCGGCCGCTGCTTCAAGTGGAGCTTCTTCCCGGCATCGAGCAACTGACCTGGCTTCTCGACGCGGAGCTCTCCCGTGTACACATCCCCCGCCAGGATCAGGGCGTGGGCCAGGTGACGGCTCGCGGCCAAGCCCTGCGCGACCAGCATCTTATCCGCCCGATCTTTCATAAGCCCGATAATCGATCAGGGTTTTTCACCGCCCCGGTAGAATTCCTCGATTTGAGCGACCAATCCCGGCACATCCAGCCTGTACCTGGCCTTGATCTGCTCGACCTTGCCCACGGGGTAGATTTCCACAGGCAGCCCCAGGCGCTTGAAGCGCAGGTCAAAAAACCCTTCCCCGTCCAGGTATTCTCTGACCGCACTCCCGAACCCCCCGTCGATAACCCCTTCCTCGGCTGTTAAGATCGTGCCCCCGGGCCGGGCGTATTCCCGGAACAGGTCCCCATCCAGCGGTTTGGCAAACCGCGCATTCGCCACCGCCAGGCTGATGCCCGCCTTCTCCAGAGCCTCTGCCGCTTCGAGCGCGGGACGCACCATGTTGCCGAACGCCACCAGGAGATCCTTCCCCTCCCTGAGGAGCTCCGCCTTCCCCAGGGGGATCTTTTTCCGGGCCTTGTCCATGGGGACGCCGGGGACCTTCCCCTTGGGGAACCTGACAGCGACCGGATGGCCATAGCTGAAGGCCGAATGCAGCATGTGCCGCAGCTCGTTCTCATCTTTGGGGGCCATGACGATCATGTTGGGCAGATGCCGCAGGTAGACAATGTCATTGATACCCTGGTGGGTGGGGCCGTCATCAGGGACGATCCCGGCACGGTCCAAGACGAATAGGATCGGGACGTCCATGAGACAGACATCATGGTAGAGCTGGTCGTAGGCCCTCTGCAGGAAAGTGGAATAGATGGCCACCACCGGCTTGTATCCTCCCAGCGCCAGCCCGGTGGAAAACACCACGGCATGCTGTTCTGCAATCCCCACATCAAAGAGTCGATCCGGGTATTTCTTGCCGAACGGACCCAATCCGGTCCCATCGGGCATGGCGGCGGTGATGGCCACCAAACGGTCATCTTCTTCGGCCATGTCGAGGATGGTCTCCCCGAACACGGAGGAGTAGGTCGGCCGCTTGTCCGTCTGGAGGACACGGCCCGATGATTTCTCGAAAGGGGATGCGCTGTGGAACTTGGATGGATTATCCTGTGCCGGCCCAAAACCTTTCCCCTTTTTGGTTACACAGAGGATGAGGACGGGCCCGTCGTATCCCTTGGCCTCTTCGAACACCTCGACCAGGGAGGGCAGGCTGTGACCCTGGACCGGACCGATGTAGCGGAGGCCCAGTTCTTCAAAGAGCAGGCCCGGGAAAAACGTCTTCTTGATGGCCTCTTCCAGGGCGCGTCCCACCTTGATCATGGGCCAGCCGATCAGGGGGATGGCCTTCAGGAAGGTCTTGGCATGGTCTTTCATGCGCAGGTAGTACTGCCCGGACACCAGGTATGTCAAGTAGCGCGAGAGCCCCCCCACATTGGGAGAAATGGACATCTCGTTGTAATTCAAGACGATGATAAGCCTCTGTCTCAGATGACCACTCTGATTGAGGGCCTCCCAAGCGATGCCGCCGGTCAGGCCTCCGTCCCCAACGACGGCGATGATATGGTGGTCCTGGCCCTTCCGGTCCCGGGCCGCAGCCAAACCCAGCGCGGCGGACAGGGCCGTGGAGGCATGCCCGGTGTTGTAGGCATCGTGCTCGCTTTCCTCCCGCACCGGGAACCCGCAGATACCGTCCATCTGACGCAGGCCGGAAAACTCCCGACTGCGTCCGGTCAGGATCTTATGGGCGTAACACTGGTGGCCGACATCCCATATGATCTTATCCTTCGGGGAATCGAACACGTAATGCAGGGCCAGCGTCAGCTCCACAACCCCGAGATTGGAGGAAAGATGACCTCCCGTGCTGGAGACCGTATCGATGATCAGCTGCCGGATCTCCTTGGCCAACTGGCCCATTCCCCTGGTCGACAGACCCTTGAGATCCTGGGGTGATGTAATGCTTTCAAGCAGAGCGGGCATCTCTGTCTCCTCTCGTCCAGCCACTTTCCTCACGATGGTTGCGGGTATTGTTCAAAAGGGAAGGCTGTCGTTCTCTCCGGAACCGCCTTCCTGTGGCTTCTTATCCGTATTTTCCTCTTCAGGTAGATCGAAGGGTTCACTCGTGACCTGCCCCTCGGAGTTTTTCAGCAGGATCTCGACCTTTTTCTCCGCTTTCCCCAGCTCCTCCCGCAGGAACCTGGCCAGCTGTACCCCCTTCTCAAAGAGGGCCAGGGATTCATCCAGGGACGACTCGCCGGCCTCCATCTTCTCCACGATGGACTCCAACTCCGCCAAGGCCTTTTCAAAACTTTTTTGCGTCATTTGCCTGTCTCCTCAAGACCGTCTTCGGGCGACTTCGCTCCCGGAGACCGGTCGGCGATACGCCGCTCCGCATCCACGTGTGCCACACGGCAGGAAAACTCCCCCTTGAAGAAGGACACGGTCAAGTCCTGTCCGGACCGGACTTCGTCTGCGCTCCGGACCAGGGTACGTCCGTCCGGCGCCCAGCACAGGGTGTATCCTTTTTTCAACACATTGAGAGGGCTCAGCGCGTGCAGCTCCGCACAAAGCCTATCCCAGCGTGCCTTGACCGCCTGAAGTTTGGCCGCCATCAAGCTGCGGGTTTTCTCATCCAGCAGCTGTGTCATCGACCTGGCCTCCGTGATCTTCAGAGAATGCCGGCGAAGGCAGTTGAGGGCACGCATCTCGAGCTCATCCACGGTCTGAGTCAGGTTGAGGATGCGCAGCCGGAAGCTCTGGAAAACCGGATGACGGACAAGGGAGAGGACCCTGTTCCTTTGCTCCTGCGCCGTGAAGCGCAGGTTCTGGCCCAGGCGCCGCTGGAGGTTTTCAATCCTCTCCTGGAAGCCCGATTCCTCCTCAATCACTATCTCGGCGGCCGCGGTGGGTGTGGAAGCCCGGATATCGGCCACAAAGTCCGCGATGGTGAAATCCACTTCATGGCCCACCGCCGAGATCACCGGAACGGAACAGCGGGCAATGGCACGAGCGACGACCTCTTCGTTGAAGGCCCACAGGTCTTCCAGGGAACCTCCCCCACGCCCCACGATGACCACATCCACATCCTTGCGGGCGGAAAAATAATCAATTCCCTCTACGATCTCTCCGCCGGCACCCTCCCCCTGGACCTTGACCGGATAGATCAGGATGTGCAGCCGCGCGAACCGCCTATCCAGGGTCCTTAGGATGTCTATGATGGCGGCGCCCCGGGGCGAGGTCACAACTCCGATGGTGTGGGGGAAGACCGGAAGGGGCTGCTTGATCTCTGGAGAGAACAGGCCCTCTATGCGGAGCTTTTCCTTGAGCTGCTCGAAGGCCAGCTGGAGCGCGCCCTTGCCTTTGGGCTCGATCAGCTCGGCCTGGAACTGATACTGCCCGCGGCGCTCGTACACGGTGATCTGTCCCCTGCACACCACCTGCAGCCCACTCTCGAGCTCGAAGGGAACCCTCTGGGCCTGGGAGCGCCACATGACGGCGCGAAGCTGGCTTCGCTCGTCCTTCAGATCGAAATACAGGTGCCCGGAATGGGCCCGGGTGAAGTTGGACAGCTCGCCCTCGACCCACAGGGGCCCCGGGAACGCCTTCTCCAGCTCGGTCTTTACCAGTCGCGTGAGCTCCGAGATGGTGAAAATCCTGTCCGGGCGAAGGGCAGCGGTGTTATTCTCCACATCCATCCCCGATAACGAGCCTGCGCTGGATCGAAACCGCCCGGCCGGTCTGCGTCTCGATCTCGATAAAGACCCCGCCCAGGACGCTCCGCTCCTTCGAAGGCTCGAAACGCTGGGGCCGCGAGGTCAAGAACCTCAGCAGGGCCTGCTCCTTCTTGATCCCGATGACCGAATCATACCCGCCGACCATCCCGGCATCGCTGATGTAGGCCGTGCCTTTGGGCAGCACCCGTTCGTCCGCGGTGGGGACGTGGGTGTGGGTGCCCAAGACAGCGGAAACCCGGCCGTCCAGATGCCAGCCCAGGGCCTGTTTCTCCGAGGTGGCCTCGGCATGAAAATCCACCACGATCACCGGAGTGATGGACCGGAGTTTTTCCACCTCCCTGTCGGCGACCCGGAAAGGACACTCAATGGGCTCCATGAAGACCCGGCCCTGCAGGTTCAGGACTCCCACCTTTTCTCCCTGTTTGCCCTCCCAGATATAGGATCCCTTCCCGGGATTGGGATCGGGATAGTTGGCCGGTCGCAGTAGGCGGGGTTCCTGTTCCAGGTACTCGAGGGCATCCCTCTTGTCCCAGATGTGGTTGCCCGAAGTCAGCACGTCGATCTGGGAAAACAGGTCCCTCCCGATCTTTTCCGTGATCCCAACACCGCCCGCGGCATTCTCCGCATTGGCGATGATGAGAGTGGGGTTCAATTCCTCGACCAGGGGCGGCAGGAAAATATCGAGCGCCCGCCTCCCGGGACGGCCGATGACATCCCCGAGGAACAACACGCTCAGTCTATCTGGCATACTCAACCGCCCTCATCTCTCGAATGACCGTGACCTTGATCTGTCCGGGGTAATCGAGCTCATCCTTGATCTTCTGGGCGATCTCCTTGGCTGCCAGGGTCGCCTGGTCGTCAGAGATCTTCCGGCTCTCCACGATGATGCGGATCTCACGCCCTGCTTGTAGGGCGAAGGCCTTGGCCACGCCATCGAAGGAATGGGCCAACTCCTCCAGCTTCTCCAGCCGTTTTATATATGTCTCCAGCAGTTCCCGCCGCGCACCCGGCCGGGCCGCGGAGAGCGTGTCGGCCGCCTGGACCAGCACCGCCTCGATCGAAGGGAAATCGATGTCCCGGTGGTGGGAGGCGATGGCCTGGCAAACAGCCTCCGACTCCCCGTGCTTCTTGGCCAGCGCCACACTCAGCTCCGTGTGGGTCCCCTCGACATCGCGATCGACGGCTTTCCCGATATCGTGCAGCAGCCCGGCCCGGAGAGCGACCCGGACGTCCAGGCCCAGCTCTGTCGCCATCAGGGCCGACAGGGTAGCGACCTCTTTGGAATGCTGGAGCACGTTCTGCCCGTAGCTCGTCCGGTACTTCAGTTTCCCCAAATGTTTGATCAGCTCGGGATGCAGGTCCTGGATCCGCAGCTCCAGGGCCGCGGATTCCCCTTCCTGCCTGATCTTGCGGTCCAGTTCCTCCTTGACCGTTTCCACCACCTCTTCTATACGGGCGGGATGGATGCGTCCGTCGTTCACGAGCTTCTGGATGGCCAGCCGGGCCATCTCCCGGCGGATAGGATCGAAGCTGGACAGGATCACGGCTTCAGGAGTGTCGTCCACGATGATGTCCACCCCCGTGGCAAGCTCCAGGGCCCGGATGTTCCGTCCTTCCCTGCCGATGATGCGTCCCTTCATGTCATCAGAGGGGAGATCGACCACTGATACCGTGGTTGCCACCACATGTTCGGCCGCAGACCTCTGGATTGCCTGGCTGATGATATCCTGCGCTATGGCCTGGCTCTTTTCCCGGGTCTCCTCTTCGATCCGGCGCAGCGCCTGGACAGCCTCTAATTTGGCTTCGTCTTCGATCCTCCTCTGCAGCTCTTTTTTGGCCTCCTCCTGTGTCAGGTTGGAGACCCGTTCCAGCTCCTCGATGGCCCTCTGGTTTATCCTGGCATACTTCTTTTCCTGCTCGGATAGCTCCCCTTCCCTGTTCACGAGACGCCGCTCCTTGTTCGAAAACTCCCGTTCCTTACGTTCCAGGTTCTGGACTTTCCTTTCCAGGTTCTCTTCCTTGTTGACCAGCCGCCGTTCATGCTCGTTGAACTTGCGTCTGCGGTCCCTGGTCTGGCGCTCAAAATCAGACTTGAGGTTCAGAAATTTCTCTTTGGCTTCCAGGGTGGCTTCTCGTTTGGTCTTTTCCGCGTCCTCCCGTGCCTTGTCCAGCAGTGCTTCTGCCTCCTGCCGGGCTTTGAAAAGCATACGGGAGCCGGACCGGCGCTGCAGCAGGACAACGACAAGGGTGGCCGCCAAAACGACCGATACACTTACTGAGATTATTAGCCCTAAATTCACTTTGAACACCTCCAAACGGGGTGTCAAAGGAGATGAAAGTCAGGAGGGATAAGTCATGATGATCGCGTACAGCAGGGTTTGATTCCGAAAGGATTCAGGTCGCGTCTCCTCATCTTCTCTGGTAGTATCGAACACCGCAAGTCTCAATCGGCTCTACGGCCGACCGCCTTGAATGTATCTTCATCATTATCGGAAAAATATTCCTCCAAACTCTCTATTTCAGTCTCCATGTTACCGATGACTTCGTTGAGCTTATCCAGTTTCTTCTGGCTGAGCAAGAATTCATCCGCTATGTTCAGGGCGGCCAGCACCGCGATCTTGACGGTATCCGCCGACTTGGATTTGACTGCTACTTCTCTCATTTTCTGATCCACATACGAAGTCAGATGGCTTATGTATTTTTCGTCTTCTTCTCCTTTGACTCTTATCCTGTATTTCTGATCGAAAATTTCGATCTCTAAAATCTTGTCAATCATATTTCAAGTTGATCAATCTGTCCGATGATGCTCTCTATTTTGATCTTGATGGCCTCCCTTTCTTTCTCGAAGGATTTCAGGTTTTCGTCCAGCTTTCCAGCCCGCCGGGCTTCATCGCCCAGGGTCTTCTTCTCCGCCTTCAGGTCCCTGACCTGCTTTTTCAACTCTACGTTTTCGCTGTTGATCTTGTTTATATACTCGACAACTTGTGAGATTTTCCCTTCGAGAATTTTAATTCTTTCCAATTCACTTGTCAATTTTCCCCTCCTTCTCTTAATTGCAAATCAAAACGCGATCGTAGCGCCTTCACGATCTTTTCCTGCAGGGCATCCACTTCCCCCGCCTGTAGAGTCTTCTGGGGGTTTCGGAACATGAAACGCAGGGACAGGCTGACCTTGTCCTCAGGCACGCCCGAACCCGTGTAGCGGTCAACCAGGGCGTAATGCTCAAGGTGAGGCAGCTTGAGCCCGTCTAAGGTTTCCTTAACCTCCTGATAGGGGACGTCCCGGTCGATCAGAAAGGAGACGTCCCGGCTCACGCTGGGATATTTGACGATGGGAGAGAAGCTGAACGCCTGAGACTGCAGCTCGAACGTGACATCCAGGTCGATCTCGGCGGCCCACACGGGTTCGGTCAGGTCATAAGCATCCAGGATTTCCTGCTTCAGCTGCCCCAGTATCCCTGCTTCGGCACCCTTCACACGCAGGGCCAGCGCGCAGCCCGTCTCGAAAAAGGGATGGTCCCGGTTCTGGAAGGAGACCGGTCCGTAGCCCAGCTGTGTCATCAGGCTTTCGCAGGTCCCTTTGAGCAGGAAAAAATCGGTTTTACCGCTCCGGCCCTGCCAGTGCGGGGATCCCAAGGCACCCCAGGTAATCATGGCCATGGCCTGCTGCTCCCGTCTGTTTTCCTCATCCCGGCTGAAGATGTGGCCCAGCTCAAACACATGGACGCCTTCGGCTCCCCGGTTTTTGTTCCAGGCTACGGTCCCCAGCAGGCCGTCCAGGAGAGTCGTCCTCAGGAGAGCGGCACGGGTGGAGATGGGATTGCGGATGGCGATCGCTTCACGGCCGTGTCGAAACAGCGCTTCCCGGGAGGGATCCATGAAGCTGTAGTTCACGACTTCATCGAAGCCGTGGTGGAACATGAGCTGCCGAAGTCCGGTCTCAAGCGTGCGTTTGCGGTCCATGCTCAGATCGACGGTTTCCACGGCCGGCAGTCGTGCCGGGATGTTCTCATAACCAAAGAAGCGGGCGATCTCTTCGATCAGGTCCGCCTCACGCTCGATGTCCACACGGAAAAAGGGCACCGTGACCTGCCAGATTCCCGGCTGCTGTTGCTTCACCTCGAATTCGAGGGCCTGCAGGGTCTTGATCACGAATCCCTCGTCGATCTCCACTCCCAGCAGCTCGTGGATGCGGTGGTGCCGGATGACCACTGTCTTGGGCCGCGGGGGCTTGGGAAACACGTCCAACATCCCCCGATAAGCGAGCCCTCCCATCCGGGTCAGCAGAGAGGCCGCCAGCATGGCCGCGCGGGGTGGAAAATCGATGTCCGCACCCCGTTCGAAGCGGTAGGACGCATCGGTCTGAATCCCGGCCTTCTTCCAGGTCTGGCGTACGGATACGGGGTCGAAGTAGGCGCTCTCGATCAGGACAGCCCGCGTCGTCTCCGAGACGGCGGATTCCTCTCCTCCGACGACTCCCGCCAGGGCCACCGGGTTTTTACCGTCTGCGATCACGAGCATGTCCTGGGACAGTGCCACATCCTTTCCCTCGAGTGTCCTCAAGCCCTCGCCCCGTCTGGCGCAGCGGACGATGATCTTGTCCCCCTTGAGTTTTGCCAGGTCGAAGGCGTGGATGGGCTGCGCCGTGGCAAACAGGACATAGTTGGTCACGTCCACGAGGTTGTTGACGGGACTCAAACCCATGGCACGCAGCCTCTTCTGCATCCAGTGCGGCGAGGGGCCTACTTCAATCCCGCCAACGATCATTGCGCAGTACCGCGGGCAAAGGCCCTCATCCAGGATCTGGATGTCGAAGTGTTCGGCGATCTGCTGGTCGCCCTCGATGATCGAAAAATCCGGTGATTTCAGCGGGAGCCCCAGGGCCGCGGCCAGTTCCCGGGCCACCCCCAGGTGACCCAGGGTATCGGGGCGGTTGGCATAGGTCTCTAGCTCGAGGATGGTATCGTCGCCGGTCTCCTCCCAATCGTCGACCAGCATCCCGATGTTGTTCAGGCTGTCGATCACCTCGGTGTCAGGCAGATCCAGGGCGATGTAGTCTTTGAGCCAGTCAATGCTTATTTTCATTTTTTCGAAAACTGTCTTATGAATCTCAGGTCATTCTCATAGAAATAGCGGAGATCCGGTATCTGCAGGGAGAACATGGCTGTCCGTTCGATCCCCATGCCGAAGGCGAATCCGGAATATTCTTCCGGATCGATGTTGACGTTCTTGAAAACCTGAGGATCCACCATTCCGGCTCCCAGGATCTCCAGCCAGCCCGTACCCTTGCACACGCGGCACTCTTCCTCCTCACCGTTGCAGACCGTGCACCCGATGTCCACCTCGGCAGACGGTTCGGTGAAAGGAAAGAAACTGGGCCGGAACCGGATCTTGATCCTTTCATGATAGAAGGCCTTGAGAAAACACTCCAGCGTGCCCTTGAGATGCGCGAAGGTAATGCCGTGATCCACCACCAGCCCCTCTACCTGAAAGAACATGGGAAGATGTGTGGGATCCGGTGTCTCCTTGCGAAAGACTTTTCCGGGATTGATCATCCGGATGGGGGGTTTTCGTTTCTCCATCACCCGGATCTGGACCGGCGAGGTGTGTGTCCGCAGCAGCAGGTCATCATCGATATAGAGAGTGTCCCAATCGTCCCGGGCCGGATGATGGGGAGGGAAATTGAGCGCCTCGAAATTGTAGAAATCCGTCTCCATTTCCGGCCCGTCTTCGATGCTGAAGCCCATCCGTAAAAATATCTGTTCGATCCTTTCTTTGATGTGAAGGACAGGATGGGGTGAACCCCAGTATGAAACCCGGCCGGGGAGGGTCAGGTCGATATCCGGCCCGCTGCGGGAAGGAGCCCGGAGCTCATTTTCGAGCCGATCCAGCTCGGCCTGTACATGCCGCTTGATGGCGTTGAGCTCCTGACCGGCCGCGGGTTTCTGTTCCGGGTCGAGCGCTTTCATCGACTCGAAGAGTCGCGTAAGCTGGCCGTTTTTTCGGCTGAGATAGAGATTTCGCAGCTCCTGCAGGGCCTTCTGATCCCGGACCTCGACCACCGCCTGTGCAAACTGATCCCGGAGGACCTGGATCTTGTCCTTCAGCGTCTCCATCCCGCGCTCGCTCTCGTCATTCAGACCCCGGCCGTCTTGACCTTTTGCACCAGCTGGCCGAACGTGCCCGGCGCATTGACCGCTAACTCCGCCAGGATCTTGCGATCCAGGGCGACATTCAACACCTTAAGGCCGTTTATGAACCGGCTGTAGGAAAGCCCGTGGAGCTCGGCCGCGGCTTTAATCCGGATGATCCACAGGCGGCGGAAATCCCGCTTGCGGGTCTTCCGATCCCGATACGCGTATAAGAGCGATTTTTCCACCGCTTCCTTGGCGGTACGATAATTGGTGCTGCGCGTACCCCAGTACCCTTTGGCGAGCTTAAGGATCTTGGCTCTTCGTTTTCTTCTCTTGCTTCCTCTCTTAACTCTGGGCATTGTACTCTCCTGTTGTGCTGTGTCCCACTTCGAGAATTCGTCCCTTAATTTCAGACAATAAGACTGACTGGCAGACCTCGGCCTAAAAATCGTATGGGAGCATGGACTTTATCCTGCTCCGGTCGGCGGGGCTGACCTCAGCAGACTTCGACAGGTTCCGCTTCCGCTTGGCTGATTTCTTGGTGAGGATATGATTCTTGAAGGCTTTGCTATGGAGTATCTTCTTTTTTCCGGTTACCTTGAACCTCTTTTGGGCTCCTTTGTGCGTCTTTAGTTTTGGCATCTTTATCTCCTGATTTCAGAGGGCTCAGAAACGCTGAAACAGCCCACGGCTGCGAGCGTATGGTTCCATCCTGCTGTCCCAAGTCCTGGGTATCGCCGAAGACACGGTTCAGAATGGCTCGCGCCAGTTCGGGTTTGGCTTTTTCCCGACCGCGGAGCATGACCGTGATCTTGACCTTGTTCCCGTCCTTCAGGAACCGCTGCACATGCTTGATCTTGAACGTGTAGTCATGGATGCTGATCTTGGGGCGGAACTTGATCTCCTTGACCTGTATGTTCTTCTGATGCTTCTTCGCCTCCTGCGCCTTCTTGTGCTGCTCATACAGAAATTTTCCGTAATCCATCACTCGGCACACAGGAGGATTGGCCTGTGGGGCCACCTCCACCAGATCCAAGCCTTTATCTTGAGCCAGGCTAAGGGCCTCTTCGATGGAGAGGATTCCGACCTGGCTCTTGTTCTCGTCGATGATCCTGACTTCTCGGGCTCGAATCATTTCATTGATCCTGTGCGGCTTTTCCTTCCGTTTCCCAGGATAGAAAGTTCTTCTTCTGATGACAGTCCTCCTTTAAATGTTCACGCTTAATGATTTATTGTGAATCAATTGTGTGACTTTATCAAGGAATTCATTCAGCTGGACTTCGCCCTTGTCACCCTGCGTGTGGACCCGGAGGGAGGCGGTCCCACGCTCCACTTCCTTGTCGCCCACTATCAGGATAAGGGGGATCTTGTGGGTCTCGGCATCCCGGATCTTGTAGCCCATCTTTTCCCGACGGGAGTCCACGGACGTCCGCAGGCCCCTGCCTTTGCAGCGGGCGGCCAGGTCCTCGGCATAGGCGTTGTGCCGGTCGGCGATCGGGATGATCACGGCCTGCACCGGGGCCAGCCACAGAGGGAAACTCCCGTTGTAATGCTCGATCAGGACCCCGAAGAACCGCTCCAGGGAACCCAGCAGCGCCCGGTGGATCATGTAGGGCCGGTGCTTGTGCCCGTCCTCGCCGATATAAGACAATTCAAACCGCTCGGCCAGGTTGAAATCGAGCTGTATGGTGGTGCACTGCCATGACCGCTGCAGCGCATCCTTGATCTTGATGTCGATCTTGGGGCCGTAGAACACGCCCTCGCCGGGATCGACGCGAAATTCCAGCCCTTCGGCTTTTAGCGCTCCTTCCAGGGCCTTGGTGGCCTTATCCCAGTCCTCGGCCGCGCCGCAGGACTTCTCGGGACAGGTCGAGAGGAATACATCGTACTGGGTAAAACCGAAGGTGCTCAGGATATGGACAGCCAAGGTGATGGTCCGCCGGATCTCCTCCTCCAGTTGGTCGCCCCTACAGAAGATGTGGGCATCATCCTGGGTGAATCCCCGGGCCCGCATCAGGCCGTGGAGGACACCACTGCGCTCGTAGCGGTAGACCGTGCCCAGCTCAGCCCAGCGCAGGGGCAGGTCGCGATAGCTGCGCTGGCGGGACTTGTAAACCATGATGTGGAAGGGGCAGTTCATCGGCTTGAGCTGGTACTCCAGGTCTCCCTTCTTGAAGGTCGGATAGAGCGCATCGTAGAACTCGGTGTGGCCGCTGGTGCGCCACACATCCAGCTTGGCCACGTGCGGGGAATACAGCAGTTCATAATCGGCCTTGAAATGCTCCTCCCGCCAGAAGTCCTCGATGACGCTGCGGACGGCCGCGCCATTCGGGTGCCAGAGGATCAGGCCGCCTCCCAGGCTCTCGTTGAAGCTGAAGAGGTCGAGCTCCACGCCCAGTTTGCGGTGGTCCCGTTTCTTGGCCTCTTCCAGGAGCTCGAGATGGGCGTCCAGGTCCTCCTGAGACAGGAAAGCGGTCCCGTAAATGCGCTGCAGCCTGTGGCTGGACTCGTCCCCTTTCCAGTAGGCTCCCGACGAAGAAAGAACCTTGAAATACTTGATCTGGCCCGTAGAGGACACATGGGGTCCCAGGCAGAAATCGATGAAGCTGCCCTGCCGGTAGTTCGAGACCTCCTCGCCGCCCTTCTCCTCGACCAGCTCCACCTTGAGCGTCTGCCCCATGTCCTGGTAGAGCTTCACGGCCTCGGCCTTGGGTGTCATCACCCGTTCAATGGGGATGTCGGCCTCCGCGAGTTCACGCATCCTCTTCCCTATGTCCTGAAGGTCCTCGGGTGTGAAGGGTTGGTCTCTCAAAAAATCGTAGTAGAAGCCGTTCTCGACCGCCGGCCCGATCCCCACCTGGACACCGGGATAGAGCTCGGTCACGGCGTGTGCCAGAAGATGGGCAGCGCTGTGCCGCAGCTTGTGCAGTACTTCATCCTGTTGTGCGTGTGCGTTCATTGTCTCTCGTTCTTTTCCAGCCGGTCCTTTGCCTAGAGACAGAACCCGGCCTGTTTCGTGCACGGTCAAAAGGAGGTGTCACCCCATTCAAATAGAAAAACATCTCGATCTATGTGTATTAAAAGGAGAGGCTCTGCCTGTTATGCTCCCTGCACGACCGTGTAAAATTGCTGTCCAAATGGTAGGCGCGGAGGGGATCGAACCCTCGACTTCTTCCGCGTCAAGGAAGCACTCTTCCACTGAGCTACGCGCCTAGCTTTTCAAGCCTATATATATTAATGATTTACCTCCTTGCTGTCAACCCAAAATCCGCAGCGGGACGATCTCCGTATCGAGTGTCGAGAGGTCCAGTAACGCGACGTATCTCTTTCCTGTCACCCACCCGCCCGTCTCCCCGGGATTGATGATCAGGCTGCGCCCCGAACGCCGGACCTCGGGACGGTGGGTGTGCCCATACACGATCACGTCATACTTCTCAGACCGGATGTAGCTGTCCAGGGAGAAATGGGTGTGTGTCAGAAGGAACTCCCGCCCTCCGTACTGGAAAACAAAGGGAGCCTCCCTGATCTTACCGAAGCTGTCGACGGTTCTGCTCAGCCCAGCCTTCTCGCCGTCGCAGTTCCCGAACACCGCCTTCACCGGGCAGCCCAGCGCCTCGAGCTCGCCGGCCGCGAAAGGGGCCACGAAATCACCGGCGTGGAGCACCAGCCGGCAGCCCGTCCGTTTGAACAGCCGGACGGCGTCCCGGATGGCATCCCGGTTGTCATGGGAATCGGACATGATCCCGATCATAGGGCTCACCTCTTTATCTGATTCTGTCCCATTGTATCCCAATCCGCCGCCCCCCGTCCAACCACCCACCTAAAAGGAATGTGTAAAGTCCGCTCCCTCATTGTTCCCATCTGGAGCCGATCCCACTTGAATTCCGATTGAATCCCATTCCTTTCAGGGTGGGTCGGGTGGGGGAGGACTGGATGAAAAATGGTTTTCCTTTCAGGGTGGGTCGGGTGGGGGAGGACTGGATGGCGGTTGCATAAAAGGGGTGGGTGTATTATACTACGTCTTTTTTTTAGAGTAGTTTACCTAGATTATTAAGGAGTATGAGTTGATGAAAAACGTCATCATCATGGGAGCTGCCGGCAGGGACTTCCACAACTTCAACGTGTTTTTCCGCGACAACCGGCAATTCCGTGTCACCGCGTTCACCGCCACGCAGATACCGGACATCGAGGGTCGCAGATACCCGGCGGTCCTGGCCGGCGAGCTATACCCCGATGGAATCCCCATACACGCCGAAGAGGACCTCTCCCGCCTGATCCGAGAGGAAAAGGTCGATCAGGTCTTTTTCTCCTACAGCGACACCCCCCACGCATACGTCATGCACCAGGCTTCGCTGGTCCAGGCGGCCGGTGCCAGCTTCGTCCTCCTGGGCCCTGATGAAACCATGATCAAAAGCAGCCGACCGGTGGTCTCCGTATGTGCGGTGCGCACCGGCTGCGGCAAGAGCCAGACCACCCGTAAAATCGCGCTGCTCCTGAAAGAAAAGGGACGGAGGGTGGTGGCCATCCGGCATCCCATGCCCTACGGTGACTTGGCCCAACAGGCAGTACAGCGCTTCGCCGCTTATGAGGACATGATCAAACATGGGTGCACAATTGAGGAAATGGAAGAATACGAGCCCCACATCAAGAACGGCATCGTCGTTTATGCCGGTGTGGATTACGGCGCCATCCTCGAGCAGGCCGAACAGGAAGCCGACATCGTCCTCTGGGACGGCGGCAACAATGACATCCCCTTTTACCGCTCCGACCTCGAAATCGTGGTCGTGGACCCCCACCGCCCCGGTCACGAACTCCTGTACTATCCCGGAGAGACGAATTTCCGGCGCGCGGATGTGCTCGTCATCAACAAGATGGACACGGCCCCTGCCGAGGGCGTGGCAGAAGTCAAGGCCAACATCCAGCGGTTCAACCCGAGCGCTGTGGTGGTGGAGGCCAACTCGACCATTCACGTCCCGGAAGGCGACGAGATCGCCGGCAAGACCGTACTGGTCGTGGAAGACGGCCCCACCCTGACCCACGGCGGGATGAAATACGGTGCCGGGATCGTGGCCGCCGAAAAATACGGCGCCGCCCACATCGTGGACCCCCGGCCCTCTGCCGTCGGCAGCATCAAGGCCACCTTCGAAAAATACGCTCATCTGGACCGTGTGCTTCCAGCCATGGGATACGGGGACGAGCAGATGGCCGAACTGGCGGAGACCATCGACCGCATCGAGTGCGACCTGGTCGTCAGCGGCACGCCCATCGACCTGGGCCGCCGCATCAAGACCAACAAACGGATCCTGCGTGTCTACTATGACCTGGAGGAGATCGGGAGTCCGGACCTCAAGGAGATCCTCAAGGACTTCTGATGAAGAGAAAGATCGCGGTGATCGCATTCGGGGGGAACGCCATCCTGCCCGCCCAGCAAAGAGGGCTGCAGACCGAACAGATGAACAATGCCCGCAAAGCGGCCCGTCTCATGATCCACGTCATGAAGAGGGGACACGAACTCATCATCGTCCACGGAAACGGACCCCAGGTCGGGAACCTGCTCATCCAGATGGAAGAGGCCATCAACAAGGTCCCGCCTTTCAGCCTCGAGGTCTGCGATGCCATGACCGAAGGCAGCATGGGTTATATGCTGGAAATCGCCATCATCAACGAACTGCGCAAGAACTCTTTGGATAAGGAAGTGGCCACACTGGTCACCCAGGTCGTGGTGGACAAGGAAGACCCGGCTTTTAAAAATCCCTCCAAACCCATCGGGCCTTTCTACTCCCACTACCGGGCCCAGATGCTCATGCGGGAGAAAAAATGGACCATGATCGAGGATGCCGGGCGCGGATTCCGCAAAGTTGTCGCATCGCCCAGGCCCATCGATGTGGTCCCCAAGCGGGTGGTGCGCGACCTGGTGAACGAAGGCAGGATCGTCCTCGCCGCCGGTGGAGGCGGGATCCCGGTCGTGATCAACGGCCGGGGCCTTTTTGAGGGTGTGGAAGCGGTCATCGACAAGGACTTCTCTTCCGGCCTGATCGCCCGCGAGGCCGAGGCGGAGCTGTTTATCATCCTGACCAACGTCCCTTGTGTCAGCCTGAATTTCGGCACACCAGACGAGACTCCGCTCGCTAATATGACCGTAGACGAAGCTCAGGAATACTTCGATGCGGGGCATTTCCCCCCGGGCTCCATGGGCCCCAAGATCCTGGCCGCAATCGAGTACATCCGTGCCGGAGGCCAGGAGGTCATCATCACATCGGCCAGCCACCTCAAGGCAGCTCTGATCAACCGATCAGGGACCAAGATCGTGGCCTAGGGTACAGCCATGGCGAAACACTTTGTTTCCATCCACGGCCTGACTCTCTATGAATTTCACGCCCTTATGGACCTGGCGCGTGATATCAAGCACCGGCCGAGGCGCTATCGGGACAGGCTGGCAGGCAAGGCCCTGGCTCTGGTCTTTGCATTTCCGCAACACCTTTCCCGAGCCGCATTCGAGCTGGGGATGCGGCAGATGGGGGGGACGACTGTGTACCTACCCCTGTACGATGCCGACCCCTCCGCCAGCCGGACAACCCTGGAAATGGGTCAAAACCTGGAGCGCTGGGTGGATGGGATCGTGCTTCTCTCCCCAGAACACAAGCAGGTTGTGGAACTGGCCGGTGAGAGCCGTATCGCCGTCATCAATGCCGGCTCCGATCTCGTGTCACCCTGCCAGGCGCTGGCTGACCTGCTCTTCATCAAAGAGAACCTCAGGGAGCCGGCCAGCACCCGCCTGGCTTATGTAGGCAACGGCAACAACGTATGCCACAGCTTGATGCTGGCCGCCGCCAAGGCCGGCGTCTGCATGACCGTGGCCACGCCGGCCGGATTCGATCCCGATGCCAATATCGTCAGACAGGCCGAAGCCGATGGCCGGGATACCGGCTTCATCCTGCAGCTTACCCATGACCCCTCGGAAGCCGTGGCCCGGGCGGATGTGGTCTATGCTTCCCTCTGGCCTCTTTCGTGCCGCGGATCCTCTCATGGGGATGAGACGCGTGTTCTGCAGCTCTTTCAACCCTATCGAGTGACGCGCGAACTCATGGCCCTGGCTGCTCCCGACGCGCTGTTCATGCACTCACAGCCTCTCCAGCCGGGCCGGGAAGTGGCGGAAGACGTTTTAGGATCGGACGGTTCAACCGTTTTCGAGCAGGCTGAAAACAAACTTTATATTCAAAAAGCTATTATGGTATCATACCTAGAAGAAAATTCGAGAGACGATGAGTAAGGATAACGAAAACACAATCATTGCCGCCAAGGACCTGGCCTGGCTGCAGGACGAGCTTCACAAAGATGCGGCCGTCGTCACCCTGCAGGACCTGGCCACGAAACTGGCATACCGAAAAAACGCCGGACAGCTTAGCCAGGAAGTCAAGGTCTACGATCCCAACTGTGAATATAAGGTGGGTGACCTTATCTGCAAAGAATACGACGAGCAGCTTCAGGTCAGCAGCAAGGGTGCGGAGCATTTCCAGGGAGCCGTGGTGCTCAAGGTCCTCAACAAGATCTCCTATGACAGCTTCAACTGTGAGATGCTGGAAGTGGACTATACGGGAGGCGGGATTTTCCGGAAACACGTCGAGTACATGAAAAGGTCCAAGACACAGGTCCTCCTGCCCAGCGCCACGGAGGGCAGCTGCCAGGCCCCCACGGTCCTCGAGAAGGAACAGGATCCCCGGATGAAGGAACTGCCTATGGCCGAGCGGGACTTTCGGACCCTGACCAAGAACCTGGGATCCGCCCTCTCCCGCTCCAAAGATTTTTTCCATTGGCAGGACTCCTACCAGCTCACAGAAAAACAGGTCCCGATAGAGGCGGATGTCGTGCGTCAGATCGAAACGCGGATTCGGAAAACCGGGAAATCGGGCGGAGCCGCCGATCTGGTCAAGGACTTTTTAGGCACAGGCCCCAAGGCGGAAGACTTCGATCTCCACTGCATCAGCCTGAACGCAGCCCTGGACAAGAGATTCAAGAAGACTTTTGTCTACATCTCCCCGGATAAGAAAGGCATGTGGTTCCTGAAGGAAATTCTGGAAGAGATGCTTAAGGACCTGCCTCTGGCCAAACCTCTGGCCAAGCTCCCCTCCTCTTCCGGAACCGTAGAGACGGCGCCCGCATTGACCCCCCCCCAGAAGTTTCCCCTGAAAGCCTATCTGACTTGGCGGGAAGTACTGTCGGGAGGTTTGACAGTACCGAAGTCATTGGTCAGGGAACTTTCGCAATCGCGGGAATACACGTTCGTCGACACGGAAGGCCGCGGCAGCCACACGGCCTATTTTTATCCCACGCGTGCGATTTTTCTGGGATTGAAGGAATACTATCAGAAAAACACGATCACACAGGGGGCCAGCCTCACGCTGGAAAAGGGAGAAGACCACACCATCCATGTCACCCTGAAGCGCTCAAAAAAGGGCCTGAGCGTTCCTTATGTCACCTATGATGCCAAAAAGGACAAATTTTCCCTGACCGATAAAGAGGTCCCCACCACCTCCCTGCCCAACAAGATCATCTTCCTCGACGCAGATGCGCTGAAAACGTTGGAGACCCTCTACTCTGAACGGGCCAACCTCGATCTTCTCGACCTCTTGATCCTTGTCTTCAAGAACTTCGGCCTGGAAGGCGAGGTCCTATCGCTTCACATGCATCGGGCCTTTCATCTGGTGGATCTGCTCCGGCACACCAACTTGAACGATGTGGAAAAGGCCCTGTGCAGCACACCGGATTTCATTCGTTCTGAAAAGAAAAAAGGGCTGTTCCACTATAAAGAATTCGCAGAACCGGAAGAAGAGGCGGCGGAGATTCTCGAGGAAGGGCTGGCGGAGATGCCGGTAGTGACGGTGACTCCCCGGGAAGATGACAGCCTGCCCGCCATCGGTACGGTGGGCGAGGTCGAAACCCCCACCGTCATCCTGGAAGAAAAAGCCCGTGTTGTGCCGAAGCCTCCCAAGTCCCCACCCGCCAAACCGGCAGTCAGTCCCAAGAGGCCCAAGGCCCCGGCCAAACCCGAGAGGAGGCCAACGGCGGAACCGGTCAGACCACAGAAAGAAGAAAAAGCGAAAAAGAAGAAGAGGAAAACCAAGCCGGCGTTCGAAACGGACAAGGCCCCACGCAGACGCAAGGGAGAACGCCGCATCATCGAAGAACGGATCGAACTGGAAGAATCCGAACTGGAAGCCCTCATTGCCGTGAAGTCCGAAGGGGCCGAGGACGATGTCGGCCTCGAGTTCGGAGCGGCACCGGAAGAAGCGGTGGAGGAATATAAGCCCAAAGACGCCGAGAAACCGATGAAAGGGGTCTTTGGGGACATGCTGACATCCGCCCTGAGCCTGAAGCAGCAGGACCAGATCGTGATAAAGGGTAGCAAGGGTAAGAAGACCAAGGCCAAAAAGACAAAAACAGCGACAAAAAAAGAATAATTGCACCCTGACGGGAGGGCCCCCGCTTCAGATACCCGGTTCCTGTGACCGACATGGCTCAGCCAGAGACGAGCGCCGATATTGCCGTCGTCGGCGGCGGCATCTTGGGGCTCTGCACAGCCTTCTACCTGGCCCAGGCGGGCCCCCTGAAGATATCCCTGCTGGAAAAAGACCTGCTGGCTCAAGCCTCGACCGGGCTCAGCGTGGGCGGCATCCGCCAGCAGTTTTCCCACCCATCCAACATCCGCTTGTCACAAATGACCCTGAAGCTGTTCTCCCGCTTCGAGGAGACATTCGGGCGCCCCCTGGATTTTCACCGAGTGGGCTACCTGTTTATGGCACAGAAAGAACAAACCTGGAATTCTTTCCTGGAGAGTGCGCGCACACAACAGGATCTGGGTGTGCCTGTGGAGATCCTCCCCCCGAGCGAGGTCCGCAGGCGATGGCCGTTTCTCAACACCGACGATCTTCAGGGCGGGACATACTGCGCCCAGGATGGACATGCCGACCCGTACAGCGTAGCCATGGCATTTGCCGAATCCGCTCGCATGCTAGGGGTTTCCATCGAGGAAAACACCCGCGTGCTGGCGGTCAAAACGGGAAACGGCCGTGTCCAGGGGGTCCGGACGACTAGAGGGACCGTGGCGGCCCCGATCGTGGTCAACACGGCCGGAGCCTGGGCGGCGGAGCTGGCAGCCACCGCAGGGATCGAGCTGCCGGTCATGCCCTTTCGGCGCCAGGTTTACGTGACACGGCGATTCGATGCCATTCCTAAACCTCTCCCTCTGATCATCGACCAGGATTCCCTTTTCTATTTTCGTGGTGAGGGACGGGGGATCCTGATGGGTATGACTGACCCGAAAGAGCCCTCCAGTTTCCACACTCACGTGGACCGGGATTTCCTGGAAAGCCTCATCGAGGCTGCACATCGGAGGTCGCCTGTGCTGGCCCAAGCGGAGATCCTACGAGGGTGGGGAGGCCTCTATGCGATCACACCCGACGAAAACCCGATCATAGGCAGACTGGGCGAACTGGAAGGATTTTTCGGTGCCGTAGGATTCTCGGGCCACGGCTTCCAGCATGGTCCATCTGTCGGGCGCATCCTCAGCGAGCTCATCCTCACGGGAAAGACAGGTTTTGACCTTAATCCGTTTTCATATACCCGTTTCACAGGGCTGGCAGGTCCGGGCGAGGAGCGCACGGTCTGATCGGTCGGTGGACAAAAGGAAAAATACTTCCGATTTTGTGACAATAATTGACAGAATTGAACAATAATTGTCCATTTTTAGGCCGGCAGAACAGAGGCTCAGCTTATAACTCGCACATAACAAACAAAATATGGCGTGGCATGGTTTTTGCAAATTATTCGGCTGCAAGGTTATTAAAAATATGGAAGCGGGGTTTTGGCATGCAAATCAAAAAAATCTTGACCAAAAACGTTAAGCTCCTGAGCTTGGGAGGAATCATCAGCTCCTGGTTCACCATCAGCATGGTATGGACCGGGGGAGCCACACTGCCCCTGGTGGGTTTTGCATTGACCAGCGGCCTATTCGGCCTGGCCCTTCTCGGCGGCTCTCAGTAGGCAGCTCAGGCTGGCGGGTTCCGGCGGGGTCCCCGGCAGTCAGAGAATCTCGCGATGTGAGCCTATCCGGCGAGTTATGCCCAGCTGATCCAGCAGCTCCAGCAGAGGGATCGCGTATTTCCGAGTGAGGCCCGTCATATCCTTGAACTCGGCAATGCTGATCTCGCTCCGCTCCCAGCTGCGCAGCTGAGCCACCACCTCGTCAAGCCACTGCGAATGGAGCAGAAAACCGTCTCTTCCCTGAATGACCTTTTCCCGCTCGATCAATAGAGCCAGGAGACGGTTCAATCGATCCGAAGAAATGCGGAATCGTTTGCGGATCTCCTCCAAAGAGACTCTTTTGAATTCCCCCTTCAAGGACATTTCCTCCAGCTCCGCCAGCAGCTTTTCATCCTCCGGGAAGGCTTCGATCCGGAAGCCCGCGGGGCACACTCTGTCGTCTCTCCAGATGATGCGCCCTCCCTTCTCCAGCGCTTTGAGCGCCAGGAGGTTGACCCGGTCGGGGATCCGGAAGCGCGCACGGAGGCTCTTGAGGGTGATCCCCATCAGGTCCGGCTTGCCCCGATGCTGCCTTTCGATATAGGCCTGCATCTTTTCACACAGATGAACAAAGCTGGACTCCGCCAGTAGGAGCAGGGGTTCGAAGGATAGGATCTTGATCAGGCCCTCGGCCTCCAACTCCTGGGCCCAGCCAAGCCCGGTTTTCTGGGAAAGGGCGGCAAAATCCTCGATCTCGCTCTCGGTCAATCCCTTGACGCCTTTGTTCTCGGTCAGGGCCAGGAGCATCTTTTTCCCTCCGCCGCTCAAAGCCTCCAGGAATTCGATCCTTCGGGCCTTCACCCGGCGGCTTATCCGGGGTGCCACCGGATCGAGCACTGTACCGCGGAGCCCCGACTTTCGATCCTGCAAAGCCAGCAGCTCGATCTTGTCCCCCCATAAAACCTCAATAGGCCGGTCCGTCCGTACCTGGACCAAAGGGCCGGGCGGCTCATAGAAACGGAGATCGACCCCAATCCTGTGCCCGCGGTGGATAAGCAGGGCTTGAGGCCCGTAGGCCTTCCCTTTATCGCTGTCCAGCTTGGCATCAAAGCACTGGGATTTCATTCTTCTCCTGAAAACGCATAATCATGTCCTATCATTATAACCGATCGAGAACAAAGCACAACACGCTTGGTCTATAACTTAACGTCCCAGAGGGGCACATGTCCCACCCTATGCGGTGCTCAAACATCTCGGCCAGACGGGACCAGGATCATCTGGCGCAGATCCGGCTTGATGGATGCCAGTACGACACGGATCCGGTCACCCAAAACAAAAGCTGCTCCCGAGTGCCGGCCCTTAACGCTTATCTCGGAATCGCGGACAAAATAGTCATCACCCATATCCTGGAACAAGACCAGTCCGGTCACAAACAGGTCTTCCAGCTCCACCACCAGGCCCGCCTTGTTGATGCCCACCACATAACCCGGGAATTCATCGCCCAGGCGGGAGTGCAGGTGGCGATAGATGCGCCACTCCAGCAGTTCCCGCTCCGCCTCTTCGGCGCGGCGCTCGCTTTCCGAACAAGCATGCGCCAGAGCGGCCAGGGGGACGTCCTCCTGTGCCCTTCCCGCCAGGACATGATGGAGGATCCGGTGGGTTACAAGATCGGGATATCTCCTTATGGGAGAGGTGAAATGCGTGTAGATCTTTTTGCCTAAACCGAAATGCCCCGAGTTCTTGGTGGCGTACGAGGCAAGCCTCAGGCTCTTGAGTATCTGGAGTGAGAGGTACTTGCCTTCCGGCCGAAGCCGCAACTGCTCCTGAGCGGCCTGGAGGTGGGACGCCTTCACCTTCTCCGGCGCGGGCAGGGATACCCCAAAGTGACCCAGCAGCTCCCGCAGCGACGCCAGGTTCTTGAGGGCCGGCGGGGGATGGACGCGATACAGGAACGCCAACTCCCTGTCTTCGAGGAAGACAGCCACCGCCTGATTGGCGGCCAGCATAAACTCCTCGATCAGCCCATGTGCCTCCCGGGGGAGGAAAGCCTCGATCGCCACCAGTACGCCGTCCTGATAGCGCAAACGGGGTTCCGGATGCGAAAAATCCAGGCTGCCCGATTCCACACGAAACCGCCGCATCCGTTCCGCCAGGCTCCGCATGTGCAGCAGATCATCCAGGAGCCCCGCATGTCGCCTCCGCTCCTCTTTGTCTCCCGCGAAGATCTTCTCCACCGCCGCATAGGTGAGGCGGGCGGCCGACCGGATCAGAGAGGGCCGGATGCTGGTCCCGAGAACCTCTCCTGTCCGGGACATGTCCAGGATAACCGATACGGCCAGCCGATCCTCCCCGGGCTGCAGGCTGCACACATCATGGGACAGCCTTTCCGGGAGCATGGGCAGGGCTTTTTCCGGGAAGTAGACACTGGTCCCCCTGCGATAAGCTTCTCGGTCGAGGATCGAGCCGGCGCTCACAAAATGGGACACATCCGCGATGTGCACCCCCAGGCAGAAGCGGTCCTTTCCCTCTACCCGGATGCTGACGGCATCATCGAAATCCCGGGCATCGGCGCCGTCTATGGTCACGCTCGTCCAATCCCGGAGATCATCTCTTTCTCCCGGGTTCTCGAGCCCTGCCCCCGCCACCGCATCCGCCTCGGCCAAGACCTCTGTGGAAAAAGCATCGGGAAGGTCGTATTTACGGACCACGACCTCCAGATCCACCCCGGGATCATCTGGGCGCCCCAGAGCCCTTACGACACGACGTGTCTCCCGGTCGACCTCGATGACATCGCCCATTTCAAAGGGCTGAGCACCGGAGATGGTCAGAGGGATCTCTTCCCCCAACGGGGAGTCATAGGGAACCAGATGGGGGCGGCCCCAAACCTCCCGACAGATCCCCACCACCGTGCTCTTGGCCTTCTTCAAGATCCGCAGGATTTTGCCTGCCGGGCCCTCCTCGGCTCCCTCCCCACTCAAGGCCAGTTCCACCACATCGCCGCGCACCGCACCCCCGGAGTGGCGGGCAGGGACATAGATATCCGGGCCCTGACCTTTTTCCGGCTGCACGAACAGAAACGTCCGGCCCACATGGGTCACGCGGCCTCGGGCGACCCGGGCCTGCGGCAGCAGACAGTAGGAGCGCTTGACCCGCAGAATCAGGCCTCTGTTTTCCATTTCCATGAGTTTTTTCTTGAGCAGAGGCTTCTCGCGCTGGAGGAGCCGCAACCCCCGAGCCAGGGAATGAAAGCTGAGCCCACCGCTGTTCTCCTTTAAAAGCTGGAGGATCTTGTTTGCCATCCTGGGGAGCTCAGTAGTAGAAAGACGACACATGCGGAACCTTGTACCTCTCCCGCATGGATTTGACCCATTTGATCCGGACCAGGCGGGACAACTCCTCCCGATCCGTTACGCCATGTTCTTCCGCAATCTCCACAGCCAAGCGGGTGCGGTCATGCCTGGACGCCATCCTGAAGAGCAGCGCCTCGACCCCCGCGTCCTGTTCCTCGAGGCTCTCGGAGTCACATGCCCCCTTGGTCAATTCGCTCAATACGGCCGCATAGATCTCCCGCAGATCAGAGACCGGAGAAGGGATGTCCTCCAGGAATGCCTCCACCGCCTTACAGATCTCCCGGCACTTGTCCTCCTGTGTCACAACGCGCCTCTCCCGGCCCACCCCCCGGTCACGCAGAAGGGCGAAGGCTTTCAGGACATAGGGGTGACAGCGGATCAGGGTCAGCTTCCGGCCCTTATGTCCTTTCCGGCTCCGGAATTCCTCATAGCCCCGATCCATCCCCTCCAGCACCGTACGCAGAGGGATGCCGTCCGCTTCCCATGCCTCGACGGTCTCCATCTCCCGGGCGGAAAGGACAAAAGGCGCCCCCCGAAGAGAAAACAGGTGGCGCGCAATGCTCTGAAAATACCGCTCCCGGTCCTTGGGCATGATCGTGCGTCAGCTCTTTCTGTTTCGCTGGTAAAGGATACGAAGCCCCCCCAGCACGAGATCGGGCTCATAATAACCGATGGAGGCGATTTCCCGGTGGACTAGAGACGCGAATCCGCCGGTGGCCACCACCACGGCCTCCCCGCCCAGCTCGTCCAGGAACCTCTGGATCAGGGAGGAAACCAGCCCGACATAACCATAATACAGCCCGGACTGCATGCTGGTCACAGTGGTCCGGCCGATAGCCCTCTCCGGTCTTGCGATCTCGATCCGCGGCAGCTTGGCTGTCTTGGCATAGAGGGCTTCGGCCGAGATACGAACTCCCGGTGCGATGGCCCCACCCAGATATTCACCCTGGGCCGATAAGGCGTCGAACGTGGTGGCGGTCCCGAAATCGACCACGATACAGGGCCCTCCGTATTTCTCCAGCGCGGCCACGGCGGAAGCCACGCGATCGGCGCCAACTTCCAGGGGATTTTCATACAGAATGGGCATCCCGGTCTTCAATCCGGGGCCGACGGTCAGGGGTTTGATCTTAAACATGCCCCAGCACAGCTCCTGAAACACCGGGGTGAGGGGGGGGACGACGCTGGAGAGGATAGCGCCTTTGATCTGCGTCTCATCCAGGAGAGAGGCCCGCAGCAGTCCGCGCAGTATGACCTTGTACTCGTCACAGGTCTTTTCCGCATCAGACCGGACCTTCCAGTGCTCGACCAGCGTTTCCTCCTGGAAGATCCCCACGGCGACGTTGGTGTTACCGATATCCACAGCCAAAAGCATGGCAGACCTCCTCCCCCGCTCAGGCCGACGGCGGCCATGGGATGCGACGGGTCACGGCTTTTTCTGTCCTTCCGGCTGATCGAACTGCAGCCAGGCCTTGATCTCGGCCTTGACCCGGGCCGCGATCCTTTTCTCCAGCTCGCGTTCCATCTCGAAGACCTCCTGCTTGATCTGCTGCTTCATCTGGTCTTCCCGCATGGGTTCGGGGGAAGGCCCGGCCGGTATCGATTCCGGGACAGGATCTCCAGCGCGGACCGGTTCCGGTTCCTCGGGAAGGGATTCCGGATCGCGCGTGCCGCTGATCAGGGTTCGAATCTTGTGGGCCAATTCCTCCGAGTCGAACGGCTTGCTCACGATCTCATCACAGTCCAGCTCGGCCAATCGGTCCTCCTCCAGTTCTTCGAAGGCCGCCTGCAGAAGGAGCAGTGGAATCCGCTCGAATTCCTTCATTCCCCGGAGCTGCAGCGCGAGCTCATAACCGTCTATCCGGGGAAGGCTCAATCCCAGCACGATCGCGTCCGGCTTGACCTGCCGGAGGAGCCCCATCACCTCGCCGCCGTCGCCGGTGGTGTAGAGGTCATAATGGGAGTCCTGGAACGCCAGGTGCAGGGCCTTCAAGGCTGATGGGCTGCTGTCCGCGATAAGCACTCGATACGCCATGGTCACCACAACATCAGGGCCTGATTCTCACCGTAGTTTTCACTTTTCTCAGTTTCCTGTCAAACCTGCAACCTCGACTCGTCAATAACTCATGCTAAAACAGGATGAACACCGTGTTTTCACCCAAGAGGTCCTCCAGGGATCTGGTCAATCGTTCGGAGGGTAATACCCCCTGGACATCCACGGATTGGACCACCAGCCGGCAGGAACCGTCGGTCTCCAGTTCGAAATAGACCGGACATTCTCCCGCATTTTCCCCCAAAAGGGCCTTGAGCTCTTCGAACACACTCTGCTCCAGCCCGGACAGGTCGACTCTCAGGACCATCCGCTTCGCCCGCCTCTCGAACGCCTTCTCCAGCGGCATGACCTGAAGGGCCTGGAGCTTGTTCCTGTCTCCGTTTCCCTGAAGCCGGCCCTTGACCCAGACCAGCAGGTCTTCGCGGATAAAATCATAACAGCTCTTGTAGCAATCCGGAAAGGCCACCGCCTCCACCCGCCCGCTCATGTCCTCCAGCACAAAGGTGGCCATTCGTTCGCCTTTGCGGGTCTTCAGCAGCCGGATCAAGGAGATGATGCCCGCTAGGCTGACCTCGGCATCCGTCACCTGAGCATCATCCAGATGCTCGATGGAGTGAGTGATCAGGCCCTTGAGTTTTCGCCCGTACTGGGCCAGCGGATGCCCGCTCAGATAGAATCCCAGGGACTCTTTCTCGTGCGCCAGCAAAACCGGCTCTTCCCATTCACTCATTTCCCTGATGCCCCGGGAGATGGTCGGCGGATCGAGCTGCCCGCTCCCGAAGAGAACGGCCTGGTTGGAAGCCTGGGCTTTCTGATAATCGCCGGCATACGCGATCATCCCATCGACAAGGCTAAAGAGCTGGCTGCGTGCGTAACCGAGGCCATCCATGGCCCCGGATTTGATCAGGCTCTCGATCACCTTCCGGTTGAGGGCCTTGGGGTCCACCTTCCGGCAGATATCAAAGGGGGACACGAACGCCCCGTCCTCCCCATCCGCGCTGCGGCGTGCCTCGATCACGGCTCGGACTGCCCCTTCTCCCACGTTCTTCACGGCAGCCAGACCGAAGCGAATGTCCTTGCCCTCCACGCTGAAATGCAGCTCGCTCTGATTTATATCCGGGGGTAGCACTTTGATCCCCATCTCCCGGCATTCGTTGATGTATTTGACAACCTGGGGGGTCGCTCCCCTCTCCGCTTCAGAAGTCAGGAGGGCCGCAAGAAAATACACCGGATGATGGGCTTTGAGAAAGGCCGTCTGAAAAGCCAGATAGGCATAGGCGGCACTGTGGGATTTGTTGAATCCGTAACCGGCAAAGTACTTGATCTGTTCGAAGATCTTGCTGGCCGTGGCAGAGCTGATCCCTTTCTTTTTGGCCCCATCCACGAAACGTTTTTTCTGGGCCTTCATGACCGCCGTCTTTTTCTTGCCCATGGCCTTGCGCAGCAGGTCCGCCTCCGCCATGCTGAAGCCTGCGATATCGGTGGCGATGCGCATGACCTGTTCCTGGTACACTATGAGTCCCTTGGTCTCTTTGAGGATGGGCTCCAGCTCCGGGGGATCGTATGTGATCCGATCGGGATCCTGCTTGCAGCGGATGAAATCCTCGGTCATTCCGCTCTGGAGGGGCCCCGGCCGGTACAGGGCGTTCATGGCGATGAGATCGCGGAAGGATTCCGGTTTGTACCGCCGCAGAAGGTCCTTCATCCCCGAGCTTTCGAACTGGAAGACGCCGTCGGTGCTGCCTTCCTGGAAGAGCCTGAACGTCGCTTCGTCATCCAGAGGCATGTTTTTCAGGTCGATCCGTTCCCCGGTGGCCTCATGGACCAGGTCCAGTGTGTCCTGGATCACGGTCAGATTCCGCAAGCCCAGCAGGTCCATCTTGAGGAGCCCGATGGATTCCACATCCTGCATGGGGAAATGGGTGGTGATTTCCTCCCTGGCTGACTGGTACAGAGGGATGAATTCCACCAGCGGCCGCGGCGTGATCACGATGCCAGCGGCATGGATGGAGGCATGCCGCACATGCCCCTCCAGTTTCCTGGCCACATTCAGCAGATTGGCGACCTGAGGATCTTTCTCCTTCAGAGACCGCAGCTGCGGGATCTTTTCGGAGGCGGCGGAGATCGAGGAGTCTTCTCCCATGGGCGGGATCATCTTGGCGATCTTGTCCACCTTGGGCAAAGGCACCTCCAGCGCCCGGCCCACGTCCCGGATGGCCTGCCGCGCCGCCATGGTCCCGAAGGTGATGATCTGGCTGACATTGTCTCGGCCGTACTTCCGGGTCACATACTCGATGACCTCATCCCGGCGCCGGGCGCAGAAATCGATGTCGATATCCGGCAGGCTGATCCGCTCCGGGTTGAGGAACCTCTCGAAGAGCAGATCATATTCCAAAGGATCGATCTCGGTGATGCCGAGGCTGAAGGCCAGAAGGCTCCCTGCCACCGAGCCTCTTCCCGGCCCCACGGGGATGTTCTGCGAACGGGCGAAACGGATCATGTCCCATACGATCAGGAAGTACCCCTCAAACCCCATGTCCCGGATGAGCCGGATCTCTTTGTCAAGCCGGTCCTCATACTCCCGCCGCGGAGGCAGCTCACCTCCTGCCATGCGAGGCTCAAGCTGGAGCATCCGATCCTGGAAGCCCGCGTATACCACCTCCTCGAAGTGTTCCTCCAGCGACTTCCCGTCCGGGGGATCGAACCGGGGGAGGTGATATCCGGAGGAGGTGAGCTCGAAACCGCACTTCTCGGCCACCCGGACCGTGTTGGACAGGGCCTCTGGCACGTCCCGGAACAGGGCCGCCATCTCCTCCCCGGATTTGAAGTAAAACTCTTGGCTTCCAAAGCAGATACGGTCTTTATCCGATACCCGCTTGTTGGTCTGGATACAGAGGAGGACGTCGTGGCTTTCTGCATCCTGCTTGTTCAGATAATGCACATCATTGGTCGCCACCATGGAGACACCCAGCTTTCGGGCCAGCCGGATGAGATGTGGATTGATCTGCTTCTGCAGTTCCAGCCCGTGGTCCTGAAGCTCGATGTAGAAATCGCCGTCCGGGAAGAGCGACATGTAGTTCAGGGCCGCCTCCTCTGCCTTGTCTTCCAATCCACGGCTCAAATAATCGCTGACTTCCCCTTTGAGACAGGCAGACAGGGCGATCAGCCCCTCACCAAACTGAGAAAGCAACTCCTTGTCCACCCGGGGCCGGTAGTAGAATCCTTCCAGATAACTCTTGGTAATGAGCTGACAGAGGTTCCGATACCCGGTATCGTTCTTCACCAACAGAACCAGATGGTAGTGACCGGGGCCGCCTGTGAAGGGTTTCTTGTGCTTCCGGCCCAGGGGAGCCACATACAGCTCACAACCAAGGATGGTATTGATCTCCTTGTCCTGCGCCGCCTGGAAAAAAGGGATGGCGCCGAAGATGTTGCCGTGGTCGGTGAGGGCGATGGCCGGCATGCCCTGACGGGCCGCCGCCTCGACGATTTTGGCCGGCTTGACCGCTCCATCCAGGAGGCTGAAATCCGAATGCGTGTGCAGGTGGACAAAATTCGCTGTCATGATCAATCACACATTCGCAAAGGTAGCATGCCGGTCACTCCCACTCGATGGTTCCGGGCGGCTTGGAGGTGATATCATAGACGACCCGGTTGACTCCCTGAACCTCGTTGACAATGCGATTGGAGATCCGGCTGAGGAGTTCGGTGTCTGCAGGGAACCAGTCCGCGGTCATCCCGTCTACACTCTGGACCAGTCGGACCACGACCACCCGCTGATAGGTCCGGCGGTCACCCATCACGCCCACCGACCGGACCGGGAGCAGGACCGCGAAGGCCTGCCAAAGCCGGTCGTACAGCCCGGCGGCCCCCACTTCCTGAAGAATGATGTCGTCGGCCTCACGGATGATCCGCAGCCGCTCCTTTGTCACCTCGCCCACGATCCTCACCGCCAGGCCTGGGCCCGGGAAGGGATGCTGGGCGATGAAATCCTTGTCTATGCCCAGTTCTCGGCCCAGGGCCCGGACTTCGTCCTTGAACAGCTTACGCAGCGGCTCCACCAGTTTGAACTTCAGGCCTTTAGGCAGCCCCCCTACGTTATGATGGGATTTGATGCTGGATGACGGCCCTTTGACGGGATTGCTCTCGATCACGTCCGGATAGATGGTCCCCTGCGCCAGGAAATCCGCGCCGCCGATCTTCCGTGCCTCCTGTTCAAAGATGCGGATGAACTCCCTTCCGATGATCTTTCGTTTCCGCTCCGGTGAGGCCACCCTCTGCAGCTTCTCCAGGAACAGCTCGGAGGCATCCACGCCGACCACGTTAAGGGAAAATCTGGTCTTGAATTTTTCCATAAGGGACTGGTACTGGTCCTTGCGCAGCAGGCCGTTATCCACAAAGATGCAGTGGAGGTGGTCTCCGATGGCCCGGCTGATGATCATGGAGGCTACCAGGGAGTCGACCCCGCCGCTCAACCCGCAGACTACGTGACCGTCACCGACCTCAGCGCGGATCTCCTTCACCTTGCGGTCGATGAACGAACCCATGCTCCAGCCGGCTCCTAGCCCGGCCTGTGCAAACAGGAAGTTAGAGAGGATCGCAATCCCCTGCTTGGTGTGGATGACCTCGGGATGGAACTGGACGCCAAAAAACCTCGCCTCCCGGTTCTCGATCACAGCCGTGTCACAGTTGGGGGTCACTCCTGTGACCACGAATCCCGGCGGAATCTCCTCCACCGTGTCCCCATGGCTCATCCAGACCTGGCCCTGATCCTTCATCCCGGCCAAAAGCCCCGCCCGTTCCCTGACTTCCAGCGCCGCGAATCCGTATTCCCGCTTATCGCTCGAGCTAACCTTTCCTCCCAGAAGGTACGCCATGAGCTGAAGCCCGTAGCAGATCCCCAGAACGGGAATCCCCAGCTCGAAGATCTCGGGCGAAGGGAGGGGGGCTCCCTCATCGTAAACACTCTGGGGACCACCGGACAGGATGAGGGCGGCAGGTTTCTCTTTTTTCAGCTTGGAAACGGGCCGCTGAAAGGAAAATATCTCGGAGTAGACTCCCAGCTCCCGGACCTTGCGGGCGATCAGCTGCGTGAGCTGGGAACCAAAATCCAGTATATAAACCTTCTCCATGGAGAGATTTTATCAGAGGCCCTGCACAATGTAAACGAAGTGTTGTTTGTGAGGAAAATTTCTCCATTTTTGGACAGATTTTCCCCCTCTCTGAACAGGCTTAGAGGACGCATCCAGAAGAAAATATCGTTCCATCCATTTAAGGCGGGGGGTTGGGGTGGAGAGAGGGCGGGGGGTTGGGGTGGAGCGGGTCGGGCGGAAAATTAGAATTGAATCCCATTCCTTACAGTGTGGGACGGGCGGGGGAGGACTGGACACACGATAAGAAAAAGTTCACTCCTTTCAGGGTGGGATGGGAGGGGGAGGACTGGATGGCGGTTGACTGTTCTCGGGGAATTCCTTATAGTGAACATGACATGAACGGAATCGACAGAATCATCTCCGATCTTTGCATGCAGACAGACTCTCGAATCGTACTGCTGGTCATGGACGGGCTCGGGGACCTGCCCCAGGACGGGCGAACGCCGCTGGAGGCGGCCGCCACTCCCCATCTCGACCGCCTGGCCGCGGGAGGGGTCTGTGGCCTGACCGATCCGGTCTCCATGGGAATAACGCCGGGGAGCGGCCCCTCCCATCTGGCTCTCTTCGGTTATGATCCCACCTCCTATCAGCTGGGGCGCGGCATCCTGGAAGCACTGGGAGTGGACGTGGAGGTGGGGCCTGACGACCTGGTAGCCAGGGGGAACTTCGCGACCTTGCAAGGCGGTCTCATCGTCGACCGCCGGGCAGGCCGGATCCCCACGGAAGAAAACCAGGATCTGTGCCGTACTCTGAACGCATCCCTCTCCCCCATCGAAGGGGCCGGGATCCGTGTCTATCCCGGAAAAGAGCATCGCTTCGTGGTGAAATTCACGCGCAAAGGACTGAGGGACGCCCTCAGCGACGCCGACCCTCAGAAGGAGCAAAAACCCAGGTCCTACACGACGGCACTCGAACCCGAAGCCGAAGACACCGCCCTCCTGGTCAATGGTTTCATGGACAGGGCGACCGAGATTCTCCAAGATCAGGAAAGAGCCAATACCGTGCTGCTGCGTGGATTCGCCCGCTTTCCCACCATCCCCACCATGCAGGACCGCTTCCAACTCCGGCCCGCGGCTATCGCCAACTACCCCATGTACAAGGGGCTGGCCAAACTGGTGGGCATGGAGGTCCTCGAGGTGGGACCCGAGATCCCGGACCTGTTCTCCACCCTGGAGCGGCACTATGCGGACTTCGACTTCTTCTACGTGCATGTCAAGAAGACCGACTCCGCCGGGGAAGACGGGGACTTCGCCGCCAAGACCGAGGCGATCACCCGCACGGACACATTTATCCCACGCATAACGGACCTGGGTCCCGATGTCCTGGCCGTCACATCCGATCATTCCACGCCCTGCCGGCTCAAGTCCCATTCCTGGCACCCGAATCCCCTTCTCATCCATGCGGCGACCGCCCAACCCGACCTGGTCTCGGCCTTCTCCGAGAAAGCCTGCAGCCAGGGTTATCTGGGACGATTTCCTGCTCTCCACACCATGGCTTTGATGCTGGCCCATGGCGGTAAACTCAAAAAATACGGGGCATGATGCGGAAAAAGATCCCGTTTATTATCCTGTTCATGGCCGCGTGCACGGCCCTGTTCCCCACCTCCAGCCAGGACGATCTCCGTGTCGAGATCTATAACCTGCGCCCCTACACGCACCCCACCTTCACCCGGATCGCTGTAGACGTGGGGAAGCTGCGCGAGTACCACGCCGACACACTGTTCGGGCCGGACCGCATCTTCATAGACATCTACCAGGCCAAGCTCAATCCCATCCTGCACAACAAGGTCATCTCCGTGGAAAACGGGTATGTGAAACAGATCCGGATCGGTCAGAAGAACCCCACGACCGTCCGGGTAGTGGTAGACCTGGATTTTGAAGAGGTCAAACGCTACAACGTCTTCCACCTCTTCGATCCCTTCCGCATCGTGATCGACATCCATCCGGATTATGCCGTGGAAGGCGTCAAGACCGCGACACCTCCCAAGCCCGCCGACCCCACCGCGAAGGGATACAGCCTGGCCCGCCAGCTCGGCCTGGGGGTCAAGCGCATCGTCATAGACCCCGGCCACGGCGGGAAGGACCCGGGCTGCATCGGCCGGAAAGGCACCCAGGAAAAGGGCGTGGTCCTGGACGTGGCGCTCAAACTCAAGGAGATTCTGGAGAAGGAGACCGACCTGGAGGTTATCCTGACGCGGGAATCCGACATCTTCATCCCGCTGGAGACCCGGACGGTCGTCGCCAACCAGAAACAGGCTGACCTCTTCATCTCCATCCACGCCAACGCCAACCCCAGGAAAGGGTATGCGGGGGTCACGACCTTCTACCTGAATTTCCCCAGCGACCCCTCGGTCATGGAGACCGTGGCCCGCGAGAATGCGACCTCGACCAAGAACATGAGCCAGATGAGTGAGATCCTCGGCCGGATCATCCGGGAGGATAAGATCAAGGAATCCACAGAGCTGGCCCAGCGCATGCAGTCTCAATTGGTCAAGCACTTGAGCACACAATACCCAGGCGTCAAGGACCTGGGAGTCAAGAGCGGCCCCTTCTGGGTCCTGATCGGTGGGGACATGCCCTCCGTCCTGATCGAGATCTCCCATCTCAGCAACAGCCAGGAGGAGGGCCGCCTCCGGACCTCAGGTTACCGCAGGGACATCGCGCTGGGTATCTATCAGGGGATCATGGATTATATCGATTCGTTAGGGAAAGGATGACTGGAATGAAAAGACGATCATTCATCAAAGACATAGCCGTGGGCGGGCTGATGCTCAACCTCCCCCCCGGCCTCACGGCGCAGGGGGGGGCGGCGCCGAAGCTCGCCCAGGTCACGGGCGAAGACCCGGCTCTCATCACCAAGGAGGCCGTGGCCATCCTGGGGGGGATGGCCCGTTTCGTTTCCAGGGGCGACAAGGTCCTGGTCAAGCCCAACATCGGTTGGGACCGGACCCCCCAGCTCGCGGCCTGCACCAACCCGGATGTGGTCAGGGCCCTGGTGGAGATGTGTTTCGAGGCCGGAGCCAAAGAGGTCACGGTCATGGACAATCCCTGTAACCCCGCCCGCCGCACCTATTTCCGTTCCGGCATCTCCAAGGCCGCCAAAGACGCCGGGGCCAAGGTGCCTTACCCCAACGACCACAAGCTCAAAAAGATCCCGCTCAACGGGCAGCATCTCAAGGAATGGGAGATCTACAGTGACTTTGTCGAGACCGACAAGATCATCAACGTTCCCGCCACCAAGCACCACAGCCTCTCCCGCGTGACCCTGGGGATGAAGAACTGGCTCGGGGCGTGCGGCGGGAACCGCAACCAGCTGCACCAGGACCTGGATTTCGCCATGGTCGACCTGGCCGCGTTCTTCAAACCTGCCCTCACGCTGCTGGATGCCTACCGGGTCCTGTTCCGGAACGGGCCCCAGGGAGGGCGCCTGTCCGATGTCAAGGAGCACAAGACCGTGGTCGCGGGAGTGGATTACGTGGCCATCGATGCCGTAGGCGCCACATTCCTGGAAGTCGACCCGGCCGAGCTGCCTTTCCTTAAGATCGCTCGGGAGCGGGGATTGGGTGAATCAGACCTGGAGAAGCTGGACATTGAGAAAAGAACGCTCTAGGAAGTACCGCCTCATCCAGCACCTGCGCATCCTCAGTCAATCCGTTTTTTTCCTGATTTTCTTTTATCTCCTGCTGGGCACTCGTTTCCCGGAAGGGGATTACATCGGTCGTGTCGAGATCTTCTTTCACTTCGACCCCCTGCTCGCGCTCACCACCTTCATCGCCTCACGCGTGTTCTTCCGGGCGTTTCTCCTGGCGGGGGTGACGCTCGTCCTGACTTTCCTCCTGGGGCGCGTCTTCTGCGGGTGGTTCTGCCCGCTGGGCTCTCTCCACCAATTCTTCTCCTGGCTTTTCAAGAAAGCCAAACTGCTGAAGCCTAAGCTCCCCCAGGACAGGCACACGGTCTGGAAATACTACCTTCTGGTCCTCGTCCTGGCCGGCACGCTGTTTTCCCTCAACCTGGTGGGATTCCTGGACCCTTTTTCGCTGCTTTACCGGTCCTTTGCCGTGGGGCTTATGCCCGTCGTGGACCACACGACCTCAGCCCTTATCGGGCTTCTCTACAGTGTCGAACTTTCCTCCCTGGGGGACGGACTCTTCCAGTTCTTTGAGGGGCTGGATCTCAACGGAGTCTTCCTGCAGGGCTTCTTCATCGGGGCCCTGTTCCTGGGCCTCATCCTGCTCAACATGACCCGGGAGCGGTTCTGGTGCCGCTACCTATGTCCCCTGGGTGCTTTGCTGGGGCTCTGCGCCCGCTGGAACCTGCTCAAGCTCCGCATCGATGAAGATAAATGCATCGAATGCGGATTATGTACGCGCCAGTGTCAGACCCAGGCCGATCCCTGGCCCAACGCAGACTGGAAAAGATCGGAGTGCGACTACTGCTTCACATGCGGAGCGGTGTGCCCCACGGCCGCCATCGGATTCGGACCCCAGGCCGCGCCCGAGGACCGGAAGATCGTGGACCTGGACAGGCGCAAGCTGATCCTCACATCTCTGCTGGGGATGGTGGCGGTTCCCTTTTTCCGGTTGTCTCCGGCCAGGGCGCGAGCCTCGGAGAAGCTCATCCGGCCTCCGGGAGCGCTCCCCGAAGAGCAGTTCCTGCAAAAATGTGTGAAATGCGGCGAGTGCATGAAGGTGTGCCCCACCAACGCCCTGCAGCCGGCTCTGACCGAGGCCGGCCCGGAAGGGGTCTGGACCCCCATGCTCGTGCCCAAGATCGGCTACTGTGAGTACTACTGCTCCCTGTGCACGCAGGTATGCCCCACAGGCGCCATCCAGGAGCTGGATATCGAAGCCAAGAACAAGTTGAAGATAGGCTCAGCCTGGGTTGACCGCAACCGCTGCATCCCCTGGAAATTCGGGAATCCCTGCATCGTCTGCGAAGAGCACTGCCCGGTATCGCCCAAGGCCATTCAGCTGACCAAGATCGAGGTCACGCTCAAGGATGGAACGGTCAAGGCTCCCCTGGCACCGATCATCGACCTAGAGACCTGTACCGGGTGCGGCATCTGCGAAAACAAATGCCCGGTGGTGGATTTACCCGCCATCTACATCACCAGCGTGGGTGAAAGCCGCTCCCAGCGCAATCAAGTCCTGCTTGACATCATCCAGCCCGGCGACGACGACATCTACGGGGAGAGGCCATGACGCTTTTCGTGCTGAGTGTGGCCGTGACCTGGACCGTGGCCAACGTGATGAAACCGATCATAACCCTTATCCGGGATAAAAAGATCACCCGCAAAACCATCGCCACCAATGGGGGTATGCCTTCCGGCCACACAGCCCTGGTCGTATCCCTGACCACGGCCCTGTTCCTGGAAACCGGATTGTCTCCGGTTTTCGTGACAGGCCTGGTCCTGGCGATCCTGGTGATGTATGACGCCCTCAAGGTCAGGATCGAGATCGAAAGACAGGCCCGCATCATCAACCGGCTGCTGGAGGAAAAAGGTATGTCGGAACGCCTCGAGGAAAACGTGGGGCACACGCCCGCCGAAGTACTGGTCGGCCTCGTGCTCGGGATCGCAATCCCGGTCCTCGTCTACCGGCTATTCTGACGGAAAAGGGCAGCCCAGGTGAGGCTCATAATTGTGGCGTGGTGGAAGGACACAGGGAAACAACCAAAGGGGACAGATTACAGGGGCAGCTCAGAGAACTAGTGTATTAGGGATCCGGGACAGGCCCGATGCCGGATCGCCTCCATCTCGAGCAAAATCCGGGCCCAGGATTCCGGCCCCTCTTCGGGAACGGGATGGAGCTCGCCGGGGTCCTCGTTCAGATCATACAGCAGGCGCGCGATCTTCCGCCCGTACCGGACCCGGATCGCCTTGTAAGAGGCGGTCCGCAGGGCCTGAGCCTGGTGGCCGCCCTGATGCAGTTCAGCATACACGTAATCCCGGCCTCCGAAATCCCCCGAGCCGCTGAGGAGTGGGCTCAGGTCCTGACCCCCTAGAGGCGGCCGCAGCCCATCGCCGGGGGGGATCCCGCACAGGGAACAGAGGGTTGGAAATATATCGATCAGGCTCACCAGCCGGTCGATCCGGCCGGGGCGGGCGTCGAGCCCCGGGACGCGCCACACCAGGGGGACGTGGATGAGTTCGTCGTGCAGTGACTGCCCGTGTCCCCAGCCCCCATGTTCGTAGAACTCTTCCCCGTGGACAGCGGTGATCACAATGATGGTGCTCTCCGCCAGGCCGGAGTCATCCAGAAAAGCCAGGAGCCGGCCGAGGGCCTCATCGTGCTGGCGGATCTCCCCGTCATACTGCGCGATCATACCGGCCCGGGCCCGATCCGGCAGAGGTGTGCCGGCGGTAAAGGGAGGGAAGCTCGGCTTCCCTCGCGGATAGGATGTCACGGGGGGATCGGAAAGCGCAGGGCCAAACAATCGGTCATAGGGAGCCGGCGGTGTATAGTCCCGGTGGGCGCCCCGGTAGTGGATATAGGCAAAAAAGGGACTGTCCCCTGTTTCCTGGATCCAGGAGGCCACTTTTTCCGTGATGACCAGGGGATCTTCCGTCCGGATCCGGTCTTCGGTGGCGAAAAGGGCCTGGCTCACTCCCAGAAGGCTCCGGCAGAAACCGGACAACAGCGGCAGCTCGGCCGCCGCCAGCCTTTCCAGGAAATGCGAGACCAGGGTCCCGTTCATGGGGTCGACGGCCCTCCCGAAAAAATCGTCCACGCCCCGGCCGAAACCATACACCGGGGAGACGTTTGTGATGGTAGAAAAGACGGCGGTGCGGTACCCGAGCCCATGAAAGGCCTCGGGCAGGATGGGGAGCGACCGGGGGAGCGTATCCGAATAACTGTGCAGGCCATGGCAGGACGGATACGTGGATGTGAACAGCGAGGGGGCGGATTCCATGGTGTAGGAAGAGGGCGCGTAAGCCTGCAGGAACACCGTTGCGCCGGCGGCAAAACGGTCAAGGTTGGGGCTGGTGGCGCGCGGATATCCGTAGCAGCCCAGATGGTCGGGACGCACCGCATCCAAAGTGATCAGCAGGACATTGGGCCCGGAACTGGCCGGGACGGGAGACAGCCCCTCCCGCTTGTGCGGCGCGGGCGGCCGCCATAAAAGGTTCCCCGCCAACGATGCGAGCAGGACCAGGGCCAGGACACCGGTGAGCCGGGCCAGCCCGCGTTCGGTCAGACGGGCCGGGATCACTCGGGCTCCCAGCCAATATCCCACCCCGGCACATAAAACCAGAAGCAGCGTCCAGGCAAAAGACTGGGTCGAAAACAGGACGGGAAGCCAGTACAGGTGAATATAGCCCAGGATGAAGAGCCAGGCCGCAAGGTAAAGAGGGAATCCCAGCGGGACGGCACTCCTGTGCGGGGAAGAGACACGCGCCGCGGTCCTGAGCGCGTTCAGGATGCCCCATGCCGCCGCAAAAAAAGACCACACGAGGGTATACCAGAGTGCCGTTCGGGGAAGCTCCCGCCAGCCCAGCACAGAGCCGCCCCGCAGCATCTCGGCGGCGATGTTCAAGACCGCCATGCTCACCCCGGCGGCCCCTGCCGCCCAGGCGCCCACTCCGAAAGAGCGGGCCACGATCCTCATCTCCCGCATCCTGCTCCGTCTATCTTCATGAGGAGGAGATCTCAGTCGGAAAGCACTTTTTTCAGCTCCTCCTTCAAGTGGGGGATGACTTCAAAGAGGTCTCCGACCACTCCAAAATCCGCAATCTTGAAGATCGGCGCCTCCGGATCCTTGTTTACGGCTACGATAAATTTCGAGGAGGACATCCCGGCCATGTGCTGGATGGCCCCGGATAGTCCGAACGCCAGATAGAGGTTGGGAGAGACCGTCTTCCCTGTCTGCCCGACCTGGTGCTGATGGTCGATCCACTCCGCATCCACCGCGGAACGGGACGCCCCTACAGCGGAATGGGGAAGGATCTGGGTGAGGTCGCGCAGGAGGTCGAAATTTTCCGGAGCTTTGAGCCCGCGGCCCCCGGCAACGACGATCTCGGCTTCGGTCACGTCCAGTTCCGCCCCCTCCTCCCGCACCTGTTCGACGACCCGGTCACGGGTCTGGTCCTCCGGCACCGCGACATCTCTCACCTCGCTTTCTCCGGATCCCGGCCCGTCTTCCAGCAGGGGGAACACATTGGGCCTCAGGGTCGCGATCTGCGGAGTGGATCTCAAGCGGAAGGTGACAAAGGCCTTCCCTGCAAAAACGGGGCGGACGAACTCCAGCTGTCCCTCCTGCACCGCGAGGAGAGTACAATCCGAGGCCAGGCCAACGCCCAGCTTGGCGGCCATGCGAGGGGCCAGATCCCTGCCCAGGGCCGTGGCCGAAAACAGAAGGACCCGGGGCTGAAGCTCCTGGACCAAAGAATGCAGCGCGTATGCATACCCGCTGGGGGTGTAGTGGCTGAGCAGGGCGTTCTCCAGGACGTGGACCTTCGCTGCCCCGCAGCCATACAGCTCGGAGGCCAGCCCTTCCTGGCCATGCCCCACCAGGACCGCGTGGGCCTCCCCCTGCAGCTCATTCGCCCGGCGTCTTCCCTCGGAAAGAGCCTCCAGGGAAGATTTCTTGACCTTACCTTCTCTGACTTCGATGTAGACCAGTATCATGGGAACCTCCTATACCACCTTGGCCTGGTTGTGCAGGAAGTCGACCAGTTGGCGCGCCGCCTCCGCCGCTTCCTCTTCGATGATCTTACCCGCCTCGCGTGCGGGCGGACTTTCCATCCGCACGATCATCAACTGCGGGGCGAGCTGCTCTTCGGTCAAGCCAAGCTCTTCGGTGGTAACCACCGGGATCTGCTTACGCTTGGCCATCATGATCCCCTTCAAGGTTTCGTAACGCGGCTCATTCAGGCCCTTCTGAGCACTGACCACGGCCGGCAGGGGAAACGTGATCCTTTCGGAAGCTCCTTCGATCTCACGCAGGGCGTTGCCGCTGTTCCCTTCGAGTTCCAGCCGGGTGACCACGTTGACCTGAGGCAGGCCCAGCATCTCCGCCACCATGGACGGGACCTGCGCATTATCGGCCCCCATCGATTGTTTCCCGAAGAGGAGCAGGCTGTATTCCGGGTATTTTTGCTTGAGGGTCTCCACTATGATGCGCGCGGTACGCAGCCCATCATAACTTTCTGGTGCGTCATCTCGGATGAGGACCGCTTCATCCGCACCCATGGCCAGAGCCTTTTTCAGGATGACCTGCGCCTCCTCAGGGCCAACCAAAAAGACCGTCACGGATCCGCCCCTGGCCTCACGGATCTGCAGGGCTTCCTCCACGGCATACTCATCGTAGGGGCTCATGACAAATTTCAGCCCGTCCTCGACGATGCGGTTGTTCTCATGGTCGATCCGGATCTTGGATTCTGTATCAGGTACCCTCTTGATAAAAACAAATGTGTTCACCGCGACCTCCTTATTATTCCAAAGGTAGTTTTTATAACAGAACACTCCAAAAGGCAATAGCTGAGGGGAAGCCAGGGGTCGGCCGAAGAGGCCGCGTCCCCTAGGAGTGGCGTTTTAGGAGCAGGGTCCCGTTGGCGCCGCCGAATCCGAAAGAATTGCTCAAGGCAACGTTGACCTCAGTGGGCCGGGCCTGGTTGGGCACGTAGTCCAGGTCACACTCCGGATCCGGATTCTCGTAGTTGATGGTCGGCGGCAGGACCTGGTGGAGAAGGGCCAGGGCCGTAAATCCGGCCTCCAGCCCTCCGGCCGCACCCAGCAGGTGCCCGGTCATGGACTTGGTCGAGCTCACGGCCAGTTTGTGGGCATGAGCGCCGAACAGCCGCTTTATGGCCAGGGTCTCGATCTTGTCGTTCCAGGAGGTGGAGGTCCCGTGCGCATTTATGTAGTCCACCTTTGTGAACTCGATCCCGGCATCCCTGACCGCCCGCAGCATGGACCGGTAGGCTCCGTCGCCGTTTTCCTGAGGAGCCGACACATGGAAGGCGTCTCCGCTCATTCCGTATCCTGCGATCTCGGCATAGATGCGGGCGCCCCTTGCGAGAGCGGATTCCCTCTCCTCCAATAGCAGGATCGCGGATCCCTCTCCGACAACGAACCCGTCCCTCTCTCTGTCAAAGGGCCGAGAGGCCTGTGCCGGCGCATCGTTGTGCGTGGACAGGGCCCGCATGGCACAGAAGCCGGCCACACCCAGGGGCGTAACGGGGGCTTCCGCCCCCCCGGCCAGCATGATGTCCGCGTCTCCTCTGGCGATGATACGGAAAGAATCGCCGATGGCATGCGTTCCTGAAGAACAGGCCGTGGCTATGGCCAAGTTTGGGCCCCTGGCCTTGTACAGGATCGAGATCTGGGCCGCGGCTTCGTTGATGATGGAGGAGATGAGGAAGAACGGGGAAACCCGCCCGGGTCCCTTCTCCAGCAGAACCTTAGCCGAGTCCGCGATGCTGCCGATCCCTCCGATCCCGGAACCGACATGCACACCGGCCCGGTCACTCTGCAGCAGGGCTGTATCGATGCCGGAATCTTCCACCGCCAGCTGGGCCGCAACCACGGCATACTGGATAAACCGATCCATCTTGCGGGCTTCCTTCCGGTCTATGAATGCCAGGGGGTCAAAATCCGTACACTCGCCCGCGATCCGGCTGCTGTGTTGAGCGGCATCGAATCGGGTGATGGGACCGATTCCGCTCCTCCCCTCCCGGGCTGCTTCCCAATTCAGCGCAGTGCCGGTCCCAAGTGGAGAGAGCAGGCCCATCCCCGTGATGACGACCCGACGACCCGAAGGCCTCCCTTGAGAATCAGCTGATCCGCCCATACCTGGTGTGTCTGGGGAACGGCTTATTTGGCTTTGGCGAGCACGTAATCGATGGACTTGCCCACCGTGGTCATCTTCTCTGCCTCTTCATCTGGGATGTCGAGGTCGAACTCGTCTTCCAGGGCCATGACGAGCTCGACCGTATCCAGGGAATCGGCTCCCAGATCATCGATGAACGACGCCTCTTCCGTGACCTGTTCTTCGCTGATGCTCAGCTTGTCCGCCACAATGGCCTTTATCTTGTTCATAAGTTCGTCTCTTTCCACTTTTCCCTCCAATAAATTTAAAATATTCAAACAGATGCTACATGAGCAATCCGCCGTTGACGTTGATCACATGCCCGGTGATGTATCCGGCTTCATCCGAAAGCAGGAACGTTACCGCATTCGCCACGTCTTGCGCGGTTCCGAACCGCTTCAGCGGAATAAGGTTCATAAAATTCTCTATGACTGCATCGGGCAGGGCTTCGGTCATGGCCGAGGTGATAAACCCGGGAGCCACGGCATTGACGGTTATCCCCCGGGACGCCACTTCACGGGCCAACGATTTCGTGAATCCGATCACGCCGGCTTTGGAAGCAGAGTAATTGGTCTGACCGGCGTTCCCCATCACCCCGACCACCGAGGAGATGTTCACGATGCGGCCGTACCTGTTCTTCATCATGTGCCTGATCATAGCCTGCGAGAGATTGAAGGTCCCTTTCAGGTTGACCGCCAGTACCGCATCCCACTCTTCCTCCTTCATGCGCATGAGGAGGTTGTCCCGGGTAATGCCGGCATTGTTCACGACATGGTCGATCTTCTTATGGGCCTGGATGGCCTTCTCGATCACCTCGGAGACCTGGTCCGAACGGGAGACGTCCGCCACATAAGTGGCGGCCTTACCCCCGTCCCGACGGATGTTCTCCGCCACGGCCTCCAGCTTATCCGGCTGGATGTCCAGGAGGGCGATCTCGGCACCCTCCCTGGCGAGCGCATAGGCGATAGCTTCTCCGATTCCTTGGGAAGCCCCCGTGATCAGCGTGACTCTTCCATCAAACTTCATCAGGCTCGGACTCCATTCAGGGCCCGTCTGAACCCTGCCATCTCTTTCTCGATCTTGGCCTGTACCTGGCCGGCAACGTAGTCTCGGGCCAGGCGGACGGCGTTTTTTACCGCCACCGGGTTGGACCGGCCGTGACCGATGATGCACACTCCATTGATCCCCAGCAGATGGGCCCCGCCGTATTCGGAATAATCCACGCGCCGGTAGATCTTCTTCAGGTGCCTTTTCAGCAGCAGATAGCCGACCTTGGCGAAGATGTTCCGCATGATCTCGTTCCGGGCGATCTTCTCCAGCGTCTCGATCATCCCTTCGCTGGCCTTCAGGGCCACATTGCCGGTAAAACCGTCGCTGACGATCACATCCGCCTTGCCGGAGTAAATATCGCGGCCCTCGATGTTGCCGATAAAATTCAGGGGGGATTTGGACAGGATCTCATACGCTTCACGCGTCACGTCGTTGCCCTTGGTGCTTTCTTCACCGATGCTCATGAGTGCGATGCGGGGATCGGCGATTCCCATGACACTTTGCATGAAGATGCGTCCCATGTGCGCAAACTGCTCCAGATGCTGCGCCGAACAATTCACGTTGGCGCCCACGTCGGTCAGGAGGGTCAGCCCGTTCAAGGTGGGGACCAGCAGGGATAAGGCGGGCCGGTCCACTCCTTCGAGTGCGCCCAGGACCTTCCTGGAGATATAGACAACCGCCCCGGTGTTGCCCGTGGAAACAAAGGCGTCCGCCTCTTTGTTTTTGACCAACTGGGTGCCCACCAGGATGGACGATCGTTTTTTGCGCCGAAAGGACAGGAGTCCTTCGCTCATCCCGATGGATTCCGCCGCATTCACGATGGAGACTCTGGCATGGGAGTGGTCGATCCGTTCGAATTCTTGTTGTATGACGGCTTCGGCTCCGACCAGGAGCACCTCGAGCTGAAACTCGCGGGAGGCGCTCACGGCTCCGGCGACGGTGACCTCCGGGCCGAAGTCTCCCCCCATGGCATCAACGACGATTTTCATGACAGCCTCTCTCAGTCTTCAGATCCTTCCATGACCTGCCGTCCTTTGTAGAACCCGCACTCAGGACAGACACGGTGGGGGAGCTTGGGGTTGCCGCAGTTGGAGCATATGGACAGGGCCGGCACATCGATGGCATCATGGGCCCGTCTCTTGCTTTTCCGGGAATGTGAATGTCTTCTCTTTGGAGTTGGCATTTATCTTTTATCTCTCAAAAAATCTTTGAATTTTTCCAGCCGTGGATCAAGCTCATGGGCGGCACAGGAACAGTCGCCCTCCTTGATGATCTTGCCGCACACAGGACAGATCCCCTGGCAGTCCTTGGCGCACAGGGGCCGCACCGGGAAAGTCAGGTTGAGCTGCTCAAGGATCACATCCTTGAGGTCGATCTTCTGGCTGTAAAAGAACAGTTGGCCCATGTCTTCGTCGTCAAGCTGGTCCCTTACCATATCCAGTTCCTCCGGAAGGTAGACCAGGTCGAATCGAGAATCTACGTTGAGCTCGAAAGGTGAAAGACAGCGACTGCACACAAAGCTCAAGCAGGTGGTGAAGCGACCGGTGATGAAGATCTCTTCCCCGAGCAGGCGGATGTTGATATCGGCGTGCACGGGCTCGAGAAACACGGTGTTCTCCTCCACCAGTTCCGAACTGAAGAACTCAAAATCCTTGCTTACATTCAGTCCGTCTTCCGGCAGTCTATCAAGGTCTATTATCATGGTAGTATTGTTTCAGTAGGTCGTATTGCAAAAAAAGTTACTCTATTATACCATCTTGCCTTTCTTTGTCAATAACGCCTGGCGCCTCTATTCCCCACCTCAACGCCCCCTTGTTCTCTGGAAAACCCCGGCCGTTTCCACCGCTTCTCCGGGCTTGCAATTGCAGGAGGGAGGGGTATAATGGACTTAAAAGCAAAGGATCTGCCATGCCCGGCTTAAACACAGAAGTGGAGCACGCGAGTGAAACCTATCATGTGCAAACCCAGGACCTGGGACCGGGCCCCAACTCCGTAGAGACCACCGTCTACAAAGCCGGACGCGTGCTGTCGTCCCGGCGAGCCTACTACACGGCCTTCCTCAACAGCAGCGATCTTCCAGATAAGATCCACGCAATCATCCGGGAAGAGCATGAATCGGTGATCCGGGAGATCAGAGCAGGGAAATTCGCCCATCTCTGATCCCGGGCCATGACCATTCGACGATCCGGAATCACCTTAAGGCTGTTTTTTGCGGGCCTTTTCTATTACAATGAATCGTTCAAGTCGACATCCGGCAAGGTTTCAGTCACCAGCAGTATCGGGAGATTTTATGAGTGATCCAGGAAAAGAGAGATTGTTCCTTATCGACGGGAACTCCCTGCTCTACCGCGCCTACTACGCCATTCGGCGGCTTTCCAATTCGCAGGGGATCGCCACCAATGCAGTCTACGGCTTCCTCACCGGGATGCGGAAGCTCATCGAGCAGGAAAATCCCAAGTATCTAGCTGTGGTGTTCGATTCCAAGGGCCCGACCTTCCGTCATTCCCTCTACAAGGAATACAAGGCCACACGTAAGCCCATGCCCGAGGACCTGGTCCCTCAGGTGCCGATGGTCAAGAACCTGCTTCAGGCCCTGCGCATCCCCTTCTATGAAAAACCGGGATACGAAGGCGACGACCTCCTCGGAAGCCTGGCACGTAAGGCCGCGGGCGAGCACGTGCATACAGTCATCGTGTCACATGACAAAGATATGTTTCAGTTAGTGGATGCCGACACCTCGATCTTCAATCCGGTCAAAGAGCTCTATCTGGATGAGAAGACCGTCAAAGAGGACTTCGGTGTCAGGCCCGATCAGGTCGTGGACGTCCTGGCACTCTGGGGAGATTCCTCCGACAACATCCCCGGTGTGGCAGGCGTGGGAGCAAAGACCGCCAAGGCCCTTATGGTGGAGTACGGTTCGCTGGACAACCTGCTGGAAAACCTCGAAAGCCTGAAAAATCCGCGCGTGCGCTCCAGGATACAGGAAAGCCTGGACGACCTCTCCCTCAGCCGCCGGCTGGCGACCATAGAGACAAACCTGGAGCTGGAATTCAATCTGGACGGCCTGGCCTTGACGGATCCAGATTACGATACCCTCATCCCCCTGCTTCAGGAGTGGGAGTTCACCTCCCTGCTCTCGGCGTATTTGGGAAGCTCCCGCCGGTCCCGGACCTCGTATTCTGCCATCCTCCGGGAGAAGGACCTGAAAAAACTGGTGGCCGACATAAAAAGGGCCAAGACGGTCTCCCTGGACACCGAGACCGACAGCCCGGCCCCGACGCGGGCGCGGCTGGTGGGGATGTCCTTTTCCCTGGAGCCGGGAACCGCCGCCTATCTACCCCTGGGGCACGACTATGCCGGAGCCCCCAGCCAAATCCCCAAAGACAAGGCCCTGAAGCTCCTGGGGCCGGTCCTGGCCGACCCGGGTATAAAGAAGATCGGACAGAATATCAAGTACGACTATATTGTGCTGCAGAGAGAGGGCCTGAATCTGCAGGGAATCGACCGGGACACCATGGTGCTCTCCTACCTGAATGAACCCAACTGGGGCCAGCACAGCCTCGGCCGACTGGCGCTGGCTTATCTCCAGGTAAAAGCCATGGACTATCATGAGGTGGCGGGCAGGGGCAAGGACGAGGTCACCATGAACCTGGTGGACATCGACAAGGTGACCCCATACGCCTGTCAAGACGCGGACCTGGCCCTGCAGCTCGCAGAGGTCCTCTGGCCGCAAGTCCAAGAGAAGAAGCAGGACCGGCTGTATGAAGAGATCGAGCGCCCGCTGATCCCGGTCCTGGCGCAGATGGAGATGTGGGGGGTCAAGGTCGATCCCGAAATCCTCGAGGGCCTGTCCATCGAACTCCACGAAGGGATGAAAGACCTGAGGCGGAAGATCTATGCCCTTAGCGGCGAGGAATTCAACCTCAACTCCCCGCAGCAGCTGGCACACATCCTGTTCGAAAAACTAAAACTGCCGGCCACCCAGAAGACCAGGAAGACGCACAGATTCTCCACCAGCCTAAACGTTCTCCAGGACCTGGCTGCGGGTCATCCCATCGCACAGTACATGCTGGAATTCCGGCAGCTGGCTAAATTGAAATCCACCTATGCGGACGCCCTGCCCCTGCTCATCCACCCGGTGACACAGAGGATCCATTCCTCTTACAACCAGACCGTGGCCGCCACCGGCCGCCTTTCCTCCAGCAACCCCAACCTGCAGAACATCCCTGTGCGCGGCCGCTGGGGGCCGCGCTTCCGCCAGGCTTTCATTCCCGAGCCCGAGCACATGTTTCTATCCGCCGATTATTCTCAGATCGAGCTGCGCGTCCTGGCCCACATGTCGGAAGACTCCACCCTGATCGATACCTTTGCCCATGACCGCGATATCCACCAGGAGACGGCGAATCAAGTATTCGGAGATGAGGGGATGCTTTTCGAAGGCGAGCCGCGCAGGCGGGCCAAGATCATCAATTTCAGCATCATCTACGGAGCATCGGCCTTCTCTCTGGCCAAGGAGCTCGGTACAACCGCCCGGGAGGCCCAGGGATTCATCGACCGCTATTTCGAACAATACCCTGGTGTGTTCCGCTTCCTGGAATCCTGTGTGGAGGATGCCCGGGAAAAAGGATATTCGGAGACCCTCCTTGGGCGCCGACGACCTGTCCCCGACCTGCGCAGCCCCAACCGGATCACCCAGCAGGCCGGGCGCCGCATCGCCCTGAACACGCCCATCCAGGGGACGGCCGCAGACTTGATGAAAAAAGCCATGCTCGACATATGGGAGGCGTTGGGCACACGCCGGCTTAAATCCCGAATGATCCTCCAGGTGCATGATGAACTGGTGTTCGAGGTCCCGGAAGGCGAATACCAGGAGATGGAAAAGCTGGTTCAAGAGAAGATGGCGAGCGCCCTGGCCCTGAGGGTCCCTCTAAAGGTTCATCTGGCGTGGGGGATCAACTGGGCGGAGGCGAAATAATCTCAGGGATAGAGGTCCTTCTGATAGATGCGGAAGCGCTTGTAAATCACCCCCCCCATCCGCTCCATTCCCCCCCGAACGCGCAGGTTGCTTTCCATCTCGTGATGCGTGTCGATGACCTCCATGCCGGCGTCCTGCGCGGACATGAACATCTTCATCCCCATGAGCACATCCAGGCCCCGCCCGCGGTACGGCTCTTTGATCGCCCCCAACAGGAAGTCCAGCTGTTTGGTCTTTTTTGCGGCCCTCATGATCTTGAAAATCCCGAACGGCAGCAGCCGGCCTTTGGCCTTCTGGATGCCTTCCACCAGGTTGGGCATGCCGATGATGAAGGCCACGACCTCATCGTCTTTGGTAACGCCTTTGATGAACCTCGGGTCCAGAAGCGGGAGGTAGCGCGCAGCCAGTTCCTCCATCTCCTGCTCCTCCAGCGGAGTGTAGCCGTAGATGTCGCTGCCCGAATAGCACTCGTTCATCAGGTGTAGAACGGGCTTGATGTATTTTTTTAACTCGTTCTTTTTCTTGAATTCGAAGACCTGGAAATCGCCCTTCCTGCAGGCCCTCTCATAGATCCTCGTGAAGAACTCGGGGAACTCTTTGGGAACCTCCAGCCTGTACACCACATAATCGATGTCTTTGGTGTAACCGAACGCTTCGATCATGCCGGGCATCCAGTCGAAGTTGTAGTAACATGTGACGGTGGAGGGGCTGTCAAACCCTTCGATCATGAAGCCTTCCGGGTCCTGGTCCGTGAATCCGTACGGCCCCACGATCCGCTCCATGCCCTTTTCCCGGGCCCAGTCTTCCACGCGCTCCAGGAGGGCCCCGACCACTTCCCTGTCCTCCCATGCCTCCAGATACCCGAACCGCGCGGACTTTTCCTTGCGATATCTGTTGTGCCGGCTGTTGATGATCCCCATGATCCGGCCAACCGGCTTGCCTTCCCTGTAAGCCAGCAGCAGCAGGGTGTCGCAATAGCTGAACGCCGTGTTCTTTTTGGGGTTGAAATGGTGGCGCTCATCCACATAGATGGGGGGAACCCAGGCTTCATGACCGGCATGGATCTTGGCCGGAAGGAAGATGAATCGCTTCAGTGCTTTCTTCCCCTCTACGGTTCTTATGCTTACCGCCATCGTTTCCATCCGGGTCCGGATTCAGCTCCGTGCTTCTTCGGCACTATATTACAGGCTTCCGGGAGAAAACACAAAAATATATTACGAACACAACATAATATTATGCCCGGCTTCGATCCACAGGGGGGGGCGACCTACATGCTCCGGTCAAGCGGGCTCCTGCACACGGTACGCGGGGAACGACTCGATTCGGGGAGTTGACAAGAAGGGCACAGAACGACTAAAATTTATTTTCTTTTTAGACTAAAAACAGCCATCATGAAGCAAAAGACCTTTCCCCGCGGCATACACCCTCCCGAAGACAAACACTACACCGAGGCTAGCCCCCTTGAGACGCTCGCGCCCCCAGACAAAGTGGTCATCCCTCTCCACCAGCATTTCGGAGCCCCGGCCAAGGCCCTGGTCAAGAAAGGGGATGAGGTCCTCCTGGGACAGAAGATCGGGGAGGGCCCGGTCCTGTTCTCCGCCTGTGTTCATTCCAGCGTCTCGGGCAAGGTGCTTTCGGTGGACGGGCATCCCCATCCCATGGGCAAACCCGTGACCGCGGTCACCGTGTCCAACGACGGGGAGGACCGGCCGGCTCCGGAGATGCAGGCCGAAGACGCACCATTTTCTCTCGGCCCGGACGAGATCCGCCGCATGGTCAAAGAGGCCGGTATCGTCGGGCTGGGCGGCGCGGCCTTCCCGACAGCGGTCAAGCTGAGCCCCCCCAAGGACAAGCCTATCGACACCGTGATCCTCAATGGATGCGAATGCGAACCGCTGCTCACGGCCGATCACAGGATCATGCTGGAGTATCCGGACGAGGTCATCAATGGGGCCGAGCTGGTGCGCATGGCCACCGGCGCACGGCGCATCATCGTGGGCATCGAGGACAACAAACCGGATGTTTACGAAATGCTCAGCCGGCGCTCCTATCCCTTCGAGGTGGAGTTCGCGGTGCTGAAGACCAAGTATCCCCAGGGCGCGGAGAAGAACCTGATCGCGGCGCTGCTCAAGCGGGAAGTCCCCCGGGGAGGCCTGCCCTTCGATGTCGGAGTCGTGGTGCAGAACGTGGGGACCGCCAAGGCTGTATGGGAGGCCGTATCCGAAGGCAAGCCGCTGTATGAGCGGGCCCTGACCGTCTCCGGGACGGGGATCTCCAATCCCAAGAACCTCATGGTCCGCATCGGGACCCCCTTCCGGCACATCATCGATCACTGCGGGGGGGCGAAAGAAGGAAGCAACCTGGTCGTGATGGGCGGGCCCATGATGGGCCTGGCCCAGTGGACGTCGGAAGTCCCGGTGATCAAGGGCACCTCCGGCATCCTGGTCTGGGCCGAGACCCGGCCTGCGCGTGAGTACAGCTGCATCGGGTGCACGCGCTGCGTGGGCCACTGCCCCATGGGACTGGTGCCCACCCGTCTCATGAAATACGTCAAGTACGATGCCCTGGCGGAGGCGGAGTCCGCCGGGATCCTGGACTGTGTGGAATGCGGGAGCTGCCAGTACTCCTGCCCGGCCCGAATCCCGCTCGTGCACTGGATCCGGCTGGGCAAGAACAAAATCATCAGCGAAAAACGGAAAAAGAGCGCATAGTCATGACAGATTCAGGATTCGTACTGCGATCTTCGCCCCACCTTCAGGACCGGGATTCGGTCCCCAAGATCATGTATGCCGTGGTCATCAGCCTGCTCCCGGCGGTGGCGGCCTCGCTCTATTTCTTCCGGTTCCGCGCGCTGGCCGTGTACCTGGCCTGCCTCGCGGGCTGCCTGGTCACCGAGGCCGTTTTCCTGCGGGTCCGGAAAAAACCGCTGCACGCCCTCTGGGACGGATCGGCCGTGATCACGGCCCTGCTGCTGGCCATGACGCTGCCCCCCCAACTGTCTCCCGAGCTGGTGGTTATCGGCGCGGTGATGGCCATCGCACTGGGGAAACAGGTGTTCGGAGGCCTGGGAAACAACATCTTCAATCCCGCCCTGGTGGGACGGGCCTTCCTGCAGGTGGCGTTTCCCGTGGCCATGACCACCTGGTCCCCCCCGGCCACTTTGGCGGTGGACGCCGCTACTTTTGCCACGCCCCTGGGGAATCTCAAATTCCAGATGGCTGTGGCACAAGGGACGCTAACCCCGATACAGGACCTCTTCTGGGGCAACACCGGCGGCTGCCTGGGTGAGACATCGGCGCTGGCGCTGCTGCTGGGTGCCGCCTTCCTGCTCTTCCGCAAGGCCATGGACTGGCGGATTCCCTCTGGGATAATCCTGGCCCTGGGAGCTTTTACCGGGATCTTCTGGCTGGTTTCACCCGAACAATACGCCTCGCCCCTCTTCCACTTGCTGGCAGGAGGCTTCATCCTGGGCGCGTTCTACATGGCTACGGATATGGTGACCTCGCCCATCACGCCTCTGGGGGCCTGGATCTATGCCCTGGGCATCGGAATCATGATCGGGATCATCCGGCTCTTCGGCGGGTTCCCCGAGGGGGTCATGTTCGCCATCCTGTTCATGAACACCTTCGTGCCGCTGCTCAACCGCTACACGCGGCCCCGCATCCTGGGAGAAAGGAGGGCGGGATGAACCCTTCGCTGCGTATGGTCGTGGTCCTCACTTTCGTGGGCCTGATCTCCGGCGGCCTGCTGTCGGTGGTCAACCTGCTGACCGCCGAGCGGATCGAGCTGAACCGGCAGAAAGAGATCGAGGAAGCCATCACCCGTGTCGTGCCGGGTACCGTTTCCAGCGCCAAGCTCTATGAAGAGGACAGGTTTACGGTTTATGCCGGAAAGGACGACGCCGACCAGGAGCTGGGCTACGCCATCTATGCCTCAGGCACGGGGTTTCAGGACATCATCGTCTTGATGTTCGGAACCGACCCGGCGATTGAAAAGATATATTCTCTGACGATCCTCGAGCAGACGGAGACGCCGGGGCTGGGCGCTAAGATAGCGGACCAGGGGGCCTTCCTCCGGTTCTGGCAGGAGAAAGACATCCGCCAGCCCCTGTCGCTGCGCAAACCAGCGGTCGCGTCCCTGGAAGAGCTGGGGGCCTCGGAAGTCAATGCCATAACCGGAGCTACTATCTCGTCCAACAAAGTGCTGGGGATCGTGAACCTATCGCTTGAGCGCCTGCGGCAGATCAAACAAGAAGGCAAGCTCGTAAGCGGAGACAGCCATGTCAACTAAAAGTTTACGCGCTGAATACCTCAAAGGTCTCTGGGACGAGAACCCGGTCTTCCGCCAGCTCCTGGGCATGTGCCCGACCCTGGCCGTCACCAACGCCGTCATCAACGGCATCGCCATGGGGCTGGCAACCAGCTTCGTACTGATCCTGAGCTCATTGGTGGTGGCCTCCATCAAAAAGCTCATCCCCGACCAGGTCCGGATCGCCAGCTATATCGTTGTGATCGCCACCTTCGTGACCGTGGCCGACCGGGTCATGGCCGCATTCTTCCCCCCGATCTCCAAGGCCCTGGGGCCTTATGTCCCGCTCATCGTGGTCAACTGCATCATCCTGGGCCGCCAGGAGGCGTTTTCTTCCCGCAACTCTGTGGGCCGCTCGCTCATCGACGCCCTGGGGATGAGCACGGGTTTTGTACTGGCCCTGCTGGTCCTGAGCTCCATCCGCGAGGTCCTGGGGGCAGGCACGTTTCTCGGCTACCAGGTTATGGGGTCCTGGTTCACACCCTGGATCATCATGATCCTTCCCGCCGGGGCCTTCATCACGCTGGGCGTCCTTGTGGGGATCGCCCTGCTGGTCGAGCAGAAAACCCGGGAGAGGAGGGTGTCGTGAACCTGCTCATGATGTTTATCGCCGCCATCTTCGTCCAGAACTACGTGCTCTACTATTTCCTGGGCATCTGCCCCTTCCTGGGCGTCAGCAAGAAGATCGACTCCGCCGTGTCCATGGGCATGGCCGTGACCTTCGTCATGACCATAACCGCCGTGGTCTCCTGGATGATCAACCACTGGATCCTCATCCCCTATAAGCTTGATTTCCTCCAGATCGTATCTTTTATCCTGGTCATCGCCTCCCTGGTCCAGCTGGTGGAGATGTTCATCCGCAAGATCAGCCCGCCGCTCTATCAGGCCCTGGGCATCTACCTTCCCCTCATCACCACCAACTGCGCCATCATGGGGCTGGCCCTGCTGGCTGCGCTCAAGAACTTCTCCTTCCTGGAGACCGTGATCTACGGCATCGGCTCGGGCCTGGGCTTCACACTGGCTATCGTCCTGATGGCCGGGATCCGCGAGCAGCTGGCCCTAGCGGATGTCCCAGAGCCGCTCAAGGGCGCGGGGATCGCACTGATCGTGGCCGGGATTATGGCCCTGGCCTTTACCGGATTTTCGGGGATGATAAATTGATGGACGTCCTGCTGCCCATACTCATCATGGCCGCCCTCGGGTTCCTGTTTTCCCTGGGACTGGCCTTTGCCTACCAGAAGCTAAAAGTCGAGGAAGACCCCAAGGTCGTAGAGGTTTCCGAGAGCCTGCCCCAGGCCAACTGCGGAGCCTGCGGCTACTCCGGCTGCCGCGCCTTCGCCGAAGGTGTGGTGGCGGGGGATGCCCCGGCCAATGGCTGTCCGGTGGGTGGGGCGGAAACCGCCCAGCGGCTCGCTGAGATCCTAGGGGTCGAGGCCGGGGAGATCATAAAGAAGGTCGCCCGGCTGCACTGCCGCGGCGACAACGCGGCCGCCAAGGACCGGGGGGACTATCTGGGACTGACGACCTGTTATGCCGCCAACCTGGTGGGTGGCAACAAACAGTGCAGCTACGGGTGCATGGGATACGGCGACTGCGTCCGCGCCTGCCAGTTCGATGCCCTGTACATGGGGGACGACGGCCTCCCCCATGTCGTGGAAGAAAACTGCACCGCCTGCGGCAAGTGCGTGGACGCCTGCCCGCGCAACCTGTTCGAGCTCCACCCCCTCGACCAGCACATCCTGGTGTTCTGCCGATCGCTGGATCGCGGCCCGGCAGCGAAAAAAGCCTGCAAGAACGCCTGCATCGGCTGCGGGATCTGTGCCCGGGCCTGCCCGGATGCCATCGAGATCCGGGATAACCTGGCCGTCATCCTGGATTACAAAAAGATCGTGCCCGAGCAGATCCCGGCCATGGAAAAATGCCCGACCGATTCCATCGGCCGGCTGCACCATGGGGAAGACAGCGCCGGGGAGGCTCGGGGAGAAGAGGGCGGCGAAAAAGAGGCGGCACGTGAAAGATAAAGGGACCGTGATCACCACCGAGGGGCCGCTGGCCCTGGTCAAGGTGTCCTGCACCCAAGCCTGTCGGGAGTGCCTCGCTTCCAGCCTCTGCAAGAGCACCGCCCCGGAAGAAGGGACACTCTCGGTACGGAATCCGGTCAACGCCCATCCCGGGGACGAGGTCGTGATCGAGGTCCCGGAAAGCCGCTACAACCGGGTCCTGATCGGCATGTTCGCAGTCCTGCTGGCTGCCTCCCTCATCGGAGCCCTGGCAGGCTACGCGCTCTCTGGGCCGCTGGCCTTGGATGACGCGCTGTCAGCGCCGCTAGGCTTTTTCCTGGGGCTGGGTTTGGCCGTTCCCGCACTGATTCTGTACTTCCGTAAAAACAACGACCGCCGCCTCTACCCCTCCATCGTAGATATCACCCAAAAAGGAGAACGTCATGGATAGACGTCGCTTTCTACATACGTTTTTGACTGCTCCGGCTTTGACGCCGCTGCTGCTGGCGGCCAAACAGACCCATCACAGCGGAGAGCTGTTCCTTATATCAGAGGAGCCCGAAGACTATCTGCCCATGCTCCTGGCCGAATCGGCGGGCTTTCTTCCGGCGGCGGGAAAGACCTTCGCCTTTATATCGACGCATCCCCGGCAACAGCGGCTGCGACACCGCCTGGAGAGGCGGGGATGGATCCCGGCGGCAGTGCCCTCCCGGGCTCACCTGACGCTCTCCTTCAGCCCCCTCCGTTCTCCGTCCCGGCCCTCCTTCACCTTTGTCCGGGAGGGCCGGATCTGGGATGTCCGGTCCCGAAAACTCCGCGCCCTGTGGGACGCCATGGGGCAGAGGTCGCGACCCTCGGTGTCTCTGACCATCGCGGGATTCCGTCCGGATCCATACCATGGAACCCCGGGCCGGTTCGCGGCCGTCTTCCAGGATGGGCGGCTCCGGGAGCGGTTCCCGCTGGATCGGGCGGAGATCGCGTCGTTCCCGACACGCAGGGGCGGCGCCCTTGTGGTCCGTGTGGAAAGGGGCGCCGCGCGCGTTGTGGAATCCCCCTGCCGGCATCAGATCTGCCGGTGCACACCGCCCATCTCCATGACCGGGGAACGGGTCATCTGCGCACCCAACCACCTCCTCCTGGAGATCCAGGGGCCCTCGGGCCTCGACACCGTGATCGGCTGACTGGGCCCGATCATCAAAGAGGTGGACATCATGAGTCCTCGATTATTTGCCGGACTGGACGTGTCCACACAGGGCTGCAAGCTGGTGGTCCTGGATTGGACTGCGCGCACAACGGTCTATGTGGACGCCGTCCATTATGACCGGGATCTCCCTCAATACAAAACGCACGGCGGGGTCATCCAAGGGTTGGAAAGCGGCGCATCCGAATCCGATCCCCTTATGTGGCTGGAGGCCGTGGACCTGGTGCTCGATCGATTGAAAGCCTCGCCAATCCCCCAGGAAAGGATCCGCAGCATCTCCGTGTCCGGGCAGCAGCACGGCCTGGTAGCCCTGACCGAGAAGGGCGATCTGGCCCGGCCGCGCAGCAAACTCTGGAACGACTTCTCGACCGCCGAGGAATGTCGGCTGCTGACCGAGGCTGTGGGCGGCCCGGAAGCCATGATCCGGGAGGTGGGGAATTCCCAGCGCACCGGGTACACCGCTGCCAAGATCTATCACATGAAGCGGCACGAGCCCGCAGCCTATCGCGATGCCGCCACCCTGTTCCTGGTTCACAACTACATCAACTGGCACCTGACGGGCGGAGCCAGGGTCATGGAGCCGGGCGACACCTCGGGTATGGCCCTCTGGAATCCCGCGACCGGGTGCTGGTCGCAAAAGGTCATCCGGGCCATCGATCCGGGCCTGGCTGACAAGCTTCCCCCGGTCCGGCCGTCGGACCGGAATATCGGTTCCATCTCTCCGGGCCTGGCCGACAGATTCGGCCTGGACCCACGGTGTACCGTAGGGGCCGGAAGCGGAGACAACATGTGCGGAGCCGTGGGTACCGGAAACGTCCGCCCGGGGATCGTAACGGTCAGCCTCGGCACCTCGGGGACCGCCTACACGCAGATGGAGGAGGCTTTCATCGATCCCATGGGGGAGATCGCCGCCTTCTGCGACAGCACGGGCCATCACCTTCCCCTGCTGTGTATCTCCAACCTGGCCAACGGATACGATGCCCTGCTGGATCAGCTGGACCTGGACCACGACGGCTTCGGCCGGCTCCTCCGGAAAACCCCTCCGGGAAACGCCGGCCGCGTGCTCCTGCCCTGGTACACGGGTGAACGCACCCCCGACCTGCCGCTGGCTTCGCCCCTCTATTTCGGCTTCGCCCTGACGGATTTTCGCCCTGAGGTCCTGGCCCGGGCCGTGCTGGAGGGCCACGTCCTCAACCTGTACGAGGGCTTCCGCCGCATGCCGGTTGTGCCGGATGAGATTCGTCTGACAGGAGGACTCGCCCGGTCGGATGCCTGGTGCCAGGCCATCGCCGACATCTTCGCCACCGAGGCGGTGCCGGTGGAGGGCGAAGGAGCCGCCCTGGGCGCGGCGCTGCATGCGGCCTGGGTGTGGATGAACGAGGCCGGAGAAGCTATCTCCCTGGAAGAGATCTCGACCCCTTTCGTGATCAAGACCGAAACCCGCCGCAGGAGGCCGCAGGAACACGCCCGTACAGCCTACGAGCTGCTGAGGCGCCTCTTCCACGCCCTGGCCCAGCGGGTCCAGGGAAAACCAGGAGAAGATCCGTTCGTGCTTCGGGAACAGCTTGCCCGGACGGGCTGAGGGCCGCCCCCCCCTATTCCGTCAGGTCCTTGACAAAGATATTCCGGAAATAGACCGGGGAACGACTGTCATGGTTCTGCAGGCCCAGGTAGCCCTCCCGGGCAAAATCTCTGACCTTCCCCCTGGGTTCTGCTTCCCAGTCCAAGACGCGTATCCCGTTCAGGTCCACCTGGATCCGGCGGCCCTGGAAGGTGATCCGGAAGTGATTCCACTCACCCGGCGGTTTGGACGCCGAGGACGAGGGGGCTTCCGCGTCATAGGCCGCCCCGGTATGGTGTGTGCCCTTGGAGGCATCATCGATCTGCAACTCGAAGGAATGGTAGATGTAGTCGTTGCTCACAGGAATCTCGGGCACCCGCAGGAACACACCGGAATTCGTGTTCTCACGCTCACACTTGAATTCCAGGTCCAGCACAAAATCGCCGTACTTGCGGGCACTGTACCACAGGAGCCCCATCCCCCCCTGAGATTTCAGGACCCCGGTCCTTTCATTCAGGATGAAATAGCCGGGGCCGTAATGATTCCAGCCGTGCTTGTGAAACCGGCCTCCCCACTGCCCCAGGATCTGCTCGTATCCCTGGTAATAGGTGATGCTGTCGATGTATTCCAAGCCCTCGCGAATGGGGGGGGAAGGATTGTCGATGTCGGCGGGGTTCTCGTGCTCGATGGCCAGAGGTCCATAGTAGTTCTGCCGCGTCAGCTCGGCCAGGATTTTGCGCACATTGGCCTTGCCCTGTCCAAAGGGCACGTCCCTGGCGTCCCGAATCCCGAACTGGTCCAGGTCCTTGAGGTGGACGTTGGTGACCCGGCCTTCCAGCAGCCGGAGGGCCTCCACGGGATCGACGCCGGTGCGCAGCCAGTGCCCGGTGTCCGCACAGGCCCCGATGCGGGGATCCAGCCCCTGCACGCGCTCCAGCACGGTCAAGGGGCGGGCGTATTTGGTGGGGGGCGGGTGGTTGTGTACGGCGATGCGGATGTTGTAGCGCTTGACCATCTTCTCCAGCAGCGAGAAATCGTCATACTTGGGCTCGGTGATGATGGTGCGGATGCGCATGGCCCTGGCGAACTCGAAGACCTTCCCCATGCTTTCTTCCGTGTTGTCGAACCCCACCACTCCGTAGCTGATCAGGGTGATGCCGGCCTCCTGCAGCCGCTCCCTGATCAGGTTCCGGGTCTTCTCGTCCATGTCATGCCCGAAGCGCGCCCCGGGCATGTCCTGGCTGAGCGGCTGGCCGGGATAGGCTTCCAGATACCGGATGCCCAGGGCCTTGACCTTGTCCAGGGTCTCGAAAAACGTAAACTTCCGAAACGTCCAGCACTGCATGGCGATGGGAAACTCCCGGATCCGGACGTCTGCGTAGGGAACGCACTCGGCCTCTTCCCCCCGGGGAACCAGGCCGCCTCCCGCCAGGCTGCTGCCGGCAGTCAAAAGCAGCAGCACACACATAAAAAATACCAGGATCGATATGGTCAGTGTTTTTTTCATAGCCACTCCTTATAAGCCCTTTCTCGGATTCCACTCCCCCCTGGCCACGGCCGGGACATACGTTTCCAGGCCGGGAGGAGGGAAGGCGATGGTCCGCTCCTGCTCGGCGCTCATGTAGGCGGTCATGAGCAGCTCTGTCACGTTGACCCCGTCGCTGAAATTTTCCTCGGGCCGTTTCCCATCCAGGAATGCCCGGACCATGTGGCGGTTTTCATCGATGTAGCCGTACTCCGTCTCCTCGCTGCCGACCACCGGCATCAGCCCCATCTCGGCATTCTGTTTCTCGACCAGGTCCTCACCCTGACTGCCTTTGACCTCGCGGCTGAAGAAAACCTTGAGGCCTGTGTCCAGCGTGTTGATCTGCAGGGCGTATTCCGGCCCCAGGAGCTCCAAGCTGAGACGCAGCCCCGCCCCCACATAGCACCACGAGGTGGTGGTCTCCACGATCAGCTTCTCGCCGTCTTCACCCCTGTACTCGATCAGGGAGTGGGCGAAGTCTTCGGCCGGGCGGTTGAGGTAATCGGTCTTGCCGCCGCTGTTATCGGCCAGGATCTTGGCGTAATGGGGGATCTGCCACTTCAAGCAGTCGGTGTGGGCCGTCACCTTGACGGGAGTTATCACATCGCGGGCCGCGCCGGGTGGCGTCAGCATGTAGCGGGCCTCCTCCACGGAATGGCACATCATGTCGTTCAGGACTCCGCCTCCCTGGAGCTCACCCTCCCAAAACCAGGGCATATGGGGTCCGCTGTGCTCCTCGGCGGCACGGGCCAGATAGGGCCGGCCGGCGGTGGCCGCCCCACGGGCCCAGAGGATCTCCTTGCCGCGCACCACGGCGGGAGAAAAGACCTGGTTTTCCAGGTAGCCGTCCAGGAGGTTAGCTTTCCGGGCCAGTTCCAGCATCCGGCGCGCCTCAGCCACATTGCGACCCAGGGGCTTCTCGCAGGTCACCCCGATCAGCTCTCCCCGGCCGCTCTCGACGGCCCCGACGATCTCTTCCATGACCTCGAGCCGGGTAAAATTGGGCGACAGGATCCAGATGGCGTCGATGCCCGGGTCGGCAACCATGTCCGCGATGGTGGTGAACGTCCTGGCCTCCCCCAGGCGCATCCGTCGCACCCGCGCGGCCGCTTCCTCCGCGCGCTCGGGATGCTTGTCCACGATGCCGAGGATGTCGGCATCCCGGACACCTACCCAGGAACGGATATGGAAATTGCCGATGAACCCCGCTCCTATAAATCCGACTCCCAATCTTTTCTTTTCCATGTCTCTCTCTCCTTATGCGATCGTATCGGCCTGCGGCTGTTCCGGCCGCCTCTCGGCCCGTGGGTCTTTGAAGAAGAGCAGGAAAGCCAGGGCGCAGAGCACGGTCAGGGCCACCGGCACCAGGAACACACCCGTCCAGTTGGTGGTGCCTTCTGCAGTAAAGATGTTCTGGACCTTGCCGGCGAAGAGGCTTCCGATGTAGTTCCCTAAGCCGTAGGTCACGAGGGTGATCAGGCTCTGTGCGGAATGCCGGATGTCCTTGGGAGCCACAGTATCCACATATATGAAGGCCGCCACAAAGAAGAAGACAAAACAGAATCCATGCAGCGCCAGCGAAGCGATGACCAGCCAGGAGGGGGTGCCGACCACGAAGATGATGTAGCGCAGCGGCCAGGCCAGGACCCCCAGGGCCAGGATCTTGCGGATGCTGGTTTTTTTGATGAGATAGGGGAGAAGCAGGGCCATGACAAAGATCTCCGCCAGCTGCGCGATCGCCATCACCATGGGTAGGTTGGCCTGTGAAACTCGGATCTGGGGCGAGGTGAGGAAGGGTGCGGTCAGGATGTAGTAGAACATCAGTTCGGTGGCCACCACAAAGGAGATGATGATGAAGACAAGGAAATTCTTGTCTCGCATCATCTTCAGGGCCTCCAGAAACGCCCAGGGCTTGGCCCCTTCCTTCTGTGGGGGGGTGTGGGGAAGGCCGAAAGCGAAGACCCCCATGGCCAGCGAGCAGATCCCTGCCAGGAGAAGCATGTCACCCTGCATGGCGATCCCGCCGCCGCCGGACAGGTTCCGCCACAAGGTCAAGCTCAGTCCGGCCGCGATCCATCCTATGGTCCCCCAGACGCGGATCTGGCCGAATTCCTTCTCCGAATTCTTAAGGTTTATGAAGGCCACGGAATTGGTGAGGGCCAGGGTCGGGGCATACAGAAGGCAGTAGAACAGCATCACCCCAACCATGAGCCGGTAGTCGGACATGGTCGAAACCCAGATGAGCAAAGCGCCGCCCAGCAGCTGGAGGACGGCGATGAATTTCTCTCCCGACAGATACCGGTCCGCGATCTGTCCCCCGATAAAGGGAGCGATGATGGTGGCCAGGGGAAGCAGGCTGTAGATGATCCCGGTATGAATCCCGTCGAATCCGAGGTTGTTCTGCAGGTAATCGGACAGGACCGGCGCCCAGGCGCCCCATATGGCATACTGCAGAAACATCATGACTCCCAGACGAAGCTTTATGCCCATGTTGCCCTTTCTTGCCTTGTGTCTTGATCGGCCATCTTGCCCTCGCCGCAGCTCTGGAATCCCGCCCCTGCCTGAAAATGAGCGTGATCCGGCCGGCTCTGAGTGTATTGCGGCAAAGTAAATCCACCATATTAAAATTGCTCAGGGTTGTCAATAAATCCCCCGCTAATGTAATCATTCTAAATTCTATGAGGATAGAATACCCAGGCCTCCAAGCTTCGCACGGTCATCCTCTACGCTTGGCCTATGGCCTGGCCCAAGAAAAAATTGAGGGGGCGTCCTTGATGATAGGGGCGTCATAACCCTATGGCGGCGCATGGGGAGGCGGGAGGGTTTTCCGACGCCATGGGGTTATGACGCCCCATAAACTTGGCATTGTCGTGGCCGGGGATCAGCGGAGCCGGTTTCCCATTGCATATTCATCGACATTTCAGGGTGGGTCAGGCGGGGGTGGTCGGATGGCGGTTGATTCGGGCCCGGTCCTATGTTACAAACAGGGCGATACAGTCATGAAGCGCGCACTCTGTTTCGTACTCGCCCTGCTGGCCGCCGGGGCCGCGGGATGCCGGAGCTACAACACCTGGCGGAAGACCACGTTCATGTATTTCGACACCGTTTGTGAGGTGCAGCTCTACTGCAGCACCGCGGCCTTTGCAGAGGCCCGTGTCGCCCTCGACAGAGAGTTCGGCGATGTCGCCAGGCTTTTTTCTCCCGGAAGCCGCGATCACACAGCCCCCAGGGTGTTGGCATTATACGCGCAGGCGCGGGAGGTATTCCTCCGCTCCCGGGGGTGTTTCGATATTTCTGTGGGTTCCCTGTCCCGGCTCTGGGGATTTCCCTCGGGAAAACACCGCTTGCCCGAACCGGCAGAGATCCGGGACGCGCTTCGGTTCGTGGGCCTGGATAAGATTCGGGGCCACCCAGGCCACCTAGAGGTCCCCGAGGGCATGGAGCTGGATTGGGGGGCGATCGCCAAGGGCTTCGGCATCGACCTGGCCGCCCAAGCCTTGATCGAGTTGGGGGTCGATCGTGGCTTCATAAACGCGGGAGGCGACATCTTCTGCTGGGGGACAAATCCCCAGGGGCAGCCTTGGCAGGTCGGGATCAAGCACCCACGTGGCGAAGGCTTTCTAGGAGTGCTGTCCCTGACGGGACTGGGAGCGGCCACCACAGGAGACTACCAGAGGTTTTTTTTTCAGGACGGAGTCCGCTACCATCATGTCTTCGATCCCCGGACCGGCCGACCGGCACGGGGAAAGCAGAGCGTCACAGTGGTGGGTCCGGAGGCGAGCCTGTGTGACGCCCTGTCGACGGCTCTTTTTGTCTCCGCGTCTCCGGAAGAGATCATGCAGAGCTACCCGGAATACGGCGCGTTCCTGGTGGATTCAGAAGGGCGGCTCACCTCCCTGGGGAAGCCGTATCCGCTCCGACCCGGGCCTCGCGGCGAACCCTGAGCCACTTACGCAGCTGGCCCAGGGTGATGCACACCTGGCGGACGAAGATGAGGGCCGGGACGGCCGTAACCAACGAGAAGAGGCCCAGTCTCACCCGGCGCCGGCGGCGTAAAAGCAGGGGATACGGCCGCGAAAAAACATAGAGAATCCCCAAGTATCCCAGCCAGCTAAGAACGAGAAGCGCCCCTCCCAGCCAAGGAGAACGGAGCGCGATACCCGCCGTGACCACCAGCCCCAGAACCAGCCAGGCAATGAAACCGGGCTGCAGCAGGATCCGGAGCAGGCCGGGGCGCCGCAGGTTGAACTTGGTGGCCCCGACCCCCATGTTCCACCGCATGTAGGGCCGCAGGGACGGCCTGGGCCTGTGATACACCGTCATATCGGGGATGTAATCGAGATAGAAGCCGCGCTGCTTGAGCCTGCGGGAGATGTCCACATCCTCCCCCCCGTCCTCGAATCCCGGGTCGTACCCGCCCACGGCATCCAGCGCGGACCTCCGGAAGGCGGCGTTGCATCCGCCTATGAATTCGATCCCCTGGGGGCCGCGCGTGACATTGGCATCGAACCCGATGGAGCCTCCGGCGGGATGGCCGATCGCCGCCGCACATTTTTCGAAATAGCCGGATCCGGGCGGAGGGTAGGCGTTGCCGCCTATCCCGTCTACGGACGGGTCCGAAAAAGCGCGGGCGATGACCCCCAGCCAATCGGGGGGGACGATGCAGTCTGCATCGGTAAAAGCGACCAGCTCCGATCCGGAGGCCAGCAGCCCGGCATTCTTCTGCCGGCTGAAGCCTTTGGTTGAACGGAGGTACCGCACCGAGGGATATCGCTTCGCGATCTCCGGTGTCGCATCCAGGGATGCGTCCACCACGAAGATGTCGTACCTCTCGGGGGGATAGTCCTGGCTGAGGAGTGAATCCAGGCAGGCTGCGATGTTTTCCTCCTCGTTCAGGGTGATCACGATGACGGAGATCCGGGCCGCCTCGCTCTCTTCGCGCGGGGGGGGCGGCACATCACGGCTGGGCGGCATCGGTCAGGTATTCCCACTCCAGGATACAGCCGTCGATGAGCTTGTAATCATAAACACAGTCCCGACAAAATTCGAAGGCCGCGCGGTCCCTTTGAAAACGCCTCCGGAACTTCTCTGCCTGAGGGCTGAACCACATCTCATCGAAGTGGCTCTGGTTGATGTTGCCGAAGGGGCATTCATAGGTCAGGTCAAACTCGCAAGAGACCACCGTCCCGTCGGCAAACAGGGTGGGCTTGGTCCAGGGAAACCTGCAGTTGTATCTCCGGGGCCGCCGGTCCGGGGAAAAATCAGGAAGATAGCGGTACCAGCGGTACCTCTCGGCCCGCGGGGCGAAGCGGCGGTCAAAATCCGGATGGGCATATCCCGGCTGCCGTGTCGAGTAGGCCTTTATGCTGACCATATCCACGCCCAGGTCCTTTGCCAGCCGCCAGAATCCCTCCACCTCATCCTCGTTCTCCCGGGACACCACCATGCGCAGGTTGACGATCGGGTGCCGGGCCCCGGCCCGTTCTTTCTCCTCCATCAGGAGGCGCGTATGGTCGATGACCTTCTGGAAATCGCCCCCCTTGCGCAGGCGCGCGTGGGTCTCGGGGGTGCTCCCGTCCAAGGCCACGATCAGGGCGTCCAGCCCGGAGGAGACTAGGGCGCGGGCATCCTCCCGGGAGAGTCTGTTCAGGTTGGAGCTGGTCACGGACAGGATGTTCCTCTCCTTGGCATAGGCGATCATTTTGTAAATTTCCGGATTGAGGAGCGGCTCACCCCAGGACCAGAGTATGATATAGAGGAGATAGTCGCCTGTCTCGTCGATGAACTTCTTAAAGGTATCGAAGGGCAGCAGCTGTTTTCCCCGCGTTTCCGGAGCGTAGCTCGGGCACAGGTCACAGCTCAGGTCACACACCCCGGATGGTGAGATGTGGGCCATGTAAGGGTAGCCCAGGGTGCGGGAGACCGGGAGGAAGCGGTTCAGGGCGATCCTGCCGAGATTGATGAGCTTACGCCCCGAGATGTTGCGGGCCTGCATGGGAATGCGGTCGAACTGGAAGGACAGCCGCCGCCCCAGGAGGAGGCTCAGGCTGCTCCGGGCCAGTAGTCCTGCACGCAATTAATCGGTCTCCTTGGCCAGGTCCCCCAGCCGCCTCTCCAGGTAGCCGCAGAGACGGGCGGCGCTGTTGCCGTTGCGCGCCCCCGAAAGCTCTGCGATGTGCCGGTGGTAGCCTTGGAAAATCTCCAGGAGCTGCTCGCCGTCGTGGGCCACCAGGGCCCTTTTCTGCTCCTGCATGATCCGTGCAAAAATGACCTGGTGGTCGTCCACATGCTCGCCCAGCCGCGCGCTGCGGGGGAAAAGTATCGGGATCTTGTTCAGGCGCAGACACTGAAGCAGGGTCCCTACCCCCGCATGGGCTATGATTATCTCGGCGGCGCTGAGGGCCGCCCGCATCTCGGTGTAAGAAAGAAAAGGTACCGAAGGGCACTGCCGGAGAGTGTAGGGAGAATAGCCCCTCTGAACCAGTGTCTCTGGGGGGATGATCCGGGAGGCGATGCCCTCATCGACGGCCTTGAGGAGGCGGTCGAAGGGGCGCCGCTCAAAACCAAGGGTCACGAAGATCTTCATAACAGCTGGCCCTCGTATTTTGCCTTTCCATACTTCTCGGCCAATTCCGGCCACTGGACGATGAATTCATCCACCAACCGGTACACCAGGCGTCCCGTAAGGGAGAGCTCTTCGACCCGGGCCAGGGATTCTATGTACACGGTCTTTATCCCCCACAAGGGCGCAAGGAGGAAAAAGGGAACGCACACGCCGGCCCCGGTGGAGACCAGGACCCGCGGCCTCTCTCTGCCCAGCACCCGCCAAGCCAGGAAGAGGTTCCGGATCAGGTTTTTAAGGCTCCGATTGGTGGGGGAATAAGCGGTGTAGACCTTTTCATCTCTCAGTATATACCGTGTATCCTGGCCGAGGAATGTGACCCAGAAACAGTCATGGGCGCTCCATGCTCCCCTCAGGCAGAAGAGCTCGTAAAAATGGCCGCCCGAAGAACACACCAGGCAGACCTTCATCCTCGGGCTCCCTGGCCGCTCCTCTTTTCCCCCGCATACCAGATGGAAAGGTCCCGGCCCAGCAGGCGCTCCAGCCTGCTGGTGTCCTCACGCGAACCCTCCAGGAACCTCCGCCTCAGGTCAGCGTCGAGCGGCTCCCGCCTCAGGGACATGTTTTTGATCCTGTATTTCAAGGGGCCGCGGATCCGGCGCGGCAGGAATGGTTTGATAAAAGTTTTAAAGAGATTGGGCGTGAAGACAAGGTCCAGGACAGTGTCCGCCACCTTCCCCTTGGGCTGTCCGGATACATTGACCCTGCGCTTATTCACGCGCCTTTCCGGAGGAGAAACTCCCAAAAAATCGAACAGGGAGAAGATGTTTTCATCGACGCGTTGGAAAAATTCTTCGAAGATTATCACCCGGACATGGTCGAATCGATCCAGATAGGTTTTGACCGGAGCGTAGTACCGGCTGAATCCCTCGTAATCAAAGGAGAGAGAAAGGTTGGCTTTCTTCCGGCAGGACACGACTTCGGGTCGGATGGCGGATGCAAAATCCATGTCCTCTCTCCGCTCGGTCTTTTTCTGCAGGTATTGGGACCAGGCGCGGTCGGCGGGATTCCGCAGGGCGATGATGATCTTGACGTTTCTGAGGAGGTCCCCGTAAAGGGCCTGCATGTTGGCGATGACATGCTCATGGTCCGACAGATACCAGGTGGAGGCCTCTCCCAGGATCTGACCCGCGCGCGCCGGCCGGAAGAGATCAATATACTCGTCCGGGTCCGAGGTGGCCCAACCCATCGGCGTGTTCGAACCCTGGTTCTCCATGATCGGTTCCCGGTGCCAGCAGGAAAAGAACATGGGCTCCTTCTCGAGCGGCATGAATATGCGGGGATGCGCGGAAAGGTAGGAATAGAGAGTGGAGGTCCCGCAGCGGGGCGCCCCCACGATAAAAAAATCCGGCAAAGAGACAGATGTTCCGTTGTAATTAACCAGCATAAACTAACCCGAATTATTCATAAAAAATGTCGATATTGCCTATAACCACAGTATTATCAGAATGCTACGTTAGCTCTAGAAGGAATCATTCTGATCACTTAGCACGCTATTTCATAAATCCTATTACCTATAAATTGTCATTGCGAGCGATAGCGAAACAACCTCAACTCTTGGATAGTCCAGGCTAAACCAATCCAGGAAAAATTTCAAGAGGGGGGCGGCGCATATGTGATATGCACTTAGCCAACTGGATGGCGGTCAGATCTTCATCGGCATGAGGACATATTTGTAATCGATCTCATCATCTTCACTCGTACGCATGAGAATGGCGCTGTTTTCGTCCTTCAGCTCGATCCAGACTTTTTCGGTCTTTACCGTCGTCAGAAAATCCAGCAGATACTGCGCATTGAAGCCGACCTCGAATTCCGCGCCCTCGTATTCTATGCCGACCTCGTCCCTGGCTTCCCCCAACTCCGGATTGGACGAGAAGAGGACGATCCGGTCTTTCTGGATGCTGATTTTGATGCCCTTGGACCTTTCCGCCGACAGCAAAGAAACCCGCCGAATGGCATCCGCAACCTCTTCCCGGTCAAGGATAACGGTGTAGGGGTTGTCTTCCGGAATGACCGCCTCATAGTTGGGGAATTTTCCTTCTATGACCCGTGAAATCAGGGTCCTGTTCTGTACCCGGAAGAAGAGGTTGTTCTCATCCATGTCGAAATTGAGTTCCGAGTCATCGAATTTCCTCAGCTCGTTCAGTGTTTTCTTGGATACTATACCCCGGATCTCCTGTCCCACCTCCAGAGTTTCCAGGGGCATACGGGTGTAGGCCAGGCGGTGCCCGTCGGTGCTTATCAGTTCGATGCTGCCGTCTTTGAGTATCATCAAGGCGCCATTGAGATAATATCTCTGTTCCTGTGTAATGGCGCAGTAGACTCTGTCGATCATGTCCTTACACTTGTCGAGCGGAAGGACTATGCCTTTTTCAAACTTGGGTTCGGGGATCTGAGGATAGTCTTCTTTGGGAAGGCAGAGGACCTTGAACTGGCTTGCCCCGGAGGTGATCTCCAGCATGTGGTTCTCGTTCTGTTCGAAACGGACATCCGCGGCCGCGGAAAGCGACTTCACGATCTCGAAAATCTTCTTGCCGGACACCGTGACGGCTCCAGCCTGCTCCACCTCTGCGTCGAAATGGGTCTTGAGCCCCACTTCAAGGTCGGTTCCCGTCAGCTCCACATGGTTGCTATCGGCCACGATCAGTATATTCGCCAGGATTGGCATTGTGTTTCTCTTTTCCACTATCCCCTGCAGGAGTTGGAGTTCGCTCAGTATGTCGTCTTTTGCGATCGAAAATTTCATTTTTCCACCTTTCCTCAGCCTTTATTCTTTCTTTATATGTATATATGTTAGGTTATGTAATAAGAATAAGAATTGCAAATAAAATGTGTACAACCTGAGTATCTCACTGATTCCTTAGTGGATATAGCTGATAATTTTGTTCAATTCTCTGTTGAATTCAGAGTCTTCTTCTCTGAGTTTCTCGATCTTGCGTATGCTGTGGATGACAGTTGTGTGATGTTTTCCACCGAATTTTTTGCCGATTTCCGGCAGTGAAGTCTTGGTAAGCTCTTTGGAGATATACATAGCCACCTGACGCGGAAAAGCTATCTTGGGGGAGTTGTTGCGCGCCTTGAGTTGCGTTAGCTTGATCTTGTAATGGCTGGCCACCAGCTTCTGGATCTTTTCAATGGTGACCATGGTGGCGGATGAATCCAGGAGCCCCTTGAGCGCCTCCTTGGCCAGGTCGAGATCGATAGGTTCCCCTTTGAGCGACGCATAGGCGATCACACGGCGGAGATAGCCTTCCAGCTCCCGGATGTTGGAGTGAACCTTGTCCGCGATGTAGAGGGCCACGCTTTCGGATAGGAATATTTCCTCCATCTCGGACTTTTGCTTGAGGATCGCGATCCGGGTTTCGATATCCGGGGGCTTCAGGTCGGCGATCAGCCCCCATTCGAACCTGGAGCTGAAGCGCTCTTCCAGATTCGGGATTTCTTTGGGTGGACAATCGCTGGTGATGACGATCTGTTTCTGGCTGTCGTACAAGTGGTTGAAGGTGTGGAAGAATTCTTCCTTGGTCCTTTCTCTGCCGGCCAGGTAATGTATGTCATCCATGAGCAGAACATCGATGCTGCGGTATTTCTGCCGGAAATCCAGGACCTTTCCGTACTGGAGGTGGTTGATAAGGTCATTCATGAACTTTTCCGTGGTGACATACAGGACCTTGAGGCGCCGGTTGTCTTTGAGGACATGGTGTCCGATGGCGTTCATGAGGTGGGTTTTACCCAGCCCGGCACCGCCGTAGATGTACAGCGGGTTGTAGGATTTTGCGGGCTTCTTCACCACGGCCGAGGAGGCGGCATGCGCAAACTGGTTGCAGGATCCCACCACGAAGTTTTCGAAGGTGTAATTGGGATTAAGGTTGGGATTGAGGAGGGATCCGTACTTTGAGCGGCGTTCATGGGGAGAGCGGCGCATGAAGGACGTGGGGGTGTCGTCATAGATGTATTTGATGTCATAGGCTTTGTCATAGAGCTCGCGGGAACAGGTGTTGATCAAGCTGGAGTAATGAAAGGACAGCCAGTCCTTGAAATATGAGTTGGGGACCTTGATGTATAGCGCATCGTTCTCCTGGCCGATATAGACAGTGGGTTCGAACCAGGTTTCATAGCTTTTCTGATCGATGCGGTTTTCTATTTCACCGCGTATTTGGAGCCAAAGGTTCGTTTTTTCAGAAGGTTGCATGACGGCCCCCGAGTTTTCCACAGAAATATCCACAGATGTGGAAAATTATTAGCCCTCAAAAATATATATTTGATCCCGCCTGGGAATGCAAAAGCTCAGGTATAATAGCACCCTTGTTTGGTGAATGCAACGAAAAATGGAAAAAATAAATCAGAAGTCGAAACCGATCCAGAATTTTGTCCGCCACCCTGTTATCACGTTCCAGTCGAACGGTGATTTCAACGTTTCCCAAGCCAATCCTTTGACGAAATCGACGTGCATGGGCATCCCCAGGAAGAAAAATTCGACTCCGAAACCGAAGGAGCCCATGGCTTCAGCTAGGATAAAGTCCGGACGCCCGTCGGGGGTCACGATGGGGAAATAAAACAACGCGGGATTGTCTCCCAGTTTGCTGCGCGTGACATCGAAGAAACCGGTAGCCCGGACCGGGCCGAAGGGCCCCAGCAGGGTGAGGGCCGTGCTGACCAGGGGGATGCGGAACTCCAGGTTCGCGTACCAGCCCTCGGTCCCGATGATGCTGTAGAAATAGGCGGACCGCACCTCGTTGTTCCCGCCCCAGTAGTTCACGTAGGGATTCTTGCCGCGGCTGATAAAACCGTTGATCCGGAAGGCGAACAGGGTGTCGCCGCCCAGATAAATGTACTGACGATAATCCAGTGAGGCGGAGGTGTTTTGGAGGAAGGCATTGGAGAAAGGGATGGTTTGGGTGAGGGAGAGGCGGAAGGTGTTGCCTTTGGCTGGGCCGTAGCTCTTGAAGCGCGTGGTCTCCCCCACCAGGGCCAGGGAGAGGGGGACCATGTTGCCGTTGTAGAAATAGCCGTACCCGCCGACCCTGGGATCGACGATCTGGTTCATGTAGGGGTTGTAGAAATTTTCGTTGTAATATGTATAGGCCGCGCTGGCCTCCAGCCGGTAATAGGTGTTGAACGGATAGGCGCCCATCACCGAGACTCCGGAGATCTCCCGCGTCGCCATGGCGTCGCGGTAGCTGAGAAGGTAATACAGGCTGGGATCGTAGTAGGCATAGGGGGGATAATAGAACACAGTGTAGGCATAGGCCCGTGCCAACCACTGGAAGCGGTTCTTCAGGTTTGCGTAGGACAGGGAATAGTTGCGGAAGCTGCGCACCTGGTAGGCCGTGAAGTTGAACATGTGGTCGTGGAACAGGTCGGCGAACGTTATAGCGGATCCGCCGTAGATGGAGCCGTCGGTGGAAACGATGGCCTCGACGGGGGGCCGCCCTACGATGTACAGCTTGCCCAATCCCGTGTATTCCCCGATCTTCTCATTGTCGATCTCGATTTTTACGGAAGGCTCGAACCGTTCATACTGTTCCTCGGGCTCTAATTCGTCCGCCTGGACGGTCCTTTCCAGCACGGGTTCGAATTCACTCTTGAACAGCTGAAAGGCCCCCTTGTTGAATGCGGAGAATATGATCTTCCCTTCTTCCTTGGGATCCGGAACGGGCAGGAAACAGCCGGTGCGGACATCGGTGTAGCGCAGTATCTCTCCGCTCTCGAGCGTGATTGAGTAGATGTTGAAAGCGTCCCGCATGTCGCCCGTGAAGAAGATCTCCCGTGAGTCCCGCGAGAACTCGGGTGTTATGGTATTGCCGCGGCCGAAAGTCAGCTGTGTCTTTTTCTTGAGGTTGCCCGACGGGGAGACGAAGAGCTTGTCAAAAGCATCGAGCCGAATGGTATAGGCGAGCAGCTTTCCATCGGGAGAGACGGTCACGGCGTTTTCGTACAGCTCATCCTGCGTCAGGTTGATGGCGTTCGCCGTCTCCAGATTGACCGAGAAGATGTCGCGCTGGCCGCCCTCGAAGGCCGTGAACAACAGCTCCCGGTCTCCGGGAAAAAAAGCGGGAGAGGAAGGCACGTCCTGGTCAAGGGGAATCCTCTTGACCATGCTCCCGGAGAGCACATCCACCAGGAACAGCGCATGTTTATGGCCGGCGCGGGCGAAGAAGGCGACCGTATCTCCGTCGTATGACCAGGCCAGGTCCTTCCCGCTGGAGGGCTCGATCTCGAACTTGATGGAGGTGTATTTCAGGGAGTACCCTTTCGTGAGGTTCTTGATGGGCCGCCCGTCCTCCACGCTGAACAGGATGACATCCAGGTCCAGATCCTTGACGTTGTAGGTGACGGCCGCGACCATGTCGCCCGAGGGCGAGACGGCATGGCTGAAGGCGAACCAGTACTGGTTGACCGGGTATTCCGGGCCGAGCACGATCCCGTAGTTGTCGGGATTCTCCCGAGTGACGAAATCCCGGTACTTTTCCCTCAGATGCTTCTTGTACTCGTGCGAGAACTGCCTGTTGTCCATCGCAAAGGACTGCATGATCGGGTTCACGCGCCCGACCAAAGGCGAGTTCTTCATGGTCTGCCAGAAGTTGCGCACACCGTTCTTCCCGAACTCAGCCTCGATGAAGTCGTACAGGGCATGGCCGAAATCATAGGCGGGATCCCGGATGAGAGGATACTGTGAATACATGATCCCCGCTCCGTTCAATTCCGGTATGCGGTCGTTGAGCGCCGCGTCCCGGACGATGAGCTCCGACCATGAAGACCAGCGTTCGGTGCTGTATTCGGAGAAGCCCTCGAACACCCAGAGCGGGGGCTGACTCACAGCGTAGACCACCCCGCCCGGGCTCCCCCACAGGAGGTCGTACTGAAAGATGTGGGAGAGTTCGTGCAGCATGAGGTCATACAGGTCGTCGAGGGGCATGTCTCCCTGGATGGCAACACGAAAGAGGAGGGGTTCGGATACACCCAGCGCCCCCTCCGGAGGCCGGAACAGGTTGGACTGCTGGAAGTCGGTGGTCGTCTTGTAGTAGAGCAGCGGGACCTGGGCGGAAAGCTGGTGTTTGATTTTATCGCTGATCTGGGCGTAGGCACTCTCCGCGAGTTCTGCGATGGTCTGCAGCATCGCCGTGTCCTTGGTGTAATAATAGATGTCGAAGTGATCGGTCGAGTAGAACTCCCAGTTGAAATCGGTGTACATCACGCGGTTCTTTCCGTAAAACTGCGTGTATGCGATCTGAGCAGACAGCGAGCTTGCGGCCAGGAGGATAAGGGAAAGAGCGACGAGAGGCCTTCTCATTCCTGTTCTCATGATTTCTCCTCGATCAGTGGATGATGAGGTAGCGGTCTTGGATTTTTTCTCCCCCCATGATCTCTCGAAAGAGCTTCTCCTTGACCTGAAAGGCCAAATCAAAGAAGGCGAAATACGCCGTCTGGTTGGGATTGGCGTACGCGCGAGTCTCCTTGAATTGCTGGCTGTAGAGGCTGATTCCGGATTCTGAATCAATGATGTGGACCTGCATGTTCAGGCTGTAGAATTTCCGTGTTTTCATATTCTCCTGTTCGGGGAAGGGGGTTTCGTGTTGCCTGCGGCCCTTGCGGACCAGGGCCTTGCGGGTTTCCCCGGAGAATTCAGCCGTGCCGGAAAAGATCACCGCCTTTTTCTTGTCCAGCTCGAGGTTTTTCCAGAAGGCCTGGTCCTCAAACACAGATTCATCGGCGAGGGGGACTGAGAGCAGGTCCACCTGTGTCTCCAGTTCCACGGCGAGCTCGGTGGAGAGGTAGTCCCGGATCTCCTGGTTGAGGTCGAAGTCCTCTACCTCGGACTTCAGAAAAAAGTCGGCGACCACGACGCCGTCGAAGTCAGCCAGCCGTACGTCCGCCCGGCGCGGGATCCGGAGCCGCAGGCGGTAGTGGTCGGCGCTGCTGCACGACCACGACACGGCCAGAAGCGCCAGCAGACAAATCGGCCATCGCCCTCTATTTGATCTCAGCATCCTTTTTTTCCTTTTTTTCCGGCCTCTGGATCTGTTCGATCTGTTTCAGGTTCACCTGGAAATTCTTGAAGTTGGCCTGGATGAATTCGTTCTCCGGGGCCAGGGCGAGCGCCTGCTGGTATTCCTTTTCCGCATCTTCCCAACGACCCTGCCGCTCGTATGCGACCCCCAGGTTGTTGTGAGCCGCGGCAGAGTCGGGGTCCTGCTCCAGGACCTTTTGCCAGCGGAATATGGCCTCGTCCCACATCTTGCTCTGGGCAGCCTGGATACCGAACAGCATCTGATTCCGATATGTGGCCGGCCCGCAGGCACTGAAGACCATACTCAAGAGGAGGATGACGAGTAGAGAAAGAAGGGCTTTCTTGTTCATCGAGACGATTGACCTCAACATTAAAAGATAAGCCTTTTCATAAAATTCGTCAAGTAACCCATGTCAGGGAGCAAGAAACATACCAAAAAACCTACGGGTATGAGGGCGGTGGACAGGGAGAACATGTCTCATAAAGGGGACATGGGTGTCCTATAACCTGGATTATTCACGAGTTGAGATTGCCGTAGATGCGAGGCGCAAAGGATGAAGCTGTGGTATACCACCGCAACTCCTTTGCAACGAAGCATATACGGTGAGATCGGCTCGCCTGAAAGGTAATAAGTGTCGATTAAATAGAAAACACATTGAAAACGGAAATGTTAAAGTGATTTACTGGGAAAATAGGGTAAATGAATGATATTGCTTTTGTTGAATCAAGTATCGACATTTTTTATGAATAGTCCAGGTTAATCGGACATGGGCCAAACCCTGATCCCGGAGATGGAAGGAGGATTGTGAGCTTGGCTTTTCTGTGGATTTATGGTATAAAATTGACTTCCTGAAAAGAAGCTAAGGAATCGAGAGAAATACAATGCCGAAAGTTTGTGAGATTTGCGGAAAGGGCCCGGTTTTCGGACAGAGCGTCAGCCATTCACATAAAGCATCCAAGAAGAAGTGGAGCCCGAACCTGCAGCGAGTCAAGGCTGAAACAGCATCCGGAGTCAAGAGGATCTGGGCCTGCACTCGGTGCGTCCGATCCGGAAAAGTCAAGAAGGCTGTCTGACCGATCAGGCGCGTTCCGCCGATTCGATCTCCTTGATCTCTGAGACCTTTTTTATGATGCTGTCGAGGTGCTTGATGTCACGGATGGAGATCACCAGCTTGATTCGTCCTTTCCCGTCGGCCGAGGTGTCCACTCGGGCTTGGGTGATGTTCGCTCCCTGCTTGGCGATCACGGCCGTGAGCTTGGCCAGGACACCGGGGGTGTCCTGACACACGATCGTCAGAGTCCCCTTGTACTTTCCCTTGGAGGCCTCATCCCAGGCCACATCCACCATCCTCTGAGAGTCGAGCAGCTCCATGATGACATAATGGCAGCGCTGGGCATGGACGGTGATCCCTTTTCCGGAGGTGATGTAGCCGATGATGGGTTCCCCCTTGATGGGGGCACAGCACTTGGCCAGGTTGGCGGGAGAGCCCTCCCGGTCTTTGACCAGGATTCCGGAGGACGTCTTGCCCGTGACCCGGGTGACCACCTTTTTTAGCAGAGGTTCTTTTTTCTGGGCCAACTCCGTGTGTGGGAATATCTTTTCCATCAGGCGCTGGTCGAGGATGATCTTGCCCGAACCGATCAGGAAGTAGAGGTCCTCCGGCTTACGGATGCGGAAGTGGACGGCAGCCCGGAACTGAGCCACCAGGGCGTCCTCTTTCAGCATTTTCGCCGGGATCCTGAATTTCGCGGATTCTTTGCGCCACAGGGTCCGGCCCAGAGAGGTGTGCCTGGTCCGCTCCTGCTGGTTGAGCCATCTCCTGAGGTGATGCCGGGCGGTAGACGTGAACGCGATGTTCAGCCAATCACGCCCGGGGGTGGTGTCGGGAGAAGTCAGGACCTCGACGATGCTTCCGGGCTTGAGGATGGTTTTGAGGGGAGCGAGCTTCCCATCGATCCTTGTCTGATGGGCATGCAGCCCGATTTCAGAGTGGATCTTGAATGCGAAATCCAGGGCCGTGGCTCCCATGGGCAGCGTGATGACCTTTCCCTTGGGGGTGAAAACAAAGACCTCCTCGGGGATGAGGTTGGTCTTGAGGCTGCTCAAGAATTCACGGGGGCTTTTCCGCTCCTGATAGAGCTCCGCCATCTCCCGCAGCCACTGGAGCCTCCTGTCGTCCTTGGCCATGGCATCGGGCCGGGACTCCTTGTACTTCCAGTGCGCGGCGATCCCGTTTTCTGCGACATCGTGCATCTCGTGCGTCCGGATCTGGATCTCGATGGTCTGTTTTTTCCCCGTGATGATGGTGGTGTGCAGGGCCTGGTAGTGATTGGGCTTGGGCATGGCGATGAAGTCCCGGAACCGGTAGGGAAGGTGGGGCCAGTGCTGGTGGATGATGCCGAGGGCGGCGTAGCAGTTCTTGACGGAATTGGTGAGCAGGCGCAGGGCCATGAAGTCGTAGACCTGGTCGAAATCTATTTCCTGCCTTCGCATCTTGTTGAAGATGCTGTAGGGCCGCTTGATCCGATAGACGATGTTGGCCTTGACGTGGTTTTCCTGCATCAACCCTTCCAGCCGGTCCTTGATCTTTTCCAGGCTATTTTCTGCGTCCCCGCGCAGGGGTTCGACCAGGTCCCTGATCTTGAAAAAGTGATTCGGGTCGACATAACGGAACGCCAGGTCCTCCAGCTCCGCCTTGATGCGCCCCATCCCCAGCCGGTTGGCGATGGGAGCGTAGATCTCGAGCGTTTCCCGGGCAATCTGGGTTTGCTTGGCCTCGTCCAGAAACTTGAGGGTTTTGAGGTTGTGAATACGGTCGGCCAACTTGATAAAGATCACGCGCAGGTCGTCGGTCATGGCCAGAATGATCTTCCGGATGGTCTCGGCGTGCCGGCTCTCCGGAGAGGATTCCTGGACCAGGCTGATCTTGGTCACGCCTTCCACCAGGAGGGCCGCGTCCTTTCCGAATTCCTGCACGATGTCCATGGCCGTCACGTCCGTGTCCTCCAGCACGTCATGCAGCAGGGCGGCCGTCAGGGTGACCGCGCCCAGCTGCATGTCCGCGAGCATGTTGGCCACTTCCAGGGGATGGCTCATGTAGGGCTCTCCGGAGCGTCGGACCTGGCCCTTATGGGCACGGGCGGCGAACACGTAGGCTTTTTGCAGGAGGGTGATTTCCCGTTCCGTATAGTACGGCGAGACCTTGTCCAGAATATCGTTGAAGCGGATCATTCCCGGTTTTCTTCTTTGAGTATCCAGTGTACAGCATCCAGGAGATTTAGGGCAACATGGGCTGGTTCGATCCCCTGGGCCTCGAGCTTCGGCAGGGACTCCCGGCCGTAGCCCGTGAGGACCAGGATGGGCTTGGCCCCAAGGTTGAGTCCAAACTGGATGTCTTCCACCTTGTCCCCGACCATGTAGGAGGCGGAGGTGTCGATCCCCAGGTCGGCGGCGGCCTGCAGCCCCAAGCCGGGCCGCGGCTTGCGGCAGCGGCAGTCCCGGTCGTAGTCGGGGTTCCGGGACGCCACATGGTGCGGGCAGTAGTAGATGCCGTCGAAATGAGCCTCCTGGAGGCGGAATGCCTCCTGCATCCGGGCATGGATGTCTCTGAGCCGGGATTCCTCGATCAGTCCCCGCCCCACACCGGATTGGTTGGTGACGATGACGGCCAGAAGTCCCGCGAGGTTGAGCCTGCGTACGGCCTCAAAGCTGTAGGGATAGATCTCGATGAGATCGTAGGAGCCAGGATACCCTACGTCCCGGTTGATGTTCCCGTCTCTATCCAGGAAAACGGCCTTTTTCTTCATGCCAGCCACCTCCGGCAGAGGTCATGGACCTCCTCTGGCGAGATGGATTCCATGCAGCGGTGGTCGATGGGACAGTCCCGGTATGCGCAGGGCCAGCAGGGAGGGGGCTTATGGAGATAGGCCGAAGGGTCCTGAAAGGGGGCGGTGGCGTCTGGGTCCGTGGGGCCGAAGAGCGCCAGGACAGGAGTGCCCAGGGCGTTGGCCAGGTGCATGGGTCCGGAGTCGTTGGTGACGAACAGGTCGGCCAGGCTGATGACCGCCGCCAGTTGGCGCAGAGAGGTCCGGCCGGTCAGGATCGCGGGCTTGGAACCGAGTGCATCGGCGATGAGCCCTGCGAGAGGGGCCTCATTCTGCGATCCGACGATCACGACCTGCGCCTGTTCGCGCTCCTGGAGCAGCGCAGCCAGGGCGCCGAAGCGTTCGGGCGGCCAGCGTTTGGCCGATCCGAAAAAGCCCCCTGGGTTGAGAACGGCCAGAGGAGACACGAGAGAAATCCCTTGAGCGGCCAGCAGGCCCTCGGCCCCGCGCAGCTCCTCCTCTCCCAGGGGAAATGAAAGGGCCGGCGCCGCGGTCTGCATATCCAATCCGGAGACGAGATCCAGGTAGTGCCGCACCTGGTGGACGGTTTTTCCGGGGGGCCGGGGGCGGACCCCGCGGGTCAGCAGAAGCCGGCGGCCGTCTGTGGCATACCCCCAGCGGTTGGGGATCCGGGCCAGCGCGAAAAGCAAGGCGGAGCCGAAGGAATTGGTGAGCAGGAGGCCGGTGTCGAAAGCATGTCCCTGCAATTCATGCGCAGTCCGCCGCAGGGTCTTCAGGTCAGCCCGGTCGGGCAGGGGGATGACACCCTTGATAAATGGGTAGGAAACAAACAGGTCCTTGACCCATCCCTTGGCCGCGACCCAAATATCGGCCTCGGGGTGATTGCGCGACAGGCTCTGGAGGGCGGGAACGGCCAGGAGTGAATCCCCAATCCAGTTGGGGGCTCTGACCAGGATTTTCATCGTGCGTCCAACCGTCAGCCGGTGGGAGAAGACGGTTGGTTCTTTTCAGTCGGGGCAGATTCCTTTTTTTCTTTGGTCGCTTCGGTTTTTTCGGGATCCTTGGCGCCGGGCTTGCCTTTGGGTTTCCCGGCCTCGGTGCCCTTGCGTGCATAATCCGTGATGTACCAGCCTGAACCCTTAAACTGGATGGCCGGGCTGGAGACGAGCTTCTTGAGCGTCCCCCCACACTGAGAACAGGTCTTCAGGGGCGCTTCCGAGACCTTCTGGATGGCCTCGACCGTTGATCCGCATCTGGTGCATTTATATTCATAGATCGGCATGGTTTCCCTCAAAGGTAACGCCATATTATAGCAAAATTTAGGCTTATGTCCAGCGCTTCCTCCCCCCGGGAAGTATTTCCAAAACCTCGCCCTGCACAACGGCCCTCTGCGCAGGATAGATGGGGGGCTCCTCATCGATGATATTAAGGGCGGGATGCTCGAATATTATTGAAATACTTGGGCCTCGAAGACGAAGATCTCGGCGCCGGACCGCCAGGCATCCTGGGGCAGCCCGGCCTTCAGGCAGGCCTGCTGAAGATAGGTCAGGCGGTTCCAGCCGTTATCGACAGGGACCTGGGGCAGCAGCAGGCCTTTGCGTTGGCCCTGGGAGATGATGAGCCCGTGTTTCCCCACCTCGATCTGGTCGGGATCGCTGATCTTGCGGGGGGGAGAGAGCACCGAGATCTCGACTTCGAGGGATTCAAGCTCAGAGGAAACTACCGGCTGAAATCGTCTGTCGCGGGTGGCGGCATAGATGGCGGCCAGGATCACGGTCTTGTAAAGTGGGGCTACGGGCTCGATAAACCCGATGCAGCCGCGCAGGCGGCCCTGTTTCTTCAAGGTGACGAACGCACCGGACGGAGTGTGGAGCCCCGGATTTGTCGGCTGCGGATCCAGTACCCGGTTATCGCGCACGATCATCTCGACCGCTGTCCTGGCGATGTGCAGGAGCTCCTGTCTTTCTGGGGGGGACAGGGCGGCGGCTTCCCCTGGCTCGTTTCCCGCATAGATCGCGGCCGAGAGATAGCCCACCACCCGCTCCTTGCCCCCGCCGCCCGCTGAGGAGTCGGCATACTTGAGGATCTCCACACGGGGGGAGCCGAGGCGCTGCGCGTAAAAAAGGGCGGTCACGGCCCCGGCCCCGCCGCACATGATATTTTCGTGCGCCGTGACCTTCCGGATCAGGAGATCGGTATCCAGCTCCTGCAGCAGGGCGATGGTCTCGGCATCACGGGCATTGGCATCTCGCTGGGACAGGTAGTGGGACATGTCGCTGGAGACGATGACCAGGGCTTTTTTCCCGGCCAGCACTTCGGCCAGGGCATCGGCCAGCCGGCGCATGGTATCCCGAGCGGGAAGCCCCATGAGCACGGGGACGATCTTGGCTTGCGGCAGGACTTTCTGTATGAAGGGAACCTGGACCTCGATGGAGTGTTCCTCCCGGTGTGCTGCCGCGACAAATTGATAACCGGTGGCATCAGCCAGGGCCGAAGCCGTGGACGTGTCGATCGCGACCATCCCCAGCGGGGTGGCATACCCGCCACTGGGATAGATGGATGCGCCCTGGAAGCCGTGCCGGTGTGCGACCCCCACGATGACGACCGTCTCGATCTCGGCTCCTTGAATCAGGCGGTAAGCGTGGGCGGCCACCGGGCCCGAATACACGTAGCCGGCATGGGGGACGATCAGGGCTGCAAGCCCCGGGGCCGGGGCTGCTCGCGATCCCGCCTCGGCCAGCATGTCGTCCAGCTGCCGGGAAAGCTGCTCCGGCCTGGCGTCGTAGAACTGGCCGGCCCAGACCGGCTTGCGTACCCCCTGGCCCTCTGCCGCGGGGGGCAGCAGCAGCAGCCCCAGGGCCCATGCCCAGGCACGGAGTTTCATGTCCCTCATCTTAGTGAGAATATAGAGCGGTCGACCGGAAAAATCAAATCCCGGTTTGTGGGACAGAGGAAAGGAGGTTGACTTTTTTCCTGATATGAATGACAATAAAATGACCGCTCTCGTGAGGTAACAAGAGGATGAAGAGTCTCTGCAAATCCCTTTTTGCTCTGGCATTAGCTTCCACGGCGTTCTTTATCGGATTTTATCTAGGCCAGGAAAAAATCGTCGCCCGATTCCCCAATTTTCAGGACGATAAGGACGAGAAAGCGTAGTCTTTTCATATGAACATCGGGGTTTACGGTATTCTGATCGTATTCGGGGCGCTTGTCCTGCTCATGATCCTGAATCCGAATTTGTCCTGTTTCGGGAAGCGGCTCAAATCCCCCCTTTATCCCCTGCTCCGCAAGCGAGGCAAGACCTCACGCAGACAGCTTCCGACCGAGGATTACGGGTTTGAACTGCACGATTCTGTGGGCGACGAGGCCCCGCCGGAGAAACCCGATAAGGGGAGTGCAGACTGACAGACCTCGGAGGTGACGATTGAGGCGCCGTCCGGGATTCCCCCCAGGTTCCGTTCTTTGGCTTCTCCTCCTCTCCCTGATGAACTGTGGGCCTTCACGGGTGCTGCTCTCCCCGGTCCCTGCCCGCTTGGAGAGCATCGAAGGCCATGCCCGCATCTGGCTTGCCAACCCCGAGGGCTCGCGGACGAAGTTCTCGTTTCTGCTGCACCTTCCCGATCAAGGCATCATCGAGGTCACGAACTTCCTCGGCCATTCACTCTACCGGATCCTGATTTCCCGGGATGAGGCCTATCTCATCATTCCCTCAAAAAAGGTCTACTGGAAAGGGGACGAAACCGAGATTTTCGACAGGTTCCTGGGCTTTCCCTTGGATCTGAACGAGATGATCCGTTTGATCAGCGGGGACTGGTCAGACCTGTCCCAGGAGAGGCTGCAGACGTCGGCTTGGCATCTGGAGAAAGATGCGCAGGGGCGCGTCACCGCGGGGCAGAGACAGGGCCTGCGTTTCTCGGTCGAGGATTTTATCTCGAATTCACGCTTTCCCCGCAGCCTGAGGTTCGAGCATCCGGGCAATTCCGGGCGGCTCAAGATCCTGAAGATGGACTTTAACCTCCCTCACAAGCGGGGGGCCTTCGAGGCCGATTTTCTGCGGGATTTTGCCTCGAAGACCTGGGAGGAGATCCAGGACATTTTGAACCATGAAGGTTGAATCCTTTGCCAAGATCAACCTGGGCCTGGAAGTGGTCCGGAAGAGGCCGGACGGTTTTCACGAGATCCGGACCCTGTTCCAGAGCGTAGGGCTCCGGGATATCCTGGAGTTCCTTCCGGTTTCCGGGAGCGGAATTGAGCTGACCGGATCGGATCCGAGCATTTCCTGGGCGGAAGATAACCTCATCCACCGCGCCGCAACACTGCTCTCCCGGACGCATGCCCTGAAAAAAGGGGTGGCCATCCATGTGATCAAGAACATCCCTCCCGGGAGAGGCCTGGGAGGGGGGAGCAGCAACGCCGCCATGACGCTCTGGGCTTTGAACCGCCTGTGGGGCCTGGGCCTTGTGCGTCAGGATCTGATGGACCTGGGGGCGGGGCTGGGATTGGATGTGCCGTATTTCCTTCAGGGCGGGCTGTGCCTGGGAACCGGCCGGGGCGAAGAGATTCAGCCGCTGGAAGACCTCGAGCGTCGGCACGTGCTGCTGGTGTTTCCGCGCCTATCCATATCCACGGGATTCATATACGGACAGCATCGCGTCACCTTGACTTCCCGCGGCAAAGACAGTAAAATTATGCAGTTTTTGAAGAGTCCAGGTCTGCACGGATTAGAAAACGATCTTGAAGAAACGATTTTTTGTTTCTATCCTCTTATAAAGGAAAGCAAGCGGCGGCTTCACGACCTGGGATCCGAGCTGTCATTGGTCAGCGGTTCGGGCTCTGCGGTGTTCGGCCTCTTCAGCGACCTGCGGGTCGCCAGGCAAGCCTGGCGCATGATTCAGGCCGATAGCCGTGTGTGCCTCGTGGAGACCTGGTCGCGTGACCGGTATTGGGAATCCGTGAACGCTGGGGTGTAGCCAAGCGGTAAGGCAGCGGCCTTTGGAGCCGCCATTCGGAGGTTCGAATCCTCCCACCCCAGCCAAAGAACGAAAGGCGGCCGGACGGAACGGCGCCTTGCGACAAGATTGGAGAACAGGAGCAAAGCGAAAGATGAAAATATTCACCGGGTCCTCGAACAAAGCCTTGGCCAAGGAGATAGTCGATTATCTGGATATCGACCTCGGAAGGTCCAAACTGGAGCAGTTCAGCGACGGCGAGGTCCATTTCTACATCGATGAAAATGTGCGCGGGGAGGACGTGTTCGTGATCCAGACTGGGGCGCATGATCGAAATTTTCATCTGATGGAGCTCTTTGTCATGATCGACGCCTTTAAAAGAGCGTCGGCCGAGCGGATCACGGCGGTCATGCCCTACTATGCGTATGCCCGTCAGGATTGGAAAGACAGGCCCCGGGTGCCGGTTTCCGCCCGCCTGGTTGCGGACCTGTTGGAAGCGGCGGGAGCCAACCGGGTCCTGACCATGGACCTGCACTCGCCCCAGATCCAGGGATTCTTCTCGGTCCCGGTGGACAACCTGATGGCCCAGGGCGTTTTCGCCGCCTATGTGAGGAAAATGAGGCTGGAGGACATCACCGTGTTCTCACCGGATGCCGGAGGTGTCGGCCGGGCCAAGTGGTTCGCCAAGCTGCTGGAGGCGGAATTGGGCATCATAGACAAACGGCGGCCCAAGCCCAACGTGGCCCAGGTGTTCAACGTGATCGGCGAGGTCGCCGACCGCGATGTGGTGATACTGGACGACATGATCGATACGGCCGGGACCCTGGTGCGGAGCGTGGAAGCCCTGCTGGCCCAGGGCGCTCGCAGGGTCAGTGCCGCCGTCACACATGCCGTGCTGTCGGGGCAGGCCATGAACCGGGTCAACAGCTCCCGCATGGAAAAGTTGATCGTCACGAACACCATCCCTCTGAACGAGGAATCCAATAACACCGACAAGATCGAAGTGCTGTCTGTGGCAGAGCTTTTTGGAGAAGCGATACGCCGGATCCATGAAGGCAGCTCCGTCAGCTCTTTGTTCACCTAAGATTGAGGAGGAAGACCCATGAGTTTGACTATCAAAGCAGAGAAACGCGATGCCGGCGGGAAAAATGCGGCCCGCCGGATCCGCCGGGAAGGAAATGTCCCGGCGATACTTTACGGCCCGGATGTCGAGAGTGTCCCCCTGGCCCTGAATAAAAGAGACATCTTCGACATCCTCAAGACTGAAACCGGCGAGAACACCATTTTCCAGGTGGCCTTTGAGAAGGACAAGCTGGAGGTCATGATCAAGGACTATCAGCAGGACGTGACCACGGATGAGCTCCTGCACGTCGACCTCTTCCGCATATCCATGGACCAGGAGATCCGGGTGAGCGTGCCGATCGTGTTGACGGGCGATGCCGTGGGCGTCAAAGCCGAGGGAGGCTTTGTCGAAAGTGCCACCAGAGAAGTGGAAGTCGAATGCCTGCCCAAAGACATCCCGGAAAACATAGAGATCGACATCAGTGCGCTCCACCTCAACCAGTCCCTCAAGATCGAGGACCTTGCGCTGGTGGAGGGCGTTAAGGTGCTGTCCGATCCCCAGGCCATGATCGTCTTGATCAAGGCGCCGTCCGTGGAGGAAGTGGCCGAGGAGGTCCCGGAAGAGGAAGAGATCATGGCCGAGGGAGAACAGCCCGAGGTGATCAAGAAGGAAAAGGCCGAGGGAGAGGAAGAGTCGAAGGAAACCAAGGAGTAAGGCGTGTGGGCCGTCGTGGGGCTGGGGAACCCCGGGCGCGAATATGCCTGCACGCGGCATAACGCAGGCTTCGAATTCATAAAAAGACTCGCCAAGCGTTGGGACATCCGGATCCGGAAGAGGAGCCACCTGTCCAAGGTCGCCGGGGCGGATCGCCCCGGGGGCAAGGTCCTGCTGGTTTTGCCTCAGACATTCATGAACGCCAGTGGCCGGGCCGTCAAATCCCTGGTCGAGCAGGGCGGCATCCGGCCGGAGCGGATGGTCGTTGTCTACGATGACTTCGATCTTCCGTTGGGAGAGATCAGGATCCGCAAGGAAGGCGGCGGCGGTTCGCACAAGGGCATGAGGTCGATCATACAGGAACTCGGGACGAGATCCCTCGCGCGCATCCGGATCGGCATCGGGCCCCTGCCCGAAGAGGACGATCCCGTCGAGTATGTGCTGGCGCCCTTCAGCGACGATGAGCAGCAGAGGCTGGCGGAACCTCTGGAACGGGCCGCCGCAGCCCTGGAAATGATCCTGGAGGGGGACATCGACGCCGCCATGAACCTCCACAACGCCATCCGACCTCCCCCTCAATGATCCCACCCTCCCAACCGCCCCCACCCGGCGGACCTGTCCGGGGCCTTGACGAAAAGGGGAATATGTACTATATTGTGTGTTCCCAACAGGGAACAGATTCAGATTGCTTGCTCTCTCCTTGTTCCTTCCGCCTGAAGAGAAGGAGCTGCAGAGCCATGAGGAGGTTTTAATGAGACTCTACGAAACTGCCTTCCTTATCGCCCCCAATCTGGCCGAGGATGAGACGGAACAGCTCATCCAGCAGATGGCGGAGATCGTCACCGAGAACAACGGTGAGATGGTCGATATCGATAAGTGGGGGAAGCGTAAGCTGGCATACCAGATCCAGAAGTTTGACGCTGCCTTTTATGTGTTTTTCCGTTACAAGAGCGAGGCGGGCATCCCCGCCGAGCTGGAAAGACGATTCAAACAGACAGAACCCATCCTCCGTTATCTCACGGTCTTGGTGGAAGAGGAGCCCAAGGTCCGCAGGAAAAATGCCGTGAGACCAAAGTCCCAAGAAGCGGCGGGAGAGAGGATGACGGCTCCGAGGCCGGAACATGAAAACAAGACGGCTCCGGAAGTGGCCCCGGAAGAGAAAGCCGAGGCTGCGCCACCTGCTGCGCCCGAGCCTGTTCCCGCCGAGCCGCCGCCGGCCGCGGATGACGCTCAAGAAGAGGAGAAATAACCATGCCAGGCCCGTACAGAAGAGCATCAAGGAACGGCAGAGGACCGGGGCGGAAGTACTTCCCTCCCAAGCGTAAGGTCTGCCGCTTTTGCGAACGCAATGTGAAGGAAATCGACTACAAAAAAGTGGACATCCTTCGGAAGTATACGTTGGAGAGAGGTAAGATCTCTCCGCGCCGGGTGACGGGCACGTGTTCCTATCATCAGCGCCGGTTGACCCGGGCTATCAAGCGCGCCCGGCTGCTGTCCCTGCTTCCCTACATCGCCGATTAGACTGGAGAAGGATGATGAAGGTTATTCTCAAAGACAACATCGAATACCTGGGCAAGAAGGGGGACATCGTAAAGGTGGCCCCGGGATATGGGAGGAACTACCTCCTGCCGAAAAAGCTGGCCCTGAAGGTGACGGCCACCAACATGAAGATGATCGAGATGGTGCAGAAGTCCCTGCGCAAGGGGCTGGAAAAAGAGATGAAGGTGTACCTGTCGCTCATCGAAAAGCTCAATGCCGTCACCCTGACCTTTACCCGCAAGGCGGGAGAGAAGGACGCCATATTCGGTTCGGTGAGTCTCACCGATATCCGGGAGGCCCTGGTCGAGCTGGGTTTCGACATAGAGAAAAAGAAGATCCTGCTGGGTGAGCCCATAAAGCGCCTGGGGAACTACACCGTGCCCATCAAGGTTTTCCATGACGATCGGGCCGAGATCAAGCTGGAAGTCGCCAGGGAAGGAGGCCCTGAGGAGGCGGAACCATCGGAACCGGAAGCCACGGAGACGCTGATCGCTGCGGAAGCCGAGCCCATGCCCGAAACAGAGGCTGCCCCTGTGGCCGCAGAAACGGCGGTGGAACCGGAAGCCGCTCCGGAAGCCCCGGCGGGGCCTGGTGAGAAGTCTTCCGCTCCCATTGAGGCGCAGCCGGAGGTATCCGTAGCCGAAGCCGGGCTGCCGGAACCCGTGGCCGAGACACCCGCACCGGAAGCTGAGGAGAAGGAATCCGAACCGGAGAAAACAGAAGATGCCCCGGCTGAAGAGCCCTCTCCTGAGGATGAGACTACCGCAGGAGACAAAGACACAGACGAGAAACCGTAGCCTATCTGCAAGCCGCAGTCCGGCTTTCAGCTGCGTCGCCGGGCGATGTTTCCCCTGCTCATCCTGTCTCTTCAGGCAGAAAAAAATATTCTTTGGCAACGGGCAGCACATATGATAATAATAGTGGAGTCTCATTGCTGACTGCGCCAAGATTGGACAGGATGTAGGGAACATGGAGCTTGATCTTCTTCTCTTGAAAAAGACCCCTCCTCACAGCCAGGAAACGGAGAAGACCGTCCTGGGGGGCATCCTGGTCAACAACAAGAACCTCAATGTGGTGCTCTCCCTTCTTTCTCCCGAGGAGCTCTACAAGGACGCCAACCGCCAGATCCTGGAGCGGATGTCGGCGTTGGTGGACAAGGGCCTTCCCATCGACCTCCTGACCCTCACCGACGAGCTGCAGAAGACGGGCATCCTGGACGAGGTGGGCGGCGCAGCCTATCTGTCCTCCCTGATGGATGGAGTCCCGAAGAGCCTGAACATCGAGTACCATGCCCGCATCCTCAAGGAGAAGGCGCTGCTGCGGCGCCTGATCACCTCCTCGGCCAAGATCATCTCCTCCAGCTATGAGCAGAAAGAAGACGCCGACCTACTTCTGGAGGAGGCCCAGGCCGCCATCATCGACGTCGCAGAGCAGCGGGTCAAACCCGGGTTCATCCCGGTCCACGCGCTCACGAATCCCGCGCTCGCGAACATCGACGCCCTGCGGCACCGCCAGGAAGCCGTCACCGGCGTTCCTTCCGGATTCCGGGACCTGGATGCCCTGACCGCCGGCTTTCATGGTTCCGAGTTCATCGTGGTCGCGGCCCGCCCCTCGATGGGGAAGACGGCCCTCTGCCTCAACATCTCCCAGTACATAGGCACGCACACGGACCACTGTGTGGGTTTTTTCTCGATGGAGATGTCCAAGGAGCAGCTGATCATGCGGCTGCTCAGTTCCGAGGCACAGGTGGACCTCCAGAAGATGAGGACCGGCTTCCTGGGCGAGGGGGATTTCAAGCGCATCCAGAAAGGGGCCGAGGCCGTGTCCAAGGCCAAGATCTACGTGGATGAGACGGCGGCCCTGTCCGTGATCGAGATGAAGGCCAAGACGCGTCGGCTGAAGATGGAGGCGAACCTGGACATCGTTTTCATCGATTACATGCAGCTCATGCGGGCCGGGGGCCGGTATGAAAACCGGGTCCAGGAGATCTCCTACATCTCCCGTTCCCTCAAGGAGCTGGCCAAGGAGCTCCAGATCCCGGTCGTCGGCATTTCCCAGCTCAGCCGGGCGCCGGAAAAGGGGCGCGCCCGCCCCATCCCCCAGCTCTCGGACCTGAGAGAATCCGGCGCCATCGAACAGGATGCCGATGTGGTCATCTTTATCTACCGCGAGGAATTCTATAAACCGGATGATGAAACCGTCAAAGGAATCGCCGATGTTCGCATCGCCAAGCAGAGAAACGGGCCCACCGGCAAGATCTCACTGGCATTTTTGAATAAATTCGCCCGGTTCAACGATCGCGAGTTCTACTCCCTCGAAGAATGAACGATGGCGTCAGAGTCAAAACTCTCCCCTTTATCTGATATTTTCTCTCAGGTCGGCCAGGTCGGGCTGTTGTTCACCCGAGCCGTCGTCGGCCTGTTTCGCAAGCCCTTCGAGAAGGAAAATTTCCTCCAGCAGCTCGAGGAAATCGGGGTCAGGTCGCTGCCGGTAGTCTCCGTGACGGCGGCGTTCGGCGGCCTGGTTTTCGCCCTCCAGACATACACTGGGTTCCATCGCTTCATCGGGGCCGGGTCCGAAGCCTACGGTGGGCCGGTCATAAGCCTGGGGCTGGCCAAGGAGCTCATCCCTATCCTGGTGGGCCTGATGGTCACGGGGCGAGTGGGATCCGCCATGGCCGCCGAGATCGGGACCATGAAGATCACCGAACAGATCGACGCCTTGTACAGCCTGGGGGCGGACCCGGTGCGCTACCTGGTCACGCCCCGGGTTCTGGCGAGCTTTCTCATGGTTCCGGTGCTGGTCCTGTATGGAGACATCATCGGGATCGCCTGCGCCTATATTTACAACATCATGATGGGGGTCAACCGGCACATCTACCTAAAGAACACCCTGCTGTACCTGGATTTCTGGGATGTGCTCACCGGGTTGATCAAGGCGTCCGTTTTCGGTGTGGTGATCGCCGTCATCGGCTGCTGGCAGGGACTGGAGGCGCGGGGCGGCGCCGAAGGTGTGGGGCGGGCCACCACGCGCACGGTCGTGATCGCGAGCATCGGGATCCTGATCCTGAACTTCTTCCTCAGCAGAGCCCTGCCCATGGATTTGAGGATATGATCGAGATACAGGACCTCTACAAGTCCTTCGGCACCAAAAAAGTGCTCCAGGGGCTCGACCTGAGCATCCGGAAGGGTGAAACCATGGTGGTCATCGGACAGAGCGGCTCCGGCAAGAGCGTCCTGATCAAGCACATGATCGGGTTGATGCGGCCCGATCGGGGCCGGATCATCGTAGATGGGGTGGACATCTGCTGCCTGTCGAGAGCCGCCCTGTATGATGTGCGCAGCAAGTTCGGGCTCCTTTTCCAGGCTGCAGCCCTCTTTGACTCGCTCACCGTGGCCGAGAACGTGAGCTTCGGCCTGGAGCGCTATCGCGACCTTCCCCCGGACAGGATTCGTGAGATCGTCCAGGACAGCCTGGACAAGGTGGGGCTGCGCGACGTGGAAGAACTCATGCCTTACGAGTTGAGCGGCGGCATGAAGAAACGGGTGGGCCTGGCTCGGGCCATCGCCTACGGGCCGGAGATCATGCTGTACGACGAGCCCTCCACGGGGATCGACCCCATCCGCGCCGATGCCATCAACGACCTGATCCTCCGCACGCAGAGGGAGATGAACGTCACCTCGGTGGTGATCACGCACGATATGACCAGCGCGTATAAAGTTGCAGACCGGATAGGCATGCTCTATAATGGGAAGATCGTGCAGATGGGTACTCCCGACGAGATCCGGAACAGCGCCAATCCGGTCGTCCAGCAGTTCATCCACGGGAGCGCCGAGGGGCCGATCAAGGAATACTGACACGAAAAGGTGACCGTTCGATAGAACGGATGGTAGGAAGATACGATGAAGCGTGAGATCAAGATAGGGATATTTCTGACTATAGCGCTCGGCATAATCGCCGCCTTTGTCTTTGTCGTGGGCGACCTGGGCACACTCTTTGCCAGGCCCGGCTATGAGATCTTAATCTATTTCGACGCCGCCACCGGGCTCGAGAAGCGGACCGGTGTGCGCCTGGCGGGAGTCAAGATCGGCTATGTCAAGGACATCCGGTTGAAGAACAACCAGGCGGAAGTGGTCCTGAGCATCGACCCCGAGGTGGAGTTCCGGACGGACAGCCAGGCCACCCTGGCTGCGCTGGGGCTGCTGGGGGAAAAGTACATCGAGATCGTTCCCGGGAGGAACGGCCCTATCTGCCTTCCCGGAGGCAGCATCGAGGTCGTCCCGGCCATGGGGCTGGAACAGCTGGGAGCTGAGCTGGCGTCCGTGAGCGGTGAGATCCAGGAGACGAGCCGGGTGCTGCGGGAGCTGCTGGGGAGTGCGGACGCCCGGTCGAACCTCACGCTCATCTTGGAAAACATGGCGGCCTTCGCGACCGACCTCAGGGAATTTTCTCGGGTGAACTCATCCGCCGTCAACGAGGGCATCCAGAAAGGCTCCCGCGCCATCGACAATTTCGATGCCCGGGTGGAGACCCTCTCCGTCAGCCTGGAAGAGCTTGTCGTGCTGCTGCGCGACGTGGTGGCGGAAAACCGCGACAGCGTGAAGCAAAACCTGGAAAGCATTCGGGCCCTGCTGGGCAAAGCGGACAAATCCTTGACCACGCTGGATGAGACCCTCAACAAGATCAACCAGGGAGAAGGGACCCTGGGCCGGCTTATTCAGGACGAGGGGCTGTATGAAGACGCCCAGAAGGCCGTGGACGATGTCCAGAAGGCCGTTCAGCCGGTCTCGAGCTTCCGGGCCGGAGGCGCGCTGCATTTCAACTACTATACAGATCCGGAAGAGATCAAGAGCTACCTGTCCCTGACCCTATGGCCGGCGGCCGATAAATTCCTTCTGG
>SDBS01000032.1_pt1 | contig 91853 bp, 75 predicted proteins | sample 2277091 | NCBI WGS metagenome assembly SDBS01 (sample SAMN10404972, study PRJNA504765) | marine sediment metagenome | isolation source: marine sediment core GS10_PC15, 163 cmbsf | place: Arctic Ocean: Southern Knipovich Ridge | collected 2010
CCCCTAAGGTTTGTTTGCCATAATCCAGTATGATGGGCTATCGTGGAAAAACAGTCCTAGTCACCGGGGCTGGCGGTTTTATCGGCAGTCATCTGGCCGAACGGCTGGCCGCCGAAGGCGCGAAGGTGCGGGCGTTTTTGCGCTATAACTCCCAAAGCAGCAAGGGGTGGCTCTCCGATCTACCGCTGGAGATCACGAAAAGTATCGAAATAATCTGGGGTGATTTGAAAGACCCGGACGCCGTTCGCCGGGCAGTAAAGGGAACGGATATCGTATTTCACCTTGGGGCGCTGATCGCCATTCCATATTCATATCAAAACCCCGGCGATTTTTTCCAGGCCAACGTGATGGGGACATTGCACGTGGCCACCGCCTGCCGGGAATTCAGCGTCGAACGCCTGGTCCACACCTCGACCTCGGAGGTCTACGGGACGGCGCGGCAGGCGCCGATGACCGAAAACCATCCGCAAACGGCCCAATCGCCATACGCTGCCTCGAAAATCGGCGCCGACCGCCTGGTGGAAAGCTTCATTCTCTCATATAGATTGCCGGCGGTCATTTTACGCCCATTCAATACGTATGGCCCCCGCCAATCCGAACGAGCGGTTATCCCCACGATCGTCAGCCAGGCACTCTGTGAAAATCGGCTGCGGCTCGGATCATTACACCCGACTCGTGATTTCACCTATGTCGCCGACACTGTCAGCGCATTCTGTGCCGCCGGTCTCGCTGATGATTTGAACGGCCGGACCGTGCATTTCGGTACCGGAAAGGAGACCTCAATTAAAAGGGTGGTGGAGATTGTCATGCGCGTAATCGGCCATGAATTGCTCATTGAACAGGAAAACATCCGGGTCAGGCCGGCTGAATCGGAGGTTGACCGACTGGTATGTGATCCTTCTCTCTTCAGGCAACTGACCGGCTGGAAAGCGCAGGTTTCCATCGAGGACGGCCTTAAGCAGGTGTGCGATTTCTACCAATCGCGGCCGCGGCCGGCGGGTCGGCGAGAGTTTGTTATTTAATGCGGATTACCCGTCTATATCGAACAGGACGGATACAGGCAAGTAATCGCCCGACCGATAATATACCTTGAGGGCTGATGGTTACGCCGGGATAAAGAGCCACGACAAAGGGGGAACAATGCGTTACCTGGTGACCGGCGGGGCGGGGTTTATCGGTTCAAATATCGTTGCCACCCTGCTGGAAAAAGGTCACGCGGTCCGGGTGCTCGATAATTTCACCACGGGCCGGAGAGCCAATATTGAGTCTTTCCTTTCCGATATTGATCTTGTCGATGGTGATATCCGTGATTTCTGGACCTGTCTGGATGCCGCGGAGGGGTGCGATTATATTCTGCACCAGGCAGCGTTGCCGTCGGTCCAACGTTCAGTAATTAACCCCCAGACGACCAATGAGATCAATATCGGGGGCACGCTCAACATGCTCGAAGCTGCCCGCCGCCGGCGGGTCAAACGATTTGTCTTTGCCTCCTCATCATCAGTGTATGGTGACACGCCGACGTTGCCCAAAGTCGAGACGATGGCGCCCCATCCGCTTTCGCCCTATGCCACGACCAAGCTGGCGGGTGAGTTTTATTGCAAAAACTACCACGACCTCCACGGCTTACCCACAGTCTGTCTGCGATATTTTAATATATTCGGCCCGCAACAAGACCCGAACTCGGATTATGCGGCAGTGGTGCCCAAGTTTGTTACCGCGCTATTGGCCGGCCGGCGGCCGACAGTTTTCGGTGACGGCGAGCAATCGCGCGATTTTACCTACATCCAGAACACGGTGCGAGCCAACCTTATCGCTTGTGAAAGCGAAACCGCACCGGGCGGGGTGTTCAACATCGCCTGCGGTGACCGTTTCACGCTCAATCAGATGTTCGAAGTCTTGCGCGGCATTATCGGCGCTTCGGTGGAGCCGATATACGTGGATCCCCGACCGGGGGATATCATGCATTCTCTCGCCGATATCGAGGCGGCCCAAAATACGCTGGGCTATGACCCTGAAATTGATTTTCGGCGCGGCCTCGAACTGACCGTCGAGTGGTACCGCCGGTCGGAAAACCCGGTGGAAATCTCCGTATAACGCCAGCTAAATTAGTTTTTAACGCGCGGCTGGGCCGGTTTCTTACTCCCAGATAGTTGATCGCGGTTCTCAAAAAATATTCTATTTGAGAAAACAAGGGTTGGTCGCGCTCTAGCGACGGCTCATCAGCCGGGATTAAGAACACTAAGCGGGAGTAGCGGCGAATAAGGGAATTATTTGACCTTGCTTACCCGATCAATCGTATATTCAATAGTCCATACGAAAATCCGACGAGGAGCGTCCCGGTCGCCGGAGAATACGCTGAGGTCGGATTGGGCAAAGGTTGAGTTGGCTATGCCGCAACAGGTGCAAACAATCGACCAACAACACCGGCAGTTTTTCACGCCATATCAGTTGTCGCTCTTTGTCGTGGTTGTTCTGGCCCTCGGCCTTGGGGTGGGGCTGAATTATGTCGATCCCATGATTGTTTTCGGGCTGGTCGGGGTCAGCTTGATGTTTGTGTTGCTGTTGTACTCGCCCTTTTGGGGCATTTTGGCCTACCTGATATTTGAGTACGCCAGACTGTCCGCGATGTTTCCGGCCCTGCAGGCGCTGCAGTTTGGCAAGGTGATTGTCATCCCCACTCTGGTTGTCTGGCTGGTCCATTATGTGGTGGTGAAACGGTCGAAGATTGTTTTCGATCGCGTGTACCTGCTTTTTCTGGCATGGTTGGGACTCGCCCTGATCTCCGCACCGATGGCCGTGAACCAGCAGATAGCTTTCTGGGAATTGTTTGATCTGGCGAAATGGTTGATCATCTGTGTATTAATCATCAACCTTGTCGATACGTTGCCCAAGTGGCAAATTTTCATGTGGCTCCTGTTATTGTTGAATTTCAAATTGGGTCAGTTTCAGATCCGGTCGTTCATCGCCGGCATCGGCACGGCCGGAAATCAAAGCCATTTCATCCACGCGGGAACGGGGGCCGGCGCTGGCGGGTACTTCTCCAACGCCACTGATTTTGGGCTGGCAATGGTAATCGTGGTGCCTTTTGCCTTTTACCTGATGAAGTCGGTCAAATCCAAAATATTGAAATTGGTCGCCGCGGGATTTTTGGTTACGTTTATTATCGCTATCCTGCGCAGCGGCTCGCGCGGTGCGGCGGTGGCTTTGTTTGCAATGGCTCTGGTATATGCCTTAAGGAGCCGCCACAAATTGATTGTTCTGGTGATGGTGATCGTATTTATCGCCGGCTTCTGGTCGTTCGCACCGACCGCCTGGAAGGATCGCTTTTTGTCGGCGCGGGATTATCAACAGGACACCACGGCCTCCGGACGGTTGGAACTTTGGAAGAGTGGGGTGAAGATGGTCGCCGACCACCCCTTCTTCGGCGTGGGTTTGGACAATTTTCGCGTCAACTACGAGACAAGTTATCGGCGGCCGGGCGTGGAAAGCGGGGCGACCGTCGTGCATAATATCTTTCTTCAGGCGGCCACGGAACTCGGGATCGGTGGGTTAATGGTGCTGATCGCCGTGTTACTCCTGGTGCTCCGGCGGAACCGGGAGACCAGGAAGATTTATCGGCAGGCAAAGCTTAACGAGGTGTGGATTTATAACTTCGCTTATGCCTTAGACTTGGCCCTGATCGGCTTTGCGGCGGGAGGGATGTTCCTGACTGTCCTATACTATCCACACCTGTTTATGATCATACCATTGGCCGTATCCCTGAACCAAATCGCAAAAAAGCGGGCTGCCGCGCCACAGCCAACGAATGCCAATACATGATGAAGAAGTTCATTAAAACCGCCGTGGCCGGCTTCATATATTACTCGGAACTACTTCGTTTTTTTGTTTTCCTGAAGAGAATCACAACCGGGGCGTGCATCGTCCTGACTTATCATCGAGTGATCCCCCCTGCCGATTGTCCCGCGCGGCCGGAGAAGTGGGAATGTTACCGGTCATTGCCGGGGATCGTGGTCTCACCGGAAATGTTTGCCAAGCAAATAGAATTCATTGTGAAGAGGTACAATGTAATTCCGCTGATGGATCTAGTGGGCCACTTGGAACGAGGGGGAAAAATCCCGCGGCGCTCGGCCGTGATCACGTTCGACGACGGTTGGCGGGATAATTTTGTGTACGCGTTCCCGGTGCTGAAAAAATACCGGGTCCCGGCCACCATCTTCTTAACCACGGGTTTCATCGGGACCACCAGATTATTCTGGCCCGAGAGGTTGATCTCCATCCTGACCCGAAAAGAACGCGCCAACATCAACACCGCGGTATTGCCGGATGGTTTAATCCCCGCACGCGCCGGGCAACTGATCGAGACCGCGGCAAAATGCGATATGAAGGATGCCGAACACGCCATTGATGAGTTGGTCCGCATACTCAAGGACACGGCACCGGACAGGCGGGACCGGCTGATCGAACAGTTGCAACGGCAGGTGGCGCCCGACCAGACAAACTGGCCTGACGAGCGGGTCATGCTTGATTGGGATGAAGTTAAAACAATGCATGAATCGGGGATCAGTTTTGGCTCGCACGGAGTCAATCACGAAATACTGACGGCGATTGAAAGCGATCAGCAATACCAAGAGCTGTATGATTCAAAGAAAGCACTTGACGAGCATCTCACATCCGCTCTTCCGGTGTTCGCCTACCCGAATGGGAATTACGATCAGCAGATCCAGGAGTTGGCCAAAACCGCCGGTTATCGCTGCGCCTTTGGCGTTGAGCCCGGCCTGGTACGCCCGGACAGCGAGCCGTTCGCCCTGAAGAGACTTAATGTGCATGAGCATGTCGGCAAGCCGCCGGCCGGCGGCTTCTCCCGGGCTCTCTTTTGCTGGTACCTCGAAGGCCGAGTTTATTGAGGGAAATGTCTGGTGTACCGATAACGAACAATGAGCCGCGTAGAAAATTGCACCCACACCCCAGGCGGGGAGAGCAGGACAGCGCGTGAACAAGATGAGAATTCTTCATCTGATCGAAACCACCGAGCCGGGTGGGGCGGAGATGATGTTATTGCAAATTGCCCGGCGGCTCGACCCGGACGAATTCGAATCCCTGGCCATCGTGCCCGACACCGGCTGGCTCCACCGCCAACTTCTGGCAGCCGACATTCCTACTATCGTGCTGCAAAGTACCGGGGCCAATGACTGGATTTTCGTCCGCAAACTCATCGGACGGATCAGGAAACACCGGATCGATCTGATCCATTCTCACCTGGCCGGGATGAATTTCTACGCCTGCCTCGCCGGCATATTTGGCCGAAAACCCGTGATCGCCACTTACCATGGCATGGTCGGCGACTGGAACAAGAAAAACCTGAAAAACCGCATTAAATACGCGGTTATTAGACGAGGGGCGCGGCAAGTGGTAGCGGTCTCCAACTACCTGAACCGGGAATTGGTTCAGACTTGGGGTTTCGGGCCCGGCCGGATTCAGACCATCTATAACGGAGTTGACTTCGATACGTTCGACCGTACCGGGCGCGGGGCGTCACTTAAGGCAGAGCTGGGGATCCCCGCGGATTCACGGCTGATCGGCATGGTGGGGCATATTCGACCGGCAAAAGGTTACGAGTATTTCATCCGGGCCGCCCGAATTGTGGCAAATAGCCAGCCGGATTGTTATTTCCTCGCGGTCGGGGAGGGTAAAGGCCGGCTTTTCGAAGATCTTAAAACTCTGGTGCGCCAGTTGGATCTTGAAAACCGGGTCATCTTCACGGGTCTCCGCGATGACGTGGCCGAGATTCTGAGACAGCTCGACGTTTTTCTGCTGTCTTCCACCACTGAAGGGTTGTCCATTGCCACGATCGAGGCGATGGGATTGGGCAAACCGGTCGTAGTCACCGATTCCGGCGGACCGCGAGAGATTGTGGAGGACGCGGTGACGGGATTCCTGGTTCCACCGGCAAATCCGCATGCGCTGGCGGAAAAGGTCGTGCGCCTGCTTGAAGACAAAGACCTGGCACGGAACCTGGGCCGCCGCGCGCGAGCCCACGTAAGGGCAAAATTCAGTTTGGCTCAGTGTCTGGACCGTTATATCAAGCTGTATCATGACTGTCAGCGATGAAACGCAATTAACGGGGCTGGCCGCACAAACCATGGCACTAACGGCGTAGCTCGATCAAAATGGGGAGTGGTTGATGGTTTGGGTTTTCTGGATCGGTATTATCATGATCGGATATACTTATGTGGGATATCCCATCCTCCTGAGCGTGCTCGGTTGGTTCCGTAAAAGGCCGGTAAACAAGGGTGAGTGCCTGCCGTCGGTATCGATCATCATTCCCAATTACAATGAAGAAAAGCGAATCGCCGCCAAGCTGGACAATACTCTGCGTCTGGATTATCCTCGGGAGTTGTTGGAAATCATCGTGACCTCAGACTGTTCCACGGACGGTTCGGATGAGATCGTGGCTTCCTATGCCGACCGAGGCGTCAAATCCGTGCGACTCCAACAAAGACAGGGTAAACACCGCGCCCAGGGCCGTGCGCTGGAGATTGCGGAAGGAGAGATAATCGTATTTACCGATGTCAACATCCTGTTGCCGGAGGACTCGATTAAGATTATCGTCGGAAATTTCGCCGATCCGGCAGTCGGCTGTGTCTCCAGCATGGATAAAATCATGGCCGAGGATGACACGGTCAATACCGAGGGGATTTATATCCGCTACGACATGTTCCTCCGCAGACGGGAAAGCGCCGTGGGATCGACGACCGGGATGAGTGGCTCTTTTTATGCGACGCGAAGGAGTTTGTGCGACAATTGGCTGGCCGACATGTCCAACGATTTTTACATGCCCCTGCTGGCGGTCATGCGGGGCCGCCGGGCAATCCTTGATATAAATGTAGTCGGTAATTACCGGCTGGTGGGTACCTACCGGGAGGAATTAATCAGAAAAGTGCGGACAATCGTACACGGGCTACAGGTTCTTTTTCATTTCAAGAAGATTCTTAACCCGTTGCGCTACGGCGTGTTTGCGATCCAGGTGATCAGCCACAAGCTCTGCCGCTGGCTGGTGCCCTTTTCCCTCATTGCCGTGTTAATCAGCAACATTTTTCTCCTGGATCGCGGGCTATGGTATCAACTGATGCTGGCGGGACAGGTGGTGATATACATGCTGGCTTTAATCGGATACTGCTGGCCCGGCGGGAAAAATTTGATTCTTATCCGGGTCGCATATTACTTTGTCATGGTTAATTTATCGATTATCATTGCCTGGTACAAGTACTTAACCGGGCAGATGTATACGACATGGGAGCCGTCGAAAAGGTGAAAATTTGCCATCTGGCCTCCGGGGACCTCTGGGCCGGCGCCGAGGTGCAACTGGCTGCTTTGCTTGCCGGCCTGCAGAGATATGATCGTCTGTCTTTGTCTGCTGTGCTCTACAACTCCGGCGTCCTGGCCGACCGGCTCAACGCTCTGGGAATCCCGGTATGGGTCCTTGAAGAAAGCAAACTCAATCCCCTGCGCTTGTTGCTAAAAACCAGACAGATTCTCAAACGAGAAAAAATTGAAATCCTGCACACTCACCGCTACAAGGAAAACTTCTTAGGTGCTTTGGCCGGCAAGACGAGCAGGGTAAAACACCTCGTGCGTACCGTGCACGGGATGTCGGAACCGTTCACCGGCTATCGGAATCTAATGACCCGTTTTCACCATTTTCTGGACTTTTATGTCTCACGGTTCTGGATGGAAAAAGTAATCACCGTCTCCCGGGATATCGAGCACAGTCTGGCTGCCAAACTGCGGCGGGACAAACTGATCACCATCCATAACGGCATCGACCTCGAGCGCCTGCGAGGGGAAAAGAACCCGGCGGAACTCCGGCAGTCGATGGGGATTGCGGCGGATGATTTCGTGGTCGGCTCGGTGGGCCGGCTGACGCCGATCAAGGGTTATCAATTCCTGCTGCGGGCGGGCAAGATAATATCCCGGAACAAGCCCAACTTCAAACTGGTTTTGGTCGGCGATGGTCCGGAACGACAGGCCTTGACCCGGCTGGCGCGCGAGTTGGAGTTGGAACAAACCGTCATTTTTACCGGGTTTACTCCGGATGTCGCGGAGGTCATCAGTATTTTTGATATCTTTGTCTTATCTTCCCTGCATGAGGGCATTTCCATATCTTTACTTGAGGCGCTGGGGTTGGGTGTGCCCGCGGTGGTCACTGATGTGGGTGGGAATCCCGAAGTTGTCGGGGATGGGAAGACCGGACTTTTAGTCCCCCCGCGCGATGAAAATGAGTTGGCGAGGGCCTGTCTGATGCTGTTGGCGGATAAAACAAAAAGGGAAAAAATGGGGGACCGTGGTCGGGTCCTGATTAAGCAGGAATTCTCCAACAAACAAATGGCCGAAAGAGTATACCGGCTCTACCAGGATCTCTATCAGGGGCTTAACCGTGTTTGAGTTTTACGAGTCGGCTAAGATCGTAAACCGAAGGCAAAACTATCGATGATTGATTCTCCTCCCAAACTCACCCTGAGCTTTGTTATCCCGGTTTTAAACGGCGCGGAGTACATCGGCCGCTGTCTGGACCATATCATCAGAGAAATGGGCCCGGAGGATGAAATAATAGTAGTCGATAACGGTTCAACCGATAATACCCTGAGTATAACCCGGCAATATAAAAACGTAACCATCCTCGAGAAACCCGGCGTGACGATCGCCGCGTTGAGAAATCGCGGTGCCGCGATAGCCAGGGGAGATATCCTGGCTTTTATTGACAGCGATTGCCTGGTATGTGATGGCTGGAGAAAGGCCGTACTTTCAATATTGGGCGATGATACCATCGCGGCCACCGGTTCGCATTATGACCTGACCGACTCACCGAGTTGGATTGAGAAAGCGTGGTTGCCTCCCCGACCCTTCAACACGGCGAAAACCAAATATATCGTCTCCGGCAACTTTGCCATCCGCAGGGAGGTCTTCAAAGCGGTATCCGGTTTCGATGAGGATCTAATTACCGACGAAGACACTGAGATTGGCATAAGAATATGCGCGGCAGGGCATTACATGGTCGAAGCCCCACCGGTCCGCGTCATCCATTTGGGCAATCCCAAGACCCTTATGGCATTCATTCGCAAAACCAAATGGCATTCGACCAGTATCCTGGCGACGGCGTCCTGGCGAAGTATCGACAAGCCCCTAGCCATGACACTTGTTTTTATGATGAGTGTGTCGTTCACATTGGTTGCGGTTCCCCTCGCCCTGTTTTCCGGGACGAATCCACTCATATTCATTCTTGCCGTTTTAATTGCGCCGCTGGCCACCGCCGTTTATCGCGTTTTTGATTATCGGCGACCCCGCTATTTCGGTCATCTGGTTATTTTGTCGTTTTTTTACTATCTCGTGCGGTCGACTAGACTTCTTCAGGAATGCTTCAGGCGTATTCAGGGAGGAACCTAAAGCATGATCGATTTATTGAGCATCCTGTGCGTTACGCACAATGGATCGGCATTTTCAACATGAGCAAACTGACCCAGAATATTTATGATCATAGCCCGGACTTTCTTCAGAATCTGGCAGTCAGCCTCTATGGTCTGAAGATTTATCGACGGGAATACGGGAATAAACTCGAGAGAATGCTGATCGAGTTTGAACAAAACGAATGGCGGTCGGAAAGTGAACTAAAGGAGTATCAGAACGAAAAACTGCGCGCGCTGATCTCCCATTGTTATGAGCATGTACCATATTATCGAAGGATCATGGATGAAAACAAATTGAAACCTCAGGATTTTGTTACGGTTGATGATTTACCCAAACTGCCGGTTTTGACCCGGGAGATTATCCAACTGAATCAGACCAACCTGTTGGCCAGGAATTATAAACCCAGCCAACTAGTTCATGGCCACACTAATGGCACTACTGGTTCTCCCCTCCACATCGTCTGGGATAAACAGACCTGCCTAATTAAGAATATGGTAGATTGGCGGCACAAGCGTTGGGCCGGCCTGAATCCCGGGGATAGAATCGCTTTCCTTTTTACCAGGACAATAGTACCCCTCATACAAAAAAAACCACCATTCTGGCGTCACAACTGGATTCTTAATCACCTATTTTTCTCAAGCTATCATATGGCCCTTGACAATCTCAATGACTATGTCGCCAAACTTGAGTCATTCCACCCTAAGGCGCTCGAAGGGTACCCGTCAACAATATATATTCTCGCTGGTTTCCTCCAGGCGAAAAAACGCACCTTACCGCTGCAGGCAGTTTTTACATCCTCTGAACCCTTAACTCTTCATCAACGGGAAGTAATCGAGAAGGTTTTTGAATGCAAAGTCTTTGATTCTTATGGCATGGCCGAGCGTGTTGTTTTTGCAGGTGAATGCCCGGCACATGAGGGAAAACATCTCAATAGTGATTTCGGTATTACTGAAATCCAGACGAAAGATGGCCAACAAACCGCGCCCGGAGAAATGGGCCGAGTTGTTGCCACCAGCCTTCATAACTTTGCCATGCCGCTGCTTCGATACAAAACAAGCGACATAACTGCTCTAAATGGGAATTGCTGTTCATGCGGTAGGGAATTCCCCCTGTTGATGAACGTAACTAGCCGGGATGTAGATATTGTGACAACCAAGGACGGCCGTTATGTCTCACCATTGGTCTTGAGTGCGCTGTATCTCGACCTCAACACGGTGACGGAATCGCAATTTATCCAGGAGGATTTGGAACATATCCGCATGAGAATTGTGAGAGGACCGGGCTACGAAAATCACGATACAGAATACTTGCTTCAGAAACTGAAGGATACTTTGGGCAACGAGATGAAAATCGAGATAGAATTTGTTGACCGGATTCCGCGGGCGAGTGGGGGGAAATTCCGGTGGGTCATATCTAAAGTACCACTTGACTTCTGAAGTTGAATGCGCCATTCGATCAACAGGCGCAATTTCCCTAAAAAGTAGACCGGCAAGACTTCAGCAGGAAAGCTGATAAGGTGAGGCCAATCCATAATGCCCTCTCGTTGGCCCCGATTATGTTCGATGCGACTGTTTCCGGCGAAGCCTTCCCTGATTGTTCAACGAATGGACAATCAGGTGATAAGATGCTCATTTCCGGCCCAAATAGGCCACCGCCCGGCGACGGGTGTCGCAACTAACAGACTATCAATAAGTTATGAAAACGATTATTTCGTTTGCGTTGGCATGTTTTATGTTTATTATGTCGATATGGGGAAAAGGGGAATACAAAGGCAACGAAAAGGGGATTGATATGCTGCGCAAGATAATACTTGGGATCTTTCTGGTTGTAATCCCGGGCAGTCAGACTGCCGCGGATACGTTCTATATCAGCAACTCGGGAACCGACGCCAACAACGGTCAATCGGTAGCCCAACCCTGGCAGACGTTGGGCTATGCCTGCAATCAGCTCTACCCCGGTGATGTATTGTTAATCATGGGAGGGACGTGGGATGAAAATAACGACGTCCCCGGCTGGGATCAAAATGGAACGTTGGTCCCCCGACGTAGTGGTTCACTTGGTAATCCGATTGTGTTTAAAGCCCACCCCGGTTATAATCGCCCTGTTTTTCGGGGCAGCACAAGTCAGCCATATCGATATGCGATCGCAATTTGCGGAGTTAATTTTATTGTACTTGATTCCCTGATTGCCACAGCGGGCTTGCGGGGAATTCACATTCAAGCCGCCAATTTCGTCACCGTGAAAAACTGCGTGTCCCATCATTCACGGAGTCCGGGCGGTGATAACGGGGGCGGATTTTTCATCGGCTATACGGATCCCGTTTATGCGTGTTCGGTATACGCGTGTTCGATATACAGTAACTGGGATTTTGTTGATAATGACGGCGCCGAAAATGTGAGCGGCATCCATGCCTATCGGAATACTAAAAGTGTATTTCAAGACAACGTTATCTGGGATCATACGGGCGGAGGGAACGGTATCAGACTGAAGGTCGATTGTGATAGTTGCATTGTTCGACGAAACATAATCCTCAATGCTTCTAACGGCATTAGGATTGAAGTTGATTGTGATTACAACGAGATTTACGACAATGTAATTTACAATATGGGTGGTCAGTGTATCATGGTGTATAGCTTTAATCGGTATGATCACACCACACACAACATTATATTTAACAACACCATATATGGCGATCTGGACAACATTGACGCATCTCAATCGGGCATCAATATCGGACGAAACCCTAACGATGCTGAGTTAGACGCAGTTTTGGATTTATGGGTTTTTAACAATATCATTGTCGACGTGACAGAGGATAGGGACAATTTGTTTATCACAAATAAAGCCCACGATTTTGGGTTACTTGATTACAATTGTTATTGGAATCCCAACGGTGATCTTAAAGTTATCGAGTGGAAAGGTACAGATTATACTCTGAGCCAATTTCAGAATAATCATGCATTAGATTTGCATTCGGTGAATGTGGATCCGGGGTTCGTTGACGCTGAAAACTATGATTTTCGCCTCGCCGACTCGACCTCGGTGGTGGCCACGAGTGGTCGGGGGTCGTTTTATACGCCGCTGGGGGGTTGGTTTAACCGTAGTTTTATGGGGGCCGCGAAACCCCTGGGTTGGCAGGGTGAACCACCCGAGGAGGATCATAATTCTCCGGCAGCGATCACTGATTTGGGGCTGACGGAAGCATCGGAGGGGAATCTGGCGGCAGGTATTTCTGCGAATGTTTCCGGTACCTATGTGGGTTATAGCCCCCAAGTGATAACCGATGGTACGATTGATCCTTATGGCGAGGAAGCAGCCACCTGGGCTTCAAACGAAAGCTACGCTACACCCCATTGGATCGCGCTTGATTTTGGCGCGACCAGGTCCATCGAAAAAGTAGTAATCTATTGGGCTTGGAATTCGTATAGCAATAACTGGACGACCTCACAACAGTATTACATCCAGCGCTGGAATGGCAGCGATTATGTCAATATCGGCGTGGTCAACGGCGCGCCGGCCGGCGCGGCAACTACGACCGACATTCCCACAACCAGTACTTCAAGAATTCGGATCTACCAGCCCGCCAATATGGGACCATCCTCTTATCCCAGCATAATCTGGCTGACCGAGCTGGAAGTCTATGGCAATTGACCGTATTTCCATGCCTTAACCTGAGTTAGCTTGTTTGCCGTTACTCTGTTTGTCCGGTGCGATATGGCCGATACCAGGCAGCATGATTATCATGACCCACATCTTATGCCCCACCAACTTCGGCCCGATAAATTAATATGGTGTTGGTTCTTAGATGTTCACGCAACGTAATACCTTCAATCAGGTTCTCAATTTTCGATTTGAGCGAGTAACGGGCGAATTTCTCGGCCAACCGCTGCTCGCTCATTAACAGCGATGTCCCCGGCGAGGGTGAATAACTCTCCATTACATACACTTCACCTCCCGACTTAAATAATTCCTGAAAAGCAACGGCATCAAGATATTCAGCATTGAACCATCGCCGGTTGCCCATCGTTGTTTCCAGTTCCTCCGTGGGCTGAGTCCGAGTGTAGAATGCGAAAGCAACGCCGTCGCGGAAATTGGCAATAAAGCTATCATTGCCGGAAAGACCGGCGTTGAAGGAGCGGAGGTCGTTTTGAAACCTGTTGTCCGCCAGGATCTTGGGAGTGGATATCCCCTCCGGTCCGATACGCAGGAGGAGGGAAAAGACTGCATAGCATACAAGAAGAGCCGCCAAAATGGATTTCCGCAATCGCGATAATCTTACCAGACCGGACAATGACCAATTCAGTCCGTAACTAATCAATAAGGAGATAAAAAAGAAAACCGGCAGAAGAAAGGCTTCCAGCGAGGAAACATCGCTGGCCTTGACTACCAGGTAGATTTGACTCAGGATCATAACCACCAGGAGAAGAAACAATCTTTTATTTTTAATATATAAATACACTAGACCGAGGAAGGCAAATGGAGTGAGGATATGAAACGATTTGCCGCAAGCAAGAATGAGATTGCCCAGACAACTGGGTAATGACATGAATGAGGTCGTTAGCGCGACCCTTAGCAGACCCCGACGGCCCCATAATAGTTCATTATATGCGGCCGCATAAATCGGGATAATGATTATCGCAAATGCCACGGCGAACCGGAGCAATCTCCTGATCGAAACATCTCGGCGCAGTACAAATACCGCGAAGAACGGTAAGATAAAAATACTCAATGGAGTGATTAAAACTGCTATGGCAAAAAGAACGCCGGATACCGCAGTTCGATCACTGAGAAAATAATACATGGCGGCAATAGAGAAAACCGCCTGGGGAATATATACTTCCGCCGTAGTCGAGTAATAAAAATATGTCCCCGACAGGAAGAAGGTTATGGTGCAGACTAACGCCGTATTGGAATCGCGGACCAGACGTTCAGCCAATAAATACGCATAGACAACACCGATGCCGCCGCAAAGACAAGAGACCAGGATTAGGGAATGGTCAACGGTCATGCCGAACTGGCTCAAGACCAGGTGTGACAAATAACCGACAAAATAATAACCAATGTGGATGGAGATATCGACAAAACGTAATCGCAGGATATTGTCGGCATAGATCAGGGCATCCCCGTTAATGTAGTGATTGCGATAGATGAAAAAGACAATAAAAGAAACAAGTCCAAGGGCCACAAGATGCAAAGATCGCTTAGTCGTCACCTGTCCTCCTCCAACAACAGTAACGTAATATATGCCGGATGGACGGTTTTCGCCACAACGTAATATCCCCGGGGAGTGAAGCGCCTGCAGGTATTGCAGTTACGAGAATCGAACCTAAAATCATCGACCCCTTCATGGCCCTATTGTCGGCGATCGAGGGCGAGGAATGGATCTTGCCTAGTCGGGAAGGCACTCGGCAAGAAGGGCAATTAGGAGCTGAAAAGTGACGGCCGGCGGCGATTACTGACGGGGTTATTGATCCGTATGGGGAGACATCAACTACCTGGGCCTCCAACGAAAATGCCGGCGCACCACATTGGATTGAAATCGATTTTGGCGAGAACAAAACGATCGTGCAGGTGGTTATTCAATGGGCGTGAAATCAGTATCGGTCGGCCTGGATGACCTCACAACTAGTTTTATTCTAACCGGATATCATCAATGTAGATGGTACACATCTCGCGGGGTCGGGAAGCGAATAGGAGAATCATGGCAATGTTGGCCATGTCCATCTCGCGCTCAGCCGGAGCGCGACGAACTTCGACCAGGGGAATCTGAAACCGATTAAGACCCGGTTCAATGGTCAGCTTCCTGGTAAACCGGTCCTCATACAGATAATTGTGATGGATATCATCGATCCTGAGCCCCAGGGATATCGAGTGATCGAGCTCGGAATAAACCGTAAAAGCCAGGAAATCATAGCCGGTCCAGTCGGGATAGGGCTCCCGAACCATCAGCCCGGGATAAGCCGCCGGCTTCAGCGTTAATTTCCCCACCCGATTATCGCCCCTGCCGGCCCGGCTATTCGGCGGAGAAACAATCGTCAACTCGGCGTTCTGCGCGATCAGGAACTTGTTCTCCCAGTATGATTCAAAAGAACAAATCTGCGGAAAGGCCTGTCGGCGATAGTGATAGGCCAGGCCCCACAGAGCCGGTTGCGTAAAGGCGGCGGCAAGCAGTAATAATGACCCCAGGCGAACAGGCGTTTTACCGAACTTGCCGATTTTTCTCCACATCGTCGCCATCCGGTGATCGGCGGTGATAGATAGGCCCAGGAACGATGCCGCGCCCAAACTATCCATCAGGAGATCATAAAAATCGGCGTCACGAGGGCCGAAATACTGCATCAATTCGGAGCAACCGGCGATCGTAACGGTTAGCCAAAAGGCAAGCAGGTAGTGGACGTACCGCCTGCTGATCCGGTCGCCCAACAGGCGTTTGGACAACGCCAACATGACCAACGACAGGATGCCAAAAAGAGGAACATGGCCGGCATTTTGGACCGTACTCCACAGGTGGTTGTTGTTTGCCAGGTGGACCTTCTCCAGGACCAGGAATACGCCGCCAATAACGATCAGCGATAGTACAATGGCTGCCTTGTTACTCATTCCCGGGGAGACCTGGTTCACGGCAACCATTATTACTCTGGAGGATGACTCTCATCTGTGGAATAGAGGTGACCGGGTTGAAGATGAGAACGATTCAGCCCTTCGATTTCACCGAGACACATGTAAATAAAAACTCGCTCAATCCCGACAGCGCCTTAAGCCTATTTTTCACCGAGGATGATTGCAGATCTTCTCGGCTGCACGCCCAGTAATCTTGCCACTCGCTGTGGATGATTTCAAATCCAAGCGTGGCGAGAAATGCGCGAATCCGGGGCAACGTGAAAGTGTGCGGATGGCACCGATCGATTTTAAGCATCGATACCACTCGATGCAGCATCCGACCCCAGGCCGGGTGCAAGTTGACCGTCAGGAACAGGATGCCGTCCGGCTTCAACACCCGGTGAATCTCGCTCATCACCCGTGTGGCATTCTCTACATGGTCGATTACATTCTCAATTATCACCAGGTCCATTGAGGCATCCGCGAATTGCAATTCCTCGCCCCGAGCCGCCAGGTACGTGACCTGGGGATTCCGGTGTTTGATAAGTTCGGGTTGGCCGGTGTAAAAGTCACATAACGGATCGATAGCCACACGTTCGGCCGCTTCCAGGAAAGCCACCACCCCCACCGGGCCGCTGCCCACCTCCAATACTCTGGCTTTCGCGAAGGAAGGCGTATCGGCGGGAAAAGCTTTTTGCACCATGTTGGCCAGATTCTCCGCCCGCCAGTTATACCACGACAGGCCGTCGCCCCCGCGCGATTTGACCCCCCTGGCTGCCGCCTCCCAAAACAGTTTTTCATGAGTTTGGGCGTGTTGCCATCTTTTAGATGAAATCATAATATTTTCCGTCCCGAAATTAAAAACCCCCAAGGGAAAAGGCCGGTGCAGACCCCGGCGCCTTGTGGTTGCTCACTTAAGGCAGAACCGATTCTTCGTGCGGTGCTCATTCGGCCATCCTGACGCATTGCCGATTCGGCCGGCGTCCCATTGTAAATCCAACCAGGTGGTTTTCAACTGCCAGAACATTCATCTTCAAGTACGAAGGCGCCGAACTCGGCTCCGATAATACATCCCGATCCATTACCATAATACGAAATTCGGCAATATTTGCTGGGAGATTACCAACTTCCTTCGGCGCACTACTATTTGCTTTTACGTCCCTCCCTGCCGCCTGCCCCCCGAAAGGCGTACGACAACCTCTCGGTTGGCCCCCGGCCAAAAGAGATCGGCCATAATACCATCTGAAAATCGCTCTGGTGGTCCGATTTACGGGTGGAACTTATCTTTCGCGGCGGTGGTAAATGGCCGAGACATGCGCCCGGCGAAAGAGACAATGCTGAGGAGTTACTGCAGCAGGATCATCTTCTTCCTGGCGGTAAAATCACCGGCCTGGATATAATATAAATAAATTCCCGATGCCACCGGTCTCCCATGAGAATCGGTTCCGTCCCAGATTACGGTGTGATCGCCGGCCGGCATAATCCTATCGATGATCGTCGACGTGTGTGCTCCGAGGATATTGTAGATCGAAATGGTCACATGCGTGGCGGTGGCAACAGTGTATTCAATCATCGTGGATGAGTTGAAAGGATTGGGATAATTCTGCGATAATCGAAACGCAGTTGGGACATCGCCGGATTCCTCATCGAAAATATCGCTGGCGATACGAGGTCTGGCGAAACCGCGCGCGATGTTGGACAATTCAGAAACATTCCCGACCTCATCCCAAACCTTCATCGCCACCCAATACTCTGTTCCCGGGGCAAGGTTCGTCATGGCAAATGTCTGGAAATATCCTGCCGGCAGCGGCGCCGGGGGGGTGAACCACAGGATGGCATCCTCCCAATTGGCGGCGGTAATCTCCTTGGTATCGTAGACCATAAGATAATGATCGGCCGTTCCGGCATAACCGTCATCGCCGGTCGCCGACCAACTGAGGACAAGTTCCCCAACTTCCTCTCCGGTCGCCGCCGTGAGATCATCGATGGCGTCCGGCCGCTCGATGTCAGTGGTTATTGCCACGTTGGACAAACCGGACCAATTCGGGACCGCATCGGCGGTCTTGATGGCAAAATAATACGTAGTATTGCCGTTTAGTCCGGTAACCACGAAGGACTCCCGGCTTCCGGCCGGTTGCGGAGTCGGTTCGCCCTCAAGTTGTATGGCCTGATCCCAGTTCCACTCTGTTATCATCGAGGTCGAGTAACGGATATCATATTGCGCGGCAGTGCCGTAGTTGCCATTGTCACCCGGTGCCGTCCAGGAAAGTTCAACCGAGGTCGATGAGGTGGCTTCAACAACCAGGGCCTCGCCCCTGACCATCGAGGGCGCGAATAGAAGGACGGCATAAAATGCCAGCGTGCAGCAGGCCCCGTAATTAAGAATCCGCTTGGCCCATCCAACGCCGTTCATCATTTCTCTTTTCCCTCAATAAAGTCGCGGGATATACAGGCAAACAATAATGCGTCCGATCCAGCACAGCACCCGAAGCCAAAACCCGGGAACCCACCCCGGAGGGCATCCGATCCGGCCTCAGTGAAAACCTGGGGACCCAAGAACCGGCGGCGAAAATCAAGCCCGGTGATTAATACTGATAACATGGCCAATTTAATGTACCCCGATATCCCCAAAACCCTCTTTGCAGCCCATCTATCTCAATCGTCCAGGTTATGACGCAACTAAAGTGCCCACCCTGGCAGTTAGAGGCGAAAAGTACCTTTCGCCGGAAAATATACTATTCGTGCCGGCCTAACTTATTACAAGTAAATAAAATAGACGCCAACTACCGTGTTTGTACAGCCCCCCTGCCAAACAGAATCGGCGAACTGCATCCAGTACGTATTGAGGTATAATTGTTCTATCGTTGAGTTCGCCGCATGAGAAAAATCATTTTCCTCGAGATAACCCCCTGTTACAAAATTCCTTAGCGCTGCTGATCAATTCTTGATCAGATTCTGACGGTTAACCTCCTCGAAAACACGCCTTCAGGATCGACCCTCCCCTGCCAAAACGTACCCTGCCACCTTGGAAATATGAGACCGACCAGGGTCCTGTCAACAACAAAATGCTAATAAATGCGGCTAAATCGGTGCTATTGCCAGGAGGGGCCTAGGAGACACATATCGGGGTGGTCGGCGTGCCCGGTCTGGAGGGCATGTTGAAAAAGCCCCCGAACCGTTTTTGCGAATCTGCCGCCCGGAGCATTAGGTAGTCACAGCATGGGACCAGAATCGGACGAGGACGATAGGGGTCCCGCAGCAATGCGATATTCGCATTTAAAAAACGGCCCACTGCTTGCAGTGAGCCGATTGTCACACTGGAGATATTGAATTGGGCGTCTCTTTTAATATTCCGCGAACTTTTTCGTCCCCCGGTATTGCAACCACCCGATTCTTATGGTTCCGCGGCCAAATCGGTTAGGGCGGCAGGCGGTACATTATCCGCCGTAATCACCGAGGCCACATTGGACAAACCGGACCAATTCGGGACTTCGTCGGCGGTTTTAATGGCAAAATAATACGTGGTATTGGGGTTCAACCCGGAAACGGTGAAGGTCTCCTGGCTTCCGGCCGGTTGCGGGGTTGGCTCGCCCTCAAGCGGTGTGGCCTGATCCCAGTTTTCCTCTGTTATCAATGAAATCGACAACCGGATGTCGTACACCGCGGCTGTGCCGGTGTTATCATCATCGCCCGGCGCAGTCCAGGTCAGTGCGACTGATGTTGCCGAAGGGGATCCGGCCACTAATCCTTCTGCCAGCACACTGGAGACCCCGGTCAAGAGCAACGCGCATGATGCCAGGAGCACGAGGAAACACGAATTGGCCGCACACCGATTCTGTGTAATAAGTCGCACGCTTTCTCCCTTCTTTGAGTTATTTGTTTTCCCCCGCCTGTTTACCTGAGACCTCATGTCTCAGGCCGCGAACTTAAGTGGTAACAGATATTGTGCCGAACAGCGTGATGATTTTGAGCGCCATATATGACAAAGAGTTACACCGAAACATGAAACATCGTGCGGCCCAAAAACCGGCGGGATACTGTTGATTTTCTAATCAATGCTCAAATCATAAACAATGAACGAACCATTGGTTATCCCTCTGGGGAGTGTTGAGAATATCGCTGAACCGTCTTGGTGAGCGTGGCGTGGCAATCTCACCCGTTGATGATGCCGAGGGGCGACGAAGTGTCCACCATTCGCCAAACAACCAAGTGGTTGTAAGGCCCGTGGAAACCGAACCGACGTAATCAAAAACAGCGGCAATGCCGGGCGACCGACAACTGCCGTGAGGGAAGATTGCAGCGTGGTCCCGCGTGCACCGCTGATCTACCGGATGGGCGGCAATTTTGCCGCCGATTATTTCCATTTACAATCCGGACATGGGGATTTATGCTTACCTCTGGTGCGGTGGCCGCGGAACACGGGACAGTCGGACCGGGGGTGGCAAACATTGACCAGGGCGCTGATTGCCGCGGCTCCTCGAGCCCCGCACGAAACACAGGGGAATCAGTTGCTGGCCGCGGTCGGACAAAATAACAATGTACCGGTGTTGATTTTCGGCACGGGTATTACGGCGTTAGGCGTAATCAGGGGCCTGGCCCGAATCGGGATCAGAGCTTATTGTGTTACGGAGCAAGAGAACTTTGTCCAGCGGTCCCGGTGGTACCATACACTTCCCGGCGGTTATCGTCTTGACTCCCGCGATAATGATTTAGAACTGTTTCTTGATAAACTGCCTTTGTCGCAGGCGGTTTTAATTCCATGCCACGACTCGTGGGTGATGGTAACCGCGCGGCTGACCGGGGAGTTGAAACAGCGTTTTCCCGCCAGCCAGCCGTCGGCGACCACCCTGAAATCGCTGGTCGATAAAGGGTCGCTGGCCCGGATTCTTGCAGAAAACCACATCCCGCACCCCCGAACGGTGCCGTTGGATAGTGAACATGATCTAAGGAAGTTGCTGGCTGAAATGCCCCACGGCGTGTTCCTCAAACCGTGCAATTCCGAAGTGTTTTTTAAGCGTTATCAGGTCAAGGCCTTGCGAATTAATTCTCCGGAGGAGGCAATTGAATATTACACGGATATCCGGCAGAATAAACTGGAAGTTATTTTGCAGGAGTATATCCCCGGACCGCCAACCAACCATTATTTTATCGATGGGTTCGTTGATCGCACCGGCCGCGTGTGCGCCAGTTTTGTCCGGCAGCGCATTCGGATGTACCCCCCGGACTTTGGCAACAGCACATTCCTGGTCAGTTCTCCGATTGATAAAGCTGCGGCCGCCGCGGCTGATCTCTCCCGCCTTTTTTCCGCGGTTAACTACCGCGGAATCTACTCCGCCGAGTTCAAATACGATGAACGCGACGGCCAATATAAGTTGCTGGAGGTAAATATCAGACCGTGGTGGTATATTTGGTTTGCCGATTTGTGCGGGGTGCCGGTGGCGGCGATGGCCTACCGGGATGCCCTGGGCCTGGAAGTGAAACCGGTGGAAACGTACAAAGTCGGCCGGAAATTTGTCTATCCTCTCTATGATCTGCATGCCGGGTGGGAACTTCACCGCCGGGGCGAGTTGGCTATAATCTCCTGGGCAAAATCGTGGCTGGGCGCGATGCGGCCGGTCGCCTGTTGGCGCGATCCATTACCGGCGCTCACCTGCCTGGCCGGCGAAATAAGAAGAATTGTGCGGAAGCGAGTGTTTAATCGCGAGAATTGACCTAGATGATCGCTGAGAGCCGAGCGGGCCCGCGTCAGGAATGTCACGTCGTGTTTTCGTCGTCGCATACGACCTTTCACCGCATGATGAAAGTTTAATCGGCGTGGCGTATTCCGGTGAACTTTCCGTATCCGCTGGCTCTACCGCACCATGGTTATTTCCGCAATCCGCTGCTTCATAACGTATTGACTAATGTCTCAGTGGGTGTATATAACGAGATAAGTTAATTCAAGAAGGGGAAAACCGACACTAATCATAGGCAGACAAAAACTATCCGAGGAAATCCGAACCGGTTACCGGCGAGCCACCGACCGATAGTCCAGGACGCTTGAGCCAAAAAAGTGAAGGCAACACAGTATGACCGAAAACGCCCGCCAATCATCCAAAGAGAAAATCGAAAAAGATCAGCGGTGGAAACTGGAGAAAGAGGCCGAGTTCTGGGGAGTCATGGCCCGCGAACGGTGGCGAGGTGGAATTCCAATGACCATGGACTTCCGTCGCGCCACCCGGTACCGCGTCAGCCGCGCGGCTCTGGGGTGGGGTGATTATTTTCAAGATCCCGCGCTTGAGGCACTTACACCTTTCGGCAAGGCCCGGATCAGGTTTTTGGCCAAGATCGGGCAAGATCCGGGCGAATGCGCGCTGGACCTCTGTTGCGGCGCGGGCTGGCTGGCGCTGGAATTGGCGCGCGCAGGCAAAAAAGTAGATGCGGTGGATATCAGCAAGCCGGAGATTGAGGTGGCCAGGGAGTATCAGGCAACGCTTACCGAAGAAATCCCCGGCCGGATCAATTGGATTGCGGCCGATCTCAACACGTTTACCGCAGAAGACGGCAAGTACGACCAAGTGACCGCCTGGGACGGGCTGCATCATATCGAGAATGTTGATCACCTCTGTTCAACTATCAATCGTGCGCTAAAGTCGGGTGGGCGGTTCTCGTTCGCCGAGCGGGTTTGGGGAGGCGAGAGCCCCTCGCTACGCGCCCGGATCGGCAAGTATCTCGAACAATTGTTATGGACGGTGGTACCGACACCGTCTCCTTTTAATTACCGGAGAAAATTCAAAGAATTATACCAAACCTGGAAGGCGGTTTTCCGGACCAAGATTCTGCGGAAAAAAATCGAGCATTCTCCCTGGCAAATCAAAGAGGAAGGATTCTGTTCACCTTTTGAAGATGCGAGTGGTGAGGAAATAATCGCCGGGGTAATAAAATATTTCGATATCGAAAGGACCGAGAGTTATGGCGGGTTTACTGAGGACGTGCTGCGGACTATCTATTTGCCCCGCGTGTTGCGCGTGCCGGTTGTGCTGTTTCTCGCCTGGCTGGACCACCTCGTAGTGAAGGTTGGCCTCCTGGATGGGAAAATAACCATTGTCTACGCCCGTAAGCGGAGTCAGGGATAAGCCCCGCGTATCAAACTCGCAATTAACCGGTGGCGATAATCTTCTCACCTCCGATAAAAAAACGGTTTTCGGCTTTTGGTCCTCTTTCGCGCTGCGTTATATGTGTATGTCGCACGAGGGGTTTCCCCCAGGCGCCGGTATTCGCTTTTCGCCGAACGCATTATGGTGGCATCAGGTTCATGTCCGCAACCGCCACTTTCGTCTGGCATCGACATGATATCCACCCGGACTGAAGGATAAGCGATGGGTCGGATGGGAAAGAGACCGCCGGCGGTTGTGGCCGTGATGTCCTATTCGGGTCTCGCTATTGTGCGAAGTCTGGCCCGCCAAGGGATCAAGGTCTATGCCGTGGCCGGCAAGAAAAATGAAATCGGGATGTCTTCACGATATGCCGAAACGATCGTATTGCCCAATATCCTCCGCAGTGAGAAAGATGTCGTCGAGGGGCTGCTCAATGTGGCCCCGCATATCGGGGAACCGGCGGTCCTGTTTCCCACCGGCGACGCGCTGGTCCTCCCCGTTTCCCGGAACCGGGAGGTCCTCAGCAATCATTACAACTTCACGATTCCTGAGCCGGAACTGGTGGAGAAACTCGTCAGCAAGGATGGCCTGGCCGGGATTGTTGAAGAAGGACAGTTGCCTGCTCCCCGTTCGATAACCGTGATGGACAAGACGGAATTGGATGATGCGAGCCGGGCGGTTGCCTACCCGGTGATTTTGAAGCCGGTCTACTCGGCATCGTGGTATCTGCCCGAGATGGTATCCTTAATTGGCGTACGCAAGGTAATCGTGGTGGAGAATAAAGAGCAACTGCACCGCTGGTATGCGAAGGTCAGCGCGGTGGACCCACGAGTGGTCCTGCAGGATTTTATCCCCGGCGCGGACTCCGATTTATACTACACCTGCGGCTACTTCAACAAAGCGGGGGAACTGGAAGCGATCTTCGCCGGTCGCAAGCTGAGATTAACACCGATCCATTTTGGCAGTGCTTCGTTTGTCGAAAGCATCCGCGACGAATTGCTGGTCCAGGCGACAACTGACCTTCTGACACCATTGGGGTATCGCGGTCTTTTCGGGGTGGAGTTCAAAAAAGACTCACGCGACGGCATCTTTAAAATTATCGAAGTGAATGTACGTTTCGGGCTGTGGGACGGCTTGGCGCGACGTTGCGGGATCGACCTTGCCTACCTGGCTTACTCCCGCGAGGCCGGTTTGCCCTATACGGTAAATCCTGACTATCGCACGGGAGTCAAATGGCTGTGTTTTCACCGGGACCTCGACGCCTTTCTGGATTATCGGAAAGAAGGGCTCCTCGGGTTCTGGTCCTGGATTCGCTCATTTTTCGGGGCCACGGAACATGCGGTGTTCGCCTGGGATGATCCCCTTCCGGCCCTCGCGGAAGTTGGGAATATTATTCGCGAAAAAGGAAAGGCGCTGCTCTCGAAGTTGAAACGCGTCATCGCGAAATAAAAACAACCATGACGTCGAATAAATTTGGCCGATACCGAAATTAATCAGTCGGGCTTTTCATCACTACAGGCAGAACATACTGGTTTCACTCCCGCGCTAATCCCTTGAACTGATTGTGGGTTAAGCGGTTATGTTTTTTCTGACCAGGGGGCCGATCAGTTTTGTCAGGCCTACCGGCATTCTTTTCCAGACACCCGTGGCCCAGCGGTATTTTGGACCCTCGGTCGCCGGACGGCCGGGTTCTTTGTCGTGGAAGACCTTGAACTGCCAGTGCAGGGTTTGGGGAACGGCGCCCCAGCGGGTTTTAAACACGTAAGTACCGGAGTCTTTTGACGACCGCCCAAAATCGAAAAGCCGGCAACTTTGTTCGATCGCAAAAAGCATTGCTTCCCAGTAGAGGATGTTGTTCGGATAAAGAGAAAAATACTTCCTTAATGACGACACCCACGGCAGGGTGAGGACACCTTTGGCATAGAGGCAGATCGCCGCCCCAACGGGTACCGTATGATGTTTGACCAGGATGACCCTGGCCGAGGATGAGAATACGCGGAGGATCTGGTCAAAGAATGCATAACTATGGGCCGGCGAGCCAAGGTCGCGCATATTTTCGGCCCAGATCCGGTAGAAAACCGGCAGGGCCGCTTCCCCGGCAAACTCAACGCTGAGGTGGGCCTTGCGGGCCTTTCTGATCCGGTTACGGCGTTCGGATGACAGCGCCTTCCACAACTGCTCTTCGTTGGGCTTAAGCTCCAGGGTCAGCGAAACCTTGTGCGTGTCAGTCGTGAAATCGTCGCCTATTGGTTTGGTCTGTCGCAGTTCCAAATAGTCCACCCGATGCGCCAGGCAGAGTTCGGTTGCTTTATCCAACAGGCCGTGCCGGCTTTCGGGATCCGTGGCCACCAGCCCCGCAAAATCAAGGAAAGGCAGCGAGGTCAGCGAACGGCCGAACAGCCGGCTTTTCACCAAAACCAACGGCAGGATGCCCGTGGGTTGTCCCTTGTCTTTTGCCAGGAGATAAAAACACTGATGCCCGTATGCCCTTTTGATTACTTCCTGCCAGCCATGGCGGTGATAATGGCAGCAGTCTTCCTGAGCCGTGACAAACTCCCTCCAGTCGTCAACATCGCTGTCTGAACACAGAGATATATTCATTGGACCACTGCGGCATTACAACGGGCCTGACCGCTCCAGTTAAAGTATCGGCTGCCGGTTTGCCCAAGTCAACCGGCAAGTGACCGGGGATAACCGTTATCATCGGTGATAAAGTGCACCGTCCCCTCCCCGGTATTGATTTGAGTGTTTGTATTTTCTACATGACGCCAACCGATCGCGGAGCGGGTTCTTGAGTAAGGCGGACCAACTGCTCGGGATGAAGGACTTATCCGCCGCCGGCCAGGATAAACTCGGCCCATGCAGCGGCATTTCGGATATTTGCCGTGTCTACGGCCACTCGATTGACATCAATCTGCTGCCGATAAACCATTGATAGACACAAGAAAGTTGCTTATTATGAGGTGTTTTGGCGGCGGTATGGATTGGCGAAGAGAACGGCCGCAAAAATGCGGAGATTTCTATGGCAGTTAATTATCCTGACCATTAGCATAGTTGATTGGTCGCGCACTATCGTGTTCATGCGGGAACCGGATGACGAGGTTTAACTCCGGCCAAGTTGTTGATGACCACGAACTTGACACACGGGAAATCCCGCGTCGCCGGTTGTGACCACGATATGCGGCCAGGACTCATGGGAAAAATAGTACGTTGATCTCGACCAGGACTCTCAAAAGTATCGCTGAACTGGAGGCGCTTTCCGGTGAGTGGAATCGGCTCCTGGAAAGAAGTCTAAATAACAACATTTTTCTAACCTGGGAGTGGATGTACAACTGGGCCAGGACCTATCTCCGCGATGACCGGCTCCGGTGCATCGCGGTATACGATAGTGGGAAGCTGGCGGCCATTGCGCCCCTCTGGGTCGATGAAACCCGTTTTGGCGGTTTGTTTAAGCTCAGGATTCTCAAGTTCCTGGGATCGACAGAGGTCTGCTCTGACCACCTCGATTTTATTATCCAAAAGAAAAAATCCCGGCTGCTTGTCAGCGCGATCAGGGATCACCTATTTGGATCACCGGCCGGGGAGTGGGACGTTTTTGAATACCACAATGTTTCCTGCAACTCCTTGGTCCTCAACAATTTTTCTAAACTGGCGGCGGCCGACTTCCGGTGTATCAAGAGGGTGATCGATGGTTACTCGGTCTGTCCATATGTTGTGCTTCCCCAAAATTGGGATGAATATGTTGCCAGTCTGAGCGTCAACCAACGGCGCGCACTGCGAGTCTCAACAAAACGGCTGAGCGCCGAGGGGAATCTTGAGTTGAGGTTTTGCGAAAATAAGGCCGCTTTGTCGGAGGAAATGGCAAGACTGATCGAACTCAACCGGCAGACCTGGGCTTCACGGGGGCAGACCGGGAGCTTTGCCACCAGGGAATTTGAGCTGTTTCACGAGCGCGTCGCCGAATGCTTTCTGGCTCAGGGAAAACTGTTCCTTTGTTCGCTGTGGCTGAATAAACTGCATCTCGGCTCTTTTTATGGCTTTATGCACGACCGGATAGTCTATTACTATATCACCGGCGTGGGAAAAAACCTGATCCAGCGCGTCAATGTTGGCCGGGTGCTGCTGGCCGGGTGCATCAGGGAAACAATCGAGCGGGGCTGCCGCGAGTTTGATATGCTCCGTGGTGACGAGCAGTACAAATACGATTGGACTAACCTTGATCGGCGTAATCTTCTGTTCACTTTTTACAAGCGTCGGGTAAGGACTTTCCTCTATATTTTATACTGCTTCGTCCGGCAATATACCAGACAGGTGGCCAAGGCGCTGTTTGGCAAGAGATCACGGGTGGTTAAGCGATGGATGGCCCGTTCAAAGTGATAAAACAATCCCGGCCCCCGTGGAACACAAACCACTTGCCGGGGCGGCGATACCGGCCGATGGTTTGATACAATTGCGCGCCGCGCGTCGGCGTTCGCCGGGAGAATGAACCGGATAATGATGCACATAAAAGAGGCGGTCAAGAAAGCCCTGTATTACGGTGGTTATTACCGGTTGTACGCCCGTTGCCAAGCCCCGGCTGAAAACCGCTTGTTGGTGATCATGTATCATGATCTGGTCGAGGATGATATTGCGGCAACCGACTGGAGCCGGTGGGGTAAGCCGACCCGCAGCCAATTCGTGGCGCAAGTCGAGTTCCTGCAGCGGCACTATCGCGTGCTCACTGTCGAACAGGCGGTGGAGGAGATCAAAAGCGCCGGTCGACTGGCCCGGCCGACCGCCGCAATTACTTTCGATGACGGTTACGATTCGGTTTATCATATCGCCTGGCCCGTGTTAAGAAAATATAACGTACCGGCTACGACCTTTCTGCTTACCGACTGGATAAATCGGAAAACGATCCCCTGGTGGCTGACCCTGACCGGAATGATCAAGAAACTGGAGTTCACGAAAACGCCGGTGGCGGACATCGAGGGTGCACTGGGTATACGATTCGGCCGGAAAACCCAAACCACGTCCAACGAGCTAAAATTGAAACGGACGTTATGTTCCGAAATTGAGGCGTTCTTCAGAGATAAACCGGACGAAACGGTAAATCGTCTGATGGCCCGCCTGGACGATCTGCTGGGCGGCGGTGTTTCCCCGGAAGTATCGCCGCTTGACTGGGAACAAATAACCGAAATGGCCGCCGGCGGCATGCAGTTTGGCGGTCACACCTGTGCGCACATCAATATCAGGCATGCCGATCCCACGATCGTGGAACGGGAAATTGCCGAGTCAAAAACAGAAATTGAAAAGCAAATACCCGGAATGGTGCGGGGGTTCGCCTACCCGTATGGGCACGACTGGGCGGCCTATCCGGAAACCAAACCCCTCCTGGAGCGGTACGGCTTCAATTACGCCGTTACCGCCTGTACCGGGAACAATGATCACACGACAAATCTGTTCCAGATCCGCCGGATATCGCTGCCGCTGACAACTTCGCCGGCCCTGCTGGGCCGCAGCCTCGCCCTTGATTATCTGGCGAAAAATGAGGAACCCGATGCGGCGTGAGGGCGGCACCTTCGCCGGTTGGCGCAACCACCGGCCGGTACGCCCGATGGCATCTCCCGAAACTAATCTGAAAGGCGGAGTGTTCCCGATCAAGAGCGGCCAAAGCACATTCCATCATCACCGGAAAATCATGTCATGAGTTTGAAACGAAGAGTGATCAGGAATATCTTCTCCAACTGGGTGGCCTATTCTATCAGTATTATCGTTACTTTTTTCGTCTCACCCTTTGTCGTCCACACCCTGGGCAACGCCGGTTATGGTATTTGGGTCCTCGTGGGATCGTTAAGCGGTTACCTGGGCCTGCTGGATTTTGGCCTGCGGCCGACCATCGTGAAATTCGTTTCGAAATACAAGGCCCTGGGCGACGACCGCAAAATAAACGAAGTGTTTAACACCGTCCTGGCCGTTTATTTGTTGATCGCCGTCGTTGTCGTCCTGGCGAGTCTGGTACTCAGCTACTTCGCCAATAATATTTTCAACAGCCCGCCGGAATATCACTCCGAGATGAAAATCATTATTGTGCTGATCGGCGTCAACGTCGCTTTGGGCTTCCCCTTTGGCGTCTTCAACGCAATTATTAACGCCTTACAAAGATTCGACATCAACAATGTGATCAATATCACCGTGTTTCTGATCAGGTCGCTTTTCGTTGTTGTTTTCCTCAAGCTCGGCGGAGGGTTGATCGCGTTGGGGATTATTGTGATTTTCGCCGGACTCTTGGAGTTCCTGGCCAAAGCCCGTTGGTGTTTCAAAATTTTCCCGGCGCTCAAATTTCAACCCGGGTTGGCCAACCGGGAGACACTGAAAATGATCTCGGGGTTTAGTGTGTACACTTTCATCATCGGCATTTCCTTCCAGATCTCCTTTTTATCCGATTCGATCGTTATCGGTTCCTTCATGTCGGCCTCGGCGATAACCTTCTTCGCGATCGGCGGAAACCTGATCTCCTATCTCAAACAACTGGCCTCCCATGTTTCAACGGTCCTCACTCCCGTGGCTTCCACATTTGATGCTCATCAGGATTACGAAAGACTGCGGCAGTTGCTGTTGCTTGGTACCAGGTATATTCTGTTGATCATTTTGCCGGTGGGGTTTACTTTTTTAGTCATGGGAGAAACCTTTATCAATTTATGGATGGGTGAGGAATACGGTCCTGCCTCGTCCACCGTGCTGGTCATCCTCACGTGGGCTTATTTTGGTTTTCTGGCCCAACTGGTCCCCGGCAGCATTTTTCTCGGCCTGGGAAAAATCAAGTCTTTAGCTTATCTCAACCTGGCTTGTGCGCTGCTCAACATTATTATCAGCATTATCCTGGTTAAGCCCTATGGCGTTTATGGTGTGGCTTTCGGGACCGCCATCCCCTTAACCTTGTACGGCACCTTCATCATCCCACCCTACATTTGCCGGACTTTGAATGTCCGATTCGGCACTTACCTTAAGCAGTCATATCTCCCGCCCCTGCTGGCTGCATTGCCCTTTTTAATCGCGATCTTGTATATTAAACATTTCCTTGAAGTGAATTCACTGGTCCACTTTGGCGTTTTCCTTGGCCTGGCATGTTGTATCTATCTGGCAAGTATGTGCCTTGTGGGGTTGAAACCAGCCCACCGAAAACTCGTGTGGGAGAAAGCCGGAGCGGTGATCGGAAATCTCAAAGCCCGCTCATGATAAGCGTAGATGTTACAGGTTCTTGGACATCCCGGAAACCATGGCGCGGAGCCCTCGGTATGAACAATACCATTAAGTTCGGCCTTGAGGGGGAAAATACCCCGCCGCGTGGTTTGGCACAATCCGGGATCTCGAATGTGGCTCGGACTTTTCATGTTGACTCCGATATAGGGAATAGAAAGCCGCTCAGGACATAACCTGACACCCGTGCGTGTACTCGCGGCGCACCTGGAGTAATCGATGCCAAAAGTAAGCGTCATCATCGCGACATATAACCGGGAGAAATTTGTCTGTGAGTCCCTGGAGAGTGTGCTGAATCAAACCTATCGGGATTATGAAGTCATTGTAATCAATGACGGCTCCACTGATAATACCGAGGAGCTGCTGGGCCGGTACGCAAACCGGATTAAATACAAAAGAATAGACCATGCCGGTATTTCCGTATCGCGAAATACCGGCCTGCGCATGGCCTCCGGCGACCTTATCGCTTTTAACGATGATGATGACGTGTGGCTTCCCGGCTGCCTGGAACTGCGCGCGAAATGCATGGAAGACCATCCGGATCTCGACATGTTATTCGCCGATGTGGTATTATTCAATGAACAGGGGACCTTATTCGACTCCTGGATGGCCGAGCGATCTGTATTCCGGAAGATTCCCAAGACCCAGGTCAACGAGCACCTGCTGATACTCGGGGGCAACATATTCGACTTTCTGGTGCAGGAACGCTTTATCACCATGCCCACATTAATGGTCAGGCGGCGTTGCCTGGATAAAGTCGGTCATTTTGATGAGAGTTTGATTGCTCAGGACGATTATGATCTTTACTTGCGGCTGGCCCGAGACGGGACGGTCGGCTATCTCGACAAGCAACTGGCAAAATGCAGAATGCATGGCAAAAACATCTCCGGCAATCCCGAGCGCCGACTCAAATCCCGGATCGCACTTTGGGAAAAGTTTACCGATTATTACCCCGATCTTCCGCGCACATCCCTCCGCCTGATTATTCGCGAACTCTCCCGCACGCATCATGAATTGGGATACTACTATTTTGAGCGAGGTGAGCTGGCAAACTGCCGGCGACAATTCAAAGCCGGCCTCAAGCATCGATGGCCCCTGAACAAATCGCTCGTCTATTATTTCGCTTCCTTTTCGCCGGCCTTGATTAAGGCCGGGAGGGCTTTAAAGCGCCGTTTGTCCAAGCAGTCCCAATGAGTAGTGCCGTACCGGAGATATGCTCGATGAGGAAGGTATTAATGATAACCTATGATTTCCCCCCGGCCCAAACCTCGGGTATTTATCGGCCGGTGAAATTTGTCAAGCATCTGAGGAGCTTCGGCTGGGAACCGGTAGTCATGACCGTAAAAAACCCCTACGTTAAAGAGGTCGATTATACATTGCTTAAAGATATCCCCCCGGGCGTTAAGGTGTACCGTGTCTTCGGATTAGACCTGGCCCGGATAAATGATATAATCTATAAGCTTATCTTTGGCGCTCCTCCATCGAGTCCCTTGGTGACCCCGCAAAAATCGCCGCCCACGGGAGCGCCGCCGAAAAAGAGTTGGCTGAAGCGCTGCATTTTCAGTCCCCTCAACAGATTTATCGAGAACTGGCTATACGTTCCCGACTCCAAAATCGGCTGGTTCCCCTTCGCGCTTATCGGAGCGATCAAACTCATCAGGAAAGAAAAACCCGATGTAGTTTACACTACGTCGGCACCCCCCACCACTCAGCTCATCGGTCTGGCCCTGAAACTGCTCTTTGGCAAGCCATGGGTAGTCGATCTTCGGGACAACTGGGTCGCCGGGTACGCCGATCTCTACAATAGCCGGCTGCGGGTTAAATTGGACGCCTGGCTGTTGGGGCTGATACTCAAAAGAGCGGACAGGGTAATCACCATGTGCCAGGGGAACGCCGACGACCTCAAGGTTCAGTATCCACATATCAATAATGCCAAGTTCGCGGTGCTCACCAACGGCTATGACGTGGACGATTTTGCCGGTCTGCAACCCTCGCTGCCGCCGGAGAATTCCAACAAGCTGGTCTTGCTGCACATGGGTACGCTGTACAATCGTACGATCGGCCGGTTTTTCTCCGCGGTCAACGAACTGTTGGCTGAAAGACCGGAAATGTCTCCCCGGCTGGTAATCAATTTTATTGGTCAGACTCACTTCACCTTTCCCGAGCTCATCCACAAATTGCAGTTGGAGCAAACCGTCAACTTACTGGGCAATAAAGATCATCCCGTGGCAATCCGAGCATTGCTTGATTCTGATGTTCTATTGGTTTTCCTCGGTCACAAGAAAAACCGGAATCAGCAGTTCCCGGGGAAAGTATTCGAGTACATGTATGCCCAAAAGACCATCCTGGTTGTGGGGCGACCCGGGGAAATATGGGACGCGGTTTCGGCCGGTGGTTGTGGCGTCCTTGCGCCCGATGACAACTCGCAAAAAATCAAGGACATTATCTACGAACTCTACTGTAAAAAAATAAACAGTGGCTTAACCCCGTCCGCCAACGTCAATTATATCAAGCAATATGAATATCGAAACATCACCTCACGTCTGGCCGGGATACTGGACCGGGCAATATCACCGCCTGAATAGGATTGTACTATTTAATCCGGCAAAATGGCGTGGTACATTTTATGATTTACTTGCAACCTGGTCGGAGTTTTATTCGGGGAGCGCCGGTTGGTTCATTTGCCGACGCGGTCTCAGTCGGACCGGAACGGGAACAGCGCGGAGGAAAACACGGTAGAGCCAGCCGGCGGGAGATTCGAGGGTTCAACAGTTGATCGGCATTAAAACGCACATGAAACCCCGGGAACAGAAAAAAACAAAGACCGCCCCGGGCCGTGGGTTTCGCGCATGGCATCTCCTGGTGGTGATCGTCCTATTGGCCTATTTCCCGGTGCTTTTTGATCTGGTGGTCGACTGGTCGACCGATGATAACTATTCGCATGGTTTTCTGGTGCCGCTGGTGGCGGCGTATTTCCTCTGGCGTGACCGGGAACGGTGGCGGGCGGCAAGCTTGCGCTATACTCCCGCCGGATGGGCGATGGTCCTGCTGGCGCTGGCGATGTTTATCGTCGGTACCGCCGGGGCGGAGTATTTCACCGCCCGTTGCTCGCTGGTTTTTCTGATTTTCGGCCTGACCTGGACTTTCGGGGGCCGGCCCGCGCTCCGGTTGGCTTGGTTCCCCATTGTCTATTTGCTGTTTATGATTCCGATACCGTATGTTATTTACTATGCGGCCACGTTCCCGATGCAACTCCTGGCCTCGAAAGCGGCCGCGAAGGGCCTGGCGATAATCGGGGTCCCGTTTATGCAGCAGGGGAATATCATCCACCTGCCGGGATATTCACTGGAGGTGGCCGAGGCCTGCTCGGGGTTGCGTTCGCTGGTATCGCTTTTGGCCCTCGGCGCGGCCTATGCCCGGCTGACCCAGCCGCGTTTGGCTTGGCAGGTGGTTTTGTTTTTATGCACGGTACCGATTGCCCTGGCGGCAAATATCTTTCGCGTCTGGGCCACCGCGTTGGGCGCGTATGCGATCAGCCCCAAGATCGCCGAGGATTTTTTGCATGAGTTTTCGGGCATCGTGGTGTTTGTAATCTCATTTATGTTATTGTTTATTATCGGAGGAGTGTTTTACTGGTGGCAAAATCGAAAAAATCGCTCGCTACGGCCTGTATCCTGATTTTGCTGGTTGGCGCGTTCTCCTCTTTCTTGCGCTACTCGCGCGTACAACCCGACCGGGGGCCGGATTTCTCACAGATCCCCTACCAACTCGGCCGGTGGGAGGGCGTGGAGCAGCGGTTCGGCGAGATTACTTACGATGTCCTGGCCGCCGATACGACTACTTACCGTATCTATCATGATCCCGATGGGCGCAAGATGTATTTGTTTATCGCCTATTTCAAATCGCAGAAATATGGGGGCCAGATTCACTCCCCGCGCCATTGTCTGCCCGGCGGCGGATGGACCATCCAATCCCATGAGAACCGGATCTTGACCGGACCGGGGGGAACGCCGGAGATACCGGTCAACCTCCTGAGAGTCACCCACGACAAATATGCCGAATATATGTGGTACTGGTTTGTCACGCGCGGGGGTGTGAACCCGTCCGAATACGGGCTGAAATTGGATTTGGTGCTTAACTCGCTGCAATTGCGGCCTACTGATGCCGTGTTTGTCCGGTTTAATCTGGAGACTGACGAGGACCCCGCCGAAACCGAAAAAATCGGGCGGGAGTTCGCCGCCGAATTGTTGAAATACCTCGAATATGCCTTGCCGTTCGGCGCGGTTGGGGAAAGTAGCGATGGCTAAGGACCTCCTGTTGGCCCTGCGCCCCCCGCAGTGGATCAAAAACGTCGTGGTCTTCGCCGGGGTTATCTTCGCCCTTGAGTATCGCGATCTCGAAAAACTGTTGTTGGCCGGGGTGGCGTTTGTCTGTTTTTGCCTGATTTCCTCGGCGGTGTATCTGGTCAACGACGTTCTCGACCGCGCGCGCGACCGCAACCATCCGGTAAAAAAAGACCGCCCCATCGCCGCCGGACGGGTGTCCGTCGCGACGGCAATTATTACCGCGACGGTGCTGGCTGCGGCGAGTGTTGTTATTTCAATTGTTGTTCTTGACTGGTATTTCCTGGCGGCGATTCTTGGCTACGTCCTTTTAAATCTCGTTTACTCCTTCGCGCTCAAGCATGTCGTTATTCTCGATGTCATGTCGATTGCCGGCGGGTTTGTGTTGCGCGCGGTCGGCGGAGCGCTGGCGGTGGCGGTACCGATATCGTCGTGGCTGTTGATCTGCACCACGCTGTTGGCCTTGTTCCTGGGTTTCGGAAAACGGCGGCACGAATTGGCGGCGCTGGGTGATCGGGCCGACGACCACCGGGGGATTCTCACCGAATACTCCCAGTATTTTTTGGATCAGATGATCAGCGTCGTCACCGCCTCAACACTGGTCGCCTATTGTTTTTACACCCTTTCCGCCGAAGTGCAGCAACAACTGGGCACCGACAAGCTGGTGCTCACCGTCCCCTTTGTCCTCTACGGCATCTTCCGTTACCTGTACTTAATCCACCAGCGCCAGGTCGGCGGCAACCCGACGCGGGTGCTGCTCACCGATTGGCCGTTGATGCTGAATGTGCTTTTGTGGTTGGTTTGTGTGTTGGTGATTTTGGGCGTGGGGTAGGGATTCAAATTAAGATCCCGGTAGCCCACCAGAGTGACGAGTCCGCCCACCGTTGCCCTCATCTAACATTGTAAGAAAGGCTCTCAAGCTTATTATAGTTGGGTTCGATAAAAAGTTCCCCGTCTTCTTCAACTGTGCGAATCAGTCTTAGTTGATTCATCTTCTCAAAATCCTTCTGTCGTGTAGATACGGAGAGCATATGATACAACGCAGTTATTACAGGGGAAGTCATAAATTTATTGAGTTTGATTCTGTTGTAATGAATGATCAGATGCACGACTTCGACGATTCTTTTATTGATTTTCACTTTTTGATTTTTCTTGTCGTCCAGCAGATATCTCACATAATCCATGAGCATCAATTGTTTGACCTTCTTCAATACCAGCTCTTTTATTCTTTTGATTTCATTGTAGTAACCGTTCAATCCCCAATGAATAAAATCCAGTGGATCGGCCGAGTCGAGTATCTGGCCGAGATTAATAATGTATTCATTTTTATACGAACTCCAAAAATTGGATAGCGACCAGAAACAGTAATCATTGATCCCGTTCACATAGAGCACGAGTGCCTCAACTGCGCGGGCAGTGCGTCCATTCCCGTCGCCAAATGGATGAATTTCGGTAAGATAGTAATGTGCCATTATTGCTTTGACAATCGGATTGCCACCCAAGAAAGTGGTTTCCTTTGAGTTCAACCATTCTACAAACCGCATTATCGCTTTTTCGATCTCATCCTTCGTTCGGCAAATCCCATTTCTCCTTGGATCGCCAAAAGAAACTGTAAAATTCCGATATTCTCCGGGGACGTTACTTGGATAATTCATATTTTCAGTGAAATATGTATGGATTTGCCTAATCATCCCTTCTGAATAAACGAAGTTTTTCCGGTTATTTCTTACTAGTTCCATTATAAAATAGTAGACTTTGCGTGAGTTTTCGGCTTCTTGTTCTTTTCTATCAAGTTTTTCATTACGGGTCGCTTTCTGGAAACTATTCTCAATTTCCCGCTGATCGATGAGTGTGCCCTCAATGGCAAGGGTGGCGCCAATCGCAGCGACCATCTCACTTCGGATAATTTTATCTGTCGAGCCGGGGTAGGAAGGCGATTCCTTGATAAACTGATCAGTGCCTGTAATGGCCTGCATTAGATTAAAAATACCAAGAAATGTATCACGGTTCTCCGGCTTAAATAATTCAACCTCGGAACTCTCCAAAAGACCGAACTTCAGCAATTCTTCATATTCCAACATGTCACTGGCCTCTTATAAACCAATACGGCACAATTTGGAAAATGTTTAACAATAATGCAAGAAAATGATCACAAAAATAACTATATAAATAATTTTGTAATATATTGATATATAATAAGTAATGACGATATTATATAAAATAAAAAACCCATATATCGTCGTATAAATAACTCATAAAATGAATGCCCCGGTGCCCCACGGCTCGCGGTGAGTTGGGCATAATTAAGCCGGTAGCCCACCCAGAGTGACGAGTCCGTTAAGGACTCGGAACGTCGGGTGGGTCTGTAAAGTTATCCCCTGGTACGCCTGAAACAACCATGGTTATTTCGACTTTTATTTGAATCGTCTTTGGCATTATGGGTATCATCTACCGACCCACCGGACACTTCGAATCCCGACCGCGGTCGGGATTCGTCGTTCTGGATTGGCTACAGGCATTATTACGCGGACGCGTCCCCTAAACGCCGGTCATTGCGGCCTGGCCGCCGTTGGTTCTTCACCGGTCAACGTCGCCAACGACATGGGGATGAGCACCAAAAACGCCGGGAGGAATTTGGCCATCTCCCACAAGTTTCCATAGATGGCGAATAGGGCAAAATATAAGCCGAGAGACGCGAACGATAAGGCGAAATACCGGCCGCATTTCTTCCAGCTCATGATGGATAAAACGACAAACCCGGCGACCTGGGCCAACCATCGCGGGGCAATCGAGTGAATCAGGTACTGTATATTGTGGTCCAGATGGCTGGCGATAGTAAATCGCGTGGGTTGCAGGCCAAAATACCAGCGGATCGATATGAAGCCCACGATGAAGGCCAGGACGCACTGAGCCACGATATGAAGGTGGGTACGCAGGGTCCGTTGTTCGAAAAGATACGCAAGATAAAAAACCAACAGAAAGATAATCTGGGCCCGGTTAAATGCGCCAAGCAACATGACCAAGGGCAAATACGCGTCTTTCCGGTGCACCATCAAATTCAAACCGATCAGATAAAATAACACGGTGATAAAATCTCCGATCATGTAATTCCCGGTCACGGAAATCGGAATAACCACCTGCAGGATGATGATCCCGATCAGGGATGTGCGGTGCGAGAAATAACGGCGCAGATAGGTATAGAAGAGGATGAAAATACCCGTGAAGCTTACCGCAGCGATCACCCCGGAGGCGATGACATGAGCCTGCCGATCGGTAGTAAACGGCGCGACCATTCCCGTGAGGGCGCGCGCTACAAGTGGCTTGAGTATACGGTATTGGTATGGCGGCTCATGTTCACCGGCGAGGATCTCCGCGGTGGTTTGCATCCGCAGATCAATGTTTGGCAGAATCACCCATTTGGCGATATAGATGGTCGAAATTGCGGCCAGGATTAAACACAGCAGGACAGTGCTCTTCTTCAATGGCATGACAGTTCACAATAGGGACTCAAATTCGAGAGTGTCAAGCGCAAATTTCCGCCAATTGCGCGTCGGAAGACCGGTAGCCCACCTGGAGTGATGGAGTCCAACCCCCCGCCGCTACGGGGTGGACTCGGAACGTCGGGTGGGTTTTTAATGTATCCCATGGCACGCCTGAAACAACCATGATCATTTCGATTTTTATTTGAATCGTCTTTGGCATTATGGGCATCATTTACCGACCCACCCGGCACTCCGAATCCCGACCACGCCGGGATTCGTCGTTCTGGGTGAGCTACTGTATTTTGGGAGATTCCCCCACCCGCAGGTGTCACCTGCGGCTATTCATCTTTGACCCTTTCGGGGTCGGTAACTTGTTGTACCCGAGGGAATTTTCTCCGCCGGGTGTGACTCCGATTGCAGGTTTTCGATCAAGCCCCTGCACCAAAACGCCGATATATGCAGCAGAAGGCCATATTTGCGCAAGCGAGGCACCGATGAACGATGGCGTGAAATTACTCATCATTGATGATGATCCGAAGGTCTCCTGGATTCTCTCGGAGGGGCTTTCCGATAAGTTTCAGGTGATTTCGGCGCGGGACGGGTCGGAGGGGATCCAGGTGGCCTCGAAAGAAAAGCCCGAATTGATCCTGTTGGATATTAAGATGCCCGGCCTGAGCGGGCTGGAGGTCTTGCAGAAAATCAAAACGGCCAAACAGACCTCCGATATTATAATGCTCTCCGGCCACGGCGATATCAAAAACGTCGTGGAGTCGATGCGCTTGGGGGCTTCGGAGTTTATCTCCAAGCCGTTTGATGTCAAGGAAGTCGAAATCCATTTGCGCAACATTATGCGCAAACGCGAACTGGAGGAGAAAGTAGAACAACTCGAAAGCGCGCTGGGGCGATCCAGGTCCCCGCTGGATAATCTGGTCGGCGACACTCCGGGAATGGCCCGGATCAAGAGCTTGATCGAGGAAATCGCCGACAGCGAGTTGACCGTGCTCATTCGCGGGGAAAGCGGGACCGGCAAGGAAATCGTAGCCCGGTTGATCCACGAGTTGTCCACGCGGAAAAAAGAGGCCTTCACCAAGGTCAACTGCGCGGCTATTCCCCGTGAGCTATTGGAAGCGGAACTTTTCGGCTATGAACAAGGCGCATTTACCGGCGCCAACCGCATCAAGCCGGGCCGCTTTGAAGTCGCCAGCAAAGGCACGATTTTCCTCGATGAAATCGGCGAAATGCCGCTGGAACTGCAATCGAAGCTGCTACAGGTACTCGAACAGCAGGAATTCGTCCGCGTCGGCGGCGTGCAGAACATCAAGGTGGACGTACGAATCGTTTGCGCGACAAACCGGAACCTCGAGGAGGCCATCGCCGCCCGCCAGATGCGTGACGATCTTTATTACCGACTCAATGAGATTACGATTGCCATCCCGCCACTGCGTGAGCGGGCCGATGATGTTCCGCTTTTATGCGATATGTTTATCAGGAAATACAACGCGCAATATCGCAAGGAATTCTCGGGACTGTCGCCCGCAACGCTGGAACGGCTTTGCTCTTTTTTGTGGCCGGGCAATGTGCGCCAACTGGAAAACATGATCAAACAAGTCGTGGTGCGTAATGATGAGTCCATCATTGACGATATCCTCAACCGCAGCGCCATGATTCCCCCGCCGACCGCAGCCGGCGCATCGGGAGCGCCGGTCATACCCCCAGGGCCGGCCAAAGAGCGTTCGTACTCCCTTAAAAAACTGGTGAGCGCAACCGTGGCTAAAGAGGAAATATCCTTAATCGGCGAGGTCCTGCGCAAAACCAACTGGAACCGCCGTAAAGCAGCGGAGGTGCTGGAAATTTCCTATCGCTCGTTGCTGTATAAAATCAAGGAGTACTCACTCTCGGCGAGCGAACTTTAATTGACGGCTAAAGCAGCGATGGCCATAAGACCGGGCAGGAACTTGCACCGAATATGTAAGACCTTGCGCAACAAGTAAAAACACAACCGGGGAGCGCCGGGCGGCCAACCGCATAAATAATACCATATCTATCGTTTTTCATCCCCCCAACCTCCCGCCGGATTTGGGCCTCGGCCCGCCGGCAAGTAGTCCGCGTCCGCCAAATGCTGGAGTTGCTGACGCCCGGCGCACGGCGGCATGGATGTTGCTAAATAGCAAACCGTAATGCGGATGACCACAAATCACTGGCGCAGTGGTCCCCCGGACGAGTTACCGATTATGAAGACATCAGACGCCGAAATCTATTCCGACTGGGATTTTTATTCCGAAGACCTCGCCGTCGATTTGCCCCGGCGGCTGGAGCGTCTTACCAGCAGTCATCGCAGCTTCTCGGTACGGGCGGCGCAGGAGTTATATCGTGCCGAGCGGTACCGCCAGTATTTATCGCTCGTGATCGTGCGTGGTGATCTGCTGGATACATCCGGTCCGAATGGTGCGCAAAATAATATCACCGGATCGCTGGCCGACCTGGCCAAGCTGGTCCGCTACGATTGCCGGACCTCCGATTTAGTCTCCGGCGTGGAGCACTGCATTTTTGCGGTGTTGCTGGTGGAAACAGGACCCGAGGGAGTCGCGGAATTCCTCGCCCGCCTGGAAAAAGCCGTGGCCGTGTTTTTTCCCGACGGCAAAGACACTTCCGCTGATCTACCGTTCCCGGTTGAAGTGGTCACTTTCCCCGATCAGGGTGACAATACCGTCTCATTGGGCGCATCGTTGGAAATTTTCTATCGCCGGTCAAAAGTCCGGTCTTAAATCCCCAAAAACAAGTCCACGGTGATCGACGAGTTACAATTTGCAGGTATCCCCCGATTTTTTATTACATCCCGGCCTTGATCTTCTCCGCCAGACTATCCAATTCCTGCCGATCTGGCTGCTCGCGGTATTTGCTGTTGAAGCGAAAACCGGAGCGATCGTCAGACAGCCGGGGAATCACATGCAAATGCAAGTGAAACACCTCCTGCCCGGCGGTTTTACCGTTAGCTAAAAGCAGGTTGGTCCCCTCACAGGGGGTATTGCTATCCCGGATCGCCCGTTCCACCTGCATGGCAATCTTGAAGATTTCGCCGCCGATTTCCGGCGGCAATTCCGTTAGGTAGGCGTAGTGGCCTTTGGGAATGACCAGCGTATGCCCCGGATTAATGGGCACGAGATCCATAAAGGCCAGGACCCGGTCATCTTCGTACACCACACTGGCCGGGAGTTCACCGCGAATGATTTTACAAAATATGCAGCCGTCCATATCCTGTCTCGGTTATTGGGTTTACTTTTATTTCTACGGCGAATATATAGGCATCAGAAGAGCGGAGAGCAAGGTGAGATAAATGCGGAAGAAGGGAATAATATATGAGCAGCGGGAAATACCCGGAATCGTTTGACGATCTGTCCCATGAGGACCTGGTCCGGAGCGTCATGGACGGTTTCCGCCGGACGATTGTGCATTACGGCATCTGGTTTCGCGAAGTGGAACATCAGTTAGGCGCGGAAAAGGCCCGGGAAGTCGAGGATGCCGCCGGGGATTTGGCCTGGAGTATCATCCTCAAGCGACTGGCGGAGGTACTGGGCTTTGCCATCGAGGACGGCGCCCCCAGGACGCTGCGGGACAAAAGCAGGGATGAATTACAGGAGCTTTTAAAAGCCGTTGCGGTCAACTGGCTGGTTAATGACGGTGTCTGGTTTCAAACAGTCGAGAAACGACATGGCATGGACTGCGCCAAACGGTGTAACGACACCGCCTGGGCGCGGTTGTCGCCCTTCGAGGCCGTGCGGATCAAAAAACTCCTGGGGCTGCCGGACAGGCCGGGGCTTGCCGGTTTGAAAACCGCGCTGCAATTTCGGTTATACGCGAAAATCAACAAGCAGTCGTTTGAGGATGTCGATGAGCATTCGTTTATCTTTCGCATGAATGACTGCCGGGTACAAAGTGCGCGCAAACGCCGGGGGCTTGATGATTATCCCTGCAAATCGGGGGGATTGGTGGAATTTACAACGTTTGCCGCGACGATTGACCCGCGCATCAAAACCGAATGTCTCGGCTGCCCACCTGACGATCATCCACCCGAGTGGTTTTGTGCCTGGAAGTTTATCTTATAGCAGTTGTCATAAATATTTTCCGTTTGGTATAAAAAATACAAATCCTTGTGGCTGGCGTACGTCCTCGTGCGCCAGCGGTATGGCAGTCAGATGCTGGTGCACCGGCAGGTACACCAGCCACAACGCTTATGTTTTCTGCTTTAAATGCTACTCGAACGCTTGCCCCGGCCGATGCGCTGTACATCACCCGAACTCGTTTCGCTATAATCCAACTCCGGATCACCAATGTAACGGATATCGCCGCTGCTGGAGGTATACGCACCGAGATAATCGCTCACCCGCAGTATCGCGTTGCCGCTGCTGGAGATGTGAACCTCGGCCTCACGACTGGCCAGGTCCCGCGCGCGGTAATCACCACTGCTGCTGATGCGGATGTCCTGTTCTTCGACCTCGCCGCCCTGTATCCGCACGTTCCCCGAACTGCTGATGCCGACCGCCAGCGACCGAGCGTTCAACTCGCCCATGATGACATCACCCGAACTGCTGATTTTAATCCGCACCCGTTCGGCGTCCAGATCGCCCATGTCCAGACTGCCCGAACTGCTGATCGAGATGCTGAAGCGGCCGGCTTCGAGGTCGGGCGCCTCGATATCTCCGCTGCTGGTGATTTTGATGGAATTCAGCTCCCTGACCGTCAGGTGATAACGGATCGGGCGTCGGGTGCGCAGGTTGACCCGGCGGGTATCGATGATCAACTCGCCGCCGTGCACGTCGGTTTCGATATAATCCAGCAGATTTTCCTCCGCCTCGATTTTAAGCGATTCGGTATCGCCGATCGTGATATGCAACGTGCCGATTGTGGCCAGCTTGACCGCGTTGATATCCTCAACCGGCCGGTCCTCGGAGGCCAGTTTGCCGGAACCCCGGACTGTCCGATGATTAAAACCCGACCCCTCCAGCCCGATACAGCCCTGCGCCCCGAATAACACCGCTGACACCAGGGTTAAGACTATCACCATTTTTTTCATCACATCCCCCGTGGGTTTCACTTTTGCACGACTGCAGACCAGGCCCCCTCCGGCCCCGACATATTTGTCTCCATTATTTAACCTGTTTATCTGTACGAAAAACGGGGTGGTAAGTTTCCGGGTTGTCATCCGGCAAAAGGCGGCTATCGTAAGACGTTATGGCGCTCGGTGATGCAGTCCACTTGTCGAGTTCAGAATCCCGCAACGGCGGGAGGAGAAATCCGACATCAAGCTACAATCACAACCTAAATCGCAAAAACACCTCCGGTAGCGTGTCCACCATATCCCCGGCAGCCATCGAAGTCTGGCCGAGTTCATCGGCGGCGAGATCGCCGGCCATGCCGTGCAGGTAAGCCCCGCAACAGGCGGCGTCCGTTGGGGAGAGACCCTGGCCCAGTAATGCAACGATGATCCCGGTGAGGACGTCGCCCGTGCCGCCGGAGGCCATGCCGGCGTTGCCGGTGGGATTAAGGCAGACTGTACCGTCAGGGTCGGCGACGAAAGTCGGCGCGCCCTTGAGCAGGCAAACGCAGTTGAACATCTTCGCTGCTTTTTGGGCCCAGGTTTTCCGGTCGGCGATAATTTCATCGATTGGGGCATCGACAATGCACGAGAGTTCGCCGACATGCGGGGTGATGACCAGCGGGGCGGAGTTTTCTTTTAAAATCGTATTGTCTTTGGCGAAAGCGTTGATTCCGTCGGCGTCGAGTACGGTGGGTTTATCCCGTCTGTTGATCACCCGGCGAATAAGGTCCTGGGTCTCGAAATGCTGCGAAACACCGGGGCCGACCGCCAGCGCATCGACATCGGCGATATATTTCATCACCTCACCCAGCGCGCGCCGCGCGAGAGTGCGCTTTTTGCCGACTTCCGGTAACGGCCGGGTGAGCGCCTCGGTGAGTTTGATTTCCAGAATATCGTTTAACGATTCGGGGCAGCCGACATATACCAATCCCGCACCCGAACGAACCGCCGCATTGCCAGCCAGTGCCGCCGCCCCGGTCATGCCTTTCGAGCCGGCCAGGATGAACACCTTGCCGCATGATCCCTTGTGCGCATCGGGTGCGCGCTCAGGGAGCGTGGCGTTGACATACTTATCGGAGATCAAAAACAAATCGATGTTATCATCTTCAATTGCGCGCGGCGGAAAACCGATATCGACGGTTTTTAGTACGCCGGTCAGCCCGCGTCCGGGATATAGATAATGCCCGATCTTGGCGCAGCCGAAAGTCACGGTCATTTCCGCCGAGATGACATCGCCCTCCACCTGCCCGGTATCGGCAATCAGCCCCGAGGCAATATCCACCGCCACCACCGGTTTGCCCACATCGTTGATCGCGCGTACGACATCCGCCGCGACGCCCTCGATTTTATGCTTGAAACCGGTACCGAAAATAGCGTCAACCAGGATATCATATTCGGAAAAAGCCGGTAGGTCGTTTTCGGTCAGGATTTCGACGACGGCTTTCTTGTCGCTTAAGCGTTCGTAATTGGCCAGCGCATCGCCTTTGAGTCGCGCGGTCTCCCCGAGAAGGAAATAACCGACATTCGCGCCCCATTCGGCCAGATAGCGCCCGCAGACAAAGCCATCCCCGCCGTTGTTCCCCCGTCCACAGATCACCGCTACGGTGACGCCTTCAACCTCGCTCCCCAGCAGATCATCACGGATATGCTCGGCGACCCCGTGACCGGCGGCTTCCATTAAATCCAGGCCGGGAATGCCCATACCCTCGATGGCCCGCTTATCGATATTTCGCATCTGCCCGGCGGTGACAATGGGCAGCATGATCGTTGAGACTACCATGTGTATTCGATCCGTTTGCTGTTTCACCAGTTTAACAGTGTATTCGGCGTTTTCACGTCACGCTTTGAGCGCGTCGTTGATCGCCGCCCGATACTCCAGCGCCTTGTTATGCACGTGCGCGGCGAAATCCTCACCATCCCCGGCATAGATAATCCCCCGGCTGGCATTAAATACGGCCGGCATCGTGCCGCGCGCAGTCGCTGCGTCGACCGCGGCGTTTAAATCGCCACCCTGCACACCCAGCCCGGGGACTAGAAGCGGCCCGTCGGGATAGGCCGCGCGGATTTCCCGCAATTGCTCGACATGTGTTGCCCCGGTAACCAGCCCGACTTCACCTTTTTCGCGCAGTTTCCGGCACATCGCGATTACCCGTTCATACAACGCGGGTGACTGGCCCCGGCCAAACTGGAGGTCCGCCGCGCCGGGATTGGAGGTCACGCATAGGACAAAAATACATCGCCCGTCATACTCCAGAAACGGTTCAAGCGAATCGGCACCGAGATACGGGCTGACGGTCGCGGCATCGGCGCCGAGGTGCGCGAAAAGAAACTTCGCATACATGCGCGATGAATTGCCGATATCGCCGCGCTTGGCATCGAGGATGACGGGAATTTCAGCCGGTATTTCGGCCATGGTTTTTTCCAGTTGCCGGATGCCGTCCGCGCCATACGCCTCGAAAAACGCCAGATTCGGTTTGAACACGCAGGCACAGTCCTTCGTGGCGGCGATAATCTCACGGCAGAAATCATAAAGGAAATTTTTCGTGTTCCGCAGATGCGCCGGGATTTTGGCCCGGTGCGGGTCCAGTCCGACACAAAGCAGACTGTCGTTTTTCTTTTGGGCCTGTTGTAGTTTCTCGCTGAAGTTCATGACAAATCGACTGCTCCGATCAAATCCGTAACTCGTGGAATCTTATAAGTTCTAAGATAATCGCGCAACTCCTTGATTACCTCCAGGCACGCCGTCGGCTGCCGAAATGTGGCAGTGCCGATTTGCACGGCGCTCGCGCCTGCTAAAAGAAATTCCACCGCGTCGGCACCGGAACTAATACCGCCGATCCCGATTACGGGAATGTCCACGGCGCGGGCGATTTTCATAACACAAGCCAGGGCAACCGGTTTGATCGCCGGACCGGAAAGTCCGCCCGTGACATTCGATAGTCGTGGACGGCGTGTTTTTATGTCAATGGCGGTCCCGACGAGGGTATTGATCGCGGAGATCGCATCGGCCCCGCCGTCCTCGGCCGCGCGGGCCAGGGCCGCAATGTTGTTGGTATTCGGGGTCAGTTTGGCAATCAACGGCAATCTTGTCGCCCGGCGCACGTCCGCGACGCAACGGTTAACCCATTTTGCATTGGCCCCGTTATCCAACCCTTCTTTCACATTGGGGCAAGACAGATTTAACTCCAGGAAATCTATCCCCCGCACATGGTCCAACCGTTCGGCGCAGGTGATGTAGTCTTTGATTTCGCGCCCGACGATATTGACGATGATGCACGTTCCCAGACCGCGCAATAAGTTCATCTTTTCTTCAACAAATCTGTCCAGTCCCACATTCTGCAGGCCGATACAGTTGAGCATCCCGGCGGTGGTTTCGGCCAGGCGGGGTGCGGGATGGCCCGAACGTGGTTCGACCGAAATCGACTTGGTGACAAACCCGCCCAGCTTTTTTAAATTGAAAACCTGCGCCAGTTCCTCGCCGGTGCCGGAGGTGCCCGAGGCGGTCAGGACCGGGTTGGCCAGGGTGACCCCGGCGATGGTAACGCGCAAATCGGGAGCTTTCACAACTACACCTCCCGCGCGTCAAACACCGGGCCATCGTAACACACCCGTTTGAATCGCTCATACCCTTCGCATTCGGGACGAGTGGCAACGACACAGCCCGAGCATACCCCGAAACCACAGGCCATCATCTCCTCCAGCGAAAGTTGTCCGCTAAAATGATGTCTGACCATCCAAACCTGCAAAGCCCGCAACATCGGTTTGGGGCCGCAGCCGTAGATCGCCGTCTCGGCCGGCGGCCACTTTTTTTCGCGGTGCATTTTTTGTAACAACTCCACAACATTGCCATGAAAGCCGGAAGAACCGTCATCCGTCGACCAGAATCGCCGGACCGTTTTGATCCGCGGGATGCGAAGGCGTTCGGCATTAGTTCGTGCTCCGATCAACATGGTAATATCAAGTGGGGATTTTCTGTTGGCTGCCGTTAACCGCCGGGCCCAGAAATCCAGCGGCGGCAGACCCACACCGCCGGCGACCATGATTGCCTGTTTACAATTGCGCGGCAGAGAAAATGTATTGCCAAACGGCCCGATGATAGAAAGTTCACTCCCGACTTTGAATTGGGCTAGGTTAACCGTCCCGGGGCCCACGGCGACGAAAAGAATGGCGAATGTTCCTTTTTGCGGATCGGTGGCAAAAATCGACATCGGCCGACGTAAGAATGGATCGAATCCGGGAGTAGTGAGGATTTGCACGAATTGCCCGGGTTGGCCCCGGCGGGCGATGTGCGGGTGATAAAAATGAAAAACACTTGTTGATTTATTCGGTGATATTTTCCGAATCAAGCGTGCGACGCTAGCGGTTTTCGTCATATAAGGGGTCATTGAAAATATCTTCACGTCTTTGCGCTGGCGGTATTACTCTTACCTCATATTGATACCACATATTCAACGACTCGGGAGCAATCGAATCCGGATCAAAAAACGTTTGTTCCACCGCCGTCGTGGCGCTCAAATCAATATCGGGCCGCTCACTCGGACCGACCAACTCATATTCGGCGATTTGACCGGTGAAATCAATCAGTATTTTAAAGAGCACGGCTCCCTTCCAAGGTTCATGCCCCAGTTCCGATTCTGGATATTCAAATACTCCGGCCACTTTGGGTCTGGGTGCGCGGGGAAGACCAATCCTGGTCGTATCACTCTGTTCGGCCGCAATTGCCGCCAGGGCCGAGTCGTATGCTGCATCTTCTGTTTCGGCTGCCATTACCGCGCGTTTTCGTTCCGGGCGCGGGGCAATCCCGCTGCCCATTTTTTCCTTGGCTTCCTCGGCATACGGTGTCCCGGGAAAACTATCGGCAAACGCCGCAAAAAGGAGATATAGCGTCGAATCCTCGCCCTGGTACGATTCCTCGGCCGCAATCAGTGAAGCGTACGCTGCCTGGGGCGCATAAATGCTCTTCGGAAATTCCTGCACGATTTTATCGAAAAGCACTCGCGCCGATTCCGGCTGCTCCGCCTCAAATAGTATTTTTTCGGCCTCGCGATAGGCAGCGCCGGGATAGCCGGTATCGGCAGGCGTGCCGGACAGCTCCAGACGTTCAATCGCCGCCCCGGCGTAGTCGGTCCGACCAAAATCCGCCAACACCCGGCGATAGACAGCCGCCGCTCCGATCAAATCCTGGAAATGATCCTCCAGCAGCGATGCCGAAGCGAACAACGCCCGCGGAATGTGTTCGCTCTCCGGAAAACGGGCAATGAGCGTATCGTAATAAAACAGGGCCGAGTCCGGTTCTTCGAGGATGGTATGATAGGCATGGGCAAGATTGAAATATGCCGTCGCCAGTTTTTCGATGATTTTGTCACGTTTTTTCTTTTCGGCCAGGGCCTTTTTCGCCGCCGGGGTCAATTCGATGACCAGGGTGGTATCGATCACAAAAGATGTATCAAAAAACATGGTGGTGTCCACGGCGTAGGCCGGCAGTGCATTTGTGGTTGAATCCGCCGTCACCGTTGAATCAATAACCAATGTGGTGTCGTACACCAGCATGGTATCGACCACTGCTGCGGAGTCCATCGACATGAGGGTGTCGGTGGAATCGGGCGAAATCGCCATGGCGACCGAATCCGGCGCCTGCGTAGTGTCAGTAACCAGGGCGGAGTCATTCACCGGGATGGAATCAAGCGCCGATGTTGAGTCCGTGAATAAAACAGTATCGGTGGAATCAATCGAAACCGGCGCGACGGTGGTGTCCGCCGCCAGCGTAGTGTCAGAGATCAGCGTCGAATCGATCACCAGCATGGAATCGACGGCCATCACCGAATCCATGGGCAACACGGCATCGGAAATAAGGGTAGTATCAAACGCAAATGTGGTGTCAATAACCATCATTGTATCGATGATCACCGTCGTGTCGGCTGTCCGGTTCGGGTCATCGGGCGGCTGTATCTCCTCTGCGGCGGTGGTATCGGCATCGGCAATGGTCCCCAGTGAAGCCGCCACCGAGTCCGCGAATAAAACAGTATCGGTGGAATCAATCGAAACCGGCGCGACGGTGGTGTCCGCCGCCGGTGTCGAATCAGATATCAGTGTCGAATCGATTACCGACGTCGAATCCGTAAGCAGCGCGGAATCGGAAATAAGGGTAGTATCAAACGCAAACGTGGTGTCGATAATTATTGTCGTATGGTGTCGACCACCGCTGCGGAGTCCATCGATCACAAAAGATGTATCAAAAAACATGGTGGTGTCCACAGCGTAGGGGTGTCGTGCACCGGCATCGATGATCACCGTCGTGTCGGCTGGGTCATCGGGCGGCTTCATCTCCTCTGCGGCGGTGGTATCGATATCGGCAATGGTCCCCAGTGAATCAGGCGGGTTATCAAAGGTGGCGGAGCCAACATCGCCGGCCGTTGTGTCGGTGATAGCATCGGTGGTCGAATCGGCAACGGTTGTTGAATCGGTCGGGCCGGGTATGGATGTCGAGTCCGCCGGGCCCGCCGCGTCGATTACTTCCGGCTCAACGACTGAATCGCCCGTAGCGGTGGAGTCGGTGAAACCCGAGGTGTCTGCTAAATCGGCCGAAAACGTCGTGTCGTTGATCATTGATAAATCCACCGAATCTATCATACCAATTGAATCCGCGGCGGCGATGCTGTCGGCGGCGGCCGCTGCCGCCGGATTATCCACCGCGAACAGATCGGCCAGCCCCTTGGTGATTTCTTCCTGATAACCCTCAATCGTGGCCAACGTGACCGACAGATGAATGGCTTTTTGGGCAAATTCACCCCGCGAAAACTCTTGTTTGGCTTTTTGGTAAAAGTCGCGCGCGGCGGGAAAATCAAAAAATTCTCTTTGGTGCAGGTAGCCAATTCGGTAATAGGCCTCGGCCGCCCAGGTGGTTTTCGGGAAAGTCTCGGTCACGTCGGTATAGATCTCAATGGCATCCTCAAAACGTTGCGCTTGGGCCAGTCCCCCGCCGATTTTTAATTGTAGCACGCCCAGCGAGTCGAAATACAGGTCGCTTTTGGTCAGCGCCTCCAATAAGACGAGACCGGAATCGATCTGGTCACGACCGAAGTACGCATCAGCCATCCGGGTCCGTGTGCGGTAGATCAAATCCTCCGATGGTTCTTCACGCAATGTCAGGTAAAACTGTTCGAGCGCTTTTTCCTCCTGTCCGGCGACGGTAAACGCCTCCCCGGCTTTGAAACGCGCGCCCGCGGCGATCTCCTCGGAGGAAAACTCTTCTGCCACAGTCAGGTAAGCCGCCGCAGCCGAATCGTATTCCTCATCCTCGAAATACATATCCGCCAGCCGTGACCACGCTTCGGCGCGCCACTTCTTTTTGGTGGCCGAGTTCGCCAGTTTGCGCAGGCGTTCGCGGCCGGCCAATCGTTCGCCCAATTCCACGCGGGAGACCGCGATCCAGAACCCGGCCTCTTCGACATATTTGCTCCGGGGATGGTTGGCGATAATTTCATTAAATGCCCGTTGGGATTTATCGAATTCGCCCATGCGGAAATAACCCAGCCCGATGTAATAATAGGCGTCATCGACCCATTTGCTCTTGGGGTAGCGATCAATGACCTTGGCGAAATGCTCGATGGCATCCTGGTAGGCCAACTTTCCGATCCGCCTTTGGGGTGAGGTACGCCCGCCGCCTAATCTCCGGCCTTGTTGTTCCGCCTGATCGAATTTCTTCTTGGCGTTGAAAAACATGTTGTAATACACGCACCCGGCCGCAATAAGGCCGACGGCGGCAAAGGCCACGATAAGCGTACAGATGCGCGCGCGCGTAGTTTTCATATTTTCAACCTTGAACCCAACCATTGTGCAAACCCGCGGCTTCCATCGCTTGCCGGGCCTTTTCATACTCTTTTTCGGTAATTCGCCGTCCGATCTTGGCCATCTTGTGTGCCCGGTGAGTCGGGTAATACTGACTCATCAAACTAATGTATGTCCCGGGGGATAGTTCGCGGGCTAAAAAGGGGAAAATACCCTCCGAACCCGAGAGGCCCTCCGGCAGGACCAGGTGACGGATGATCACTCCTGAGACGGCAATCCCATCCGTATCGGTCCGCAAAACGCCGACCTGCCGCTGCATCTCGGCGATGGCTTGTTTGTTTATTTCAGGGTAATCGGGGGCGTCGGAATACTCAGCCGCGATCTCCGGGTCGTGATACCGCATGTCGGCTAAATAAATGTCAATGATGCCCTCGAACCAGCGCAGGGTCTGCACCAGGTCATACCCCGAGGTGTTGTACACGAAGGGAATGGTCAGACCTTTCCGCCGTGCGGTGATGCAGGCCTTGAGGATCTGGGCCGCGAAATGCGTGGGGGTCACGAAATTGATATTGTGCGCTCCCGCGGACTGGAGATGGAACATAATTTCCACCAGCTTATCGCCGGTGACCGGGGTTCCCTCCACCTCCTGCGAAATACTATAATTCTGGCAATACACACAGTGCATGGAACACCCGGCGAAAAAGATGGTTCCGGAGCCACGGGTCCCGGATAGGGGCGGCTCCTCGCCGTGATGGAGGTTCCACGATGATACCAGGATTTCGCTGGCCACCCGGCATTCTCCCGCCTCCCCGCCAGCCCGGTTGACCATACATTGTCGGGGACATATTTGGCAGGAGGTCAGCGCCGCCGCCGCGCGGACCGCGCGCTTACGGATGTCCGGACTATTACAATCGGCCCGGTGGAAAGCACCCTCTATTTTATGCGCCGGTTGGGTCATTAGAGAAATACTCGGTAATTTTGGGTAGGACTTCTCCCGAAGGGCCGTGGAAAACCTCATCACACATCCCCGAAAGCGGTGTATCTTCCGGGTTGACCTCCACTACATAGGCGCCGGCGCGCTTGGCCACCATGGGCAGCGATGCCGCCGGCTGGACGACCGCTGATGTCCCCAGCGAGAAAAACAACTCGCATGCTTCGGCTTTCGCCCACGCTTCTTCTATCACCCTCGCGGGCAAAAGTTCCCCGAACCAGACAACATCGGGGCGCAACAGCCCCCCGCATTCGCAGGCCGGGAGGTTTTCCGGATCAAACTTATGCGGCCACTCGGCCGGGCGATTGCACCGGGAACACTTATTTTTCAGGATATTCCCATGCAGTTCATAGATTTTTGTCGACCCCGCCCGGCGGTGCAGCCCATCGACATTCTGGGTAATCAGGGCGAAATCGTTGAAGTATTTTTCCCAGCGGGCCAGGGTCTCATGGCCCGGGTTGGGCTGCACCGTACTCATCAACTCGCGGCGGTAATTATACCACTCCAAAACCAATTTGGGATTGGCCATGAATGCGTCGAAGTTGGCCAGTTCCTCGGGCCGGAATTTCGACCACAGACCCTCCGCCCCCCGGAACGTCGGCACCCCCGATTCGGCCGAGACACCCGCGCCGGTTAAGATAGCCACCCGGGTCGTTGGCGTCAGCAGCACGCGCAAGCGGTCGGAAATAACAAACTCATTCATCGTGGTGGAATATAAAGGGTAAATGACGCGAATCCAAACCTCAGGGTGGACATTTGGACGGCGGGAGGCATTATTCCGGGTGCGAAGATGAGCGTGATTGGCAGACAGATCAGGGGTCGGTTCTTATGGCCGGCGATTGCGGTTGTGATCCCGCTGATATTTGCTGTTTCGGTTGCGGCCCAGAGCGACTCGACCGAGGCGCCTAAATCCCCGGTTTTCCTCAATGCCGACGCGGTGGGCGCCGACCGTGGGCGGCAGATGTCCACATCTGCCCCACTAGTCCCGAGTGACCCCGGTACCCCACCGCTTGCGGTGGGTTCTCTCGATACCGATACGACAAAACCCCCGAAATCCCCGATAATCCTCGGCGCCGATTCAACAATCACTCATGAGCGGCAGCTACCTTCCGGTGCCCCACCACTGGCGGTGGGTTCTCCCAAAGCAGACACCAGCATCTGGCATAAACCGACCGGTGCGCTATTTAAATCGGTCCTTTTCCCCGGCTGGGGTCAGTATTCGAACGGGAAATACCAAAAGGCGGCCATCATTTTCGGGCTGGAAAGTTTCTTCATTTTCAAATCGGCGCAGTATTTCCGGAAAACCCGCGACCGGTTCGATACGTTCCAGCAAACGCAGGAGCGCAGTGATTTCGACGCTTATGACGATGCGCGCACCACGCGCAACAAATATTACTGGTTTGTCGCCGGGACAATTTTTATCAGCATGTGGGACGCCTACGCCGACGCGCATATCAAACCGTTCGAGGATGTTCGGGACGACGACGAATTCTGGGGGTTGGAGCCGGGAGATCGGCACCATATTTCCCCGCCGCCGTTATCATTGGCGTTGACGGTCAAGTTCTGAATCAGTCATGTTTTTCGAAATTTGATTTTTCTAATCAGAGTCCAAGATATAGGCAAGAAATAATACAGAACAATAATTATTAGTGACAATTTCATAATTCTGTAACCATCAATGAACCTATGTGATGTGTAGTCAATAATAACATTTTCTTTGGTTACATTTGTCATAGAAGTCGTAACATAGAACGAGTATAATTCCTCTTTCTTGAGAAATGGGATTGAAATTATGGCATGAGATTTAGCGTTAGATATCTGGCAAATTGGTTGCTCACTCTCAATCTCAATATATTCCACTTCCGCTGAAGTCATGATCGATCGTGGTTTTACTAGATATGGCCTCTGTAGTGTAACCTTGATCGCCTTCGCCGGCGCCGATCCAGCGTTAAAAACACTGAGGAGAACGGTGACAAGTCTTCGCGCTATGGTGATCCGCAGCGCTTGGTGAAATGTCACAGTATCAACAATTTGATCCATTGCCGCGGGAAAATGGACTTCCCAAAAAGCCCGATTACTAACGTAGTCGCTAGGCAGATCTCGCGCTGTGCCAATACGTTCTCGGAATGAGTATACAACACCATCAAGAAGGTCCTTGTACGCATCAACTTTGCCGAAAGATTTGGCTGTCTGTAACCACCTCTCTACAACCTGACGGGACTTGAAATCAGTTTTTTTGCCGCCCATTTTCACTCGAGACCCTCTTGAGGCGAATACGGTATCGGGAATGCGCACACCGTATCGAATAAAATCATCGATTATTCCATCTTCGTCATACGTTACATTCAAGAATATTATATCGAAGTCGATTTCAGCATTCGAATTGAAATAATCAAGAAATGTAAACGCAGCCACTATTCCCAATATCGCAAGTGCCGGCGCGAGAAGCGATGACAATTTGCCTAGTATTTCGAAGTAATTTTTCATGCAAAAAGATATTAACGAGAGTCGCGGGAAAAGTCAAATGATTATGGTCAGCGGACCTCCCGGTGCGCTGGCAAAAGGCACCCGTCGCACAGCAGAGTTGTGCGGCACCAAAATACGGTTTCCTTTATTATGCCGGTCACCCCTTGGGTAGCTTGTGTATGCTGCGGTGAGGACGTACGCCAATCACAATATCCCTCGTGTAGGGGCAGGTCTCAGACCTGCCCTTAATCCCGCGGGCATATCGGACGGGTTTCAAACCCGCCCCTACGGCGGATCAGGCACTCAATCGTATATTTTCTGCATCAGGTGAACATCCAGCAATTTGCCGAATTTTTTGCCGACCTCGCGCATCACACCCACTAATTCAAAACCGACCGCTTCATGAAGATGTACACTGACCGCGTTGCCCTCGGCGATACGGGCGATGATGGTATGTAAGCCGACAACTTCACCGTCTGACGCTTGACCGGCAAAATAAAAACCCCGGCCGCCCATGGGGGTGGCCGGGGTTTTCTTATTCTCGTTGCCGGGTTATCCTTCTCCCAGATCGCCGCCATCATCCTTGGAACTGACGATGAAAATGTCATGCGTCTCGTTGCCGGTGATGGTCACTGTGGTGGTGAAAAACTTATAATCTTCCTTGGTGGCTGACAGTGTTTGGGTCCCCAGCGGCAGATCATTGATCGTATAAGCGCCGTTGAAATCGGTGGACGTCGATTTTCCGGCACAGGATATAAATACCCCGTATACCGGGTAGGGACTGTTGGCCTTGAATACCGTCCCCGAAATGCTGCCGGTCGTGGGATTAGACCCCTTGTCGCCACCACAACCGGCGATCAACGACAAACACAAAACGCCAGCGATGAAAACCGTGAGCAAAAGGAGTTTCCGTTTCCAAAGTCTCATAAAACTTGCCTCCCCGCGTCCAATACCCCTGAATATCATAGCCCTCTACATTACATTAAATTACGTCCCAGGTCAAGCCGTATTGGACAAAAATTCGCGCCAGATCGGGCCCCGCCGGGCTTATTTTCGCTCTTTTTAGTCCCCCGGGGGCGTATCCTGACCCGCCGGTTCCTCGCGGGGTTCGGCGTTTTTGACATATCTGTCCAGCCAATCGGTCATTTCGTAGAGCATGTGCATTATCGACTCTCGCGCCCTATAGCCATGGCTTTCATGGGGTAACATCACCAGCCGCACCGTCGCGCCATGCCCCTTGAGCGCGCCATAAAACCGCTCGCTCTGTAGGGGATAGGTCCCGGAATTATTATCGGCCTCACCGTGGATGAGCAATATCGGTTCATTTACTTTTTCGGCATGCATAAACGGTGACATGGCAAAATACACCTCCGGCGCCTCCCAGAACGAGCGTTCTTCCGCCTGGAAACCGAACGGGGTCAGGGAGCGGTTGTATGCGCCGCTACGCGCAATGCCCAGCCGGAAAAGGTCCGAATGCGCCAGTAGGTTGGCGGCCATGAACGCGCCATACGAATGCCCGCCGATGGCGATTCTATCCCGATCGGTCACCCCGCGCCGGACTACCTCATCGACCGCGGCCTGGGCGCTGGTCACCAGTTGTTCGACGTACGTGTCATTGGGCTCCTCATCACCCTCGCCGACAATCGGCATCGTCGGATCATCCAGAATCGCATACCCGTGAACCAGCCAGAGAAGCGGCGAGTGCACGCTGACCCGCACAAAACGATATGGCGAGTCCGTGACCTGACCGGCATGGTCGGCGCTTTTATACTCCTGGGGATAGGCCCACATTAACATCGGTAACGGACCGTCATCGGGGGAATAACCGGCGGGGCGATACAACGTGGCGGTCAGATCCACGCCATCGGCGCGTTTGTAGCGGATTAATTCCTTCTGTACGTCGGCCAACTCCGGCGTGGGATGCGGGAAAGTGGTCACTTGTGTGATTTCGTCCTTTTTCAGGTCGCGCAGGAAATAATTCGGTGGCTCACTGACCGATTCCCGCCGGGTCAGGAGTATTCGTTTTTCGACATCAAGCAGCCGGATTGAATACTCATAATACGGCGCCTCCGAGCGAAACAGCCGCTTGGTTTCATGGGTTCTTATGTCGAATTCATCCAGAAACGGCCGGTCGCCCTCGGGAGAGGCGCCGTCGCCGGAGAGGAAAAGCGTATTGCCATCATCCGCGGTCAAAAGCACATACGTCCCCCGGTCGGTACGGCGCATCAGCGGGTTGCCGGGGTCGTTGTAGCGGTCTTCCCAGGATCGATCAATTAACAGTTCCGGTTCTTTGGCGGGAGAACCGGGCGCTACGGCCCAGACTTTATGATTCCGGGTTTTCCACCACCATTCCGAAACCAACGCCAAATTCTCGTCTCCCCATTGCACGTTGCTATAGCGTGACCCAAGAATCAACAGCGGTACCGGCCCACCATCAAATGGCGCGGGAAAGAAATACACCTGATCACGATTATCGGCCTCGGTGCCGGCATCACCGCCGTCCAGCGCCTCCGCCCAATACAATGTTGCGTTGGCGTCGGCCCGCCAACTGATCGAACGCCGTCCGGTGCGCACGGAACCGAAGGCAATAGGGATATTGTCCGCCAACGGGACTTCGGCGACCAGGTATACCACGTTGCCGTCATGGTCCCAGATTTCCACCGTTTTGGGGAAACGATGATACGGAACTGTGTACGAAAACGGACGGTGAATCCGGTCCACCAGAATATATTTCCCGTCGGGGGACGGTTCGGCGCTGAAAATTCCCGGCTGGCCAAGCGGGGTACTTCTACCGTCGAGAGTTACCAGTGCCAGTTGTGATGTAGCGTAGTACTCGAATACTGCTTCGTCATACGCGTTTTTCAGCAGGTCCTGGTACGTTCGGGTGGGTGTCTTACGGCCCAGGTTCTCTTGAATTACCGGGCCATCAGGTGCCTGGGGTTTCCGCGGCGCGGGGGCCCGACCGGAAACAATAGTGAAAGCCAGGATTGTCTTACTGTCGGCCAGCCATTCATAACAGTTGCCGTAGGCATCATTAAGCGGTGTGGCGAATACCTGTTTCGCTTTGCTGTCTTTTATTTTCGCCGTCCATAATTCCAGATGGTCGGTAAAGGTGAGCGTGAACGCGATTTTCTTGCCGTCGGGAGACCAGCCGAAATTGCTGATTTTCGGGTCCTCCGGCAAATCGGACACTGGATGCTCGGAGCCATCGGAAATCTTTTTCAAGGTCAGGGCATTGTAATACCGTCCCCGGCTGGGGCCGTTGTTGCGGGGATTGATCCGCAAGCCCGCCACACGCAGTTCGGGCTGGGCAACTTCTTCGATGGGCGGCAGGTCGGGGCGGTGCAAGAGTAAGAGCCAGTCGTTATTGGGGCTGACCGAGACCCAGGGGGTGGTGGGAGCATCGATCAATCTGGCTATCGCCATGGGCGGCATCATGTAACGTTGCGACGTTTCGGCCGTCTCCTGCGCGACTGCTGAGACGGTGAATACAAACATAAGGCCGCTAAGAAACCCGAGGCCGGCCGGCAAAATCTTGCGTGAGTTGATCATTCGGGTGCACTCCGGTTTGTGGGCCGCCATACATGACGTCAAGCAGCCCCGTTAGTGGATATTTCCCTCCCCACGAAAGGTAGGAATTCCCTTCAGCCCTGACAAACGCTTTTTGTTTATGCCGTTTACCGTGCGGACCGCCGGCAAAAAATATCCACCCAAAGTGAATACTAATCCTTGACCTGTCGGCCAAAACCGGCTTGAATAACAGGTGATGAAACGACCCACGGCTGTACACTATCGTTTGAGCAGGATTGCTGTTTTCGTGGTTTGCGTTTTAATCGCCGCATACATGCTACTTTTAATACCCAGCCCCTACCCCGCGGTTACCGGTGCGGGTGAGAAGCAACCGTTTGTCTGGGATCAGGACAAGATGTGGTCTCTGCTGGAAACGCGGTTTGCCCAGGCACGCGGAAAGGGATGCGAACGAATCAAGCCGTCGATTGATTCATCATTGGCATACATCCACGTTCTGCTTGATACAATAACCTCGGATACCCTCACACCCGGTGACCCGCTTTTTCGCGCATTGGAGGATGCAGTTTTTAACGTTGCGCCGATGATCGCCGTGTGTACCGAGCGACTTTCCGATTACCTCGGGGCGTATTCGCGGATGCGAGCGGTGGTCAAGAGGCAGTCGTGGCACTGGGATATGGAATCGCCGGCGGCGCGGGAGCGGATCTATCGGCTGTTATACGGTGGCCGGGCCGCCGTGGAAGAGGTCATGTTGCAGGCGCCGGCGGAGACTGTGCCGTCGCTGATTCCCGGACATGATGAGCCATCGGTTACTCCGGCGGGGGAGATTCTTAACATGGCGGTGCACAGCGGTGATATTCTTCTCTCCCGAGGCGGTGCTCCCACCTCGGCGCTGATTGCACGAGGCAATGATTTTCCGGGGAATTTTTCCCATGTGGCGCTGGTGTATGTCGATGAACATACCAGTCAAGTATCAATTATCGAATCACATATCGAACAAGGAGTGGCGATCGCCTCGGCGGCGGATTATTTGCGGGACGAAAAACTTCGGATCATGGTGTTGCGTCTCCGCGCCGATCACCCGCAACTGGCCGCCGATCCTCTCTTGCCACACAAGGTCGCCCAGCGGGCGTTGGACAGCGCGCGGGCCAGTCATATTCCCTATGACTTTGCGATGGATTTTCAAGACCACGCCGAACTTTTCTGTTCGGAGGTCGCCTCCGCGCCATATCAGGCCATGGGGATTCGGCTATGGATGGGGATTTCGCGTATCTCCTCCCCGGGGCTTCGTTCGTGGTTGGCGGGGTTCGGGGTAAGACATTTTGCCACACAGGAACCCTCGGATTTGGAATACGACCCGCAGCTGTGCGTTGTCGCCGAGTGGCATGACCCACAACTGTTGTATCAGGACCACATTGATAATGCCGTAATCGATGCGATGCTCGAAACAGCGGATGTTTATCCTCAGCTTGGGTATTCCTGGTACATGTTACCTGTAGTCCGGATTACCAAGGCCTATAGTGTGGTTTTAAACGCGTTCGGCAAAATCGGGCCGGTGCCCGAGGGGATGGACGCGGCGGCGGCTCTGCGCAATGTTGCGTTTTCCGCCGACCATGCCGTAATTAAGGCCCGGCTGTTAAGCCGGGCCGATGAGCTTAAACAAGAACACGGGTACACGCCGCCATACTGGGCGCTGGTTCAATTGGCCCGGCAGGCGCAGGTTGCAGCAGAGTAATTATCACCTGGAGACCTGGCCTGCCACATCCCGCGGTCGATTTATCGCAGGTGTTCTTTGACGATGGTCGTGGATGTTGGGCTATTGAGTTGATCGGCGACACTATCAACCGTCTGGCTGACCACTTGCGGACCCCACGTAACCAAGGAGTAGACTACCAAGAGGTATAGTAGTAATTTTTTGGGACGCATTTGACACCTCACCTTCCGGTCTGACCCCAGACCTACCCCCCCTGAACTCCCCGCCGGTACTTGCGCCATTTCCTCATCAGACACAAAAGCAATACCCGTGCCCGGATTGGGTACTCGTCGTGACGCTCGTAACTAGGGTAAAGATATTGAGTTAAAGACCAGCGTATCGTGGGACGAATGCGGACGGCCCCGATAAGATATGGCCTCAGCCCCATAGTCGGCGGCAGTGAGCGTTAGACCGGCGCCGGGACATACGCCGGCCACGAAATCAGTGGTCCCACCGCAGAGCTATGCGGCACCGGGCGTTTTTTAACACACCCTTGAGCTGTGGGGCGCCGGGCAACACCGGAGGGCAAATGATATCCGCCGGATCAAGATTACGGCGGCGATCAAAATACGTTATTTCCGCCGGGTGTAGACGATCTCCATGGTTTTAAATTCGTTCCCGGATTCGTCGATAACATACATTTCCATTTTGCAGGTGTCGTCATCGACTTTGGTCATGTCCGAACGGACCGGCACATCTTTGCGGCCAGCCATGGGATCATCCATTTTGCCGGTGTACCGGATAATGGCGCCGGTGGAATCAGGCACGCCGCGGCTTATCATCACGCCGGTGCTCAATTCATCAAACCACAGATCGAAATACTCCTCCCGGAATTTATCATAGCCGGTAATCCCGAGCCCTTTAAAGGGCTGCCCAAAAGCGAAACCCTCAAAATCGTGCTTGAGATACCGGCCACCCAGGATCAGTGAATACGTGCCGACTCCGGTGGAGGTCATCGGCGGGGCGCCGGGTTCCATCCACATCGTGACCGTAGCGTCCCAGGTGCCGACCATCGCCGCAAAAAGTTTGTGTTGTTCGCCGGGCGCGGCAAACTGCGCCATTTGTTCCATCATCGACGCCATGTCGCCCTTGGCGGAATCAGCCGGTTGCGCCACGGCGAGATTTATCCCGCACATGATCAGCCCGGCGATTAAAAGGCCGCGGGTGATAATTCTGGTTTTCATCCATCCTCCCTTGTTAAAACTGACGTTAGCGGAAATATGCGGCGCCAAATCGTGGGCGCAATCACTTTTTGGCCGGTCCCGCCGAGTTGCCGATCAAATCCCGCAATCTATCGGGGATGCGCCATTTAACCATCAGCCGGGCCGTGCTCTCGGGAACGAATTGTTCCCACGGTTCGAAGGCGGCCATCAGGCGACGGATTTCCGCGCCGCACAGTCCTTTCTGCGCCGCAGGTTTTTCCCACAGGACCTCGGTGGTTAAACCCAGCGCTTGGAACATTTTATGTTTGCGCCGTCCCCAATCATCAAGAATCGTCAGGAAAAACACCGCCCCGGTCGGCACATAGTATTTGTACAGTTCCGGGAAATTGACCGGAAAGGGGACGATGGAGAATTCTCTTTCGCTGATCCCCACCTCCCGCAGGGCTAGCCGCACCATCGTATATCGTTCGAAATAATTCAAGGGGTTGGCCGGGGGATTACTTCGCTGAGGATCGGCGGGATCTTGTTTGGTCAGGGTCGGGTCGGGATTGGTGAGGCCCACCACGAGATGCCGGCACCGGGCTTTCCCCGCCAGCAGATATTTAAGATGATCGTTATGGAGGACCTGGAAACGGCCATGGATTACCCCGGTTTCCACCTCAGGTTTATCGCTTGGTATTTGGTCGTTCATCATTTCCACCGATTATCGCCGATCATATGTCGTGGGGTTTAAGTTTTCGGAGGTTTACGATATGCCCGGAGTAACCGCCGGGCAACGGCAATGTTGGTATGCGCCGCGATATAAATCAAGGCGACAACCGGTAACGGCGGCCAAAAATAGCTGCCCAGCGCACAGACGATCATCACCGACATCCGGGTTCCCTTGCTGGCCAGCGTCGGGCGACCGGTGTCGATCTTCAACGAATCGGCCCGCGCCGTTGAATAGCTGATTGAATTACCGCCGACTATCGCCAACCCGCCCAGGGTCAATAATATCCACGGTGGCATCGCCAAGGGCAGGCGGACAAGATACAACATCATCCCAATCATCATCGCCCCATCGGCATAACGGTCTAATACTGAATCGAGATATGCGCCGGCGGCGGATTCGCGACCGGTCAAGCGGGCCAGTTGCCCATCGACACCGTCCAGGACCTGCCCCACCATGGCAATCAGCCCCGCCGGCCAGCCCCAGCCACAGGCGAAGATAATCCCGGCCGCCGTGCCCAAACCGGTCGAGGCGACAGTCACCATCCACGGCCGCAGCCGGCGCATCCCGGCCAGCCGGGGACTGAGATGCGCCGCAAGATGTAGTTTAATCCAACGGAGGATAAACCGGTCGGTTGGTTTGGTGCGCCAGTCGCGGCTATTCGTGTTTTCGACCATGGTTGATTCCACACCCCTGGGAAACATAGGAATAGCGGCAAATGAGGAGAAGGGAAAAATATTTGTAGCTGGCGCGTCCCCAGGCCTTCTCAAAAATCCGTTTTCCCGCAGCCGGCGGGAAACCAGTTGTTACAGCACAAGAGATTGGATGCCTCCGCCGCGGCGGACGGGCATGACAATGATGATGGTACTTTTACGACAACCCCTCCCCAGGCGGCGGCAAAGATCAACTAACCTACAGCAGAGCCGTGGGGCGCCAAGGCGATTGACCTAGTGAACGTAGGGTGGGCACCGCCCACCGTTTCTCGATATTCTTTGGTTAACCCCGGATATAGGTGTAAAAAGCAGCGATCCCACAGCAGAGCTGCAGGGCGCCGGACTATCCAACATGAGGTAATTTATTCGCGGCAGACAATTCCTGTGATAATCTAACAAACAGCTCAGTATTTTCAGCTTTTGGTCCCTTTAGAAGGGGTAACTCACCGCTCTTATTCATAAATAGATCCTTGTGCCGAATTTGATCCGAATGACCCGAGACAACGTAAATCCATAGGCAACCACCCATCACAAAACGGTAACACCTATGATCCTCAACACGGAGTGCCTCTGGTGACAGAATTAAAGCATCCATGCTGACCTTTGGATCTGGATGGATCGCAATTAAGTAGCATCCATATTGCAACGGATCGCCGGGATCTCCTGCAATTAACATCTGACGTATAATATCTTCATGTGGTCCCAATTGGACTTGTGCAAAAAACTTGCCTTTCGCGACACCTGCACGCCACAATACTGATAGCTGGAATAGTTTCATTTTCGCATAATCAACACAAAATATGAATCTGTCTGGAGCATCAGCCAATAAATCGATAGTGACTCCTCCATAAAATACCTCTCTGGCATACTTTTCAATTGGGCTGAGCAATTGTTCGCAGTCTTTGCATAGTAATTTTTCATAATAGCCCTTTTGAGCCATTATATTTTTATCTTCCGGCGTTGTAGACACCACGTGATATCGGTGGATTCCGTCGTACAATGACTTGTACATCCATTCTGGAATAATGTGAGAGTCGCACAGCTCGGTATTTTCCTGACGCAATTTGCAGATTTGTTTCATCTTAGTCCCTCAACTTTAACATCATATCTATATCTGGCAAAACCCCCGGCCTGAAAATCAGACCGGGGGTTGTTGAAGTCCGTCAAAGTTGTCGAGTATTTGGCTGGACGCTTAATACATGCCGCCCATGCCGCCACCCATACCACCCATACCGCCACCCATATCCGGGGCTGCGGCAGCTTTCTTTTCTTCGGGCTTGTCGGTGATCACCGCCTCGGTGGTCAGCAGCAGCGACGAAATCGACGCCGCGTTCTCCAGCGCGATGCGGGTGACCTTGGTGGGGTCGATGACCCCGGCCTTTAGCAGGTCTTCATAGGTATCGGTCTCCGCGTTGTAACCGAAAGCGCCGTTTTGTTCGATGACCTTATTGTAAACTATCGAACCTTCTGCGCCGGCATTCTCGGCGATAATACGGATCGGTTCCTGTAGCGCGCGACGGATAATATTGACCCCGACTAGTTCGTCATCTTTGGCATCAACATTATCCAGCGACTTCACGCAACGGATCAGCGCCACGCCACCGCCGGGAACAATACCTTCCTCGACTGCCGCGCGGGTCGCGTGCAAGGCGTCCTCCACGCGGGCCTTCTTTTCTTTCATTTCGGTTTCGGTGGCCGCGCCGACATTGATCACCGCCACTCCGCCAGCCAGCTTGGCCAGCCGTTCCTGCAACTTTTCGCGGTCATAATCGGAGGTGGTGTCCTCGATCTGCGCGCGGATCTGGGCGCTCCGGCCCTTGATGTCGTCCTTGCTGCCGCCACCCTCGACGATAGTGGTATTGTCTTTGTCCACCGTCAGGCGCTTGGCCTTGCCGAGGTCGGAAAGCACGGTGTTTTCCAGCTTGAAGCCCAATTCCTCGGAGATCACCTTGCCGCCGGTCAGGCACGCGATGTCTTCGAGCATGGCTTTGCGGCGATCGCCGAAACCGGGGGCCTTGACCGCACACACTTTCAACGTGCCGCGCAGCTTGTTGACCACCAGCGTGGCCAAAGCTTCGCCTTCGATGTCTTCGGAGATCACCAGCAACGGCTTGCCGACCTGGGCAATTTTCTCCAGCAGCGGCAGAAGGTCCTTCATATTGGAGATCTTCTTATCATGGATCAAAACCAGCGTGTCCTCGAGCACAACTTCCATGCCCTCGGCGTCGGTGACAAAATACGGCGAGAGGTAACCGCGGTCAAACTGCATGCCCTCGACGATTTCCAGGTAGGTTTCGGTGGTCTTGGCTTCCTCAACGGTGATCACGCCGTCCTTGCCGACTTTGTCCATCGCTTCGGCGATCAGATCGCCGATGGTGGAGTCGTTGTTGGCCGAGATGGTGCCGATTTGGGCGATTTCATTCTTACCCGGAACTTCTTTGGACAGCACTTTCAGGTGTTCGACGATCTTGTCGACGGCGGTCTTGATCCCGCGTTGCAGGGCCATCGGGTTGGCGCCGGCGGTGACGTTTTTCAGCCCCTCGCGGTAGATGGCCTGGGCCAGAATGGTGGCCGTGGTGGTGCCGTCACCAGCGACATCCGAGGTCTTGGACGCCACTTCCTTGAGCATCTGCGCGCCGATATTTTCAAAATTGTCTTCCAGTTCGATTTCCTTGGCCACCGTCACGCCGTCCTTGGTGACCGTGGGCGAGCCCCACTTCTTGTCGATCACCACATTGCGGCCCTTGGGACCCAGCGTGATCTTGACCGCATCGGCCAGTTGATCGACACCGCGTTTAAGGCGTTCACGCGCGGACGACGAGAATTCTATCATCTTCGGCATGTTTCTATCTCCTTTTACTCTCGTTTACCAATTAGTTGATGATCGCGAGGACGTCGGATTCGCGCATGATCATCAGTTCATCATCGCCCAGGCGGAATTCGGTGCCGGCATACTTGCTGTAGAGCACTTTGTCGCCCTTTTTGACTTCCATCTCGATGAGCTTGCCTTCCTCGGTTTTGCGACCCGGCCCGACCTCAAAGATTTCACCCTGTGAGGGTTTTTCCTTGGCGGTGTCCGGAATGATGATGCTGCCGCGTTTTTCCTCCGTCTCTTCCAGCGTCTTGACAACCACGCGATCAGCCAGCGGACGAATGTTCATCGCACACTCCTTTTGCTCGTTTGTTGAATTTACAGTTAATTCTCTCGTTTATTTACTTGCTCACTATCCTGGTCAATTCCCGACCTCAATAATACCTTTATACTCATCCGGTCGGATTCTGTTAGCACTCAATCGATGTGAGTGCTAATAAAAACGGGAAATTACATGCATTTTCTTGCAAGTCAAGGGGGTTTTGACAGAAAAAGCCCGTTCTCTGCCGGGAATCGCAAAATATATATTCTCCTAAGTTTCAGCTTATCAATTGGTTAGTTGATTATTATGCTTTTTGGCCTGATTATGACTCGAAAAATGATTGTCCAACCGCTGTTCACGCCACTGAATACCTTTCTGACCCGCGTATTCAGGGAAAACGGGAGAGACCATGGCCAAACGAGCGTATTTCACCCCGAAACTGTTCCGCTTTTTGCGGGATTTGACCAAGAACAACAATAAGTTATGGTTCGAGGAGAATAAGGAGCGGTACCGCGAGGATGTCCGCGATCCGTTCCTGGACTTTATTGCCGATTTTGCCCCCCGGTTGAGAAAGATCAATCCATATTTTATCGCCGATCAGCGGCCGCTTGGCGGGTCGCTGTTTCGGGTTTACCGGGATGTCCGCTTTTCACGGGATAAAACGCCGTACAAGACGATGGCCGCCGCACAGTTCAATCACGAGAAAGGCAAAAATGTGCACGCACCGGGATTTTACCTGCACCTGGAGCCGGGAGAGGTCTTTGCCGGGGCCGGTATTTGGCATCCCGACGCCAAAACGGCCTATCTGGTCCGTAACGCCATCGCAAATAATCCAGTGAAATTTAGGCGCATCCTTGGCGCTAAAGCGTTCAAACAGTATTGCACAATCAGCGGAGATAAACTCATCCGCCCGCCGCAAGGCTTCGATCCCGAGCATCCATTGATGGAGTATCTGAAATATAAAGACTTCCTGGTCATGACGACTTTGACCGAGAAGGATGTTTGTGCGCCGGGGTTTCTCGATATGTTCACCGATTCATGCCGGGCGTATGCGCCATACGTGGAGTTTTTGGCTGAGGCGGTAGGACTGAAAGTGTAATGCCAAGGATTATTCTGCGTACCGGCAACTGAGGCAGGTCTCAGACCTGCCCCTACAATGGCTTTCCGCCGCGCTACATCTCAATCCCCTTGCGCGCGGGGACACCCTGGGTGTAGTAGTGTTTGATCTCTTTCATCTCGGTGACCAGATCGGCGCGGTCGATAATCCGGGGGTCGGCCTTGCGGCCGGTGATCACCAATTCTACATGCTCGGCCTTGGCCTCGATTAAGGCCAGTAATTCATCGACAGAAAACAAGTTGTAATACGTGGCGATGTTGGCCTCATCCAGAATAACCAAGCCATATTCACCGGATTTAACTATCCGGAGTGCGTCGTCGTAACCCTCGCGTGCGAGGGCGATGTCCTCGGGAGTGGGTTTGTTGATGATAAAACAATCGCGGCCGTATTGCCTGAGCGTGATCTGGTCGGCAAATCTTTTAATTGATTCCAATTCGGAATATTTCATCCCCTTGGCGAACTGGACAATAAACACTTTCATCCCGGCGCCGACAGCGCGCAACGCCAGGCCAAAGGCCGCGGTCGTCTTGCCTTTGCCGTCGCCGGTATAGAGATGGACGTACCCTTTCCTGACCGATTCCTTCATTTACAATCCAATAATACTCTGCATTCGCTCCGGGCACAACTACCCGCCGCGTGAGTTTGAACCGACTCGGATCACCCACGATAATCCAAGAATCTGTCGCGGTTTTATGCGGACCGGTGGAATGGGTAAACCCGGTTAACCCTGGTCCGGTCGCAACGGCGACGGTGGAGTGATCACGTCTTTTTTCTTTTTGTCTTTTTTAGGCTTTTTGGGTTTTTTCTTCTCCTTGTGGCCGCGGTCTCCATGTTTACCCATGACGGGCCTCCTTCGATGAGTGTACCCGGCAAAAAACCAGGCATACTGTACATTCCACTCGCCGTCCCCACAATCGGGACTTCATCGGCAAAATATAGGCAAAATCACCCGCCGGGGCAAAGGCGGAAACCGGGTTTCTTCATTTATTCTTAGTTGGAGAATCGACCCACGCCACGGAGTAATTCAATCATATCGTCGACCCGGTATCCGGCGCGTTCGGCGGCGTCAAGAACCTGCCGAGCAATCTGATGGGATTGAGAGAGCGCCTGCTCCGTGAGTTTCCCGCCGGCATGGAGACGAACGACCGAAATTATCAGCAACGCTCCAACCATCCGTTCGAGCTGTTCCTTATTCAACCAGAGCACGTTGTCGTGCCGGTTATATTGCAGGTATTCCTCGACAATCGGGTCGGCCAGGAGTGTTTTTATTTTTTCGGCAACCGGTTTACCGGGCATCAACAGGTGATCATACGCAGTCACGATCGAGACCAGCAGCGTATCGAAATGCGCCGCTGTATCATCGCCGCGAAAATCACGGAAGGCCTGCCGGATGGTCTTGCTCAACAACCAGTCATCCAGGTAGGCCACTACCCGCTGGTCGGCTGCGCTCTTTGCTGAAAATAGCCGACCCAGATGGTGGACGGCGATCCAGGTGATGGCGATATGGTCCAGGGGCGCGGTTTTACGATCGACTAGCGACAATATTTCCGTGGCCAAGCGGCCCGATAACCCGGTACCGGCGATAGCTTTTTCCACCGGCAAGGCGTTCAACTCCCCGGTTACCGTCGCCAGGTCTTCCTCGATTTTTATTTTCAAGCCGGCGAAATCCCGCGCCGCCGCAAGGAAGCGTGCCGTCCCTTCATAAAAATCCGGCCACGCCTGCGGCTCATCGGCGTGCAGCGCTTGGAGCACCTCGCCGTTCATTATCTCGCGGAAAGGGACCAACACGGGGTCCAATTGCATTTCCCGGTAGGCCTCATCGATGTCAGGGACACCGTTGCCCGCCAGCCGTCGCGCAAGCTCCGCCCAGGAACCGTCGGCATCGTGAATTTCACGGAAATCAAGGAATACGTGGTATTGATAAGCGTGCAATTCGGCATGTAAACCTTCGGTCGCCAATTGTTGCCCGGTGCGCAGATACTCCAGGCCGGATTGATGGTCGCGGAACGTATAAAATATGCCCTCGTCTGTCTGGAGGCCGAGGGCCTCGGCCAGCCCGCGGCGGACCAGGTTTTTCTCCTCTCCGGCACCGGTATTGATCGCGGTTGAGGTATGAATTACCCCCCGCGTCGTGTTATAGGCGTTGTTATAAAGAATAATCGCTCGTTGATCACCGACACGATTGGAATAAGCGAAGACGTTTTCGTCGACCCACCCCTCCGGGGTATTAAAATCATAAAAGGCGAAATTTTCGGCGCCGCTGAACAGTTGCCGCCTTCGCATCAGGGGAAAGATCTCCCGTTCATGCCGGCGGACCATTTCCTCGTCGATCTGTTCATCCCAGTAGGCCCGCCGGTATTCCATCCCGTATTTTTCGGTAAATCCCTCGATCTGCCCGTGACCAAACATCGGCAGCCCCGGCATGGTGACCATCAATACCGCCACGCCGAAATACTTGTCACCCTTGCCGAACTGCGCGATCGCGGTGTCCTCATCGGGGTTATTCATAAAATTAACGAACCGTTTGAGGACCTCCGGACTGAATTCGAGGACGTTCTTGACGGTCATGCGGTATTTGCTGTTGTCCTCCATTTTGAGCATGTTCATAAATGCGCTGTTATACACCCGGTGCATGCCCAGTGTGCGGACAAAATACCCCTCCATCAGCCAAAACGCCTCGGCCAAAAGCAGGGTATCGGGGACCTCGGCGGCAATTCGGTCAACAACCTCGCGCCAGAATTCCTCGGGAAAGACCCGGTCGAAATCGGCATTGCTCATTCCATATTCGGCGCGCGAGGGGATCGCGCCGCCCTCGCCCTGCCGGGGAAACCAGAGCCGCTGGTAGTGTTTTTTGGCCAGGGTCATTGCGGCATCGAACCGGACAATCGGAAATTTGCGGGCCACGTGCAAAACTGTTTGAATAACCGATTCACGGACCTCCGGAATCAGGAAATTCAATTGCGCGGTGTCGTTCCACGGCATATTGGTGCCGTCGTTGCCGTGATAGATGTATTTGACCTCGCCGGTCCATTTGTCGGTGCGCTTGAAAACCACCGCCGCGTCGCGGTGTTCCCAGTAACCATCCTCAATTTGCAGCGTAACCCGGTCGTCATCGGATAGGTCCGCGCCGGTAAACTGATACCAGGGGTACGGTGGATAAGCGGATTGAATAAACCAGTCCGGGTGCTCGATGACCCATTTGGAGTAAATACCCACGTGGTTGGGTACCATGTCACTGGCCAGCCGAATGCCCCGTTGCCGCGCCCGTTCACGCAGGTTTTCGTACGCCGGTTCGCCGCCGAGTTCATCGGCGATGACATAATCATACAATGAATAGGCCGAGGGCGCCGCTTCGGGGTTACCCATCATTTGTTTGATCTTTTGCGAAGCAGGAGATCGCTGCCAGAGCCCGATGAGCCACAGCCCGCTGAACCCCCAACGCGCGAGTCGGTCGAGTTCCTCGTCCGGAATGTCACTGAGGAGCCGGATATGGCGCCCATATTTTTTCGACAACTGATCGAGCCAGATATACGTCGATTTGGCGATAATCACGACGTTGGACATCCAGTCGGCATCGCGCGAAAACCTGGCCGGTTCGGGGTAACCAAGATTATTAAGACCCGTTTCCGACCCGAAACGCAACACGCGCAAGGGCCCCGGGCCGAGGCCGCGCAGTTTTTGTTCTTCCTTCAGGATATCTGTGGCCAAAAGCAACTTTTCCAACAACTCGGGGGGCAGGAAACTCGCCCAGCGTTCCCGGATGAACTTCAACTGGCCCTCGAGGGAATCAGGCGCCGCCTGGGCCGGAGCCCGCAGACATTCGAACAACGTTTCTCCGAGGGGTTCAAAGGCCGGCTGCTGGGCGAAAAATTCCTCCATCGCGCCGACAAAGCGGGTGTACGGTGATTGTTTTTTGATGTCCCGATCATCAAAAAGCGGGCGCAACGGTTTGAACGCCGGATTGGCCATGGTCAACGACAGTAAAATAATCTCACCGATGGTCGTTTCATAATTGGCAACCGCCCGCGTTGAATCCTGCAGGAACTCATTTTCCTCCTGTGCGTTTTTGACCACCGCCAGTGGCGGGAATAAGCCAATAAACGATGGCGGCATTTTTTCGGCGGTTTCACGGCCGTGAAACGCGCCGGTCCGCTCCAGCGCACGGGGGATGGCCCCCGGTGTTTGTTCGTGGCAGTAAAGGCCGAGCACATAGCGTAAGACATCGACGATTACTCCGGCGGAGATGAACTGTCCCGCCTGTAATGTCACCGCCGTGCCGGTATCCTCATACAGCTTCCGCCCGTACTGGATCGCCAGCCGGCGGAGCGCGTCGAACTCCGGTTTTGCCTTTTTGGTATCCGGTTTCTCGAGCAGGGCATATAAATCGTAAGCTTCCCATGATTTGCGTGACAGGTGAAAACCAAAGGGAAAATAATCACGTAGCGTCTTATCAAGTTGGAGTTTGCTCATCGGTTTGTCCATCCCGGCAGGAATAATCTATCTCCTCAATCCTTCAACAAACAGTACCCGCATACAGGATACACCATCGGCCGGTTAATGCGCCATATTTAACTACGGGTAAGATGCGGCGCCGCAGGTCGTACCGACCAAGAGAGGCATCCAGGATCGGGAAATTCCGGGAGCAGACTAGGTCTGTGTCCCTGTATGGGGCCGCATCGAGCAGCGTGGTTCGGGGCGTCCGGTGGTAAATTCTGTTTGAGATAAACGCCGGGATGATTCCTATTTTTCGGCCTGAAACCCAATGCCTTTGTCCGGGCTGCCGGGCAACTTGATTTCCCCATACTGGTTTTCAAACTTTTTCAGGTTCTCTTCCAGCGCCCGGAGCAAGAGCTTGGCGTGGCCCGGGGTCATGATAATTCGGGAGTAGATCTTGGTCTTTTTGGCGCCGGGTACAACCCGCGCAAAATCGAGCACGATCTCATGCGGCGACTGGGCGATCAGCACCATATTCGAATAAATACCCTCCGACTCCTTCTCCCCCAGTTCCACGTTTATCTGGTGCGGTTTCATCTGCATCGGTGTTCCTCCTTGCGGAATACTGCCGCTATTAACTACATTGGACCCCGGAAGTCAACCCGTTCCCGCTGGATACGTTACGACCGGCCGGCGCGGAGGACCTGAGAAAGAAATAAAATGACGATACCCGAACCACAACGCCTGCAATCGATTCTGGAGTCTTTTAACCAAAAGGGCGTCCTGGTGTTCGGCGACGCGATGCTTGACGAGTACTGGTGGGGCACGGTTTCCCGGATTTCACCGGAGGCGCCGGTCCCCGTTGTCGGCGTGGACCGGACCGGCCACAAGCCGGGCGGGGCGGCCAATGTCGCGCTTAATATTACCACCCTGGGCGCCAGCCCGCATCTGGTTTCGGTCACTGGAGACGACCGGGGACGCGAACTGTTGCTCAATTGTCTCGGCGAAAAAAATGTGGACACCAGCGGTCTGCTGATTGACTCCACCCGCCCCACCACACGGAAAACGCGCATCGTGGCTCACAGCCAGCAAGTAGTGCGCGCTGACTTTGAATCGACTGATGAGATAAACGCCGACATCCAAGCCCGGTTGTGGGAGGTTTTCACCGCCCGGCTCGACTATTGCCGGGGCGTGATAATTTCCGATTACGGCAAGGGCGTGATCACCGGCGATCTATTGCAAAAGATCATCACCAAGACCCGTGCCGAGGGGAAGTTCGTCGTCGTCGACCCCAAGGATACCCACTTTTTCTCTTACCAGGGCGTGACCACCCTGACCCCCAACCACCACGAGGCGGGGTTTGTCGCCGGGCGGCGGATTACCGATGAAAACTGCCTACGTGAGGTGGGATTCGATCTCTTGCGACGGCTGGAGGCCGATTCTTTGTTGATTACCCGGGGTGAACAGGGGATGGCGCTTTTTGAGCCGCCCAATGTCCTCACGTATTTTCCGACTCGGGCGACAAAGGTCTTCGATGTGACTGGGGCGGGTGATACGGTCATCTCGGCGGTGGCGGTGGCGCTGGCCGCCGGAGCGGATTTAAAAGAGGCGGCGTATCTGGCCAATTTCGCGGCCGGACTGGTGATCCGGGAAATCGGTACCGCGCAGACTACCAAGGCCGCGCTGGCCGAGGCAGTGCTGGCCGCCGGTGAAAAGGGAGCCGGTTGATGGCTTCGCAAGCCGGTAAGTTTATTTCGTTGAATGCTTTACTCCGCAAGCGACCGGGCTGGCGGCGGGCGCGCAAAACCATCGTTTTCACTAATGGCATTTTCGATATCCTACATCGAGGGCACGTCGAATACCTGGCCGAGGCCAAAGGCCGGGGGGATATTTTGATAGTTGGGCTGAATACCGATGCCTCGACGAGGAAACTTAAAGGTCCCGGCCGCCCAATTAATAAACTGGCCGACCGTGCCGCCGTACTCGCGGCCCTGGCCGCCGTTGATTATATCGTTTCCTTCGGCGAGCCAACGCCGATCAAACTGATCACCGCTATCAAGCCGGAGATCCTGATTAAGGGATCGGAATATAAAAAGTCCGAAATTGTCGGGGCTACGGAAGTTGAATCCTGGGGCGGCAAGGTTATCCGAATAAAAATGCGCCGGGGCATGAGCACCACGGCGCTGGTGCGGAGGATTACGAAGGCACAATACAACTAGGCTTCCTGCGGTAGTGGTAGATTGCTCCAATGACCGATTTTGACGAAATCAATGATTTGTCAATGGGCCGTTCTCATTTGGTAATTCTGGGAGCTGGCGCTAGCAGAGCTGCCTTTCCAAACGGCGATAGAAATGGCATAGCCCTGCCTACAATGAACGATTTAGTAGAAGTTGTTGGTTTAAAGCCACTTATTCAAGGAGCCGCATCGGAAAACGATACGGATAATTTTGAAATTTCGTATAGTCAAATCTACGAGGTTGGGAATACGAAGTTATTGGGATGCTTGGAAAGTGCCATACACGATTATTTTTCAAAAATGCGCCTACCAGATGAGCTAACCATTTATGATCAACTTGTGCTGTCGCTTCGAAGCAAAGATATTATTGCCACATTTAACTGGGATCCGCTGTTATTCCTTGCGCTACAAAGAAATCACTTAAAGGCAGATTTGCCAAAGGCCGCATTCTTGCATGGCAATGTTGCCTTGGGGTATTGTAGAGATGATTGGTTAGTTGCTGTTCGCGGAGCCAAATGCCCAAAATGTGGTAAACCTCTGACAGACACTAGGCTGTTGTACCCGATCAGTAAGAAAGGATACAATCAAGACCATTTCATATGGGAAGAATGGAAAAAGTTGCGGAGAAGATTTGAAAACGCTTTCGTGATTACAATATTCGGATATAGTGCGCCCAATTCAGATGTAGAGGCCGTTGATCTTATGAAAACAGCTTGGGACTTGAATAACGCAAAGTCATTGGCTCAGATAGAAATAATCGATATAATGCCCGAGGACACAGTGCGCGAAAGATGGGATTCATTTATTGTTGATACGCACTATGACGTTTATCGCGATTATTTTGATTCTTTCATCGCCAGATATCCAAGAAGGTCTTGTGAGGCAATGTGGGCTCAGGTTATGGAGGGTGTGTTTTTGGAGGAAAGGGCCCTAACGCAGCATCCCAATTGGGATGAATTCAATAGATATATTAATCGCTTTATCGAGGTAGAAAAAGCCCAATCAAAGGAGTAGGGCAGGGTCCGCGCGGAGCGAGGCGATCCTGCCGATCCGCGGCGGTAAAACGGCAGGGTTAATACATTGAATATCTTGCGGTTACACGAACTCAAGCCTCGCCTTCTTGCCTTTTTCCTTGACGCAGTCCCCAAATGGCGCGTATGTTTGGTTTGAGGATGGATTTTTGGCGCGGGAGGGGCGCCGTCGGCCCCACCCACGATGTGGGCGGGTAATTTTTTGCGCGGAGAAAAAACTTGAAAGCAACCAACTATTCGCAACGACTGGCCGCTTTGCGCAAACGACTCGCGGCGGAAAATCTCGATGCCGCATTAATCAGCCACGGGCCGCATGTGCGGTACCTGTGTGGGTATAGTGGGTCCAATGGGCTGCTGTTCGTTGGCGAAAAGCGGGCGTACTTTTTTACCGATTTCCGGTATACCGAACAGGCCAAAAAAGAAGTCCCCCGGGCAAAGGTAATTGTCAAAGAGCGCGATATCTGGAAGAACCTTGCTGATGTAGCCGAGGTCGTTAAACCGCACATTAAAATCGGTTTTCAATCAAATTATATTTCCCATAAACAGTTTGGCGCTTTGCGGCACTTGCTGCCGAAAGCCCTGATGGTCAGCACGGACGATCTCGTCGAACGGCTGACCATGGTCAAGGACGCCGATGAACTGGCGGCGATCCGGAAGGCCGTGGCGATCTCCGATCTCGGTTTCGCCCAAATTCTGGAACACATTCGTCCCGGCGTACGGGAGATTGAAATTGCCGCCGAGTTGGAATATATTATGAAAAAGGCCGGGTCGGAGAACCCGGCGTTTGAAACCATTGTCGCCTCCGGCGCGCGGGCGGCCCTGCCGCATGGCGTAGCCACGTCCAAAAAAATCGCCAAGGGTGATTTTGTGACCATGGATTTCGGGGCGACATACAAGGGGTATGTTTCCGATATCACCCGCACGGTCGTCGTGGGAAAACCTACCGCCCGGCAGAGAAAAATTTATGCCCTGGTCAAACGCGCGCAAAAAGCCGCGATCAACAGTATCAAAGCCGGCAAAAAAGGTGTCGCAATCGACAAAAGAGCGCGGGCGATCATCGAGCGCGCTGGCTTTGGCAAGAAGTTCGGTCACGGCCTGGGGCATGGGTTTGGTCTTTATATTCATGAGGGACCGTCCCTGTCGACCCAATCGACCGACACACTCCGCAAGGGCATGGTGGTCACGGTGGAACCGGGGGTATATTTCCCCGGCTGGGGTGGCGTACGCATCGAGGATGATATTGTCGTGACCACCCGAGGAGCGAAAGTATTAAACCAGGCCGAACGCGGGCTGATCTGTTTGTAGGTCGTATTTGGCGTAAATTTTTGGGGTTTTTGCGCCGTACTCCTAAGTAAGAGGTTTAATGATGAATGAATCGACAATTCGCCGGCTGATTAAGATCGTGGAAGAAAGCAATATTGAATCTTTGGAAGTTACGCGGCTTTTTCGCAAGATTAGAATTACCAAAAAACTCAGCCCCAATGGTACCGGTGATCCCTCCACTATTGTGGCAAATTCCCCGTCCGAACCGGCGGCCCCGACACCGGTCGCCAAACCTCCCGCTCCCGTGGAGGAAGATACCGCTGATTTGGTCGCGGTCGTCTCCCCGATGGTGGGGACGTTTTATCGTTCCCCGTCGCCGGATTCCGATCCGTTTGTCGAGATCGGGACCAGGGTCAACGCCGGGGATACGATTTGTATTATCGAGGCGATGAAGCTGATGAACGAAATCGAAGCCGAAGTCGCCGGGGTAATCAAGGAAATCAAGGTGGAGAACACCGATCCCGTCGAATACGGCCAGACGTTGTTTCTCATCGATCCCAAGGGTTAGAGCGATTGTCACATATATTTTCCGTTTGTGGGTGCCTGGGCTTCGTTTATTCCGTCAGGAAGGGATTCCTGACGGCGCGGGAGAAGGGATTCCTGACGGCGCGGGAGAACGGCCAATGAATAGTGTTTCCCTGCGCCGCCGGGAATCCTTTCCCGGCGGAATGCGGCGCGGGAACACAGCAAACATATCACCTGCGTTGCCGATTACCTGACTCATAGACCCGTCGTGGGGAACTCGTGCGATCGGAAAATTATTCTGACAACCACTCTAAATAGCAAAATCTTTATTGATAAAGAAAGTAGAGGCGGGTTTGAAACCCGCCCTTGATGCCCGCGGAACCAAGGGCAGGTCTCAGACCTGCCCCTACACAAAACATACTATGGTTGGTGTACGTCCTGATGCTGTGACCAAAGCGCGTTTTTGCAGCGAACGTGAGAAACCCGACATCCCTAACTCGTTGAACCGTGTCGGGTTGCTTGATCACTTCGTGATCTGCGGAACCCGACCTACGGAGATTGGATTCATTAATCACGACTTTTGTCACAACCTCTCCTCGTGCGCCAGCAGTGGCGCGGAGAGATGCCGGTACACCAGAAGGGACACTAACCACTATAAAAAAAGCCGCCCCGTCGGTTACCGGGACGGCTCTTAAACTTGCGCGTTTTAACGCCCTTTGTTTACGGATACGGTGGGCAATCGTCGGGGTAGGATGCACAATCACACGGTTCACACGGTCCCGCTCCGAGGGACTTGTACACATAGTTGACATAAAAGGCAACATCCAACGGTGTAACCGACCCATCGCAATCCCAGTCGCCGTTATCGCCCGGACAATTGGGCATCGCCGGCCGGGCATCCCGACCCAAGTAGACATAGTTGACAATGTAGGAGACATCCACAGGGGTGATGTTGGGATCGCCGTCTAAGTCGCAGTAGTCGGTGCAATCGCAGGATACCTGGTTAAACAAAATCGCTACGCTGCAGGTATCGCCATTGAACCAGGCGGCGTCGAGATCACCGTCACGGTCAAAATCGGCTACTACCAATCCTGGCTTGCCTGTTGCGGCGCCTTTGAAGCTTACCGGATGTATACCGTAGGCAACCACTTCGCCCAACCCGTCATTGATCATAAAGCAGAGTGAATCCGCTACCCCCGCAAAAATGTCACCGACCAGCACGTCTAAGCCATTGTCACCGTCGAAATCAGCGACACGCGAGGCCGGTTTGCCCGTAGCCGTGCCTTTGAAGCTAACCGGGTGGATACCGTAGGCGACAATATCGCCGCTGCCGTCGCCGAAGCCAATGCAGACCGTGTCCGTGTATGTACCTGGGGACAAGATGGCCTCGAAGGAACTGACTACGATCACATCAAGATTGCTATCAGCATTCATATCAGCGATCCGCGTTGATGGTTTCCCGGACGCGGCGCCTTTGAAACCGACCGGGTGGACAGAGTAGGCGATAATATCGCCGTTGCCGTCACCTAAGCCAATCCACGTCGAATCATAGTCCGTCACGATCACATCAAGAAGGCCGTCATTATTCATATCGCCGACACACGACGCCGGTTTGCTTGTCGCCCCGCCCTTAAACCCAACCGGGTGGACACCATAGGGGATCACATCCCAAATGTCGTCGATACCGATGATTGAGACCGAATCACCATCCGGGCCAAATGAATTCGTCACGATCAAATCGAGATAGGTATCGCCATTCATATCACCGGCGCACAACGAGGGCTTGCCGGTAGCCGCGCCATTGAATCCAACCGGGTGGACCGCGTGGGGGGTCATGTTCCCGCTGCCGTCATTTTCCATAAACCTGAGCGAATCACCTTTGACAATAGCCAGGTCCAGATCCCCATCATTATCCGCGTCGAGAGCAATAAAGGATGCCGGCTTGCCGGTTGCGGCGCCCTTAAAGTCTACCGGGTAGACACCATAGGGCGTCATATCCCCGTTGCCGTTGTTCTTCAAGATGATACATGAATCAGCATTCCCCGCCTCATCGCTGACCATGATGGCCAGGTCCTGATCTAAGTCATTGTCAAAATCTGCGGCAAGAATGTCGATGGGGTAGTGACCGGCACCCAGGTAGTAGGTTACCGCTGGTCCAAATGACGCATGGCCGCCATTCACGGCGACGGTGAATGACCAGCCGTAGCTGCTGCCCAGCGCCATCCCCAGCGTTGATTCGATGCCGGTGGTCAACATCACGGTAACCACCTCGCCCACGGCAAAATCATTGGCGGGATCGAGGGTCGCGGTTTTTGTTGGGTTATCGTAGGTGATGACTCCGGTATGTAATCCGGTTTGGGCGCCCTGGACCACAAAGGTTGAGGAATTAAGCGTAGCGCCATCCATGTCGGAATCGAAAGTTACCGAGACATTAGCATTCACCGCCACATTTAACGCGTTCTGGGCCGGCACATGCGAGACGATCAGCGGCGTCAGGCCGCCGGTACAGTAGTTGCCATCGCCCATATATGTGCCGCCAACCGCTGCACAATTGGCGGGCGAACGGACGACGCATTCAGTTGCCGTGCAGCAGCAGCCGCGAACGGTATCGGTCACGCAGGGCGCGGGCATCGGATAGGTCGAGAAACAGGAAATGCCGTACGTCATCGCGCAGATGATCACTTCGAGATCACCATGATCGAGATACCCGTCGCCGTTCAAATCACCCTGGCAAAACGGGATCGGCGGCGGCCCCAGGCCGTACACAAAACTAAGCAGATAGACCATATCGGCTGGGGCGAGTGGGATCCCATCACCGTCGATATCACCGTCGGCGAAACATGATTGGCAACAAACGTCCACCGTCAACTCGAGATAATCCACCTCCGTGTCATCATAGACATAGACATCAAGATCGCCGTCCATCAGCAGGGACAGCACATTGGTGATGCCGTTCCCGCCAGCGGGCAGGTTGGCCAAATCCAGACAGTAGGTCAGTTCATCACCGGCATCCCATGTTGGATCGCCGTTAGCCAGGTTCTGCAGGTTGCCCAAATTGATGCCCCAGACAAAAGCGCCGTCCTCCCGCAGGACCAAACCATCGTTGCCGGTAATTCCACTGGTGGCCTTCAAGTGCACGCACAATTCGGCGCCGACCACACAACGCGAGGTGTCCCAGTCTCCGGTGAACGTATGGCCGAAACACCGGTCAACCGCCGGACAATCGAATTCGCTGTTCAACGAGGGATTACAAGTATTCAGCGGCCCATTCGCGCAGCCACTCAACACGGCCTGTAAGGCCAGCGATGGAAACGCCGGCTCGGGGCCGTCGGCATTGCTGAAATTATCGATGTTCCCCGCCAGGGAGTAATAGGGAATAATCACCGCGGGCAGATCACAGGTGGTATTGCAGGCCACGGGTCCATGAACCGGCCCGGCGCCCGCACCGACCGCCGCATTCCAAGCGGCTTGGCCGGCCGGCGTGCCGGTCACCCGCCAGTCGACATCATGCGGCAAACCAGCATGGTCGAACCCGAAGTCGGTCGGTGAACTGGGGAGCGGAAGACCGCCGCTCTCGAACAGGACCGAATTGGGGCAAAGGCCGTCGGGGCCGGCCGAAACCACGCCATGGGGGGCTAAACTACTATAGTCGTCGCGAGCGATAGGCACGATGCAGAAGTTACACCCGCTTGGCATACAAATATTGGTGTAATTGGCCTGATTCGGGTCGTGGGTGCCGATTAATATCGAATCCGGGGTTCCGGGGTTAGGATGCGTAACGCGGTACACATAATCCCGTGTGCCGCCGTAACTTACGGTGCCTGAGCCACCGCCGGCCAAGCCGTCACAGACGATAGTCTGGGCCCCAACCGGGCCGGCAATAGCCAAAAAGGCCGCTGCTCTGATGAGGAAAACCAAGCGTTTCATGAAACCTCCCCTGGTGATTGTAGTTAAGCATTATAATTTCCCGTGTCTCGCAGTTTACGCCAAGTCGTTTTCCGACAGGCAGATAGCCAAGTAATCATCATTTTAGGTCCGGCAGGTACCATACATTACACCGATAAGCAGTTATTCAGGCCTGCTTGCACCCACTGTACCGCTGGAACATGAATCGCGTGCACCGGCGACCGCCAACGCCGCCCTTCACGCCTTCATCAATACACCGCGCCGCCGTGAAAAAGGCGCTGAAATTCCGACCATAATACTATGCATTTATTTGTTTATTTTGTCAAGCAGAAAACCGGCCGATCTGCGCTCTTGCGCGGGTAACGGATATCGCTTTTTGCCGGGGGATTTAACTTTGCACAAAGAAAATGCGTATAATATATGAAGAGCGGGGTAAAGCCCGCCGGGGAAAAAACGTGTTCGATACTTTCAAAGCCAAACTCGTTGAAAAAGCAATCCTGGTTGGTATTCGCCGTAATGGTCGTAATGCCGAGCTGCAAAGCTCGTTGGCCGAGTTACGGTTTTTGGCCGAATCAGCCGGCGCGCAGGTGGTTGGTGAGATTGTCCAGAAATCCGGCGGGCCGCGGCCCTCACACTTAATCGGCAAGGGCAAACTGGCCGAAGTTGATACACTGTTGAAAGAACAAAAAGGCAACCTGGTCATCTTCGATGATGATCTGTCCCCCGCCCAAGTGCGCAACCTGGAAAACGACCTGCAAGTAAAAATCATCGACCGCTCGATTTTGATTCTGGATATTTTCGCCCGGCGCGCGAAAACAGGTGAGGCCAAAACGCAAGTCGAACTGGCGCAAATGAAATATCTCTATCCCCGGCTGACCGGGCGCTGGTCCCACTTTTCCAAACAGTACGGCGGGATCGGTGCCAAAGGCCCCGGCGAAACCCAATTGGAGGTCGACCGGCGGCTGGTCGGCAAACGGATCAAGAAACTCTCCGCCGAACTCAAGCGCATCGATCGCGAGCGCCTCGAACAACGCAAGCGCCGCCGTGATTTGTTTAAGATTGCGCTGGTGGGCTATACCAACGCCGGCAAGTCGACCCTGTTCAACCTGCTGACCAAATCCGACGTCTTCGCCGACGATCGGCTGTTTTCGACATTGGACTCCACCACCCGCGTGTTCTATCTGCCGGAGACGGGTCGCACACTGTTGACCGATACCATCGGTTTTATCCGCAAACTTCCCCCACAACTGGTGGCGTCGTTCCGCGCGACTTTGGCCGAAATCCGCGACGCCGATCTGCTGTTGCACGTGGTCGATTGTTCACCGGAAGACATCCACCGCCCGGCCGCCGAGGTGGAAAAAACGCTGGCACAGATTGACTCGGATCAGATCGACCGGCTGGTGGCTTTGAACAAGATCGACCTGTTAGATGGCGATCATCCTCCGCTCATCTCGTCTTTCGCTGAAGAAACCGATATTGTCACAATTTCCGCCCAGGAAAAACTTGGTATCCCCCGCTTAATCAACCGCCTCGGTCATTATCACCAGCGCTGGGTTCAACAAAACGAGCATAACCTGGCCCCCAAGCCATCGGCACAGACCTAATATTTCCCCCCTGGGTAACCGATAGGATTATAAAGGCGTGGTGCACTCAGGGGGCGCTTGGATAGTGTATGCCCCCACGATGGAGGAAAACATGGGGCGCAAGAACAAGAAGAAAGTCCTGGTTGTCGAAGATAATCCCAATATGTCGGGTCTGCTGGCCGATATGCTGGAAGTCTTTGAGGTGGAATCGGTATCGGCGTCTGATGGCGTCGAAGCCCTGGGTATCGTCAACGATCAGGATTTCGGGATGGTCATCTCCGATTTGCGGATGCCCAATATGAGCGGGACCGAACTGCTGCTAGCGGTCAAGGAAAAATATCCCAAAATGCCGGTCGTTTTAATCTCGGGATATTCGATCGATGCGGCCGACGATGAAACGGTATCATTGCGGGCCGACGGTTTTTTAAGCAAGCCGTTTAAGATGAACGAGTTGCAGGAAGTGCTCAACCAGTTTATGTAATTGTGGCCGCCGTAGCTCACCATCGAATCAGAAATTCCGGCGCACCATCCATAACTCATTAAACTTCAATTTTGAATCAGGCGTCCATTCCACGGTCAATGACCGGGAACCGGGGCAGGTCTTGATGTATTCCGGGACAAAACGCGTCAATGGCGGAAAAGTCACTCGGTGATAATGGCATACGTTTGTTCGGCGATGGCGACTTCCTCGTCGGTGGGCACCACCAGAATCCGCGCCCGTGATGACGACGCGGAGATGTCGACTTCTTTCCCACAAGCAATAGAATTTTTCTCAATGTCGAGGGCATACCCTAATTCCGCCAACCCGGAAACACTCTTTAATCGAACGGTGGGTGAATTTTCGCCGACTCCAGCGGTGTAGACCAGGGCATCGACATGCCCCAGGACCGCCGTCATCGCCCCGATGTATTTCCGCACCCGATAACAATAAATATCCAGGGCCAGCGTGGCCAGTTCATCACCATCGGCCGCCAAAGATGTGATCTCCCGCATGTCGTTCGTCTTGCCGGAAAGCCCCAATAGCCCGCTTTGCTTGTTGAGCGTGCGGCTGATTTCTTCAGAACTCATTTTTTGATTGTCCAGCAGGTACAGTATAATTGCGGGATCAAAATCACCGGGCCGGGTCCCCATGACCAGCCCCTCCAGGGGCGTGAAACCCATACTGGTATCAACCGACCGGCCGCCGCGAACCGCAGCCATGCTGGCCCCATTACCCAAGTGGCAGGTGATGATATTGATTTCCTCCAGCGGCCGATTGAGCATCTTTGCTGCGCGATGGGAGACATAGGCATGCGATGTCCCGTGAAAACCGTACCTGCGAATTCGATTTTTGCGATATAAATCATAGGGCAGAGCGTATAAATACGCATGCGGCGGCATACTTTGATGAAAAGCGGTATCGAATACGCCCACCTGCGGCACCCCGGGCAACAACGTGCGACTAACCTCTACTCCCAGCAAGTTGGGCGGGTTATGCAACGGCGCCAGGGGAATGTTCTCCCGGACCGCCGCGATGACCTCGTCATCGATCAGCACCGATGCGGAAAACGCCTCTCCTCCATGTACCAGACGATGACCGATACCCCCGATTTCCTTTTTATCGGCCAACACCCCGCCAATTCCGGTCAACAGATCAAGGATTTTCTGCAAGGCGGCGGCATGGTCGGGAAATGGTTGTTCGGCCACTTGCTCCTGTTCGGCCACACGATGGGTAATGCGTCCTGATTGTTCGCCGATTTTTTCGCACAACCCGGAGGCCAGCACTGTTTTGGCGGGCATCTCGAAGCATTTGTACTTGATCGAGGAACTCCCCGAATTAATCACCAGGATTTTCACCGGTTGTTCCCCCCGGTCAGCGAGCGTTATTTTGGGCCTGAATGGCGGTAATCGCCACCGTGTTGATGATATCCGGCACCAAGCTGCCACGGCTCAAGTCATTGACCGGCTTGTTCAGCCCCTGCAGTATCGGCCCGACGGCCAACGCATGCGCCGAGCGTTGTACCGCCTTGTATGTATTATTGCCGGTATTGAGATCCGGGAAAATGAACACCGTGGCATGTCCCGCCACTTTGCTGTCGGGCATTTTGGTTTTGGCCACCCCCAGATCAATAGCCGCGTCATATTGGATCGGGCCCTCAATGGCCAAATCGGGACGTCGCTGTTGGGCGATTTTTGTCGCCTCAATGACATGATCGACGTCGATCCCCTCTCCCGATCCCCCGGTGGCATAGGACAACATGGCCACAATTGGCTCGATACCGAAGGCCTCCGCCGTCTCGGCGCTGGAGATGGCAATCTCCGCCAACTCTTCGGCCGTGGGATTCGGATTAACCGCACAATCGCCGTAGACCAATACGCGGTCTTCCAGGCACATAAAAAAGACGCTGGAAATCAGAGATGACCCCGGCTTGGTTTTGATAAATTCGAACGCCGGGCGCAATGTATCACGCGTTGCCGTCTTCGCGCCGGCCACCATCCCGTCGGCATCGCCCTTGTAGACCATCATTGAACCGTAAAAGATAGGATTGGTCATTGTATCATGCGCACTATCGAGCGTGATTTTTTTATGCTTGCGCAGTTGATAATATGTCTTCCCATAATCATCGAAATTGTCCTGGGCCACGGGATTGATGATTTGGACGTCTTTAAGTCGTAATTTCAACTGATCGGCTTGGGTGCGGATTTTCTCCTCGTCTCCCAGCAAAATCACATCGACGATATCACGGCGCTCCAACACCTCGGTCGCACGAAGAATTCGTTCTTCGGTTCCCTCGGGAAGTACGATACGTTTTTTATCCTGTGCCGCTTTGTGGATTATCTTGTGCAAAAACAGCTTGGGCGTAAGGATTTCAGGTGCCTCGACGGCGATTTTTTCTCGGAGTTTGTCGAAATCGACATTGCGGGCGAAGAGAGTGAGAATGGTGTCGATTTTTCGGTGATTCCCCGGTCGAATCACTGATTTGACACTGTTAATCGCCAGGGCGGTTTCAAAGGTATTGGTTTTCACTGAGAGGATCGGCATTCGTACCGAGCGCAAGCCCTTAATCAACCGGTCAATCGCCGGTGTGGGCAAAAAGCCACCGGTCAGCACAATCCCGGCGAAATTGACCATCGTCGTGGAAATCTGTGCGGCCATCAACCCGGCAATAATGTCCTGACGGTCGCCGGGGGTGATCACCAACGCCCCCGCCGGCAAGCGGTCAAGGCAATTGTCCAATTTCATCGCCGCGATTGCAATGGTCATCGCAATATTATCCAAGTGCTTTTTTCCGTAGACAACCTCAGCACCCAATTCGGTGACGATCTCTGAACAGGTTGGTCGCCCCAGCATCTCCTCCTCGGGAATGACACCCACCAGGTCAATCCCCTCCGCCGACATGCGGTCCTGTAGATCGTTCCGAATCTCCTCGAGCCGGCTGCGGTCGACCATATTGACCATCGCCGCCTGGAATTCACAACCCCGGTATTCAAACTGCTCCTTGCTCATCACCGCCGAGGAGACGATCTCGTCCACCGTTCGGTCCTTGCCTTTAATGATCATCAGGACCGGCGCCCCGAGGTTACGGGCAATAACGGCATTCGTATCAAACTCAAACCAGGAGGTAACACCTTCATAATTGGTGCCCTCGATTAAGACAAAATCACAATTCTCTTCGTAGGCCTTGTAGCGGTCGAGGATGATTTCCACCAAGTCATCCAACCGCCCGCGGGCCACATATTCCTCGGCGGTGGTGGTCGGCACGCCGTACATCGATTCCGGGTCGTCCTCCAGCCGGAAGTGTGTTCTAATCAAATCGATGTTGGGGTCCACTGCCGGCCCGTCGTCATGCATCCGGGCAATCGGCCGGAAAAAACCCACCCGCTGGAGGGTACCCTCCAACAATTCCATTAACCCCAGCGACACGGCGCTCTTGCCGCTTTTGGCTTCGTTTATTGTAACGTACAGGTTCCTGGACATACGCCCCGCCTTATGAAAACTTTCACAAACGTCTTCGTTTGAAACCCTACGATTATATGTCGGCGCCGTTGGCCGGGCAAGCTATCCCGCGACACTATTCCGGCCAACGGGCTCGATTTTGACAGCTTGTCCACTCCCGACAGACATCGGCGCCCCAGTTACAACATCGGAGCAAAGAGGCCGTTACTTGAAGAGTGAGACGCCCCCGCGTACCTCGGGTGTTTCAGGCAGATTTACTGGAATCCATCCGGCGCGTATGACACGTATTATTTCGGTCTAACGATGGTACCACGGCAGTTTTCAACCCCGCAGCAACAGGGGTAACGCTTCTTCGCCACCGACAGTGATTCGGCTAATTCGTACTGGTAATCGTAAGTCAGCTCCACACCCGGCTGAATATTGCGGACCGCCTCGATGAATATCCGGCCGTCCTCGTCCACCGCCTCGCAATTCGGATCGCAGGAGTGGTTGATAAATCGCGCCTTGTTTCCTTTAATCGCGGCATCAATAAAGGTATTGTCGTCAATCTCGAACAGGAATGTATGGTGCCTTGCCATGCTCTCATCATCATAACGCCGCGTGGCCTCGTCGTCGGTGATCCGCTCGCCGACATACTCGATAATCCGCTGCCCCCGGCGAATGCGGCGGGTGGCGAAAGCACCTCGACCCGCGATCGGCGAACGCCGGATTTTAAATGTTGTACCGTTTGAATTGTTACCTGATCGCATTTTTCAATAATGCTCCATCTTTAACCGCCGGTTCAAGGGAACCGCCAATCCGAACCCTTGCGATTCCCCTATCCATTAACACCCTAATATACAAAATTTACATGCAAAATCCAACATCGGCTGACATTTTACGACTTGCCGGCTTGCGGGTATGGATAGATTAAAAAAAATCTACGGAAAAACGCCCGGATGCTATTGCGTCCGACGCCGGTGCTTACATTTCAGCCAGCATCCGCTCGGCGTCACCTCTGATCAGCGCCAGGTTGAAATCGTTGGTGGCGTTGAAATGCACGGCCTTCTCACACATCTTCCGGGCCTTTTCCTTGTCGCCTTTGCCCGCGTAGGCCTGCGCGATACGGTAAAGGTTATAGGGATTCTGCATACTTGCCTGTTGTAATTCCACCAGCGCCAGATCATAATCGCCCTCGGCCAGAGCAATGGTTCCCGCCAACTCATGGGCGGCCCGGATTTGGGCGGGATTATTAATTTGTTCGACCTCCCGGCGATATTTATCGGCCAAGTCTTTTGCTCCGGCAAAATCGCCTTTGCCCGCCAGAACCCGTCCGGAATTCCACAGAAAGCCGCGCCGGGTATTGGCCTTTATTTCATCGGACAGGTCCGAACCCTCAATCAGTTTTACCGTTTCTTCATATTTCGCCAGCGCTTCGTCGTATTTGCCTATTTTCAGGAGGATATGGCCGACGATAAGATAATCCCGGGCCATCGACAGGAGATCATTATCTTTCCGGGCCAGGATGTGCCGCTGGTCCAATACATCCAACGCATCCTCGATTTGCCCTTCATCGAGGTAGGAAAGCGCCGTAGCAAACAATGCGTCCCGCTGCTGGCCGACATCGAGCGCATTATTGTAATATTTCAGGAGTTGGGCGCGCGCCTTTTCGTGGTGATCCAAAAAATTCAGATTGCTGGCGATACCCAAATGCGACGCCCCGAAATTCGGGCTGACTTTTAATGCCTTTTGGTAATATTCGATTGATTGGTCAAACTTACCCATTTTCATCAGTAGATCAGCGTAGGAGTCATACGGGTTCGGATCATCGGGAATCAGTTCGACATATTTCTTGAATGCCTCTTCCGCCTTGGCATAATCCCCCAACCTGCGGTATGAATACCCCAACATATTGTAGGGCGTGGAGAATTCGGGATTGATTTCGATGGCTTTGTTATAATGCTCGATCGCCTGTGTATAGTCCTGGGTGCCGAAGCAACTTTGGCCCAGCATGTTGTATACTCGTTCGTCCGCCGGGTGAATCGCGGCCAGTTTTTGGTAGTATTCCCGTTGTTTCAGCGGGTCACCGTCATTTGCGGCTTTGATGGCCAGGATCATCATCCGCTCGCTCGCCGATACGCTGTCGGCCAGGGCGAGTGCCCGATTAAACTTTTCAAAAAACCCCAACGAAGTCGGCTGGGTCCAGGCCAGTTCCAGGTAAGCCAGGGCAAAAGTCGAATCCGCGGCGACCGCCTTTTCAAAAAAGAAGCGGGCTTCCCGGGCCCGGAGTCTCTCCATCAGATCGCGACCTTGCCGGTAGTATTCGCGGGCTTTTTCCGAGGAGGTGGTGATCGGGATCTCACCCTGTTCGGCGGCAAGATCCACCCCCGCAGAGATTACAATACCAAAGGCCATGATTAATATGAGACTAATTGCCTTGAGTGCACGCATCACCGGCTCCTCCTTGCCCGACTATTACTCACTATACTTCTACGGAAATGCAGGGTATGGGTTGTAGCTCCGCTTGGCAAATTTTCCATCCGATCACAACCTGGGCCATCCCACCCGGCAATAAATCGACCGGCGAATGTGGTTCCGGATCGGATTTCCCAATTTCCGCCTACTACCCCACGACAGCGGCTTACCGCCACCGTTGCCCGAAATGGTTCTTATGGAACGTACTGAGCGTTGTTTCCACCTCGGTGGCGGTTTCCATCCGCAAGACTTTGCGCGCCAGCTCCTGCGCCTTGTTGAATGACAGTTCGCGGATGATGGCTTTTGCCCGTGGCACCACCATATGATGGACCGAGAGTTGATCGACTCCCAGCCCGATCAATAGCGGAAGAGCATGTGGTTCGGAGGCGAACTCACCACAGACCGCAGAGTGTACGTCATTGCGCCGGGCGCATTCGAGAGTGCGGGCGATCGCGTGGATGATGGCGGGGTGATAAGGGCGAAACAAATGTGCGACGTGGGGATTGTTGCGATCGATCGCCAGGGTATACTGGGTCAGGTCGTTGGTGCCGACCGAAAAAAAGTCGACCATTTTCGCCAGTGACTCGGCAATCCACACCGACGCCGGTGTTTCAATCATTACTCCTACCTGCACCTGGCCTACTTCCTCGCCGCGCGTGCAGACCTCCCGGCATGCCTCGTCCAACAACAACCGCGCCTCGGAGAGCTCCTCGACCGAGGTGATCATGGGGAACATGACGCGGATGTTGGTCCCGACAGCCGCCCGCAAAAGTGCCCGCAGTTGCGCCTTAAACGGCGCCTTTTTTTGCAAACTTACTCGAATCGCCCGCCAGCCCAACGCCGGGTTTTGTTCGAATGCGTCACCGCTATCGTCGAAATACTTGTCCCCACCCAGATCGAAGGTGCGGATGGTGAGCGGATGGGGAGCGAGAGTTTGGGCGGCTTGGCGATATGTCTTGTACTGTTCGTTCTCGGTGGGAAACCGGCCCTGTTTCAAGAACAAGTACTCGGTGCGGTATAATCCCACGCCTTCGGCGCCGACAACTGCGACATCCGCGGCTTCCGCAGCCATATCGATATTAACCAATAGCTCGATTTTATGACCGTCAACAGTCACCGCCGGCAACTCACGCAAAGCCGCCAGCTTCTTCGGCCAGGGAGCAATTGACTCCCGCCGCTTACGATTGTACAGTTCAAGTGTTTCGGCGTCGGGCGTTATCGTGATCGAGCCGGAGTATCCGTCCACCACGATTTGCGTGCCATTGGGGATCTTCCCCACCGCACCGCTTACTCCCACGACCGCGGGGATTTGTAGTGATTTGGCCAGCAGCGTAGTGTGTGAGGTCTGGCCGCCCATCTCCGAGATGATGCCCAGGATGTTTTCTTTTTTCAAGCCGACGACATCGCCGGGCGTCAGGGCCGAGGCCACCAGAATCGACGGCTGCGTGAGATCGGCCAGTCCCAGCGTGGGCAAGCCCAAAAGCCGGTTGACTACCCGAGTGCGCACCGCTTCGATCTCCTGTCGCATCCCGCGCAGGTAGGCATCGGGTGATGCCGCCAGTTTGGTCATCGTCCGTTGAATCACACGATCAAAGGCACTTTCGGCTGCGGCTCTCTTGTTTTCAATTTCGGCCCGGACCGCCGAGTCGATCTCCGGATCGGAGAGGATTAGGATTTGCGCATCGAAGATTTTAGCCAGGTTGTCGCCAATCATCTCGCTGGCGCGTTCTTTAAGCTCGCTTAGATCAAAGCGTGTGGATTCCAATGCTTCGGCAAACCGCGTTTTTTCGCTTTCGATTCGATCCTCGGCAATGGTGCGGGCCGGAACATGTGGAGCTTTTACCGCAAATACAAACGCCGGCCCCACCGCGATTCCCGGCGCGCCGGGAAAGCCGCGCAACATGGACCGTGGGAGCCGTGACGATCCGTGCCGCCCGCCGATTGGGTTATCCGGATTACTCACCATTGGGCCTGGTCTTTGCGGATGCGCTGATTATTTCGGTTTTATTGCTCATCGAAGCGTACCTGAAACGCCTTTTCCAACGCCTTAATACAATCGTGTTCGTCTTCCCCGTCGGTGCGGATAGTAATCTCCGAGCCCATCTCGGCTGCCAGCAACATTACGCCCAAAATGCTTTTGCCGTTGACCTGCAAATCACCCCTGATGAAGGAAACTTCCGATTTAAACCGATTGGCAGTCTGCACGATCAAAGCCGACGGCCGCGCGTGAATCCCCAGGGGGTTGGTTATCGTCACTTTTTTTTCGATCACGAGCTACTTGTCGGCGGCCTTCTCACCTGATCTTGTGGAACTGTTTTCCGGCTCCCTGCCCGACTACTCCCAAAAGTTCCAAATCCAATAGGATCGCGGACAACTCCCCCACTGTAAGTGCCAAATCTACACTAAGTTGGTCGATGTGGCAAGGAGTTTCACTCAGGCGCTGATACACTTTTTGCTGGATCGGAGAAAGGCTGGGCAAAGGCAGCGTTTCCTTCATTTGCGGTTTTTGTTGCATGCCAAGTACGGCAAGAATGTCCGCCGCCGTGGTAACCAGTTGGGCGCCGGCTTTAATCAGATTATTCGTGCCGGCTGATAATTCCGAACAGGCCGGACCGGGGACCGCGAAAACTTCCCGGTTTTGTTCCAGCGCATGCCGGGCGGTTGACAAGGCCCCGGAAATCTCACGCGCTTCAATGATTATCGCGCCCAGAGCCAGGCCGGATATAATTCGATTGCGCTTGGGAAAATTCTCACGCGCCGGGGCCGAACCGAAGGGAAATTCGCTGAGGATCATCCCGGATTCGCGGATTTTTGCGGCCAGATCGCGATGTTCACGCGGATAGATGATATCCAGTCCGGAACCGAGGACGGCGATTGTTCGGCCGCCGGCTTCGAGCGCGGCCCAATGTGCCGCACCATCCACCCCATGTGCCAGGCCGGAGACGATGGTCAACCCCGTTTGGGCCAATTCTTCCACCAGGGTCGATACCATTTTTTTCCCATATGGCGTGGGTGTGCGTGCCCCGATAACCGCTACCGCCCGTTCATCGGCGTCCACAAAATCCCCAAAATAGAAAAAAAACGGCGGGGCACCGGGAATGCGGGCCAATAATGGAGGATAATCCCTGGCGCCGAAAATCGCCATCGATGCGCCATGTTTCTCCAGCGCCCGTAATTGATTATCGACGTACTTGTTCTTTGGGCCGGCGCGGAGTGTAGCGGCGATTTTCTGGCTGAACCCCGGCAAGGCGGCCCACTCTTCCGGTGTCGCTTCCAGCGCCGCCCGGGGTGAGCCAAAAGCGGAAACCAGTTGCATAAACCGCGTGGCGCCGATTCCCGGTAACGAAAACAAGGCCAGCCAGTCGCGGGCATCGACGGGGATTCTTACGGGCGTGTCGGTCATATCCTTCATGCAGTTGTGTTTTTAATCGTCGCCAAATCCACATTGCAAATCTCAGACGGGCATAATTTACAGATTTTCCTGATCGAGGAGTATCATTTCCAGCTTTTCGAGGATATCTTCAATGCCCGCTCCTGTGTGGGCCGAGCCCAGAAAGTCCGCCCAGTCGAAACGATCTCGTTTTTCCATCGCCGTTTCTTCATCCCAGAGATCGATTTTGTTGATCATCACCAGGCGCGGCTTTTCCAGCATCCGCGGATCAAACTCACGCAATTCGGAAAGCAGCGCCGCCAACTGTTCCTCGACCTCGTCTTCCGTGCCGTCAATGATAAACAATAGGACCTTCGTTCGCCGGATATGCCGTA
>SDBS01000034.1_pt1 | contig 91602 bp, 158 predicted proteins | sample 2277091 | NCBI WGS metagenome assembly SDBS01 (sample SAMN10404972, study PRJNA504765) | marine sediment metagenome | isolation source: marine sediment core GS10_PC15, 163 cmbsf | place: Arctic Ocean: Southern Knipovich Ridge | collected 2010
ACAGTTCAAAGTAATTCCTAATTCTGCATCACAGAAAACATCTGGAATAAATATCGTATAGTCAATTTCTGCTTCTGACCTTGCTGTTTCACCTGCACCTTCAACTACAGGATCTAAATCAAATGGTGCCCTATCTGCAAATCTGATTATGTCTGTGAATTCATCTACACTTATTTTCCTAATTACCATATCCTGTTCACCCTGCCAACCAACAGTGATCGTTCCTTTGATCACATCACTTGGTTGAATAAACATGTGAGAAATTGACAATAACGTTAATCCCTGTAATCTGTTTGTAAACACAATTTTCTGTGAAGGTATGCTAGTCGAACCCGAACCCGAACTGCCACCTGAAGGTGAAGGATCGCCACCACCTGCAGGTGCATCACCTAAGAATATGTCAAAGTTTATTGTTACATCACTTGCTGTACTAATATCAAACGTACTTGAAATGATTCTGTTCAAGTTTTGTGAATAACTTGTTGATACAGGAATCAAACCAACCAAAAAGTTATCTGCATTTGCTCTAAATCTTGGTGAAATAAAGTCTGCAATGAACTGACTTTGTTGTGTTCCTGTGTCACCTGTCCATGTGGTAGCCCATGAAATTTTATCTGCATTATCACAAACGGGTGTTGCAGGATAAGACGATATTGACTGCAAATCCGTATAATTTAGTTTAATTCTTACGTCTGTGCCTGAAGTATTTGGACAGTCCACATCAAATACGAGTGCAGAAATGCTAAATGAATCTGAAGAAGTTCCTGAAGGGAAAACGTTATTGAAAGTTTTGTTTAGAACAAAATTATCATTGTCAATGAATGTGTAATTGTAGGTTCCTGCATCAAGATTATCAAATATTACCTTGCTTGTGGAATCAAGTGGTAGTGTTTGTGAAAAGTCAATGGCACCGCCACCGCCACCGCCACCGCCACTTTGCAAGTCAAAATTCCAATGACCAACTTGTTTTGCTAATTCTATTGATAAGCCTGTGGCACCTGCAGAAGCACCACTTCCTGAATTATACATTGCATCAATATTGGATTGTGTAAGTTGGTGATCCTGCCAAACTGTAATATCATCAACGTCAAACATATTTTCTACAATATTTCCAAACGGATCGTGTCTGCTTCCTACTGTTAATGTACTGTTTGCATCGTTTGAAGCGGTTTGTCCAAATGCCTGACTATCCTCAACATCAAGACAGGTTGCATCTATACAAATAAATCCGAATACATTAGAAGATGCTGTTATATTCCCTTTATCATATACAACTGTAATCATGTGCCATTGCCCATCATCGGGTGCAATATCTAGTACATTATCTTGAATAATTTCACCACCTTGATCATTGTAAATATTAATCCATGTTTCACCATTTGCAGTAAATAATGAAAATCCATCACTTTCACCTGTTGATCCTATATCTGTTGACTGTGTATCAAGTATTGGATAGTCTGCACCACCAACTACATCACCATTAAGCCATAAGTTGATACTTGTTATGTTAAAACCTGTATTTGCTTGGTGTAAGAAGTTCCATGATGCCTTGTTTGAATCATCACCAAATCTTATTTCTGCAGTTGTAAGTCCATCAACACTACCGTCTTGGAAAACACCTTCGTTAATTGCACCTGTAACTACTGTGAAATCTTTAGAAGTTGTGTTGGTGACAGGTTCAAAATATTTTCCATCAAATCCAGAACCTAGTGTTCCTGAATTTGGTGCGGTACTGTTATCTATTCCGTTTAAATGGCTACTACCGCCACCGCCACCTGCAGTAGTATTAAACACTGTAACAAATCCACCACCCTTAAAACCTGAAAGATCCTGTTCCTTAACAAATACTGTTAAGTGGCTTCCAAAAATAACATCGACAACATTTGAAACTGTGCTTGTTGAAGGAATATCATCATGTGCAGAAACACGGTACCCGTATGTATTGGGTTTTGTGACTGCAGAATCATCAAATGTCAATAATGTAGTTGTAGTATTTGCCACTAGAACAGAAAATGAACCAAAGTTAGTTCGTTTTTCAATTTTATATCCGTTTATTGTACCGTCAGAAGTTGGTTCAGTGAATGTTAATGTGATCATTGTTCCAACCTGTTCTGCAGAAAGTGTTGGCATGTTTGGTGGGTTCAATGTCATTATGTTTGCTTCATTGCTTGTGTCAGAAAAACCAAAAGTGTTGATAGATGCAATTCTGTAGGTGTATTCATTTCCTAAAACTGTAGTAGAATCAGTAAATGAAACGCCTGAACTTCCTGTGTCTGGATCAATAATGATAAATGCACCGTTTTCAAGTTTTCTTTCTATTTGATAACCTGAAATTGAAGGATTGTTTGGGTTATCCCACATTAATTGAACGTCACCGTTTGGAAGATTTGATGCTGTTAATCCTGTTGGTGCAGGTGCAACACCACTTGCTACAGGTGTACAACTTTCAAGGTTTGAACTTAATGCCTGACCTTGTGCATTTAATGCACGAACATCATACTGATAAAGTGATCCGATTACCAAACCAAGATCAGAATGTAAACCTGAAGTTCCTGAATTTGCAGTAAGTTCAACAAAACTTCCACCATCTACTGCACGAAGTATTCTATGACCTGTAATTGAACCACTTGGTACTGTCCAACTTAGATTGCATTGTTCACCAACTACACTTACAACAAGATCAGTAATTGCAGTTGGTACAGGTGGTGTTGTAACTTCAAAAGTTAAAACTTCACCAACGATAAGCCCACCTGCACGATTTCTTCCCTGACTATCTTTAGGGAAAAAGTCTGTAGAATTACCCATCTTTCCTAACAATGTTCCTTGTGGATTATGTAACAATGTTGGTGGGTGACTTATTCCTGCATCATTGAATGCTAAAATTCGATAGGCTTTTGTTACACCGATGGGTGGTGAATTATCTGTGAACGTTGTATTGCTAACGCCTAAGTTTGTACCGATTGTTGTCCAAACAGGTTCAACATAAATTGCCATTGCATAGTCATTTACTTTTGAATTGTTAATTGGATTATTGTATGAACTCGCACCTGAACTTTGAATATGACCAACTGCAAAACCTGCAGATCCTTGTTGATAACCTGTATTTTCAAAGAACACTTCCATATCACCAACATCTGCATTCCCTAGACCACAAGAAGCGGAATTACACATTTGGGTGTTCAGACTATCCCACCCAAACATGTATTCTGCAGGTTGAAGTTGAACAGGTGGCGAAAATGCCCAATTTACAAAATTTTCTTGATCTTCATTTGTGGCACTCCACTTTTCCATGTCTGCCTGATTAGCAATTCTTGGGAAGATTGTTCTAGCAACTGCAGTTCCGTTTTCAAAGTATATTGCACCTGCAATATCGGGTTCTGCATTAAATCCATTACCGTCATTTACCCCAATCTTTACAACCATTCTTGTGACGTTGACAGGTGTTGTGATGTTTAACATCTGTCCACCAAATGAAACGTCAGATCCATAACTAGGTGCACCGCCTGAACCGCTACCCTGACCTGTAGCGATTGTTACACCACCATCATTTTTAATGAAAAATTCTTCTACATCATGTATTAGTCCATCATATAGTGTTGTTTCGTTTGCAGGTGCCCTTTGAATTATATATCCTTGAACGGGATCGTTAGATACACCAATTCTTGAAAATTTTATTGTTGCTTCTTCCCAATTCAAATCTACTGTTGAACCGTTATCTGTACCATTCAAATCATTTACACGGTTTGGTCTGACTGATAATGTTCCATTAACAATATCTGAAGCCTGTCCACCACCACCTTCATTGTTTGCAATAATTCTGTAGAAATAAGAATTATAATTGTTAGTGGTAGTGTCTGTGAAATCTGAAGTTAATGTTGTAGCGAGATCAATAAATGTCGAATTAAGTTTCCATGTTCCTGTTTCAATTTCAACTGTTGATTGCCATAATCCTGTAACTTTATTTGATAGAACAATACCTGTACCCACACCTTCCCTTATTACACTAAATCCACCTGAAGTTGTGTTAACCCTTGAAACTGCTGTAATTTCCGAATTTACCGCTTCTGATGCTGTTAAGTTATGTAATTGATTACCAAGAAATCGTGCTTGTACTATACAACCATAATCTATCCATTCACCAACTGAATTCTGTGTATAACCGTCCTGTTCTCTTGGTGAAATGAATGCATTACTTGTAAGTGGATCACCTGTACCACCTGCAAGACAATCACGACTTAATCTAGTTCCTGCAGATACCATAAATCCTGTTTGTTCTACTTCACTTCTTGAAGTTGGATTAATATTATTAATATCAGCAACACCTATTATTACATTTGTCCAATAACCACTGAAATGTACCCCACCACTAGGAATATTCGAACCGAACCGTCCTGTTTTTAATGAAACTTGTACTGCAATTTCACCTTCTGCTATAGATGAAAAGTCACCAACCGCATTACCACCCGAACCAAAATTATTATCACCTTGTAAACTATTATTATCTTCAATGATTCTTTCTGTTGATAGCCTTTGTACTGTGTAATTATCCGCACCTACAACATCGTCCCAATCCAAATCAATTTCAAAGTTAACATTATCGTGAATAAGTGCTAAATTCATTGTTGAACCTAATGCATCTATAGTTGTAGTTGCACTTGCTGAAGCACTTGTTGTTCCATTAGAAACTGCAGAAATTCCGTTTACTTGATATGTATATTGTGTTTCTGAATTTAATCCTGTGTCAGAAAATGTTGTTTCTAATTCGTCAACTGTTCCAACCAATGAAAAAACACCTAGACCGCCATCAATACCGCCAACTGAAAAACTTGATGCTTCAAATGTTCCAAAACCGCCAAAATTTGTTAATGATGAAGAATCAAATTCCCAAAAAGCAACTGTTTCTGAACCTGCTAATAGTGTAATATTGTAAATTCTTAATTCAGGATCGTTTGTAAGTATAGTTGTATCATCTAATGCAATGAACATCTGTTGAATAGTATTTGTCGGTGCTGTTCTTGTAAAAGTATCAAATTCAGTTACATGAGTTTCATCACCACTAGAAAACCCATTAACAAAATTTCCTGAACCACCTGACATTGCCCCTGTTCCTTCAAGTAATTCTGCAACTTGTTCTACAGAAGTTGACTGCCACCCCACTCTACCATCACCATCTTCAAGTGTAAATCCACCATTATACACACCTGACCATGCAACTTTTACATCTGTAACACCAAGATTATCAAGATCATCTGAATTAAAATTCATAAACATAGAACACCCGTCTTGTTTCGCACTACCTAAATTTGAAAGTTGAACAAAATCTGTACCATCATTAGCATTACAATTTGGTACACCACCGCCTGCAACATCATCTCTTTCAAACCATTGCCATGTTCCGTTAATGCTTTGTTCCCTTTTGATTTCAACACCTGTGAGTACGTCAGTTGGGTGTACAGTTGTAACAAGATCCCATTCCAAATCTATTTGTGAAGCACCCATCGCTGTTGCACCTAAATTATTAATTCTTTGAATTAATCCAAAATCTACACCTGTCGAATTACTACTTTTTCCCTGTCCTGATTCTGATTGTATCTTATATGTTACTTCTTGCTGTGTTGGCATTGTTGTATCTAATAATTGTGATATAGTTGGAATACCAATTAATCTAAAATCATTGTTGATTATTGTTGTACCTGCATTAAAAAATCCCCTTTTACAATCCTGTCCATCTGCACAAATTTCAGGTTCACCTGTTTCTGTACCTGCAGAAAAGTTGTAGAATCCTCTCGGTGCACCTGTGTCAAAGTCTGTAATATTGATCCAAAATACTTTTACTGTTCCATCTTGTCCTAATGTACTTGCATCTCTAAGTTCTAAAATTATTGATGCATAATCTGTATCGACTGAATTCCATTGTCCTTCAGTAGTTACTAGGTCGATTGTTTTTCTACCTTCATTCACAAGTAAATTTTCAGTATTAACTATAACAACATCTGTACTTGCAAAATTTCTAGCGGTTAATTCTGCCCATTCTGATTCATCGTTTCTTTGTAATTGATTTGGTTCATTCCTTGTATCAACAAACGTTGATAGTGTATTTGATCCCTGTATATTTGAAAATTCATAATTCATTTGTATTTTAGTTCCATTAAGAAAATCTCTTGGGAACATCTTGAACATATAACATTCTGACATGTTGTTAGAAAACCCACTGTCACCACTCATTTCCACAAAACCATCTGCATCAATACCTATATCAGCAAATCCACAAAGCGGATCAAACGGATCAACATTTACTTGCTGTTCCCTATATGACCATGTTGCATTTGCATTTACTTCTTCACCGAAAAGATAATTATCCTGTCTGTAAACTAAATAATTTGTTGCACCACCTGAATCATTCCAATCAATGAACGCATCTGTTGTCAAATTTTGAACAATAGTAATTCCTGAAGGAACTGCAGGCGGTGCCCCTGCTTCTGCCCATTGAACTACAGTTGGAAATCCAATTAAAGTTGAAAAAACAATTAATGTAATTCCTAAAACAAGCCCAACTTCTTTCAGATCAGTATCAATTCTTCTTATTCTACCATTATCCACAATACAAAATGGCTAAAAACACAGATTTTTGGTTAATCTTTATAAAGAATTGACTTAATTGTTAGTTTTCTTCTTTTTACGAGTGATTAAATAGAGAAATACCCCTGTTGAACCTGCTATCACTAGGAACCCAATACCACTTTTTATTTCAAATGGGACAGGTCTGATTAGATTTTGTTGGACTTCGGTAGAAAAATCACTTGCAACTACTGCAAACAGAATTGGAATAGCAATTATTATCATCACGGTTAGAATGGTAAATCCACCAAAAATTCTTGCATTCAGTTTGAATTTAGTCAAAGTCCACGCCTAATTATTGCACGTGCAACAAATCCTAGAAAAGCACCTGAAAACATTATGAATCCTGCAATAGTGATTAGATTAATTGGTGCACTTGTAGCCATTAAGGAAGGCACAATCTGAATACAGATATTTTTGTTTGCTACAGTACCTATTGGGCATTCAATGGGGTTTTCAACACAATTATTTCCTTCTAATTTCTGTGTGGAAGCACATTGAATTGGTTTGCATTCGCTACCAACCAATTCTGTTCCTGTTTGGCAAACAATAATTTCACAATTATTACCCACTAGCATTTCACCCAAATTACATTGAATCGGTTTGCATATATTTCCGATCAAATTTTCACCATCATTACAAATTATTATTGCACATTCACTTCCAAAAAGAAATGTTCCTGTTGGGCAAATTACGTCAACGCAATTATTACCCTGAAGGAATGTCCCCAACGGGCAACTAATTAGTTGGCACGATGAACCTACCAACTCATTTCCTACAGCACAGGAAATTATTGTGCATTCGTTCCCTGACAACACAAACCCTGTTTGACAAATTATGGCTTCACAGTCGTTCCCAACTAAAATCGTTCCTTGTGAACAGATTATATTTTCGCAATTATTAGTCTGAAGATTTACCTGTTGTCCTACATCACATTGTATTGCCTTACATGTATTTGATGCTGTATCAAGGTCTGAACCTGCATCACAGACTATTGCAATACATTGATTGCTTGAAACCTGAAATCCTGTACCACATTCTAATGCAACACATTTGAATTCTACTTGATGTGTCCCTGTTGGGCATACAATGGGTTCTGCCTTCCCATCAATTACCAATGAACCATCTGTGCCCCAAAATGTTGTATCTAATTGGTAACAACACCCTGTTCCCTTTGCCAATGTAGAAAGTGTGAATGATAACATAAATTTATCATCACCTTTTATAGCACGTTCAAATGCATCACTTGTTTCAGGCGTAAATTGAAGTGTTTTGATTCCCTTTGTTGCACACCAATCACCATCGATTGCTACTAAATCAGGATTGAATAATTTTCGATTTAAATCCGTTCTCATTATTGTATCAAATGGTTGTTCAATAACACCAACCTTACAATTTCTACCAACTTCACCGCCTAAAGGATAACCAAATTTCCTAGTTGAAAATTTTAGTTTTAATTGCATATCAGTAGCATCGAAATCATCAGGTAATTCAGATGTATCCCATTCTGCAAAACCGTATTGACAACCACCTGAACTTGATCCTGAACCCCAAGCAGTATAATACAAACCAACACTTTGCGTTCCTTGTGAACAAATAGGATTTGATTTACTTGGTGCACCTGTCCAACCATATCCTGTAATTGTAGGTTTTCCTAGAATAACTGATCCAATTATTTCCCCTGTTATTGGATCTTGTTCAACAGAAATTATTTCAAATGTACTTAATCTAGGAATTATATCACGAATATCTTCTACATCTTCAAGTTGCCCTAAAGCGATCACTACAAATCCAATAAACATTGTTCCAAGTAGAAAATTTCTTACAACAGGATTTGGTTTTCCACCCATATCATTTCATCTTGAATTTTTTTATGATCATTTCTCTAATGAATAAGAAGTAAATGAATACAAATGCCAAAAGAAAACCCATTACCTGTGCAACACCTTGATTTAACTCGATTTCGACACCACCCAAGTCCAAACCAATTAGTGAAAATTGTTGCTGTGATTCTATTGGTACCAATGCTGAAAATGTATTGATTCCTGCAAATTCTAAGGCATATAATGTAAAAATTCCTATAACAGCAAAAACTTCTATCGTTCCTAGAATAGACTTTGGTGCAATTTGTCGTTTTCCCATTTCAAGGTGCACCCCGTCCTTGTGCCATGAAATAACCTATGACAATTAAGAAAAAAACAACAATGCCAACAATTAATTTTCTACCTTTTGGTTTTCTTATTTTTTTTTCCTTTACCATTATCGGTTTTTCACTATCCTGATAATTATTGCAATTATTATTATCAAGGATATTCCTGCACCGACTACAATCGCAATAGTTGTAAGTTGTCCTGAAAAGTCAATTTCAAATGGGTTTACTATTGGTGGATTCAAATCTTCACCTAGTTCCTTACATTCAAGAATTGTACCAACTAATTGATCACAAAGGAATGAATCACCGTTATCACTATCAGGGTTAAATGGTGGTTCGTCTGGATCACCCATGAATACACCGCCACCACATCTGTTTGCATCTGTATTTGGATCACAATCTACATCAATATCTACATCACATGAAATTACATCACCGTTAGCATCAAAACATTTTGGTGGTAAGTCGCCACCGCCACCGCCACCACCATTATCGGGTAGAATAGGAATACAAACACCTGCAACTTCTGTTTCAATACCTACAATGCACATTGGATCGTTATCTTTTTCACATTCTACAATATTGTTATTCGTATCGAAACATTTTGTTTCGTCACCACCAAGAATACATGTATTTGCAATTATAACACCTGCACAATTTTCAGGTTCGCCACAACTTGCAGGTGGTGAACTAGATTCACATTCATCACCACCTGTATTTTTTGGTGGTATGTAATCTAAATTCCATGAAAACTTTGAGTTGTCAAACGTTCCAAGTTTTATCGTACCATCTGATTCTTTAAGTTGGAATGAACCGCTTGTAAGAATTTCTAAAGTTATTGGTGTATTGTTAGTTGGAAGTTTGCCTTGCTGTTGTAGTAGTAGTTCAATATCTGCAGTTGTAATTGATGTTGATGGTAAAATAATTGATGCTTGGTTCTTAGTGAAATCTGCAGGATTCTTAGTAAAGTCTATTGAATTAATCTTAATAGAACTTTCTGGAAGTTTTAGTAATCCCGTATATTTTATATCTGCACTTCCTACCACAATATTGAGATTCTTTAGTACACCTTCACTGAAAAATATCTGTGGTTGTAGCCAAACCTTCAAAATTGTTGCTTGATCTGCTACACCAAGTAATTGTAAAGGTGAAAATGATACAGGAAGTCCACCTGCCTTTAGAATATCATTTTGAATTACCCCTGAAGTCGTAGTTACTTCATAACGAAGTCTTACTTCACCCGAACTAATATCTGCAGTTCCATCGCCACCTGTTTCTGTTTCTGTTTCTTCATTGTCACCGATGTAAACTGTTATACACTTCTTAGATGGGGTTCTTACACCTGATTCATCTGTCAACAATGTGAAACAGAAAAGTCCTGTTTCACCTGTTGGAATTCTATAAGTCATGTCACGAACATGGAATGCACCGCCTTCTTCGGTTTCTGTTAAGATTCCTGCACTTTGTACCTGTCTTACTACGTTATCACCGTCCCTAACTTCAATACGTGGAATTGAATCTAAACCTACTTGGAAATTTTTAATCCTAATTTTGAAATCAATTCTTGTACTATCTGCTATGTTAATTTTATTTCCTAGACTTTCTAATCTTTCGTCAGTAATTATTAATTCTTGTGTGCTTGTAGTTGGTGCAAATTCTGCACCTTCAACTATCAAACCAAATGCTGTGAATGCATCACTTGAAGCAATAGTATGAAGCCAACTTGCATTTCGATCTGTTGCAGAACAAAATTCACCAATTATACACTGTCTGAATTTTAATTCACCTATTGTTGAAACTTTCACTAATGCGACATAATCTTTATCATCTTTTAGAATTCTATCAACCAAACCTTCATCAACTGTTAATTCGTTGACTACCAAACTATTTGCAGTTAAGTCCGTAATGCCACTTACACTTCTTGTTTTTTGAACCAAGTCTTTTTGAACACCTTCAAAATTAACACCTGTTATTTTTGTTGTAACTGATCCTGCATAAAGAAATGCACCAAAGCCTGATGAACTAATTGCATTGTCTAAACATGAAACAGTTGTCTTAACATCTGCACGTCCGAATGGGATCTGTCCCTGTGGCGTTCCAATTAAGAAATCAAGTTCGATTGCAGGTGAAAACTGTGGCGAAGTTTTCAAAATTCTTTGTCTTAGTTGTCCATTAGTATCATAAACATCAATTTGGTTTTGAAGTGTACATTTGATAAGAAATGATTCCGAACCTACCACTGAAAACAACTGTGGTGGTGTTTGAATAAGCAAAGCAAAATTATCTTCAATTCCTGTTCCGAATTCTACAAAATCATCAACAGGTGGTGCAAAAATAAATGATGCTACACCAATTACTAACGCTATTGGCAAAACAACAGCAATCAACTTGGTTTGATTTGAAAGTCCTTTACCCATTTCTCAAAACCCCGTTGGTACTGCAGATCGTACTATCACTTTTGAACCGCCACCACCTGCAATAGTTGCGACTATCTTAAAGAATATGATAACTACAATAAATGCAACTAAGATCCATAAAATATTCAACCCCTGAAACACCCAAGCGTAGGTTGTAGGCACACAAAACTTCCCAAAACCGAATACTGATGAAGTCACCTGATTGAAATCTTCACATGTGGTATTAGGATTACATGTTGTAGGATCTATTTGATCGATAAATTGTGAATCTATCACACATACGGGATTAGGTGTATTGCCACCGCCTGTAGTTCCTGCATCAAATGTCTTGATTATTGTTTGTGCAGTCGTCCTTTTTGGCAATGAAACCTGTACTTTGAAACTTCCTGATTCTAATGAACCCAATACTACCTGACTACCAAAAACTGCTTCTGAAGAAGATGCTGTGCTACCTGTCATAACTGTAGTCGCAACCGTTATTCCTGTCTGTTCTGAAGTGATTTTCATTGTTGGTAATCCTTCACCGCTTGTATATTGTGGAAGTCTAGCAGATATTGTTACAACCCTAGTTTCACCTTCCTTGAAAACGCCATTTGTGGGACGTACTACTTGAATGTTGATTTCAGTTGATAACGGTTGATTTACTGTTCCTGAAAATCCTGTATCAATAACCTTGATTTTGTAACCATTATCAAGAAGTCCGAATGTTTCCCACTTTACATCAAGTATATCAAAGTCAAACTCATAATCAGTTTTAATTCTAAGTTGTGAACTAAATTCTTGTTCTGCAGTTGATGTTGTGCCACGTCTGCTTGAATCTATAGGTTTGATTTTTTCTTCAATTTCATCTGCACTAACTTTGAATGTTGCAATTATTACTTCTTTGTTTTGTACATCTATTGTACGCATTGTTGATGCCTGTCTAGTTCCTGTTGGTGGTACTGTTGGATCAATAGTGCTTATTTTGATAAAAACTTCATCACCATCTTGATTCGTTGCGAAAACACTGTAAACTATCGTTGAAGTAGGTGTCAAATCAAAATTAAGGTCTGATGGATCTTTTGATAAATCTTCTGAACACTTCAAACTTGTTTGTACTTCAAATTCTTCTATTGTTGCACCTGTATTTCTTGATATAAGATCAAAAGTGACGAATAGACTTGCATCTGCAAAACTAAAGTCACCCTGTCGTTTATTTCCGTTATCATCTGTATAGAACAAGAAACTTCTAACATCACATGTTGCAAATGAATTTGGTGCAATATCAAATGAAAAAACGTTTGCAAAGTCAAAAATTTCTGTTACAGGTGGAATTGCGTTGGTTAGTGGTGATAATGTGACTATCAGAATTACATGAATTGCTAGAATTATGTATAGGCTTCCTAAACCACGATTCTTATTGTTTCCCACAATCTAAAATGTTGGAAAAAATCGTTTTTCTTCCTGTGTACACGTGTATGTCTGATAAAAATCAGGCACAATTCCTTTTGGTGGTAATACGTGTACACCGCATAAAAATCAGAATTACTTAAGTCGCCAAAAATCAATCGATTCACATTGGTAGTTCGTTCTTTCATTTTACTTGCAGAAACTTTGATCAATCTTAAAACTAGAAGCAGAAATATTTGTGAATCCTGTCATGTTGAATTTAAAATCGGTGACGAATTAACTTTTAATCATACACGTAGGACAGGAACCCATAGATTCCATAAGAAATGTTGGGATCAAAAATTGTATTAACCTATCATTGAATTCAACATTGACATGCCTAAAATTAATTTAGGTGTTAGGGCTTGGATCAAGTGAAGATTTGTCCAAAATATCAAACTCGTAATTCCACCTGCCAATACTGCCAACCCACGATTCTTAAATGCACCATGAATAAGTAAAACTACCAAAATTAAAACACCTAATTTTAAGAATTCTTCTGCGGTTGCCACAAGTGTAAATTGCCAAACGATCTCACTTGCTAGATCAAAACCACCACCTAAACTTACACCAACTTCATTAACACCTAGAAATATTGGATCGCCACCTGCTAAATCAAACTGTTGTGTTCCACCAACCAAAGCAAAACCTGTTTCACGAAGGAAAACCACGAAAGAATTGTAAACACCGTGAATTATTATTGGAACTAGCAATGCATTTGTCTGTAAAAATGCAACTAACATTACTAGACCTGCAAGAAATATTGTAGCAACCTGTGCCATCAATAGTTGTTCTTGTTCTAGTCCTGCACCTATGGTTAATGTTATTCCTGCAACTGCAAATACACCTATGATTCCTATTAAAATCCACTTGAATCCGTTTGCATCAATATCATTTGTCCAAAATGCACCAAGTTGTTTTGCAGAATCAGCAATATTGAAAATATTAGACATTGCAAGTAAGATTCCAAATCCTGATGCTAGATATAGAATGAAAAATGTTTGAAGTGTCCTAAATTCGACTTCATTTTGAATATTTGAGAGGGCAAAGAAGCCTAAAATCATTGGTAAAGCCAACACCCAAATCAGTGTTGAAACCCGTGTAGCAGATTTTGTGTTAAGTCCCAATCTTTGTGACATACACTATAAAATTACAAGTATTATAAAAAAAAGAAAAAAAGGATTGTTGATTTTCAGGTCTAAGATTCTTGTACTTGAACTGTGTCAGTTACAGAATTCGTACCTTGTGATGGTGTCTTTTCCTTGATTGTTATTTTAACAGCAAGATCGTCAGCACCACTAAGATTAGTCACGAACTTAAATGGAATATCAATGATTTCATTTCCGTTCTGTGGTACTGTAACGTAGTTTGCAGTATCAAGGTTAGAACCTAATGTCCACTTGTACAGTGTATCAACTGAAGTTACTGTTTCTTGGAAACTATCTAGTGAAACAATTCCTACATTTGGAATGTTTAGCGTTGATAGTGATCGTTCCCATTTTTCAGTTTCTATGGAATCAATTCTGATTTCATATTCAAACTGTGGTGAAGCAGTTTCTTCGGTTACAGTCATTTCCCATCTTATAAAATTTTGTGATCCCGAACTTGTGCCAACTGCAGTAATATTAGCAGGGGCATTTATTGCGAGTGCACCGTCATAGTCATAAGAATTTAGGAATAACTGTAGTGTAGTAGCAGTTTGTCCACCCACAGGGGCAGGCATGTCTGTTAAATCGATCTTCACCCAAAATTCTTTTACCCCGTCTGCAGTTAAATCAGCGAACCCAAAGTCAATAATTCTTGGATTTAGATTTTGATCTGCTGTAGAACTAGGGGCAAACAGAAAGTTTTGTCCTGCAGGAACTTGAATTCCTGCATAAAGTATCGAGTTTTGATCAGGTTGAATTACTATGTCAACATCTGTACCACTACCGATTGTAAAGAAACTGATTTCGTTACTACTCTTATACCAAGTAGTTGCGAGATTCGTTCCTTCTGTACGAAGTTCGGCATTGTCCAAAGCATCACGGTGTACTGTGTTTACGTTCAGAACGCCCGAAAAGTCAACTCCTGTAGGTGTTGGTACATCTGATGGTGGTGTTTGCACCCCACCATTTCCGTTACCACCTAAGTTCAGTGATTGTGGATCGATTACTCCACCTGCAATCAGAACTACAGCGATAAGGACAATAGCACCAACGCCAATAGCAGTTTTGTTCATACCTTTTGTCATGTTATATCCTTACTATAAAATAGAGAAAATTACGTCATAGTGGAACTCGAACCCGAACCTAAATCAAGAGTGATCTAAAGTCGAAATCAGTTGAATACCAAACGACTATGTTCGTACCAATAAAAAAAGGGAAAAGTGGCTTTTAGAATTTGTTTATTCCTGCCTTATCCGTAATTTCTTTAACATCACGTGCACGATCGGCAACAAAAATTACGATTGTTCCAACAATTACAGCGAATATCAATCCTACGAATAATGTAGTGAAGTCACCATCTAACAACGCCTGTCCAATTACTTGAATGTCTGTTGCGGATAAGTCCTGTCCAAATATGTTTAACAGTCTATTCACTAGGAATAGTAAGAAACTAATAATTCCACCAAGCACAATCGCTGTAACGACTGTTACACCTTTTGGAATATCGGCATCTTTTTCAACACGTTTGAATGGTACCAAGAGTTTTTTCTTTCCTGCAATGAACAATGCAATACCTGCAATGATTAAGGTGCTAAATGCCCAAAAGATGATCAATCCAAATCCTGTTAGTGGATCATCACCCAATGTAAGCAAACCTACACCTAAATCTTCAACGTCACCTGTCAGTGGTAGTGAAAACAGTAGTGCGACAATACCGCCTACGACACCAAATAGAATCAAGAATATTATTCCTAATACTAGACGATTGACACCCATTTCTGCTTTTTCTCGAAGTGTACCTGCCATTAATATAAAATGGTAAAAATAATCTATATACACATTATTTTAAAGAATCTTTGTCAGGAAGGTCATATTTTTTATCGTGTTTGTGTTCAGGTGCTAATTTACGCAAAAGAAAAACACCATAGAATGCTAAAAATCCATCAAACCACATCAACAAGGTTGTCATTTCAAGTTGAAACGTTCCATTAAGTCCCAAAAAAACAAAAATACCCCAACTAAATTCTTCAACCCTTTGTAAATCTGCCAAATTCATTCCAAGAACCATGAAATGAATAATTCCGAACAAAATGAACGTGTATGCTGTTGAAATAGGCACGTTTGGTTTGAAATTTGCATCTATCCTTTTCAATATTCTGAAAGGGTTTTTCATTGTCAACCAATAATCCCTAACCCTGTCAAAATTGCAAGTGTGATTATAATTGGTGATGCCACGAAAAGAATTATTTTGGTCAGTCGATTTTGTTTCTTATCAAAGTCAGTTTCTTCCGTCATGCGAACAATCTAAATTCATATACATGTTTAAGTATTTTGTTATCATCACCGATCACGCCTAATTCTACTGTGTAATCACCCAATGGATATTTGGAACTTGTAACAAATTTCACCTTGAAATTCCCAACTGCATCTGTTTCAACCGCACTCATAACTTTGAATGAATTCATTCCACAACATGTTATATTTACATTGAAAAAATATGGTGCAGGTTTATTTAACTGCATTTTCCCAACTACTTTTACAACATCGCCACGTTGAAATACATTTGGTGTTGTTTGCTTTTCTATTAACGTTAATCCTGTAACTGACGGATCACCTAAACCTAGACTAACACCTGAAACATGTAAGATTCCCGTATCATTTCCTTGTGTAACTTGATTAATTTCATCTGGATTACTTGGATCTGTATTCTGTTCTTCAAGTAATTGTCTTTGTCCCTCAACCTGTCTTACTGCTTCTGCTTGTAATTCAGGTGGAAGATCATCTTGATAAAAAACACCTGCAACTTGATCAACCAATTCCTGTTCTTCAGTTGTTAAAATATTCGGGATCTCAAAAATTGTAAGACACTCATTTCCATCGTAACATTTTATGTTTTTAATGAAAGATGAATCTAACGCTACTACATTTTCGGATTGAATCATTACTACTAAAACAAGTCCTACAAAAATAAACATTGCAACAGCGATTGCTTTTCTATCCTTTCTTCCCACTTCTAATTACTTCCTGTATTAAGAATACGGGCGGTTGAATATCTAATTTTTGGTGTACATCAATTAGATTACTTTCGACTTCACGCATTGCATTGTGATCGTTTTTTCCTTTAACGATTCTGTATTTTACCCATAATTTTTTCTGATTTTGCCACAGTTTTGAAATCTTCAGACTAGATTTTTTGGATTTGTTCACATGAATCCGTTACTTCTTTTTCATTAATTAATATTTGTCAAAAAAATTTCATACAACGTTGAAAAATCCTAATACAATTACAATGATAATTATCACTAACAAAAATCCATATAACAATCTATTTCCCGTTTGTTGCCTTCTTCTTACGCCTATGGCAAACCCAATTATGCCCAAAAACATCATTCCGATTCCAACTGCTAACAGAATTGATAAGTCCTGTGAAAAACCTACTGCTAGAACTATTGCACCAAATAATATAATGAATGTTGAAATTCTAGTTAACATAATAAATAATAATTGCAGGTAGTGGAAGTTTCTACCTGCAACTTTTTTTGTACTGAAGTCTTTGTGAACTTTCCAACTATGGAAGATTTCACTATAAAATGGTCAGAATCCAAATATGTCACGAAATTCCTTTCTGAACGTAAAAATGAATGCCATTATGTAGATTATGAAACCTACTACAATGAAAGGATTGAAAAGAAATCCGTTAATGTCACGTTGCAAGTCTGGAAACACAACCCACCCAAAGAAAAAGAAAAATAATCCTAGAAAAAATAATGCCTGTACTTTTTCTTGTTTAGTTGCCATCGGTTCTATCTAAAAATACACGAAGTTCATCTAATGGCATTGACTTTAAGAACAAACATTGATCTTGTAATGTTGCTACAGGATTAGGTGAATCAGCAATACTAAGCGTATCAATAAATCCTAAACAAGATACATTAACAATGGGATTATTTACTTCACTATCTAATTCATCTGCCAACATTTTTCTTGTTACGGGATCATCTTCATCTTGTAGTTCTTGAAAGTCACGCTTAATTTCTATCACTTGGTTGTCAGTGAATGCCAACGTTAACCTGTCACGAAGTTTATCGATAATTGTTTCCCTTGTATCTGTATCGTCAATTCTTTGTAAAAGTCTAACATCACTAATTTCTTCAGACTGATCAATTTGTAACTGACTAACAGTAGGTGTTGTTCTTGTTGGTAATCCCTGTTCAAGTTTTAAAATTATTTCTTGTGCACGTTTTATTTTTTCATCGTGATTTATAATTACATCGTTTGGAATTGAAATCATTCTTCTTTCAAGAATATCTACTTCTGCCCTTCTAACTTCTGCATGTTCTAAGATTAATTCTGCACGTCTTTCATCATTGAATGTAAAAGATTCCTGTAAGTTTTCAAAAAATATTTTGAATCCCCAAAATGGTGAATCAGGTAATATTCCTACATCTGCATTTGTTGTTTGTGCATAAGCATGTGGGAAGAAAACGGATACTGCCCCAAGAAGAACTAGGAACACAAAAATATATGATGAGTACATTTTCATAATTTTCTTTCCCACACAATTAAAAATAGGCAATTAATTAAAAAATTATAATCCAAGAATGATCTACCTTCTTTTGCCTGTCTTGGAACCCATTACAATTCGTGATAGGTTAATCCCGTTAACTTTTGCTGTTCTTGCAGTAGCACCATTTTTCAATCTTTTCAACTTTGTTTTATTTACAGGTACAAGAACATTTTTTCTTGTTGACAGATTAAAGAATTTGATTTTCTTAATCTTTATTCCCATACTAAAAAATAGAGAAAAGGAAGTAGTTATTCCTGTCGTGTAATTTTTTTTGGTTTGTAGCCAAAAATATGTGTGTTTATTGAACGCCTAATCATAGAACGTGGATCTTTGTGGTTTGATAGTTCAACACCAAGTTCTGCCTGAATCAAGGTGTAAATTTTGGCTTTTTCAATTCGTTTTTCCCAATCATCTTTTGCTGAATCAACCTGTCCACTATCAAATTTTTTCCAAAGTTCTACAATTTTGTGACTTAATGAACCCCTTATCAACTGTTGTGACATTAATTCAAATAGATCACAGTGTAATAATTAAAGATATTTATCTGGATTTCCAATGAAATTTAACTTTGCCCTGATTTCAGGTTTCAGTTTTGAAGCAGGTGTTTCCCAAAGATAATCCCCAAGTTCATCTAATTTTTTTACAACATCTTCCATTTTATCCACACCAAACCTATGATTAAAGCATAATTTACAAAATTTTTCACCATCTTCAATCATTCTTACACAATGACAAAATCTTACTTTACAACCATCACAAAGAATGCTTTCTGCATGGTACGTTAATCCATCAAATGATGTGTATTCAATTATTTTTTCCATTAATCTTGATGTAGATTTCTTGTAGTTGTGCTTAAAGTTTCTTTAAAGATAAATTTGTCACATGTACAAAACATGAATTCACATTCCCCTTTGTATGACTTGTGATCACCTTTCAAATGACCACACTCACATTTTTCTGCTTTTCCCATCGGCAAATTATTCTTCTACCTTTTGCTTTTGTCCAATTTTTTTTATAATTATGAATGTCCAATAGAACCCATAAACAACCCAACCTAGAATTCCTAAAGCCAACTGAAAATTATCACCATCAAACATTACAGTTACAGTGTATGCGATAAGAATAATTATAATTGTACCATGATAAATTTTATCGAAATTTTTATGGTTTTGTTTTGTTTCATTCATTATTTACAATGCACTTCCATGTGTAGTTTTAGTTCCCTAAATGACTTTGCAATAAAATCACAGTTATTTGCCCTGCAATCCAAATGCCTACCAAATTGTGCCATTATTTTTTTCCCTTCCTATATAATTCACAATCACAATCCCAAACCGTACATTTTCCATTCCAACTACCGTTAGATTGTTTTGTAACTCTATTGTGATCTCTTGAATCATGTCCACACCCTTTAGTTGTACACGCAATTCCTTTTCCAAACACTAATACCATTCCCTTGATTTTCGTCTTTTAATTTCTTCCAACAAAACTTTTAAGAGTGCATCTTTTTCTTCATCACTACCATTTTCTGCAAGTTTTAATAATTCTTTAAATCCTTCTGTCATTTTTGTTTACCTTCAGTTACATGATATTTATCTGGATAGAAATTGTGACATTTGGGGCAACATGCACCCAATTCAATATTACAATCAGGACATTTCCATTTTCCTAGTATGTTGTCTGGAACATTTTTAAACCGTGTTTCAAAAATTGCCACTAACATCGCACCAACAATTCCTGCACATGCAAAAAAGATAATTAATTCAATTACTATTGTTTCTTGATTAGATGGAACATTATCAACGGGATCAAACATAAAATATAACATAAATGCTACAGGTACACCAAAAACTATCCAACAAATTATGAATAATTTAGAACCTGTTTTATAATCTATTGGTATTTCAAAATCTATTTTCATTACGTTTCATTACTTCTACATTAACTAATTTCTTCATGTTTTAAATTCCTTGCATTTGCAACCTTGAACCTTACATGGGCTTGGCATCTTGGGATTATGTCTAGCATCACCATGACCACATTCACAAATCATCATAACCAATAATTAATTTCAGTTTTTCCATTAATTAATCACCATTTTTATTTTGTAAGAACATATTTCTTCAATATAATCAACAAATCGATTCAAAGTTCTATTATGTGGTCGCAACATGTACATTAACTTATAAGATTTTGTTATTCGTTGAGATTCAAATTTAGGAATATCAATGTTAACCAAGCAAAAATACATTTCAGTAAATTTTTGTAATCTGCCTTTTGCCATTCCTTTACTAATTTTTAATTTATCAGCAACTTCTTTAATTGAAATTCCTTCTGATTGTTCAAGTAGAAGTTTCAAAATATTGAAATTATGATAATCAGTAAGAAAATGAATTCTTTCTAATTCTCTTTTAAATTTAGAATTCATTAATTTTTTACCTTTATTATTGGAATATTTTTTTTCGGTTTGTAATAATAATCTAATTCGTTCCATTGTACATATCTTAGCATAGTATCTTTATGATTTGGACAGTTTTCAGATGTTAAACAGTCTTGAATACTATGTGAATCTATTTCACAACTAATTAGTTCTGAAAAATAACATTTTTTACAAATACAACTATCATGCAAGCCATCACAATTACCACAATCACAATCAGGTTGAGTAATTGATTTTAATCTTTTAGTTTCACCACATGAAAAACATTTTTTCATTTTTTAATTACCTCAACATCTTTTATCCAAATTACACAACCTTGTTTGTGTTTATATCTCATAGGTTTAACCCCAAATTTAACAGGAAATTCTTTTGATTCTAATACAAGCCACTTGTATAAATTTCCCATTTTTTCTGAACCCATAAAAGTAACTGTACCCAAAATTTTTCCTTTGTTTAGAATGTAAATTGATTCATCAATTCTATCATTTGGTAATGGTTTTGTTCTGAATTCAGTTAGTTTTTTTCCTGTAACTAACTGTGTTGCAAATGGTTCTTTTACAATCAGTCCATTCATATCAATAACCTTCCTTAGTTACTACTTTGGTACAATTAGAACAGAATAATTTAATCTGTGTCCTGCAAAAAATACAATAAATTGGATTTTTAACTCTTATTCGTAGCATCTATTACAAAACCTTCTGTTTTTGGTTTTCTATTGATTTCATTGCAATTTCATTGGCATGTTCTTTTGTATATCCTTTTTTTATGTAATATTGTAAAATTGATTCATATCCTTTGTTATGATCAATTTTTTCTTTTGATTTAGTTTTTGGTGATTTTACAAGTTCATTAAAACACTCTTGAAATGCTAATTTTCTGTCAGTATTATTATCCGATTCCTTAATTTTTTGTTCCAACCAAACTTTACTAATTACCATTTTTAATTTCCTTTAGTTTTAGTTGGTTTAATTGATGAAAAATTATGTAACACCAATTCTTCTGCACTATGTAAATCTCTATGTTTACCGCAAGTATGACAATAATCTTTTTCAGGCATATCAACCAACTTTCCTTACTTCAAGTTTTTCACAGGTTCGACAAATCTTTCTTTGCCTTAAAGTTGATTTTTCAACAAAGTGCATAAATTTTCGTTCTTCAATTCTAACAAAATAACGACCACACAGGCTTTTCCAATTATCTTTTAGATAATGATTTGTATGTGAACCTACAACACCCTTTTTAAAATAACACCAACCAAACATCAACTAACCACATTTCTGTATTCTTTGATATGCTTTTGGTTCCCACATAATAACAATATCTAATAAAAATAATTTTATTTTAAAATAATAAACATTTTTTAGCCAATCAATTTTTCTGAAACTAAACCAAGTTTTTTTATCAATATCATTCAATGGTGTATATGAAAAACCTATTCCAAATGAATAGAATGCAGTTCTGATTTTAAAGTCTTTATGAAGCATTTTCATAAACCATTTCATTTATGATCAACATTCCCATCGCTTAGTTTTTTTCTAAATCCTTCACTAAAAAACCAATCATCATATCTATCGTGCATCATTGATAAAACATTGATTGCATCTATGATTTCTTTTTGATATTCTTCAAAGGTTTTTGCCTTCCAAATCTCATCAATTTCTTCATCTAATCTTTTCTTCCAAAATTTTAAACCGTTGAAATTAAGCCAAGAGTTACCATATTTTTTGAATGTTTCTTTCATTTTTTCTTTGCATTTGAACATAATATCAACAAATTCAGGTAAACCAATTTGTTGTAAGACAGGTTTTGACATTATTTAATCACCCTTAGTTATTTGTTGTTTGAATCGTTCTTCCATTTCAATTTCTACAATATCGTTACAAATTTTCATTCCAACTTTACCTTGTTCCTGTCCACAAATACTACAAATTGATATTTTATTTCCTATATGTGAAATAGAATTTAACACATCTTCATCTTCCAAACATTTTCTTTTACATCTAGGACAGATTTTCATTATTAATTGCCTTTTGTTTATTGTGTAAATTATTAATGATCAATCCCATGAAACTAATCCAAAACAAATCAAGTAAAATCATTAACAATGCATAATTTCCTTCTAAAACAAAATTAAAAAATATTGTGTAATTCAAATTGTAAAAGTCAAAAACATGTACCACCAATAGAAAACACCATGATGTGAATCCAAGTATTGCTAAAAATAACCATCTATTCATTTGTATCACTTTGGTATGTCAGGTTTTTGAACTACTTAAAGTTGCAAAATCACTGATCTGTATATACCCCTTGAAAGGGGCAAAAACGTAATAACCTACATTATTCATTTGATACTATATCACTTATTCATGCAGGGTATGTGTATGAATTATTTTTTGTAGGATTTGTACTTTCATTGGAAGTTGTTTCATAAGATGTGGTTGTAAACCTAGTGGATTTTCTAATTGTCTATCTATTGATTTTTGTAATTTGTTTTTACCCCTGCATTTACTTCGCATTCTTTCACCACAACAAGGACATTCAAAATATTTTAGTAATCTTGTTCTGTTTCCAAATGAAACAATCCCACCTTTCCATTTGGTTCCATCAACATACGCATGACACCCAATACAATAAAAAACGTTTCCAGAATATCTAATTCCTGTTTCTTTAAAATCAGGTGTATATTCCCTACAAGTACAATTATCGTGAACCATTAGATTTTTTTCAACAAAGGTTTTTCATAAGGTTCTATGAAATGGAATTCAATTATTTTATCATCGCCTACTTTTGTCGTGGAAAATTCCATTCCAACTTTGAAATTATTTTCCATTGCCATCATACAAAAATAGACAGTTAAGAAAACATTTGTCAATAAAAGTTTGGAAAGATGTTTGTTTTGACAACAATATGATTCCAATACCCCACCTAATTTGCTATAATTCATTTTGACAATCTGCACAAATACATTGATCCTTTCTTCTAACCCGTTTATGTTCCTGATTAAAATTTGCATCTTCCCAATACTTAGAATGTATGTAACTCATTTCTTTTTATTTCTCTTTTTAAAACAATCTTTACACTTCCACGATCTACCATCATGTATTAAGAAATAACAACCTTCACCACAATGTTTACAAGTATAAAATGGAACATTTGGCACAGTCCCAATATAAGCACAAATCGTTTCACTCATTTCTTTTTCATTTTTTCAAAAAGCGGTTGCATCAATCCAATACCTAATAAAATAAAGCCAATTACTACAAATGGGTTAACACCAAAATTCATAATTGTAATTGTGGCATCTGGAAACAGTAAAAATCCTATTGCGAAAAATATTAGTCCTTTGATTGCAAGAGCACTTGCTATTTGTCTAGTAAATTTTGTTGCCATTATGCCTTCGAATCCCAAAATTTCAAGACTGAACCTAGTGTTAATTTTTTATTATTAGTTACTTTGTAAAAAATAACCCCACCATAGCCACCAATTAGAAATGCAAGTGCTACAAACAAGTACGGTTGTGTACCTATGAATGGTAAATCTATCGTGGGAAGTCTATTTTGAATTAAAAATATCAGTAAATAGATAGCAGTTGCTAGTAAGCCACCAAAAGCAATGAAGGAAGTCTTTTCACAATGCCTGCTATCTAGGAATCCCAAACCGCCAATTCCTTTAACCATTATGGAAAACACCTGTCATTTAGTATTTTTAGTTTTTTGTCAGTCATTTTCGTCTTGTGATCAAATTTCCGATAAAAATACCCAATGCAATCAAAAGAAGTGAAGTAAGTATTCCTTCATGGGAATTCATTAAATTATCAAGTGATCTTTGAAAATCTGTTCCTTCAAAAAGAATTCCGTTGTGAACAATTCCGTGATGAATTATAATTCCACCTGCTAATATACCAACTACGAATGCAATTAGAATCGGTCTATTAATTTCAGTCATAGATTAATCTGTCCTATTGTCATAAACAACCAAATACCGTAACGTATGAAGTTACCAACAAAAACTAACGGAAGTATTCTAAGTAAACCTATTCTTTGGTGTCCTGCTAAAATCATCAAAATGTCCCCACCTGATCCAAAGTAGGGAACCAAGAAAAAAATCAAAATTCTATACTTTACTAAAAAATGTTCTGCACTTGCAAGTTCACGATGTTTACCTTTGAACAGTCTGAAAATGTATCTACCAAGAACATACATCAATGCAGATCCTAACGTTTCACCCAATGCACCTAAACCGATTAGAATGAATGGGTTAATTCCTTCTGTTATTAATGCTATAAAAAAACCCGTAGTACCAATGATTCTGAACACTGATGGAACAAAACCGTAAAGAAATATTGCAAGTGCACCAAATGCACTAACCAAATCGTTTTGAATTGTAACAATATCACCAAAAATGATCTGTAAATTTGTCAGTTCTGTTAATTCATCTAATCCAAAATTAAATATGAAAACTAAGAATAATGTTATTAAAATTAGCGGTACAGTGATTTCCTTGTGTGTTTTAATATCAGTTAAAACCGAATTATTTTTTGTCATACTGATCTAAAATTAACCGCATATTCCCGTCTTTCTAAACCAACCCTGACCACCACAGTAATCACAGTCGATTGTAGTGGGTTTCATGCCTTCCCCTACTTCAATTTCTTCCTGAAGTTGTTTTCCTGTACCTTTACAGTGTTGACACTTGATTGATTCAACATAGGTTGCCTGTCGCAATTTTTTCTTAACCATTAACAGACACCCGAATCTGGATAAATTTTGCAAAATTGTGATGGTTCGATTGTATCAACGATGTTCTGTAAAAATTCATTTTGGAATCCATCTGTTTGTGTTTCACCGCCTACATCAATTTCAATATCTACTTCAGGTTCTAGCAACACCTGAATCAATGTTTTTTGATTATCAACTGTCCTTCCACCACCACGATCTTCAGTGACAATTTCAACAGGAATGATAAAGAAAACAATAAAGAAAACTGTGCCAACCATTCCTATTAATGTGTATTTTTTCAAGTTCTTCCTAAATGTCATTTTCAGTCCCCAATGTTAGTAATAATTTTACATTTCTAATAATAGTGTCAGGTGAAACACCTGCATATTTTGCAAATTCCCTTTTGGAATAATATCTAGCACTCAAACCATACCACGCAACCTAGATTCCTGATACATTTTTGTAGCAATAAAGAATAGAAGTATAATAAAACCAACACCCAACCCAAAAGTCAATAACAAATCTGACCTTTCTACGTTCAATGGATCGTTTCCAAATGATTTCGTGTATTCAAATACACCCACCATGTTAAGCCATTCTAGTGTTTCTGGAATTTCGTCACCCCTTGCAACAAAATAAAAAACGTCAATGATGCCGAATAAAAATAATATAAGCGGAAGTGCACCCCATAAGAACACAACAAATAATCGTAATGCAGTTAATTTTCTTTTTCTAACTACAATGGTTAACAGTCTGAAACTTGCAAAACCTATTGGTATTACAATAAACTGAATCATTAATAATTCCCAATAAGGATTTCCAATTTCAATTTGTGCATCTTCAGCAAGACCAAATTTTATTCTTTGATCTACACATGATTGTTCTTGGTTTTCAGGGTGGCATCGTGCAATATCATCTAAAACATAATCGTCAAAAAATCTTATGTCTGTGTAAACAATCAGTCCTGTCACAAGGATTGTTATGAAGAATAAACCAATTAATTCAACAACAATCGGTGAAGATTCTTGAATTGATTGTGACATTCATCATGCCCTTAGTGCCCGTAGAATTGGCTTTGCAAAGAAAATCTGTTCACGTGAGTTGATGAAGATTAAGATTGCACCCAAGAACAAGTAAAGTCCTATCCACTGATTCAACATTGTGTCATTGAACTGATAGTTGAATAATATAATAAATGAACTAAACACAAATCCTGCACCTGCAATTATCATCGCTAACCAAAATGAAAATGTTGCACCTGAAATTCCACCACCTTCTGTTTTTTGAATTGCACGTGCTTCAATGGTTGAAAGAACTGCAACAATCAAAATAATGTAAACATAAATGAATCCCTGAAGTGTGATAATTTGAGTAAGATCAAAAGGAAAAAAGTCAGTAATTTGTAAAGCCAAAACTACACCGAGAATTAACGGTGAAATCTTAAACAGCAAAACAGAACCAAATTCTAAGATCCCACTACCTGAAGAAGCCTTCGGTGCCATACAATGTAAAATGGTAGAACATATTAAAAAACACTTTGTCAATTAAGTGAACTGAAAATACACAATTATTGCACCTATTCCTAAAACTACGAGTATTATAACGAAGATATGCCATGCAAGTTTTTTAATTATTGTTATCACAAAAGCGATAGAAATTGCAACAGAAACACCAAAAATTAAAATCGGTGCAATATCAAAAGGTGCTATCATTTCAACACCTGCTTCAGTAACGTCCTTCGTACTGAAAAACAATCTCATAAGATCATCAAACCAAATCTTTGATGTACTTACAACCCTATCAACTTCTTCATCATTTGTGTTTAAAAGATTATCATTTTCAATATCAATATCTTCTGAAATAGATTTAATGATCTGATCAGTTCCGTCCTTGATAAAGTCCTTAATTTCTGATTCCAATTCTTCTTCAATTTCTTGTGCATATACGTGTGTACCTAAAGACAAAGTAATCGCAAAAATTAATGCAACACTAATCAGGTACGGATTCACACTTGAAAATGTTCAGTCCATGTTAAAAACTTGGTGAAATCAGTTGAATACCAAACGACTATGTTCGTACTAATAACGATATTCCTAAATATTTCATATTTTACTTTATTTTACAGTGTTTAAATCGCAAACTAAAGAGATCATCGAACAATTTTTGTTAACTTTACGAAAATCTAAAAATTTGCCCTATAAGATAGTAACCCACAAGTGCCCAATTAAACAAAAAAACTGTAGGCTTCATCATGGCGAAATAATTATTACATCTTATGATAAGATAGAAAAAAAATTCCATTTAAAATATTTTGGTGTACATGAAAAAGGTATTTTGTTTCAATATGACCAACCATTACAATTTGTTATCAAGATACTCTTAAAACAAATCAATACAAAAAAAAGATTGATAAAATTATCACAATTAAAAAAAAGAATTGATTATTCACAGTCGATGGAAAGAAAAATTCAAATCAATTTACATTTTTCAGATTCAGAATGGAAGAAAATTTTGAGTAAATCTTCTAAAAAAAAGGTTTCACCCTATGACTTTTGTAGGAAAAAATTACTTAGTTAATTCGAACAAATATCTTCTATCTCTTGAATACCCATTGAATCACAATGTTCAATGAATTCGTTTACCCCGTCCAATCTATTACTGTGTTGAAATTGGCACTATATTTAGTTTTTCAAGTTCTTGATCTGACACCCAATTCTTTTGTTTTCCACATAAGACATGTGCCAACGAAGATTTTTTTGTAGTCTTTCTAAGTATGTAGTCACCAATTTTAAGATCACTTAATGGTGCACCACATAATCTACAACATGATCTTGCAGATCGTATTCTTGAAATCAAACCATAGTTAACTACTAAAATTCTAATAGGCATTTGTCACACCATTTTTCAATTTACTGCTATCACAATTATCACAAATCCAGATCAATTCTTCTTTATTTTTACTACTTTGGTTTGGTACTAACTGCCCTCTATTCGTTTTATTACAAGTATAACAAATTCTTCGTTTAACGTTCATATTTTATCTACCTTTTGCACCTTTGTTTTTCTTTCAGTCTTTGTTTTGAAACCCTTATTCCGTTTTTGTTTATCTATTGTAGTTGAATGAATTTCAAGATGATCCATTAATTGTTCAATAGTTTGGAAATAACTATCACAGTAATAACAAATTTTATCCATCAAACTTCATCTACAATTATCTGTTCATTCGACATTGCATTGTACCCCTAATTTTTTACAAAAATATTTCTCTTTAGTTACAGATTGAAAGGTAATTCTTGATTTTTTATTTTTAAAAATCAAAAAATCAATTTGTGATTCATCTTTTCCACAATCAGAACATATCCAAGTCTTACGGTCACGTGATGATATTGCGTTTTTTTCAATAGGAAATAATAAACTTGCATTCTTGCAACGTGGACATTCTTGTTGCAATTCTTATGGATCAGGTAAATTAGAAGAAGTTGTAACGCCATCTTGAAGTGAAACAATTATTGTTTGTCCTTCATTGGTGATTGCTTCTGTTGGGGCAATCATTAATGTAAAAATTCCTAGAAATAGAAATACTGTCATTATGTAACAAGCGGTGTTTAATTGCCCCACGAATGTTTCTACGCCTGTCCACACATAAGCATTTCTTTACCGATCACGTGTATGTTGCATAAAAAAATTGGCGATCAATTTGTTTTGGTATAACACGTGAACCATACAAGAAAATGTTTGTAATTACTAACAAACAAATCTATTATACAATATTTCAAGGATTAATTTTGGGTTTCAATCTTTAATCCAAAGGTTAGACTGCCTTTCGTGGTCTAGTCTTTTGTTTTCTTTTTAGTTTTATTATCAGGTGCAGGATCAACTATCTCAAATGATTTTTCGTTTAAGATACTAATTGGATAGATTGTTGTTTTTTCTTCTGTTGTGAATTTAAAATGGGCAATTCCAATGTCTGATATTTTTCCTTCCACTTCTTTCAGACCAAAATGTAATTTTACTTTTGCACCAATTATTCCCTGTCGTTTAATTGATTCACCAAGAACTAAATACATTCCTGTTTTTCTAGCACCTACTGCTATGGCAATTAAAATTCCCATTACACCTGCAGGAATAACCCAATAGAATATCGGAATTATTTGTTCACCAATTCCGAGTGTTGTAAGTCCTATTCCAAATACTACTGCATAAATTATTGCAGAAATGATTCCTTTGATTATTTTGCTTGTGACTTCATCGCCAAATAATGCAGGTTTTACGTCTGTAATCCACTTCAAGGCAATTTTTACAATAACAAATCCGATTACTATTGAAACCAAGAAAATAATGATTCTTGGAACCCAAGCACTAAATTCTGCCATTAGATTTGATGCTTCTGGAATATTCAGGAATCCAAAGCCAATTACAAATGCGGTTATGTAAATGAACCATCTAATAGTGAATGGAATTAATTCATGGATCTTATACCAACTTGATTCTTCATAATCCTTCTGCTTCATGCCCATTGCAGTCAAAAGTTTTTCATTACGGAATATCTTTTTGATTATCTTTGATAGTATTCTTCCAACGCCTTTACCAATTACAACGCCAATTACTATAGTAATCATAAATGCAAAAAACTTAACAATTCCATCTGCAAGTATTTTTCCTAGTTCTGATATTGTATCAACTGTTGGTTTGTAAAGTAAATTAAGATCCTGACTTGTTATTTCTTCTGGAAGGTCTGGAATTACAAAAGTAACCATATCATCGATAGTTCCTGCCAAATCGTCCTGTGCAAAAACTGTTGAAGGAATAATTGATAAAATCATTACTGCAAATAAAACTAAACTTATGCCCTTCATCGTTGCTGTATCCACAAAGAGAATAAATTTGCACTTTAAAAGTATATTGAAATTAAATTTTGTTATACCTTAAACACGTGAACCGTCTAAGAGAAAAAGAACGAAAAACAATTTTGTTTTGGCACTAACACGTGAATACCGTAATAAAATCACGCAACAATTACTTTATCACTGAAAGATATTCCATCATTTAATTTGACTAAATATTTTGTTCCTGTTTCATTATAGGTTTTTGGGGTAAATTCGTGTTGGGCAATTATGTTAACGTGTTGAATTTGTAAAATGTATGTGGTTCCTGCAATCAATGGTTTACTATTTCTATCGGGGATCATGTTGAATTGAATTGTATTAATTCCACTTTTAAGATAATCGGGAACTGCAAGTATTTCGTTGCCACTTTCCTTTTCAAATAATGTCATAACCATTCTAAAAATACCATGTGAAGCCCTTGATACACCTTCTACATCTACACTAACATTAAAAACTGAATTTACATACGGATCTGTACCTTCAATAGTCATAGATTCCATTTGCCCAAATACTTCTTCAGGCGACATTAACATTATTCCTGCAAAAACTGATAATGTCAAAAACATTAAAGTTAAAAATACTATACCCATGCCCAATATTTCTTCAAACTTTGTATCAGTTAAGGTTTTTTCTACCAAACACGTGAATCATCTAAGAAAAAAGAACGAAAAACATTTTTTGTTTTGGCACTAACACGTAAATACCGTAATAGAATCACGTTTCAAGAAGTGCTAAAACTAATAATCTTAATGTGATTCCAATTTCTATTGCTTCAATTTTCAAACTCTTATGAAGTTCTGTTGGAATTTCAACTATTAGTTTTGACAACTGCAAGTTCCTTATTATTTTTTGCATCACATCGTGGACTGTGATTGTAATCGCCTTCTGGAAAAAATTCTACTGCACAGCAACCACAAATACCATGATCATACCAACACTGACCAACATGTCTTGTTGGTGTTGCCCCACGTCTTATATTGTGTAAACAACCTTCAATCTTACACATCAATTTTATTGGTACCTGTCCAAAGGTTTTGATTGTCGTTTTACAGTCTGTAATACAATTAGTTCATTCTTAATTTTTTTACGACACACCTGACTTGGATTATATCCTGCATTTGGAAAAAACTCTATACCACAACAGGTACATATACCATGATCAGTCCACGAATAACCTAGATTTTTTAATGATGTTTTTGCGGAATGGTGACACCCCTCAATCCTGCACATCATTTTTTTAAATTCCTTTTCTTTAAGTATTTAGTTTTTGATTTATTTTTTCTTCGCATATAACTTCTATTTGATGCATTCTTACTGCAGTTTGAATCAATTTCACGACAATATTTTTGGTTCTTTCTATTGGCACAGGGAATCTCTTTTCCACATTCAATACATGTTGGAATGTTATTGGGCATCTTCCCTGTTGTCCCCGTGTCCCATAATCTTATCTGATTCCAAGCGTTTAGAAAGTTTTTTCATATTAATCAATTCAACTTCTGACCATGTTGTATTGATTCTTTGAAGTAATCGAGTTTCATACCAATGTCTGTCACCGATTTCTTTAAGAAAATCTTTTCTTACTTCAGTGTCATTTAGAACTATTTCCAACTTGTTTTTTTCCATTAGTTCCCTTATGGCTTCACCGTAATCACCACGTCTAGCACGTTTTAGTACACCTGCAAGTTCACCATGTTCTTCAGTCATTCCATCAAGATAGAACTGAAGATCATGTTTTCCTTTCTTCAAGTCTGTTGTAACAACAAAATCTTCGAAGTCCTTAGTCATTCTTTTTAATGTACCTCACTATTTTTTTAATTATAGGTCTAGTTGTTTTATTTACATAAATTTTTGATTTTCTTTCAAATATTTCTTCATTCAAAACATTTTTGTATTTTGTCATTTTTGTGAAGAAGAAGTATGATAAATAAAGAAATTTTTCGTTTTTTTCATTATAAGACCATTCAAAGTTTCCAATATCAAATAAAATATCGTCACACCAATTCAAAAATGAAGTAATTCTATCTTCTTCATAATAATTTGGGTTTCTATCGTATGCATTTTTAAATGATCTTTGTAATAATTCTTCATAAGTTACTTCTTCTAATTCAGCAACTACAAAAAAAGTACCAAGACTAGATTCGATTACTTTTGTATCAACTATACCTTTTTTATCATCGCCAAAATAAAATTGATGATTTTTTGCATACAATTTAATCTGTTTATTTTCATCAACTGTGATAATATCTTCAGGTTTTTTACTCATTGTTTTTGAGTTTCCAATAATTTTTCATTAATTAATTCCTGTTCTGTTAACTGTTTAATCAGATCATTTCTTGAATTGTTAACCTGTTCAAAACTAATTTCCATCATTTTTAATTTTGATAATGTCTTAATCAAGACTTTTTTGTATTGACAATGTTGATCAATGAATCTATTATTGTGCTTTGGATTATCAATCAAAAATTAATGCCACCCTTCCCAAATGCACAAAATAAGTATGATTCCATCTTTTTTTAATACCCCATTCCCAACCGTGTTGCCAAACTATTCTAATTATTGGTTTGTTTGGATAGAAATTCAATATCCTAACTCTTTTACCCTATCAAAGTAAATTTTTTCATCAAACTGAATATCAAAACCATCGCAACGTTTTGTCCAATCTAACAAATAGATATTTTTACCTAAACTACTCATATCAACTTTTTGAAGAAAATCATACACGAAGAAAATATATTCGTCCATACATTTCATGTGTTTCTCTTTGATAACATTTTCTGCAGTTATAGGAAGTAAATATCCACCTGCAATTATTCCAAATACCATTAACATTAGTCCAAAAGATGTTACTTTACTCAATTTACAATTTCCTTTTTTTCTAATTCACTCTCAAAACATTTCAAATATGCTAATGTTGCAATAATTGGATCGGAACTGTTTCTAATACACCATTTTGCCATCTTAAGATAATAAAACATTAATTCAAAGTTCATTTTCCAATCTCATTTTTAACAAATAGTTCACTAACACCTAATGAATCTGCACAGTCCATGCAGAACCCGTGATAGTCTGTATGATATTGTTTTCCACATGCAATACATGGATCAACTGTGAATGAACCTTGTGTTGCACCTTTCTTAATATTTTTCATAACTAATTTCCAAATATCTTCCTGCCAAAATACAGTAACACCTTTTGGTTTCAAACATCTTTTTGTAAGTAGTTTTAATTTTTCAAGTTCCCTATAGGGTACCATACCGCCAACAAAGTCAATGTTGATCATATCGTATTTCCTTTTTGTTTTTTCAAAGTATTTTATAGCATCTGTTTCAATTATGTCAGTTTTAAAATTACTAACTATGGGATAAACCAAATCAATAATATTTTTTTCGTGTTCAAGTATGGTTAATGTATTTACATTTTTTTTGTGACTTGCATGGTAAGTAAAGTATCCCAAACCAAGCCCACATTCCAAAACATCACCCTTTGCTTTTTTAATTGCTTTCTTGTTAGTTTCAATTTCAAAAGGCGTATCAGTCATTAATGCACCTTTATTTTCCCTTAACTGAACAATAGGATAATCATCTAGGTGTATGCATCTAGTAACACCAATTTCTTTGTGATAGAACTGTTCTTTACTTCCTTCTGGAATTATCAGTTTCTTAATATCAAATCTTCCTTTTCTTTTTTCATAATGTATGTCATAAAGTTCGTGAGAATAATCACTTGCAAGAATTCCTATAAGTGGTTTTTCTTTCATTTTGGAATAGTCCTATTTTCTTTGTTTTGTTCGTATGTGGATTTTAATTTTACTTCTTCATCATGTGTTTCAATAATAATTTTTAATGTGATTTCCTGTTTTGACATTTCATTCATTGTAGCACGTGATTGAACGTCAGTAATTCTATCAACTTCAAGTTCAAGTGTTTCGTTTCCATATCGAATCAACCTTCCATTCATTACAAATTTTGTTCGTCCATCGTTGGGATATAATGCCATTGAAAAGCAATATGTTTCGTCCTTGAAGAATTCCAAAATATTTCCATTGTTTTTAATTGCATACTGTACACGTGTGTAAATACCTTCACCGTCTTTTCCAATCCAATATTCGGGTTCCTGCATTTCAGTATCAATTAATTTTTGTTCATCTTCTGTCCAAAACTTTGATTTTTTTCCACCCTTGATCAAGTCCAATCCATGAAGGTTTGACATTGCAGAAACGGTTCTTCTTATTTCCCAATCTAAAGGTTTAGACCAATTACGACTTGTTTTTCTTTGTTGTAGTGATGGTTTTTCAAACATTTCTTTTAGAAGTTTCAGTTCATCTTCTGATAACTGTGTCTTTTGTTCCCTGTAAATTGTTCCGTATCCTTTAGTCATATTTTTTCCAATGTCCTTTTTTTAATTAATTTTTGATATTTCTTTTCAGAAATAGATAGTTTGAAACTAAATCCATCTGTAAATGTAAAACTAATCATTTTCATTCTGTTTGATAACAAATGCTCTTTCATTTTTTCTATTGTCTTACCGAATTCTTCATCAAACGCCTTAGTCATTATGAATCCAGATCGTAAATATCATTTAGAAGTTCTTTGATTAATTCTTGATTCTCAATTATTGCATCAAGTTTTGCATTAACACCTAAAAATTGAACTATCATTACAATTTGAAATAAAATTAAAATTATAACAATGCCTGTAAAAAATAAACTTCCTGAACTATTCATTTAATTTTACACCCACAATATCTACAAGAATATGTATCATTTTTTTTACTTTTGAAAGTACCTACAGGTAGAAAATGATCATCAACAAGATGTTTGCATTTTATACAAGTTTCAGTTTCAAGTTTTTTAACTTCTTCGTTTGTCATTCCTACATATAGTTTATTTCCTACAGTCTGATTTTTACGGGTATTCATTTCAATATTCCTTTCCTTCCATTTCTTCCATGTAAGCCATGTGTGCACCTGTGAGAATTTTTCGTTGTGTATCTTCTAATAAGTTAGCACAAAAATTCATAATACTCATTTGCCAATTTACAACAAAATTTGAAGCAGTCAAATCTTTTCCAAACTTTTTCTTAATCTCTATAGAGATAATTTTCTGAATTCTTTCTTTCAAATCATATTGATCGCCTGAAGCAAGTAATCCTACAGGGTGTCTAGCAGTTGATCTTTTTACAGTTCCACCAATTATCGAACATTTTCCTTTTTGATCTGTTGGAAGATGTATCAAACCTTCTTCCATTGGTTTAGTACACCACAAACAAATTTCAAAGTTTTTTGGTAATTCACTCATTTTTTATATTCACTTCCTTCCCACAGTATCCCTTTCTGCATTTGTACCTGTCAAATTTATCATTTGTCCTTATTTTACTACACATAGAACCACATTCGCCACAAAAAATCAATATCGTTTACCCCTGAAACTTGCATGAATTCCATCTATACAATCATTACAAACTGTTTTAGGACTTTCTATTCTTGTTGGACAAATGCAGTTTAAACATGCACAAATATGTCTAGCACTCAATTTTTAATTATCCTCATAATATTCTTCCTGCCATAGTGCTTTTGTTCTTCCATCAAACATTCTATGATGTTCAGCACAAAACAAAAGAAAACAGTCAGGATTTTCCATTGTATCCTTAAGTCTGTGCCAACTACTACGTGAATTTGTCTGTGCTTTTGAAAGGTCAGTATCGATTGCATGTGCGAGTTCAAGATCAAATGTGATTGAACAATATGTACCGTTTTCATTTTGCCACATGCAACGTCCACCAAACCAAAACTTTCTGATTTCCTGAAGTCGTTCAACTTGTATTTTCCCACCTGATTTTCGCTTCTTAACTTCATCTGCCAAATCATTGTATTTTTCCCAATTCTTCTTCTAGGTATTTGATATAATCTTGATCTGGATTTTCATTTTTCTTTTCATTTTCCAAATTTTTTGTTAACTTAACAATATTATCAATTTGATCCTGTCGAAGTCCTTTGAATCTCTTAAAGTCATTCATGTTTTTTTTAACCACTCTAATTTATTGTATAAATCGCTTCTGCTTTTACCTTCATATTTTATTATTTTTATGAATTTTTTTTGTCGTAAAAATTTAAGACATTTTTCACAACAATAACCCTGCTTATCTGGAAAATTTAATTGTTCATCTGAAGGTTTGCCAACATAAGACAAATGATGATTTTTCATACAAACTGCATAACCTTTCAAAAAGAAATGATCCCCAAGAAAACCTGTAGGTAAAATAAAATCTTTAGTTAGATAATCATACCAAGTATTACCGCATCTGCATTTTCTAGTTTTACAAACATCAAATTCACCATGTCCACGTCTATCTTCATACATTTTAAAACGTAAATACAATAATTCTAAAGTCGTTGCTTCTACAGGTTTATGATCATCACTATGATCCCTACTGTTTTTAGACACACCATGATACCAAATACCTTTTATCATTGGTTGTCGAATAGTTTCAAAACAGATTCCACAATAACTAAATTTTTCATCTATTTCTTCACCTTCCAGAATTTCTTCAGGATTATCATTGTATTTTGGTTTTGTATCGTAACGTACAATCGGCATTATTTTTTCACCTTTGAAGTTTTTAGGATTTTGGCACCAATGCTTTTTGCATAGAGTTCTAAAGTAACGGGATCATCGCCATACATGAATCGGATTTTTCCGTCAGGCAGTTCAATATTAGCCTGATATTTTTTTGAACGAAGAATAGGTTCTAATTTTTTCTGTTCTTCCTTTGGCATTTGTGCATCAAGAACTTTGATTTTATCACTCATTTTTTTTCATTCCCATACAAACCATACAAGATTTCATACATGGATTTGGATCATCGGTAACTACTATATCGAAAACATGATCACTTCCTTTGTGTCCACATTTTACACATTGATGTTGTCTTGCTTCAACTGCTTCTGATACAAATCGACTTAGTTTGTCTTTTTGTGATTCACTCATTTCCTTATTTCCGTAACAAATTTAGCAATGGAATCGTATCTTTCCATCGCCATTTTTTTTATGTCCTTTGCCTGTAGATGAATTGTTTCTTGTACAGTACAAAACATAAAACAATCCATGAAGCAAATCATTTGTTCATGTTCACGTTCTTCAAAAGTCTGCAGGAACATTTCTTCTGATTCTTTCTTTCCAAGTTTTTCTTCAAAAGATAAATGTGCCTTACACATCGGACACGTTTCACGTTTTTCGTACTTTGCAAAGTCGTCAATGATCTTCTGTTCCATTGCTTTTTCTCGTTCGTCAAAATTCATTTTTTTCTTTTTTTTGCAAATTTCCTACTAAGTGTTTTTCCCACGCTATCCAAAGTCAGTTCAGGATATTTTCTTTCAATGTATTTTTCCACTTCATCATAAAGTTCCTGTGATTTTTTGTTTGATTTATCATCACCGTGATAGGGAATTTTCAATATTTCGAAAATTCTTTTGTGTTGCTTTATTCGAAGTGCTAAAGCATTTGCACCTATCAATGGATCTTCCCTTGAAGTACCTATTATCATTGAAGTTCGCATTGCTTTGACAGATTCCACATAGTCAACTAAGATGTTTTTTGGAATTGAAAACTTTCCTACCTTGATTTTGTCCTTACTAGGTTTTACAACCTTCTTAATCTCTATTTCAGTATTATGATATGCAAACAATTCTTTCCTTGAACGGACATATCTATCACCTTCCTTTTCGCCTAACTCTTGTGCTTCTTTTAGTAATTCTCTTACAGATTTATCACCAAGTGATCTTGCTTTGATTACTTCAAGTAAACCGTCAACTTCTAGTTTCTTTTTCCATTGCGATGAACCAATTTCATAATCATACTTTTTGCTTACACCGTGTTCTTGATAGAATGTTTCAATTTGTGCATCTCTATGATCTTCTGCTTCAATAATTTTGGATTTTATTCGATAATCATCTTTTACTTCTTCATCATTGGTTTCTGATCTTTGTTTTCTTAGTTCTTTTACCTTGTTATCTAATTCAACCAAGTCTGATACGTTTTTCTTTGTTGCGATTGTATCACCGTCAATTTCAATATAATGTTCCTTAATGAATTTTTTATGTTCTTGAAGTTTCTTTTTGTATCGTAGATTTTCCTTGAAAACCATTCTGAAAGGTGTATCATCTTTACATTGATCACATTTTGGATCATCACACATTGTTGCACCAATGAATTCTGCATCGCCAAACAATACCGCTTTTCTGAATTCTGCTTTTGGTTTTGGTTTTAAACTATTGAACCATTCGTGGGCTAAAGTCAGTCTGTGATCTAGGAAATGTTGTCTTACTTTTTCCGTAAAAAATTCACCTTCAATTATGAAATGCAATGTCGTTTTCATCTTACAACACCATTTCCTGTTGAACGTTGATCTTTCTACCGCAATTTGTACATGTGACCAAACCAAGATTTGATTCTGTAAATCTTTTGGCTTTGCATCTTTTGCATTGCACTTCTATCTGTTCTACCATTCAGTACACCTTAGTTCCACATTTGTTACAGATCGTATAAGGGTTTTCCAATGTTTGCGTACACTGTCTAAAAGCCAAACACTTTCCACACCAACTTCTTACTGTAGATTTCATCGTTCGTTTCCGTCCTGATCGAATTCGTCATATTTAAAATATGCAATACCATCTTCATCGTGCATCACTTTTTGGTGGTTTGGACATTCACCGTTATCCATTCTACTTCTTAGAATGTACTGTTGGCAACAGTTGACATAAACATAGTCTGGATTATTGCTGAATCGTTTGTGATATTCTTCACTATGATGTATTTCTTCATCTTCTTCGTACATTAGATTTTCACTCGTTCCTTTGTTTTTGCAATACTGTGATGATTCATTTCTGAACGATGCTTTCCTGCTTCCCGTCCACCAATCAATCTTGCATCACAATCCATGCAGACATAAACCACGTGAAATTTTTGTTCTGTCATTAGTTTGGCACCATATTGACACATTTTCTTTTTCGGTTCCACCATTTCAAAAAATCTTTAGGATATTCGCTAAGATTTTTTTGTGTATCCAATAGTTCTGCAAAGTAATCCACAGAACCTTCTTGATTTGCCCACCAATCACCAAGTCCGTTAGATTGTTCGTAATAACTTTCGATTTCATATTGGTGTTCAAATGCATACCACTCACGTAAGTAATCCATTTTTTCATCATAAGTGGCACCTTTCCAACTTAGATCAGCATTCAATATCTTCACCTTGTTTCAAGTCAATGATTTTTTGATCCAAGTGATCAATGTCAATTCCTGTGAATCCATTACATGAACACCTACACATTTTATTGCGTATCTGCCAAAGATATTCGATCAAATCTTTTTTCTTCAATTTGGATCTACACCATCTCTAACTGCTTCGTACCAAATTCCTTTGATTCCCTTTCCGTCAGAAAGAACGAATTGCTTTTCAGTGATCTTGTAGTTTCTTGAAAAGATTATCTGTGAATCTCTAAATCCTTTCTTTTTTGCATTTACACTAACAAGATCACCTAAACTTGGAAGTTCGTCATTAGTGTTACAGTGGAATTCTGCAAGAACTTTTGGATTATCTTCGTCAGTTACGTTTCGAATTAAGATATGCATTTTATTACTTCCTGACTTTCGAAATGTTTCTTATCAACTATCTCTAATGTGTTGAATGAATTTCCGTTATTGTAAATAAAGTACAGGTCACATTTACTACAGTGATCTTTAACTTCACCCCAATGAACGTAACACAATTCAACTTCACTTCCACAGTTGATGCATCGCATTTCTTCATCAATTACTGTATCCAAGTCAAAGTGATAATTCATTAAAACCACCTTTTCTTTTTTTCAGTCTTTTGTTGTTCTTGCATCTTCCAAATTCCGTCATTGAATCCAATGTCGTAAGTTGCTTTTCGTCTTTCATCTGTAAACTGATTCGTTTTTAAGATTTTGATTTCATCTTCTAAACGTTCAATCTTTTCTTCGTAACTTTCCTTCAAAGAAATATCTATTCCTTCAAGTCTGTCTTTGATGTTTTCTTCGAATACTTCTGCAGTTTGTTCAGGTTCTTCAGTTGCTATATGCTGTGGTTTGATTGTAGTTTCATCGACTTGGATCAATACTGCAGTCTTTGCCAATGCTTTTCCACGAACATAGAATTGTCCTTTTTCCAAATCATAAAGTGATTTGAATAGTTCTGGATTGTCTAGCATTTCTGCAGAAGTTCTTCTGTCGCTTCTTTCAACCTGTCCACCCATCAACTGATTATGACATTGCCTTCTTACATCAATGTGAACTGAAGAAGATGTTTGTGTTGCAATGAACAAAGAGATTCCTTCCTTTAATCCACGTTTTGCACAATCAATTATTTCATCACGTGAATATGAATTCTTTTGTTTGTTCATTGTAGGTACCAACAAATCTGCTTCGTCTATCAAAATGATGTTTGGGTGCCACAATGTTGTATCATCTGTTCTGAAACCTTGAAGAAAGTTCCTTACGAATATCTCACGATCTTGTTTTGTAGGAATGTTCTTCAGTCTGATAACAACTGAAATCGAATCCCTTCTGACAAACCTTCCAAAATCTTCTGCACGATCTACTGATAGGTATTCTGCAAGTTTTCCTGAATTTGATAATGTTACAAAGTCCTTTTGTGATTCGGGTACGTTTTTGTATTCATTATCTATATCAAAGATTACTATTGGAATCCTGCCATAGATTGCAACGAATTCTTCTGTTCGTGTTCCTTCAATGAGTTTCAAACATGTGTTTGTCTTTCCTGTTCTAGTGATGCCCGTAACAAAGGCATGTGACTGAAGTAGTTCTGGAATGTTTACGATGAAGTCCTGTTTTGTTTGAAGATTAGTTCCTAGTTTCATTTTAGTTTCCCTTCCAAAATCTTTTTGTTGCTTTTATTAGATTCCAAAGTCCTTTAGATTTGATATTGATTGTTTTATCACAACCACAACAAACCTTGTAAGGCTTGAAACAGAACTTGATGTTTTCATGGCTACAAATTTTTCCATCTTTTGCAAAGTCCATTTTGATACATGTTTCGTGGAAACAATGTTTCCCACCAACAAAAGCATCACAAGCAACTTTTTGTTTTAACAGTTGTTTCAATTTCTATACATCTCTTTTTCTTCTAGTTCTGCAAGTTTGTCGTACTGCTTTGCAATTTCTTCATCAAACGATTCAGGATTTTGTAACAGTCCACGATCTTCGTAGTATGTTTTCAAACCTTCCAATCTTCGAATTACATCTTTGCGGTAGGAAATTCTTGATTTCCCAACCACAAGTCTGAATCCTAGTTCTAATAAACCCGTCATGTTAAGTCCACATCACTTTTTGGAATTGCTTTAATGTCTTGATGTGTGATCTTTGATGCAATTTCAAGTGCTTCTTTCTTACATTCATCAAGTAACTTTCTGTATTTGTCACCAATGAATACTTCACCCAACAAATGATTCACGATAGACTGACCGTTACCAAGTTCCTTTGATTTTAGAACATCAAAGATAGTTTGGTCTGCAAGTATGTCTAGTTCTTCTGTTGTTAGTTTTCTGTCCTTTTCTTTTTCAAGTGCATCTTTCTCACTAACAAATGCAATATGTCCATTCGGTTTAGGAATTTTCAATGTTGCCTTTGTAAGACTTAGTTGCTTTCCGATTTTCAAAAAGTATCCTATGTAATTGTATAGGATTTTTTGATTTACAGTGGTTTCAGTTGAATGAAGTGAACCCTGAATTATCGGATTGTCTTGATTGTATTGGTTCATTTTGTCTTGATTTTCTTCCATGATTTTCACCTATGCAGTTATCTCTTGTTCAGATTCGGCAACTTCTTCTTCAATTTGTTCTTCTGATTCATCTGTAGTTGCTTCTTCGGTTTCTTTGCCTGTCTGTGCATCTTTTGCTTTACGTTTTTTCTGTTTCTTTTTTTCTTTCTCTTTGATATATTCAAGTTGTTTCATTACCTTTTCGATAATGTCTGCAGTCATTTGTTCAAAGTCATATTCTGATTGTCTATCTGCAAGTTCATTTGGATCACTTTCATCACCGTAAACTACTGTGAGTTGTGCATCTGATTCTGAACAATAATCAGTGATGTTGTCCCAAATATGATCCCAATCTGCTTCAGTAAGATCAAGTTTTTCCATCATACGTTTCTTCGCTATACGAAGTCTTTGTCGCCATGTAAGTGACATTTTACTCTTTCACCTTTAATGAAATAAAGTCCAATGCTTCACAGTTCTGAATGATTTCAGCGATGTTAGTATAACCAACCATTCCAATTCCTTCAGACAGTAAAACTTTGTGTCGAAACAAAGTTTTCTTGTTTTGTGTTATTACTTTAGTTTCTTCAATTCCAGATACATCAAAGTGCTTTTTCTTAAGATAGTTAATCACTTCGATTTCACGTTCAGACATTGAATCTGCACCTGAATCTTTGTAATGAACTATTGCTATGTATTTTTTCCAATCTGCCATTATTTGTTCAATCCCTTTGCATCTTTGACACGTTCGAATCTGTCTTTCAAAGTCTTGTTGATGAATGTTGCAAGTAGTTCTGTCTTGAATGAATCATCTTCGTTTCCATATTTTCTGCACAGTTCTGTGATAGTTTCAAGTCTTAATACTGCAGAATTAATTCTGTTGTGGAATCCCCTGAATGAAACATCGTGTTTCTCTTTCAGTTCTTCTTCAGACAGATCAACGTTTTCTTCAATGATTTTCAGTTTCTTGTATGAATCCTTTGCAGTATCTTCAAGTTCCCTAAGATCATCTATCAACTTTCCAATGTATGCCTGTGTTAATGTTTGAATTACTTCTTGATCATCAACATGCATTCCTACAACGAAAAGGTCTATGTCTGAATGTTTTCCAAATTCTTGAATTTCTTCTACTGACAGAACGGATTTTGGAACTAGATATGTTGAATCGTTTTTCCAAAGTCCACCCATACGCTTGATTTTTTCACGAACCCAATTTCTTTTTGCGTTGTCATAATGAACGTCATAGGTTACTAGAATCCATGAATCAGCATCTTTTCTATTTACATCAATTCCTGAATTTCTACCAAGTCTAAGATAGTCTGTAAAAGTTTTTCTTCTATCTACAGTTAGTTTTGTCTTTCCTTTTTCGTCTGTTTTTAGTTCAGCGTGTTCTATACCCATTTTAGTTCACCAATTTGTTGAAACCAAGTTCAACTATTTGTTTCAAGTCTTTGATTGCTGTAGGAATTTCTTGTACTTGTGGTTGTATTTTACTTTGTGCTTCAAGTTTTTTTATTGCTTCCTGTGGTGTTACTTCATCAAAGTAAATACTGTAATCAGAAACAAGACCTTCAATTCTATAAAGTTCCCTTTTGATTACGTTATCAGATTTGACTTCTAAAACTAATTGTCCTGCATGCCATTGACATGAACTACATAGATGAACGCCTTTTTGCCATGTAGAACTTGTTTGATTTTTTCCATCACGTTCGTCAGGTGTTAAGTTTGATACAGTCTGACAGTTGAAACATTTACTGTGATCCAACTTGAATGGATATTTTGTTGTGTCTATCATCTTTCATTCACCTAACTAAATATCATGTCGATAAGTCGTGGAACTTCTTCTGCAGTCTTATTGATAATTTTTGGTGCAAGTTCTGCAGTCTTGTTTGAAACTGCATCGAATACAGAATCAAATACTACAGGATCAGATAATTTTGCACTTGCTTTGTCCATCAATGTACCAATCAATGCAGTTATAGGTGTAGCAAATGCAACGCCTACTGCAATTCCCATTATTGTTCCCATCTTAATTTTCACTCAACCGTTGTGTGTGTGATAATACCGCTTTGATTCCTAAGTCGTAGGAACGTTGGCGTAATTGTTGTTCGGTCAGCAAGTTTCACCTGCCCAACCATGCACCAATTTGAATTGTCCTTGTGCACCGAGTTCTACCATTTGTAACGGGTGCATCAAACTGAATGCTTCGATTCCTGCTTCTACTTCCATCTGACTTTTTATTTGTTTGATGGTTTCTAATTTTGTGCCAAAGAAATTTTCAGGCGAGATTTTTGAATCTTCAAGGGCAGACAATATTGTACCGCCATTGAAAACTATTTTTTGGGTTTCTACTTTAACCATGTCTTATAGTGTGTGGTGGTGGTACTTATAGTTGTCTTATCCCCTATACACGCACATAACCAATAGTTGTAATTTTTTTACAACAAAAATTTTGTTTTAGGGTATGTACGTGCACAACCAAGTGTTTGTTCAAAAAAACAGACACAATCTCTTATGGTGTGCACGTGCATACTAGAACATGAAAACACAGTTCAAAACAGTTGGTAAAAATGATATTGAAACTACGATCGTTTGTGTAGATTGTGGAACCAAAAAAATCGTTATTGTAGAATCAGATGTTATTCGTGTTCTTAACGAATTTTGTCATGGTTGCCAAAAAGAAGGGGTGCTAATTATTTGAGTACCACCAACAATTCTTTTTCTACTAAATTTTCATTTAAGACTACTGAAAATGATGAATCTGAAAGATTACGAAAACTCTATACCAAAAGGGTGTGTCGAATTTAATGAAAGACAATCAAATTGATAATTACACTTTAATTTACAATTTTTGTAAGATTTGTAAAAGTAAAACTATTTTTGAAATTGGTAGTGGGCTTTCTTGTGGTAAATTAATCGAAGGAAGCATGAATGAAGAAAAAGATCCAATAACTGATACAACTAAACAGGGACATTTCTTCACTTGCAAAGTCTGTAATGAAGTTACAATATGGGTTGAAAGTGAACATAGCAAACGATACATACGAAAACTGAAAGCAAGAAAAAAACGTTGGGATCTGTGGAAAAAAGAAAATGCAGGTTTTGTTAAAAAAATGCAAGATGAAGGTCATAAAATTTGAGTAAAAGAAAAGTTAATCGTTCTAAGAGAGCAAAATTAAATTCTAAAGGTTTCAAAGTTTACAAAAATTTCAAGTTGTACGTTGCTGAAGAATCTGAAGGTGGTTGGTCACGAAGTGGAAAACCTGCACCAAGAAAACAACTTGTTGATATGGTTCGTGAAATGTGGAACAATGATCCATCTATCAAAGCGATGCGAAAACACATTAAAGAACTAAGTATCACATTTACAAAAACACAGAACACTATCGGGTTATGGGACATTGAGAAAAATAAAATTTCTGTTAAAGACAACGGAAATGATACAATAACATTCTACAAGTCTTTGTTTATACATGAAATCATCGGTCATACATTTTGGGATTTTTCAAGAAAATGGCGAAGGCAGGAATTAGTTGAATTCAACAAACTTGCAAATTCTGTTGCACCTGTCAGTACCTATGTACGTTCAAACGAAAAAAAATGGAAAGCATGGAATGATGATAATGATGATACAAAAATCTTAGATAAAAAATGGGACGAACAGAAGAAAATTTACGGTACCTATGATGTTCCAGATCATCTTTGTAATGAGTATCAAAAAGAGTATGATCAATTTGAAGCAGACAGAAAAACAAATGGGCATGATTCAATGACTAGATATGCAAATGAACAACATAGTGCAATATCAGAAATTGTACTTGGTGATAATGGTCACGATACTGTTTTGAACCAAAATGATGTTAAAAGATTAGTTACGCTTTGGCATCGGTTGCATTATTAGCAACCCCTTTATATACTGTTTTTGGGGTGTGCACGTAAATGATGAAAACTGTTTGTTTTTTTGCACATACACTATGTTATACCATATACACGTGCATACCATAACATGTCAGACAGCAAAATCGCAGATGCAAAAGCAAAATTAAGTGCAGATGATCTTAAATTTTTAGGTGATATTGAAGATAAATCACATTTTACTTTACTTGATATTTTGTATGAAAATCGTGATGGTGGATTACATGCAGATATGGGTTACAATCAACGAAAGATGCAAAAATTTCATTCATTAGTAGAAAACACAATCATGTATGAAAATGAAGTTTACCAAAATAATTCTGTTGGACAAAGAAATGCAAGAAACAGAAGAAAGCAATATTTACATGCAGAAAAAACTTGGAATGAAAGATATTTGAAATTCAAAAATATGTTTGATTATGTCAAAGCGGTGTGTGATTCTAAATGAATGTAAAAAAACCCTATGATTATACACAGGAAGAAGTTCTTAACTTAGAACGTAACAGACTTTCTTGGGTAGATTCAGTCAATAGTTATACAGATAAAATTTACCATCTTAAAATGATGATTAACAATCCTGATGCTTTTCCACGAACCAAAATGCATCAACGAAAACTTGATCATTTCATTGAAATGAAAAAACATTCACTCAAAAAAATAGAAGAATGTGAAGTACATCTTAAACCAATTTGGAAGTGGGGACACGTATGATTGAAGATAGGTTTACACCTGATAACCACAAAGTCCACATTTGTAAAGATGGTACACTGTATCTACTTGATCACATTGTAAATCAAGGTGGAATGCTAACTAGGGAATATGATGTAACTGTTAGTGACATGCAATCAAATTGTATTTATCATTCTAAAATTTGCAGAATGCAGGACATGGGAAAATCAATAACCATGTATGTAAACAAAGATACTACCCAAGTTGTTCAGCATTGTACTTATCACGCATTTGTTCATGCCTTTCAAAAATTTACTTTACAAGGTGATGAAGTTTTAAACAGGTGGCACCCATGAAATTATCTGCAGAACAGCAAGATACAATGAACTTTTGGTTGAAAGAATATCCAAACTTAACTGAAGCAGATTTAGATCCATCTAAAAATCAATGGAACAGTGTAAGATTACAAGGAATAAAAAACACGCCAAACTTTAGAAAAATAGAACCACGTTATAGATTCTGTAAGAAATGTGGAACTATTGTTGTAGATTATATTGTATTCTACGAATCTTTTACAAAAGATGATACACAGATTTCTTCAACTAATATTAGATCAAATGATGATAATACAAACCATAATGGGTATAGTTGGGTGCAACATTTGGAATCAATGCACCCTGAAGCGTTTAATAAATAAAATTATTCTTTTTCAGAAAGATACTTCATAAATCCTTGAACTGAATTATCTACAGGATCAGTATCAAGAAATTTTTTAAAATCTGATTGAAAACCAACAGGTAAATTCTTCACGTTTGAAAAAAACTCACTCATATCATTTCCAAGTTTTTCATTACTTTGCATTAAGATTGATTCAAAAAACATGTATTTAACAAATTGTATGAAACAAAAAACAGTCCTAATTTCGTATCTAGTATTTTTTTTGCGATTTGAGGGCAATTTCGCATTATAATGTACAGGCATCATTTATTACGATTCGTGCCTAATGTCTTACCCCTAATACGTGCACACCCGATAATGTTTGTTCATTTGTACAAACACAATGTCTTATGCCCAACACGTACATAGTATAACATGGCAAAAATATTATGTCTAAACCCTTTCGAACTTCCTATTAACGGAAGATATGAAAGCGTTAAGGCAGGAATGATTTGGCATGGTAAATTTGCCACCAATCAAGAAGATGGTGGTAAGCCTGACAAATACGGACAATACTATGTAGATGGATTATGCTATCTATGCAGAAGTATAAAAGATTCTGAAAATGACTGTGTTGAAGATGATTATAGCGAAGAAGATCAAGGTGCAGAAGATGAAGCAATCGCCTATGACCGTTTCAATGTAGAATCAGAAATCGTGATGTAAACTTCTGTCTAATTTTTTATTTTTTATTTTTTTAACATGATTCGTGCCTAATGTCTTACCGCCATCACGTGCACACCCTATAATGTTTGTTCATTTGTACAAACACAATGTCTTATGATAAACACGCACATACCATAACATGATCAAACAAAGAACCTGTGGAAACGAACAATTTCGTTCCTGTGATTCAGATCCAAATACCCACAAATGTAAAAATTGTGATTATTCATTTGGTGAAGAAATTAAAGAAGGTGATGAATTTGTTGGAAAGTGTGATTCCTGTGACTTTGAAAAAACATTAGTTTGTAGTGGTCACACTAGAAGTTACAACAAAGAAACAGCATCTTTTGAAGGTGGTGAATGTAATCTGTATGGCATCTGTGATCAATGTAAAAAAGAATCTAAAATCATTGATCCACTGTACGAACCATTTCGTGAAGGTACATACGGATATGATAAACACTACAAAAATTATTCCTTCGAAAAATTTGTTAGTCAAAGGGAAGAAGCATTAGAAAAAATTGTATCACTCCCAAAAGAACTAATCAAACATCTTTTAAGGGATCTTTACGACACAGTAGAAAGATAACTAGGAACTAATCATTCCTATTTTTTTATTTTTTATTAAAACCAATATTCTTAATAAGCCATTTTTTTATTCAAAATTGATGGAAGTAGAAATCCACGACACCTATGTTAAAGGCAAAAATGGTGAAATGCATTTTGATGTAGCAGTTCCTAAAGGAAAAGGAAATGCGTTTGCTGTTGAATCAGGTAAGAAATGGCTTGAATCAATCGGTGAAAAAGATGCAGTAATCACAAGTAAAGAATGTACAATGTGCCATACACAGGGTTGCACAGATCAACAAGAAAAAGAAATCAAAGAACAAGGATACGCAATCATAAAAATGTCAGGTTGCCCTTAACCTTTTTTTATTTTTTTAATTTCTAACTCTTTGTTTTGAACTTTGTTTTGTTATTTTATTATGTTTTTGAACTCTATATCTCTTGCGTGGGCAGAAGTTAGTAACAAGTTTTTAAAAAATATTGCAAAAAAGTAATTGTTTATTTCTAAGTCCGAAATTCTATCCGTGAAAGTTTAACTACTCGTTTTTTAAGAAATTGATTCCAATGGAAAACATTGAACAAAAAGACCGTAACGGTGCAAAATCGGTGGAAGAAACAATGCACACAAAAGAATACGATGGACGTTTCGACATTGACACAGAAGGTTTCAAAGTCCAAATGTCTGAAATGGAACCGTACAGACTTGTACAAGAGATAATCGCAAACAGTTTCGATGAAACAAGCGTTTCTAAAATTGATTGTTGGTTAGAACATGACAGAAGTATGTTAACAATGTCTGTACATGATAACGGAAAAGGATTCAGAAGCATCAAAGATGTATTCACCTTGTTTAGAAATTCTTACAAAAGAAAGAACGTACAGCAACGTGGAAGATTCAATCTTGGTGAAAAAGAAGTTATGGCAGTTGCCTTTGATGGATTTATTCGAAGTCGAAAATGGAAGGTAGAATTCTATGATAACAAACGTAGGGAAACTACAGGACTAGAAGATAACAAAGGAACCACTGTAGAAGCAAGATTCGTTTGGCAATCTCACGAAATAGAAACCATAAAAAAAGAACTTCAGAAATTGATTGTTCCAAATAATCAGGTTTTGAATGTTAATGGTTATCCTGTAGAAAAGAAGGAAATTGCTAGAACCATCAAAGGTGAACTTTGGACAATAACAGAAGATCAAGAATCATTGAAAATGGTTCGAAGGCTATTGGAAACCAAAGTAGATGTTTACGAAAAAGAAGAAGATGAAGATGCATGGATCTTTGAAATGGGAATCCCTGTTCAGAAACTAGAAAAGAATCTGAAAGTACAATGGCACATAGATGTACAACAAAAGATTCCTTTGGAAATCAAAAGGGACGTGGTAAGCGATTCTTATCTTGTTGACATTTACGCACTTTTGGCAAACAAGTGTTATGACTTGGTACCAAAAGAAAAAGCAGGTGCCAAATGGATCAACCGTTCAATGGTACGAATTGATGCTGAACCTGCAAGAGATTTGTTGAAGAAACAATACGGTACTGACAAACTGTACATTCCTTCAACAGTTGACAATGAAGCAAATGAAACTGTCAATAGGGTTGGTGGACAGAACATTCTTCCAAACACACTTGATCGTGATGAAAGAAACCATCTACGTGATCTTCAAGTTGTAAAGTTAGCAACTGACGACTTTGGTTCAGGACTGTCAAAGGAATACAAGAAAATTGAACCAACTGAAGAAATGGTAAAGTATTTTGCAATAGTAAAGAAAGTTGCAAAAGATGTTATCGGTAAAGACATTGATGTAGAAGTCTGTGATTCAGACATATCACACCCTGCATGGTATGGATTTGAAACATTGACTTACAACGTAAGATTCCTACCAAGAAGAAAGAACTTCTTCAACGACTTTACAGAATACGGAATCGGTTTGATTGTACACGAACTATCACACGACAAAGTTCCTGCAGAACAAGAATATCCAATGCCACATCAATCACCTGAATTTCTTTCTGAAATTGAAAGAATTGCAGGAAAAATTGGCATGAAGGGATTTGACTATTGGAAGGGAAGTGTATAGAATGGTTTTTTGTAGATGTGGCACTTGGTACGATGCTTTCAAAGGATTCAAAGGAACAGGTTGCCCACAAAAACCACATAAACGTTGCATAGAATGTGCAATGATCAATAGAAGGGATAATACAAAATGTACTTGTGTTTTAACACATGTATTTGGTGCAGGACGACATACACCAATTAATCCTACAGAACATGGTTGTGGTTCATCAAAAGGGTTTGTAACTGTAGGTACCAAAGAATACAAAGACTTTATGAAAAAAGTCAAAGAAGAAATTGAAAATGAAGGTGGTGATAGCAAATGATGAATTGTAGAAATTGTGGAACAATGTGCGGTGCAGTAGAATTTTTTGATGCACCTTACTGTTGTATATCCTGTGAAGAAGAATGGAAAGAAAAACACAAGGATAGATTTAGAATCTTCCAACAAAAATAGTCAGGTTGCACTTGGTTAAAGTAAAAACCACAACTTGCAGGAAGTAGTTCACAACCTGACTATCTTCTTCTTCTTTTACTCTTATTTTTTGTTTTCTTTCTGAATCCAAGTGAAGTCGCTAACGCAAATGGGTTCACTTGTTTGGATTTTGGTATTTTTTTATTGTGTTTTTTTATTATTAGAATTAACCTTTCGCCTTTTCGTGTAAAGTTTTTTGATCTCTTTGGATTTTTTCTTCCTTTAACCTTTAACAGAACCGTTATCTAGCACCTTCTAATGCACCTGCACTATCCAAAAAAGCCATGATAGTGTTAACAAAAAAACCACCTGATTTGTCTGCAATTTCCTGTCCATCTTCACCCTGTGCAAAAAACATATTTCTTCCTGTATGCCAAACATTATCGCTATCTTGAAATCTTTCATCAACTGATATGATTCCTAGACCTTCATCAAGTTCAACTTTGAATGCTTTACCACCTTGAAAAAAAGTTGTACCTGAAGGATCTGTACTTGTTGAAGGAATAATACTTTTCATAAAATCTATTGCCATTACTTGAATTTCTACACGTTTATCTATATCATCACCTGCACTTGATACTAATGGAATAAATATTTCATTAGGTAGATCATCAATAGATTTCCAATTTGGATTTTGTTTTACCCAATCACGCAAAATTTGTTTATCGTTATTTGTTAGACTTGAACCTTTCTTGATTCCGCTTCCAATTTTAATACCGCCAACATCATTTGATGGATTGTTTGCACGAAGTTTTCCTGTGTTTCCTATTGGGAACGACTGCCCATCTGATTTTCTTTTTCTAAATTGTACCATTATTAATTATCACCTTGATCTGCCACAAATGGCGACAGTTCTGATTTTATTTTCCTTATTCTCTTTGCTATGTCTGGAAGTATCTCGATTATTTCATCATCACTCAAATCCATGTCTGCATCTAATTCATCTGCTTCATTCCATGCTATTTCCATCGATGTTGATGCTTTTTTAACTTCATTTTTAATATCGAGTAAAATATCAATTTCTGCATCTAAATCATTTCTTAATACAACATTATCACTTTGATTATTTTTAATATCTTCTAATGCAGAAATGCTTCTTCCTAATTGTGGTATTACGAATTCTTCAAGTTGCTTTGTTCTTTCTTCTTCTGATCTCCTTTCAGGAACCTTCGTTCCACTTCCTAGTTTTATTCCACCAACATCATTAGATGGATTCGATGCACGGATTTTTTTATTGTTTCCTACAGGAAACGACTGCCCATCTGATTTTCTTTTTCTAAATTGTACCATTAAGATTCACTTTCCGAAATTTCGCCTTCTTTTCTAAGTGAAGCAATGGCTTCACGTATTGTTACTCTAAATGCACTTTCTTTTCCAAGAAGAACATTTTCTAATCTTTGAATTTCAAATTCTTCAGTACCAAGTCCGTCAAACAATTCACTGAAATCATCACTTGATTTTAAGACTTCAAGAATATCCTTTCTATCTTCTTCACCATGTTCTTCTAAATAATCACCATAACTGTATTCCGTAAGAGTAAAAAATGTTTTATCTTTAACTTTATCTTGTTCTTCTTCAGTAAGATCAAGTTCTTCATTATCAAAAATATCATCAAACTGTTCATTGCTTTCTACTTCATTACCGCCTTGATCCCATTCATTATTGTCACCTGACAATGCAAAAATCCCATCATCGTTTTTATCAACTTCAACTTTTCCTGTTCCAAGATTTTTCTTCCATTGCTCTTTGAATTTAGTAAATATTATTGGTTTATCTTCTGTTTCTGTCACAAACTGTTCAGTGATTTTTGATTTTTTAATTCTACCCAAAAATGTACCAACTTCTTCTTTTCCTGCATTCCAACCAAAGAAATCAGAACTAACCCCAACATCTTCGATATTTCCATTTGAATCAAATCCTATATTCCAATTTGTTTTTGATATTATGAAATTCGCTAACGGTTCAGTTCTAGTGCTTTGCATTGGTGGAACCCTTATTCCTTTTGTTGTAACACCACCAACATCATTTGATGGATTGTTTGCACGAATCTTTTTAGCGGTTCCTACAGGAAACGACTGCCCATCTGATTTTCTTTTTCTAAATTGAACCATTATCGTAATCCACCAAGTTCCCTAAGCACTCTATTATTAGATGCACCAACCACCTTTCTTCGTTCGGTAAGAAGAACATCAAATTCTGAATCTAATTTATCCCCTTGATCTCTTTCATATTGAAACGCAACTTCGGGACTAAAGAAATCTCTATCAGGATTTAATTCAAAAAATCTTTTAGAAAGATCGTTATCGATTTCAATTCTAATAGTATCAAGTTCATCAAATGTGAAGTCCCTTGAAACTCGTTCTTCACTAAGTAGTTGTTCCCTTTCTCTAAGTGTGAATGGTTCTAATGGTTCAATGCCCTGTGGAACCTTTGTTCCTTTACGAATTATTAGACCGCCAACATCATTTGATGGATTATTTGCACGAATCTTTTTATTGTTCCCTACGGGAAACGACTGTCCATCTGATTTTCTTTTTCTAAATTGTACCATTATTCAACAGTCCTAAATCCTGAATCATTTCCTTGAATAACATTGTCTTGTTTTAGTTCTTCAATACCACTATCAATCAGTGAATCTTCTATTCCAACATCAAGATCACTTAGTTTTTGTTTAATATTTTTAAGATCAATGTCAGGATTTGCTTCAATAATATCTTCAACTTCCCTTGTAACCCAATGATAGTAAAATGATTTATCAGGTCTAATTCTTTCTGCATCAACTACTTTTCTTAACCAATCTTCTAAGAAACTAACATCTTCACTGTTTTTCTGTCCGTCTAAGATTTGTTCCTGTATTGTTTCCATTAATTGTTCGTAACCTTGATTTTGTCTTTTTGCTTCTTTCAATCTTTGTTCAAAAATATCATTTTGATCAAGTCCTAAAAGTAACTGTTCAACTGAACCATTTGGAATTCTTGTTCCCTTACCAAGTTTGAAACCACCAACATCGTTTGATGGATTCGATGCACGGATTTTTTTATTGTTTCCTACAGGAAACGACTGCCCATCTGATTTTCGTTTTCTAAATTGAACCATTATTTGTATCCCAACCCATTTAATAACACACTGGATAAAAGATCAATAGGAATATCTTTTTCAACCAATGCAGGTGTAGGTTGTCGTGCCACAAAGAATGATGCTTCAAATAAATCCGTTCCACGATTTATTTTTACTACCATAAAATCAACATTGTTTGGGTTATCAGGGAAATCTTTTCTAAAAGATACTTTATCATCTTCTTCTAAAAGAAAATTTACGATCCCTGTTCGTTTGAAAAAATTTACGCCATCTACATCAGAAAGTGGTGCCATTAACGTATCTAAAATTGTTTGACCACCTTCAAACGGATCTGGATTTGGTCTGTTTTCCATTTCCATTTTTGGAATTCTCGTTCCACCGATTCTTAAACCGCCAACATCATTTGATGGATTTGATGCACGGATTTTTCTAGTGCTTCCTATTGGAAACGACTGTCCATCTGATTTTCGTTTTCTAAATTGAACCATTAATCATCACAATAAAACATCTGTATTATTCAAAAAGAATTTTGTAAATTTATCTTTCTTTAGTTCTTCCAATTCTTTATTTGATGCACTTTCAAGTCTTTCTCTTAATCTATCCTGTCCTTCACTTTCTTGATCAAAACCTGAAGCACCTTTATTGAATGCCACACTAAATCCTTCATCTTCAATATCAAAACCTAAAACAGAACTTACTTTGATTCTAGCATTATCAAAAACAAATTGGTATGCTTCACCTAATACATCAATATCTTTCATCGCCACCCCTTCTTCAGAAACATCACGAATAACATCTGCTAAATCTTTTCCACGCATACCAAGTTGGAAAAATACCCCAACTGCTTCAGTTATGTCACCTGAACCAAACGGTGAATTATTTTGTGTAAAATCATTGAATTCTCTATCTATATCTTGTTGTGTAACTTTTTTTTCATTGCCAAAAAAACTTGTTATATCTACAGAACTATTTGGAACCCTTGTTCCATTACCAATCTTAATACCGCCAACTTCGTTTGATGGATTTGATGCACTAATCCCTTTATTGTTTCCTACAGGAAACGACTGTCCATCTGATTTTCGTTTTCTGAATTGAACCATTATACAGGAACACCCATTTTTATTAATTCTTCCCTTGTTTCACCAACTTGTTTGTACGCACCTAATCCAATTCCACTTTTTCTTTCTGCAATACGTGCAATTTTTAACAGATCAGCGAAAGAATTGTCAAACGGTTGTCCACTATTGAATTCATCTTGAATTTCTTCTGTTTGAAATTTAAACGGATCTGTTTTTCCACCTGAAGAAAAAATGTCCTGATCATGGAAATATCGATTTTCATCTTTGTTGTACCTAATTGAACTAACAGAAATTCTATCTTCATCTACAATAATTCTTAATGGAATTCCATCTACCCAAATATCAGGTTTTGATTGTATTAGTTTAATATCATTTGGAACCTTTGTTCCATTACCAATCTTAATACCACCAACTTCGTTTGATGGATTCGATGCACTAATCTTAGTATTGTTTCCTAAAGGAAACGATTGTCCATCTGATTTTCGCTTTCTAAATTGAACCATTAATCAAAACCTTCTATTTTAATTCTAAAAACATCTTCACGTAATGGATTAGATTCATTTCTAGTCTTTCCTAATAATTTGAATTTCATCTGTTTGATTCTCTTTATTGTTTCTGTTTGTCCAAATTCTGATTTTATTGCTTCTTCTAAAAATTCACGATCTACTACAGGTATTCTTTCAAGAATATCATCGAAGAAAAATTCTTCTAGTCCATGAATCTGAATTTCTTCTTCCAAATGATCTAACAAATCCCATTCATGTTGATCAGGCGAAATTTCTTTTATTGCATCAATTACTTTCCTTCTTTCATCTTTACCAAAACCACGAATCCCTACAGTTATTTCATAAAATGAAACATCTTCTTTTGAAACATTTAATGCTTCATTAAGAACATCACCACGTTCTTTGAACGTTAAATTATTCCACATGTTTATTTCTTCGGTAGTTACTGTATCTATCACTTCATCATTGAACCCTTTTCTATCAAAATCACTATTTGGTTGACTTCGTGCTAGACCTACATTAGTTTGTTGTAAATCCCTATCCTTCCACCCTTCAGTTGGTAAAGCAATTTTAGTTGGAAGAACATTATCGTTGAATTTATGATCCACTTCTGGAACCTTTGTTCCATTTCCAATCTTAACACCACCAACATCATTTGATGGATTTGATGCACGGATTTTTCTAGTGCTTCCTAAAGGAAAGGACTGCCCATCTGATTTTCGTTTTCTAAATTCAACCATTAGATCATTCCTACAATAAAATGATCATATCCCGTATTTTAAATAACTTTAGGCAATAAAAATAAACAAAGGTGTCGAAAAGACACCTTTACCAATATCCCCGTGTGTAGAAAATCTTCAGTATTAGTGATTTGCCTTGAATTAATGGATAAAAAAGTGTTTAGAATTCTAAAGTGTTTTGTTGATACACGTAAACCCATCAATAGAAATCAGTGAATTCTATCATTTTCTATCATGGGTAAACGAACTAAAGCACAAAGAAGTGCATCTGCACGAAAAGGTGCTAGAACTAGAAAAGCAAACTCACATAAGAAAAAGAGAAAACGTAGATAGTTATTAGGATTTTTGATTTTTAGATTCTATTGTAACTATCAACACTTTTATTTTTTTACCATTAACAGTGAAATCAGTTTCACCATGAACTAATTTTACATAATGTGGTCTGTGTCCTTTTCCCTTTAAGTTTCCCTTGCATTGATAAATATCAAGATTGTCAAACGGTTGTTTCTTTGTCATTACTTTTTGTAAAGCCATGTACACCTTTCCTTTTGGACAACGAAGAAGTTTTTGTCTTTCAAAAACCCTTGAACTAAGATCCTTTTGTGGTGTTCTGAATGAATTCTGACTACGCCTTATTACAACACTTCTAACGTTTTCTGTAATTTTAATAAAATGTTCACTGTGTTTTTTATCACCTTTGCACCAACCGATCCAAATGTTTCCAATCCTTTCTGAAAAATATGTGATGTATTCAAGTTTGTTTGGTTGTGTAGGATCAACGCCATAAACACATCGCATTCCCTTTGGTTTTCCTAAGTTGTTTCACCGCCAAAACTATCTAGTGTAATTGGTTTGAAATCAGGCAATTCAGTTATTTTCATTACACCAATTCTTAGTTTTATTGCTTCCCAATGTTTTCGTGAACAGAAGAAATAATTTGTATAGTCAACATTGTTTTTTGGGAAAACCCTGATTGTATATGCATTTCTTATTGTTCGTAGATCCTGTCTGCAATATTCAAGTCTGCAACTTCGTTTTTTAATGATTTCCCATGCTCTTTTTGCTTTTGAAGTCTTTCCGTAAAAATTATTATGGAATTCCTTATGATCAAAAAAACCTATTCCTTCTTCTGACTGTTTTTTCGTTTCCTTGTACATTTCCTGATAATGCTTTGATTCCCTAAGAAATCTACCGTATGCATCACGTTCTTCATTTATTATATCTTCAAATGTTATTTCAAAATGAACTTCGCAAAGTACAATTTCTAAATTATATTCCTTGTATTGTGGGTGACGAAATTCAACTTGTTTTACATTGAACTTTGAACCGCAAAGTTGTATGCCTTCACGTTTGTATGCACACCCCATTATTCTTCAGGAATTACATTTGCCCTTGTAATCTTAATTGATTTTGAATCAAGTATTTCTATTATTATAAGTTCACCTTCACTATACATTTTAGGCATTCTTACCATTCTTCCTTTTGTTACAGTCCTAACGTAGTTTTCAACAGTCAAATTTCATCTTCCTTTTTTAGTCGTCCTATAGAACTACCAATCTCTTTTGCATCATTAACTTTTCCAAGTAGAAGATCAAGATCACTTCTTAGAATTCTTGTGAACAATTCTGATAGTTTTTTTATTTCTTCTTCAAGACTATCTATGCTTTGATTTTTCTTTGCAATAATGAAAAGTAAATCTTCCCTTGAAAATGTATCATCATTCATTCCTGCCTTGCAGAACTTTTCAACTTCAATTCTTTCTAATTCTTCCTTACTCAACCCAATCAAACCTTATCCATCTTTTTGAATCATTTGCAACAAAAAACATTGCAAAATACCATAAGCCATTAATTATCATAATAGCAATCAATCCTTGAAGCCAATATTTTATATCGTTTTCTCTTTGTGAACAATCTTGTTTAAACTCAATGAGATCAAATGTACAATAATCTGTTTGAATAGAATAAACTTTTGTGCATTCACCTTGTTCAAAGTAATGGCATTCTATAACTTCTGTTTTTTCTTCATGGAAATTAAAATATCCTATTGAAGCAAATGCAACCGCTATTGTTAGACCTGTCGATATTAAAATAACTATAGTGTAAACTAATGGCATGTAATGTAATGTGACTGTTTTCACTTGAAAACAATCCCTGAACTAAAAATTACCCATGATGCATAAAACCCTACACTGAAAAACAAGAAAAATCCTATCTTTGAAAGTCTTTTGTATGCTTTCCATTCTTTTTTGAACTGATCAAAGTCCTTATTTTCACTCATTTGTTATATAGTTCCTTCAATCTTGATGCCCAAAAAATCTTACAAACAAAACATTCAGTCTTAAAGATTAAATCACCTAATGTTTCAAGATCACGTCTTATTTGAAACATGTCGATGTATGTTTGATCAACTTCAACTTCTACATTATCTAGCAGAATTGTTTTTTCAGTGTCCTTTTCCTTCCACATAATCATTTTCACATTTGTAATTACAAAAGAATTCACCTATAGAATCTAGTGCTTTTGGCATTCTATTGAAACCCAAAAACTTCCCACATTTTTTACATTCAATTTGTATGGTTTTGACTTTAACATCTTTATCATACATTGTCATAGGATTTCGTACCTGTAATCAGGTTAAAAGCATATTGCTGATCGCTTCTATAACATTGTTCTATAACATTGCTAATTTAGCAAGAAGAAAGTCCTGTTTTGCAAATACGATCAAGTAAAGGTGCCCCTGCCTGTTTGCCTTCAATGTGAAGTGTTGGGTTGTCAAAAAATATTTCCAAACCATAATTTCTGTCAGGAATGCTATCAAAAAGAAATACTTTTTGCATTTGGAACGGTGTGTCGATTAGTCCTAAATTAAAACACACTGATTTTATTGGCGAATTTCTTCTTTGTCCTGATTGATCAACTAACGTTACGTGTATGTCAACACATTCACCAAAAGTTAGAACTGAAAGTGGTTGTGCAAAAATTTGTGGATTTAAATTTTCATTACTATTTATTAATGAAAAGAGTGGAATCGCTGATGCACTATGGCAATCAAACCATTGATATTGTTTTGAAATATTATTTATGAATGCATCAAGAAAATTATCTGCTAAATCACCACGAATTATAATAGAAATATCACAAACTGTTTCACCTGCCTGTGGTTTTATGTCAATCTTTAACAAATCCAAGAAATCCTGTCCTTGTTGTGTCAGATCAACTATCGTTGTACCAATGAAACTAAATGCAACTAAGCCTACTATTAGCAATAATACAATCGCAACAATTCCACCAATAATACCTACCATTTTTTCACCTGTTCTAAAATGGTCATACCTTGAATGCACTTGGTTTCAGTATTAGTGCGATTTGATTTATTCTATCCTCATTGGCTTTTAGTTGTTCGTTAACTTTTTTATCTTCCTTCCTTTGTTTTTCAAGATCCTTCCGTTCTTTTTCTGCTTCTTTATCTGCTTCCCTACGAACTTTTTCAACACGCTTCTGTGCTTTTTGTGGATCTCTTGCAGTTTTTTGAATTATTTGAATTTTTTCTTGTTCATCAATTTCAATATCTTCAAGATTTTCTAATGTATCATCAATTTCTTTTTGATTTTCACTTCTTTCATCTTTTAATTCTTTTCGTTTTTCATTGAATTCCTTTGCTTTCTTTGATGCGAACCCACCACCACGTCTTGCAACATCAACTGTTAACCTACCAAATCCACGCTTAGGTTTTGAACCGCCAACACTACCTGCAGTTCCTAATGGGGTTCCAAGAATTGATTTTGGTTTTCTACCAAAGATCGGTGTTGCTTTGCTACTGCCACCTTTTTTGAAGAAACCTATCGGTGAAGCCGATGTTTTACTTTTGAATGGTGATCCAACCATTACAATTTCGTGTTATTCTACATATAAAATAGGAATTTGTTAAGAAATGTTACTCAAATCAACTAATTATTTGTCCGATTGTCCACCACCACCCATTTGTTGTGCGAACAATGCCATTTGATCTTGTGCCTGTTTCAACTGTAATGTTCCACTGTAAACGTCCTTAAGATGAATCAATTTTCTATCTTTCGCCAACATCAAACCACGTTGTACCATTTTTGTGATATTAGGTTCTAAAATTGCATGAAGGTACCACCTTTCGATTTTTAGGTAATATTCCATTCCTTCTTCAAATATGTCCTGTCTTAGAATTCCCTTTTCGTGCCAATCAAGAAATTTTGCCCATAGATTAGGAATATTCATAGTGGTTATCTGCCATTCCTGTGTTCGGTTCCACGCATCTTCTAATGATTTTGGGATACTGCCTTTTTCTACACGTCTTAATTTATCTAAAAATCCCTGTTTTTGAACCATTTGTTGCTGTTGTGGTTGAACCACATTTACAACATTTTGTGCTTGTGGTTGAGTAGATGCTTCACCTTGATTTTTCAACTGTTCAGGGGTGATTGTAAAAATTTCATTAATGTCACGGACTACGGGATAAACCATATCAAGTTTAGAAGAAATTTTGAATTTGTTGATTATGAAATCAGTTTGGTTTTCCATCTTGTACTGCCAAACTCTTTCATCTTGGAATAAAAAATCTATATCGTAGTAATCTTTTTCTTTTTCCTTGTTGTTTGCCTTTAATTTTGCAAGTGCTTCTGCTTCTTCCTTCCGTTCTTCCTTTGTTGGACGTAAGTAAAATAGATGTAGATCCCTGAACCCTTCTGATAGTTCCATTAACTGATCTTTAATATCATCAATATCACCCTGAAAAATATCAGAATAATCAGAAATTGCTTCTTTTTCTACTGATTGATCAATACTCATTATTATCTACCATCTTACCTAGTTCAAATTTTAAATTTCCTTCTTTCCCAAAAAATGATAGACAGACATATCCAAATGACTTTGCTTCCTTACTGTGTTTCTTAAGACAGTCTGGATCATCACAAAGGAAGTATGTTTCTTTTATCATTTCAAATCAACCTACGTCCGTTTCTGGAACTATGCCTTCTTCTTCAAGAATGTCACTTACCTGTTGTCGTCCTGATTTTCTTGTGTACATGTAAATTCCAACTACTGCAATCAATGCAACCACACCCAAAAATTCAGGTGGTGTACTTCGTGCTTGTGGAACAAAGTCAGGAATCATTGTTGCACCTAATGATGCCAAACCTGACATTACAACCCACGTCAAAAATTCTTTTGGTCGTCCCAATGTTGCAGGAATATCCGAACCCACAAGTTTCTTTTGTGCTACAAGTAATTTTAATAGATTAACTGTCTGTCTTAGTTTGTTGATTACCTTATCACGTTCCTTTAGTTCCATCTGTTGTGAAGAAATGTGTTCGTCTAATGATTCGATATACTCAACCTGCTTTGAAGCCAAAACAAGATTTGGTGCAGACTTTGCAAATGCTTCGTCAGGAATCATAATATTCACAATCTTTTTTCTCATTCCTAAAGAAAGATCCTTTTCGAATACTCTATAGGTAACTTCCTGTGTTTTTTCAATATTGTCCAAATCTTCAACGACTTCTGTTTCAGGTTCAGGATTAACAAACCAAACGTCCATGAAATCACCGTCTGCATTTTCTACTTCAAACTTTTCCGTGTTTGGGTGACAGTGACATGAATCCATATAGTCATATCCAAATGTTGCAAAGGAAAACTTTGGTTCTGATTGTGACCAAACAAATCTAGGATCATCAAGCGGTGCAGTTGAAATCAACAGTGGTGGAATTCGTTTTCTTCTAAGAACAGAAGTAATCAAATCACGTGTATCACGATAGTAAATTTGATAAAAATAGATCATTTTTTGCTTTCTAAGGTCTAGTAACTCATTCACTATTTTTTTAAATTTTGGATTCTTTCTTAAGGCACGAAGTATTGAAAGTTTGAACGGGGCATCGTAGCGGTTAACGTATGCTTCCATGATCCCCTGCTTTGGAATCGAGAATTGAATAATTCCAATATGTTGTTCTGCATTTGGTCGCCTTCTTCCAAGCATGATATATCGAACAAACAAAAGGAATATTCCAATGACAAAAATTGCTGTTGCCATAGGAATGTAATCAGGTGCAATTACTATTGTTCCACCTGTCGTTGAAGTTGCTTGTGGGTTCCACATATTTTGCCAAAACCTTTCAAGTGCATTTGGTGCTTGAAGATAAATTGATTCTAGGAATAATAATATCGTATTCATCATTATGTTAATCGCCACTCATTTATGTTCTGAATTCTATTTTCATTTCTTAATGTATAGAGTGCCATACGCAAACTTGATTTATGTTCTTTTTTGAAATGCTTGTAAACTTCATTTAGAGTGACCACACGTTCGTTTCTTACAAAATTTAAAACCTTATCAATCAAATTCATTTTGTACTCGTTTCCTTTTGGTATTTTCTTATTGCACCTGCATGAAGAATTTGCTGAATCTTTAGTTGCTGATTTCTTCGTTCTTCAGGAATTTTCATAAAGTTGGTGGAATTGATAAACTCGTTTACCCATTCCAAAGTTCGTGTTAGATCATCATAACTAAAACCATTAAAGTCTGCATCTGCCTTGTTTGTATCAATTCTATTGATTACTTCCTTAGTCAATTTGTCCATCTTTGACAAATTTACTTTAGGTTTCAAAACTGTAGTTGTTATTGGTTTTTCTACTTCCGTTTCTTCTGTATCTTCAACTTCTTCAGACTTTTTTTCTTCCTTTGGCTTTCTGATTCTATCAAAAACACTCGTTCGAGTGATACTTCTTTTTGCAATGGTTAATACAGATTCTTTTGGTTTTGATTCTTCCTTTGGTTTTGGTTCGGGTTCTTCAGGTTTTTTTAATTCTTCCTTCTGCATTTTTAGAACCTTTTCTTGGTTTAGAACTATATCATTCTGCAGTTTTTTAATATCATCAAATCGTTCCTGATCCTTATCTTCCCTTTCAGTTGCAAAGGCAATCAATTCATTTACTTCAGTCATTTTGAATGAAAATGCCTTTTTGTTTTGTGCATTCTGAATGATTAGCATTATCAATGCAAATCCTACAATTCCCATAACCAACCACTGATAAGTGATAGATGAAGAAGTTGTAAGCGAATTTCTATTGAATCCCTCAACCAATGTTGGGATCTGTGAGAAATAGAAATATGCATCGCCAAACATTTCTTCACGTGTTGGAATTTTTGGTGCATGAACAGTGTTAATAATTAAATTCATACAAAACTTTTTTCCGTTAAATTTTTCCTGTTCAGTTTGTGCTAATGCCCCACGTGAAAGATATTCCAAATAAACCAAACGTTCACGTGCAGTATCATAATTAATTTCAAAGTAGATGTTATATTGGTCTGTATAGTTTGTATGGAAAACCATAACCTGTGGTGTTCTTTGTGTTATTGGAAAACTTCGGCTTTGTTGAATTATTTCCAATTTGTAATCTTCAGTTGGATCGTTGAAAATTTTGAATGTAAAAGGAATGTATGCAGAAGCACCCGATACAACTTTCTTTGTACAGTCCTGTGGGTTTTGGATTTCTCTTAGTTCCAATTCATATTGTTGAATTTGTCCGTATGCCAACGGTAAAATTGCTATTACGGGTATAGGTGGGAATATTGGTAGTTCTAATTCCTTTAACCAAACTAATATTATTGGTTCTTCGTAATCTAATCCTACAACAAATGAACTTCCAAATCGTTTTTCACTGAATTCCAAATTGTTTACAGTTCTTGTTTGTTCATTTCCAAAATTATTATCAAACATTTTTAGTTCCCTTGAATTTGAATAGAACTTCAATTTGCCTGATTCTATTTCATGTGACCAACCCATTTCTTCATCAATCTTAATCAAACAATTTTGTTTTTCACAAATTACATCATAGTCTTGTTCAAATAACTCTAATGGGAATTCATCTAGTCTGACTTGATCAGATGTGCGTTTGTTCTTTTCACTTTCAATAAAATAATAAACTACAAAGAAAACCGAAATTATTATAACTGCAACTATTACTAGACCTAACAGTAGTAATTTTTTATCTTCCTTTGGTTTTTTATCTTCCTTACTCAACTTCCAATTCACGACTATTCTGTAGAAATCCTTTGGCTTCTGCCTGTGTTCTTAGTACATCAAGATTCTCAACCATCTTTTTTCTTTTTTCTGTATCTGCATCTTTGTATTCTTCGTACCATTCCATTGTTGCTAATGTAACTAACTGACCAACAGACTTGATCGGAATGTTTGGTGTAGTCACCCAATGCTTAAAAAAATCCTTGAATTCTTGCGTTACTGCTATTCTTGATCTGTCCTGCAACAAGCATCTTCCTTTGGAAAGTCCACATGTTCACGTGTTCAGGTGTTCACTAATACCCTTTGGTACTTTATGATCTACCAAAAAGTGAAAAAAATTAACCTAAAAATCAAGTGATCATTAGAATACTACTTCCCTTCTTCTACCACGTATTAGAATACCAATTCCAATCCATACAAGTGAAACTATGAAATTTATACCAAAATTAAGATATGCTTCACCACATTTTGATAAATCGCTTCCTGAACCAAAAGGAATGTCTATTCCTAAATTACATGCAGTAAATGTAAGTCCCAAAACCGCCATTGAAATTAGTAAATTAATTACTGCTATAATGATAATGATTGTTCCAAGTACGCTTCTAAACGACACTTCTATTCACTACCCGTAAACAATCTTTACAATGTGGACGGAACATGTTATGTGGTGACTGTGCAAACAAAATTGAATTGGCTATCACCAAGACAAAGAATCCTATTGCAACCCTTAACATTCCATGAAACAAAGTATCAGATTTATCTATTTTTGCAATCTCTAAAGCCATTGTTTCAAGTCCGAATGTGGCTATTATCGTATCTTCTGCAGTAAAGATCAGGATTACACCTGTCAGAATATTCAACCAACCCAAGAAGAAAAGTATGAATCCTAGAAAATAAAGAAACGTTCTTGGGTTACTCATACTGATATTCATTCTTCAGATTCCTTAATTTCCTGCAATTCTTGTTTTGCAAGTTCTGGATTACTTTCAAAGACTTTTTGAGATAGTTTGATAGGTGATTCCTTCCTTACAAAAACTAAATCCAAATCTTCATGTTCTGGATTTAATGAAACAACACGTGCTTCACCTTCTTCAATTTCTTCATCTGTTGCCAAATCCTTAACCCTGATTTGTCTTTCCTGTGCTTTTTTATTCAGGTCGTCAACTGTTAACAAATTTTTATTTGAACCAATAGTAGGTGACTTTCCTTTACGTCTAAAACTTAATGGGAATTTTTTTCCTGTTGATTTGTTCGTTAGCATTTTTGCCATGTCTAACTAAAAATGATTTTATTTTTTCTTCCACAGTCTTTCCAAAACTGAAAAGAAATTATCACCATCAACATTCAATTCGTTTGCAATGTTTGCAACAGTCCTTGCAAGTTTTTCTTCTGTCTTTTCAGTTGAACCATGAATCTTTGCATCTGCAATTAATTTTCCCATATCTTTGTCAACCTTTTCACAAATGTTTCTTACTTCCATGCCAACTGTGTTAGTCTTTTCAAATGACCAACGTTTCTTCTGTCCTTCTTTAGTGACAATGGTAATTCCCTGTTTTGCTGTTCTTGAATCACCAACAATTCCTTGAAGTGCGTTTGCTAAATAATATTTTACGTTTTTGTTCATTAGGTCTGCAATTTCTTTGGCTTCCATTAATGGAAGTATCTTATGGTATAACTCAAAGATCATTCTTTGTGTTTTTTCAGCATCTAATTGTGGAATATAACCATCTGCAGATAGTTCCCAAACATATCCTTTGTTGTTTAGCGAAACCCAACCTGCATTGTCACCTAATGATTTGTTAAAGTGTGTTGCATGTGTTGGTGAGTGATCACCTGTTTGTCTGTCATGTATTTCCTTACCCTGTTCAGGTGTGTACAAGTTTGTACGTTCATGTTTCATTGCGTATTGCATATCATCGTTAATTGCTTTTAGTGCTATTCTATAATCTTCAAAAAGCATCATATTACCATTGAAACAGTTTGTACGAACTGCTTTTTCACCGAACTTTTTTATTAGTCCTTCAAAGTCAACATAATCCAATTCACAATTTATGAATTTAGTCATGTATTCAATTTCTGCTTTTGTAGGATTGTAATTTTCAATCCCTTTTTGTTTTGCAATGGATTCTAATGACTGATTAAAAAATTCTCTATATCTTGAAGTTGGTTTTAGTTCCTGTGGGAATTCTAACACTTCCATTGTCACTGACTTACTAAGCACATGTTTTTTGGATATTCTCACTTATTTCAAGATGGGAACACAAATCTTTTCCGTTATATGATCAATATTTTGTCTATTGTTAAGTGCACATGTGCATCTAAGAGAGGGGTAGAACAGACACCGAGAGATCCACCCTATCAAATCTAGTTTGAAGGCACTTGATCGAAAGGCAAATTTGGGCTTGATATTAGTCCTACCCCATTTATTGAACATGCTGTAAAATATAAAATAATAGGACTACTTGATTCAGATCCTTTCGTCTATGGATTGATACGTGCATATTATAAAAAAAGCGGTTGGCTTCAATGAAACTAGAACTCTATCAACGTTCTTAATCTTGATGGCTATTCAATATATTCACCATTCTCAACCAACCTGATCTAAAATATCTATCAAGTGTGGAAAATCTTGTTATGTGCTTCTAAACTACAATAAATTCCATTACACTGTAAACATAACCCTTCTTGCATTTTTTTTAGTCACCAATTACGCCATTTATTTCTTGATGTTAAGATGGGATTCTCAAAGTTGGAAATATCACAACACAACGGGGAGTTTGGTTGAAACTTTGAGATCATTCCCATCTGTTAGTTTGTGTTGCGATCTTTCATATTAAATCCTGCGAAGTCAACTTTGTTTTATATGTGGACTAGAAATGAAGGCGTTGCACCGCCATCGATCGCTTTGATTGAACACACACATACACAACTTCGAGTGTTCGGGCACGGTTGCGAAGGGATAATCGAACCCAAACTGATTATTACATTGTTATACGATCATTTTGATCTATGTCAGGCGTAAATAATTATGCTACTGTAAGACATTTTTTGAAATAAAAAAAACACACACACACCGAACCCGTTAGTCGTGGTTGCCTTCGCTAATCTTTGAAACTTCTGATTATGAAAGCAATCTCTTTTGCAAAGCCTTCATCTGATCTATAATCAAAATATTCTATTACCAAATCTTTGAACTGTCGCCTTCTTTCTAAAGTGATTAAATCTAATGTCATTCTTCTGAAATCTTTTCCTTCAAATATGCTTCGTGAAACTCATTTATTTTCTTAACTTTTCTTCGTTTAGCATGTTCTACATCTGTGAACCATTGTTCCAATAATGTAAGATTAATCTTCAATCCTACGAATCCTTTATACCAATAATACATTCCTGCAGAAGTTGTTAATTTCTTCAAATATCGTCTTGTGGTTACGGGTGATATTGTTTCACCTATTGAGAAATCAGTTAATGCTTCTGCACCGCCATAAACCGCTTCATCTTCACTAATGAATTTGTATTTGTGTTCTACTGTTACTTCTATGTTTAACCATGATCTGTATCTATCTTCTTGTTTATCACCACGTGCCATTTCAGGTGTTTTTTCCCTTTCAGTCATTCTTCTTCTTTTTTTGCTTCTTGAATTTTTAATATTATTACATGATTTACAAAGTAATTGCAAATTTGTAATATCGTTGTTTGAATCATCGTTATCAATATGATCAATTATTAATCCTAACAGTTTTGTTTTATCCTTGTTCTTGCAAAAGAAAACATTCAGTTTAGTATGAATTGGAATTCCTTCAGGTTCTTCAAGATAGGAACGCTTTGGGTGTGGATATACACCACAACCTAAACAAAATTCGCCATGTTGTTTTTCAACTACCAAAGGATAAAGTTTATCGTGTTGCTCTTTACCTATTCCCAATCAATACACCCGATCACTTAGATCGGGAAGAAAATTATCAGGAACTTTTGAAATCGATTCGAATAATTCACTCTTGAAAACTTCCTGTTGCTTCATGTACCCCATCACATCTTTACGATTTGACTTTGAACTAATTAATGCTTTGGACGATCTGCTTTTGAACAGTCGTAAAATTATTTTCTTAATTCGTCCCCAAAGTAAGTCCATTTGGATTTGTATGGTGACTTCCTAGCAAAACCTTCGATCATCTTTCTTTCTTTACCAAATGATTGATTGAATTGATCTTCAACGATCTTTCTGAATATGTCAGGCTTGATTGAATGACCTATTCGTGGGTGATAGATAACATTGGATATTGGATTCCTAAATGCTTTTACGTTACCTTTGATCCCAAACCATAATTCTTCTACCTTTGATCTAAAGTTGTAACCCCAACCACCATCTTTGATTATCGTGCCCATCTTTACTTTAGGATTGAGATTGTAATTATCAGGATAAACAATTTTGTCTTTAATCCAATAGATTTTTCCTTTGAACTGAAAATCCCAAGCATCGAATATTTCATGCCCGTGTGTATCTGACAATGGTGAGGGAACCCAACAAAATAGGATTGAATTCTTCATCGTAATCTCATTTACAGGCATGGAACAAATCTTTTCGATTCTCATAGTTTTGTATTTTTGTGAAGAACCGCTTTTCATTCCACCACCTGTTTTCTTATTCTGAAATTCATGGGGTGGATCTATGTATAATGAATTCCATTTCTGTTTTGTAATTAGTTCCCAAATCCCTTCATCTTTTTCTGTTTCAGTCCACTTGAAAGGTTCGATAATTGCCACGACTAGATATGGGTAATAAATTCAGTTAATAAAACTTGGGTTTGATTTTCTTCATATAGGATTTTGATTTCAATCCTTTCTTTGGTCGTGTTCGTAACCTATGTTTACAACATGGGCAGTAATTCAATTTACATTTAATCCTTCCACAGTTTTCACAGAACTTGATATTCTTTGAAAGGTATCTTCCAAGTTTGATTCTTCTGTCTTTTGCATTGAGTTTTAATGGTTTACAACGACCATTACATGCTTGTGTTTGTGGCATTTTTTTCATCTTCTTCGTAGGATTTATGAACACACACCAAAGACAATATCAAAAAAGTTACTGCTAAAATCATAAAGAACCAAATTAATACATCGTTGAATTCTGTATAGTCATAAAAAATATCTGTAACCATTGTTCCTATGAACATGCAAATGAATCCTAATACTATGAATATTATTGCATTGAACTGTTGAGTTTCAAAAAAAGAAATAGAAGAATTGGTCATGCTTTTACCAATATCTTATTACTTGTTCCGTCAACTTTGACAGGAATTTTGTTTCCACATTTGCATTCTATAACATCTTCCACGATTGATAGCACTCGTAACTTCGCTTCAATTTCATCTGTCACCTTTAGTTGTTTTGTAAGTTCTCTTTGTACGCCTATCTTTTCACTTTCCATCTTTGTCAGATTAGTTAACAACGTATTCTTTTCTGCAACTAATTCAGTTACCTTATCTTTAGCCATCTTTGATGCTTCCTTTTTCACTTCAATCTTTTGTTTTGTATCCTTTCCTGTGGCTTCGAATGTTTTACCTTTTCTACTATCCGCTTGTTTTTTGTTCTTGAACTTCTGTGGGCAATGTCTTAGTATTGATGATTCAGACATTAATCCTTGTGGCACTAACAACTTTACCAACTCATTACAAACTTCATCGTTTGGTATTGGTATTGTTTTGATAATGACTTCACCCATTTCTTCTAACAACATTACTTGTTCGTCAGGTGTTTGCGTTTTCTGTAAGTCATGGTGTTGTCGTATTTGGTAGTATGCTAGTGATGGTGAATATCCTGAATCAGCAATCGGTTGTAAATCATAGTATTCACGTGACCATGCTTTATCACCAACGTATCTATGTCGTCCGTTCATTACACGAAGATGAACTCTATTGTGACTTACTGTAGAATCTTTTTCTGGATCTTTTTCCCATACTGTTACTTCAATCGGTCTAATCTGACCTACTCTTGATACAGATTTTCCAAGTCTATTTTTTTCCAACATGGCTTGATCCATTGTCTTAGGTGTTTCATGTGGTGGAATATACAAATCCATTTTATCATATTTTGCGATTAGTTCTGGATCTGTTATCTTCACATACTTTGCTTCGAATGGTTTCACTTTCGTTTCTGTTTTTGTACTCATTGATCCATTTGAAATACAATTCCCTTTTTAGAATATATGGTTAAATTAATTTACCTTTAGATGAAGTCCTTTTCGAAATCACGTGACTTCCAAATGACCACGTTCGTACTAACACATCTGATCTGATATACCAACTACCTTTACAACATGAAGTGGTAGGCATATCATTACAGGTTCTAAAATTGAACCTCACGTGACAGGCGATTACGATTTCTTTAGTCTGTTTCATTAATATGTAATCGAAAATCTAAAAATGTTTGCTACAAAACATTACATAATTACAATCGGTGGGTTAACCTAATGGGTGTCCTGTAATTGTGTAATGAAATTTTTTTCCTTTTGGCGAAGGCTAAAACATTACACAATTACACCATTTCATTACAAGTAAATTACATTTTTAGGCATTCTTTTACATGATCACGTGTTGCCAACAAGAAAAAAATTTTCTACAGACCGCTATTATCTACAGAAAGGTGGGTGTTTTGATCCAAACATTCCCTGATCACATACCTTGATCATGATTAAGTCTGTCTTGCTTTTGCAATTCTTTTCTTGGTTCTTGTTATGAAAACTCTAAGATTAGTTACCCCTTTCCAACTATCAGGTAACATGTTTACAGTCTTTAGGTGATCAAATATCTCTTGATCCTTTGATTTCTTTGTACCATCTAAAGGATTCTTCATCTTCATTATGATTTCAAATACCTGTTGTGTCTTTGCTTCCTGTAGTTTCTTATCTTCGTTCTGAACGTCCTTTGCTGAATCAACTAATGTTCCGTCTGCAGTCTTATCAATAAATCGCCACGTACCTGTTTCAACTGCATTATCTTTTTTTATTCCTGTCATTTGTTCAAAGTGATCATCTTCCTGATGGTGATGAAAGTTTGGCATTCCTACCTTGAATATCTTGTATCGTTTTCCACTAGGTGTTTTTTCTGGAAACAATACAAACATTTGATCGTTAGCAAGATCCTCAAAGTTAGGATACAGTAAATTTGCAGTTTCTATTCCAATTTCTTTTATCTTTGCTTCCTTAACTTCTGCTAATTCCTTTCTCAACCATTCGTATTCTTTAGGGAAAATATCTATGTTTGATCGTCTAAATATCAGAACGTCCCTTTGATCCCTTACGCCACTGTACAAGTCTGCATACCGTTGTGCATCAAAACAACCGCTAATCGAAAATTGCCTGATTACCTTAATTATTCCAAAAATTGCTTTCTTAATTATAACCTGATTCTTTTCTTCGTTTAACTGTTGTGATACTAATGAACCGAATTCACGCATTAAAATTGTAACACGATGATAATTTCTTTCTCTTGGTGTCATATCACCATACGAAACAGATTTGTTTATTCCACGCATTTCACCCACCTTTTGCGGTGACAAAGGTACAAAGACAGATGAAATTATATCAGGAATCTCACGAATTATTTTTTCTAACACAACTAACTTATGACTAATATTTCTATAAAATTTTGGATTGATTACAAAAATTCTTCTTTCTTTTTGTGCAGTCAATAATCCGTGTGTCAGTTCTGAAACAAAAACGTCCCTATTTTTGAATCCCTTGTTGGGTACATGTAATCTATGGATCTTAATCCATTCCTTGTAATCAGGATCTATTCTTGGTTCTGAAGATATGCGTGTAATTTTTTCACCTTTTTTATCTTCTTCTACGGTTCTTTTTTTAATCCTAAAGTTTTCAGGATCGCCACCACTTGCAATCCATTTTTCACGTGAAATGTATTTTTCATTGAATATATCCAATGCTTCCTGATCAAATTCAATATAATCGGGTACGACTAGAAGAATTGGATAACGTTTGAAACAGTTACAATGAAGTGGTTCTTCTTCCCTTTGTTCAACGGGTTTTCTATTGTTAATTTCACGCCAACTATCCCACTGTTTCTTACAATCAAGACACATGCACCAATAAAGTGATTCATAGTTAGATGCTGAATGAATGTCCATTATTACATGACCGTTATCATAATCTATTTCTGCAATCACTTCATCAACAGAACTTTTGCCACTACCCCTATTTCCAAAGACAAAATACGTTCTTGATTTAGATGGATCTATGAATCCGTCCTGATTTTTTAGTTTTCTTGGAATATATTTCGAGTAATCTACCTTTTGCTGAAGCATTTTAACTCACCACAAAGTCGTTTGCCTGTCCCATTTCACGTAATGCACCTTGTATTCTCTTTAGTTTTTGATATGTTCGTAGTATTTTTTTCATTTCATAGAATACGAAATGCCTTCTAGGATTGAATTCTAATAATAAAAGTCTGATTACCTTATGGTAAAACTTTCTTCCAACTTCCATCGTTTCTGCTTCTGACTGCATTATTTCTTCATCACTTGTAAATATGGCAATTTCATTTGCCCCGTCAGTTTTCTTGTATTTTACAACATCTGCCAACTGATCTGGATCATATCCGTCCCATGCAATGTCAAAGGCTACTTCTTCCTGAAGCAAAATTCTTTGGTCAGTGGCATCTTTAGTCTTTGATTTTGGATTAAAATGCATTAATGCAGGGAATTGCCATATTGATTCGTATGCTGTTAGTTTGGCAGGTATTTTAAAAATAATACGTTGCTTTAAAATATCTTGGTGTCTATTTCTCATTTGATAAAGATATGCAGGTTTGATGTTTCGTTGTTCATCACCACCATACCAAAGTTGTTTCATTTCTAAAACCTGTTCCTGTGGTAATTGTGGTGGTATTTTGTATTTTGTAGTTGTGTCTGTTGGTAATTTTTCTTCCATTATATCTTTTAACCAAATATTAAATTGTGATATTAAGTCCATCAATCCTGAAGAACCAAAGAAGAAATGCCCAAACTGATAATTATAATTTATTGTGCCCATTTGCAGACGAAAATCTTCAACAATTTCTAACGGTTGTGAAATTACTGTTCGTGGTTGTTTGTATTCTTCTGTATCTTGTGACATTTATCCACCATTACACATAATCATTAGAACTTTTTCTTTTGGTTTGCTTAATTCTTTTACAAGACAATCAGGACAAAGTATTTTTCCATTGTTTCCAAGTAATTTGTATTGGTCACAATATTCAGGAAGATTTCTATGAAAGTACATGTGTCCTTTTAAAAAAAATAATACACAACACATTTTATAATTGTGTTTTAATCCTGTGAAAAATGTATGTAGGAATGGTAACATTCCTAGTTCTTCATAATTTCTTAATATTAGGTGATGTTCTTTTGAAGTACAGGCATCGAATGATGCTTTTGAGTTATCAATATTATACATTTTATCTAATCTTTGTAATAATCATTCGTTTTGGTGAAGCAATTTCATCTTCGATTACAATTTGTTCTACAGCATTGATTACTTCCTGTGCTACATGGAAATCATCACCTATTGCCTTATCACACATGTTCAAAAACCAACCTTTTTCTTCACCACTGTCAAACATTCCCATTTTGAATTCTTTTTCAAATTTACAAAGTGCTTGAACTTTTCTTTTGATTGAACGAATAAATTCCTTATAACCGTTACTTGCAAATAATTCACGTTCCATCATGTATTTTTTTCGTGCCTTTCTTCCTGTTGGAATGTCAGGATCAAGATATTTTTGCATCAACCCTTCAAAAGTAATTACCATATCACGAAGTTTGTCTATGATTATGGATCTTTCTTCGTCTGCAGGATTGAATTCGGGTTCTATGAATGTCTTTGATGTTTCTTGTTCACTCAAAACTTCCTTTTCAATCCGTGTGTCAATTTTTTCAGGATAGATGATTTTGTCCTTGTTATCAATAATGTCTGAATTATTGAACATTGAAATTCCCATTTTTTTATCTTCATCAATGACTACTTTAGGAACGGTTTTGTAATCCCAAATAAAACTAGGTTTACCGTCAACTAGAATAATTTTCTTAATAGCCTTTGGCTTTGCATCTTCCATAACTAAAGCCAATTTTATTCACAAACTTCCATGTCTTATGTGTAGTAGTTCACTTGTTCCCTTCTTAAAATGAAAGTGTGAAAAATTATTCACGAACTAATCATATCGAATGCTGTTTTTTTCCTAAAATTCCAATTTTGTTCCTTCAATTTTTTTGCATTAAAACTATGACCGTATTTGTGAATGTATCCTTCTGGAAGTGGATATTCTTTTCGTTGCCATTGCTTAAGTGACAGTTGACATAGATCATAAATGTCAATATCTGTAAAATTCATCAACCGATATGATCTTAGTAATGTTTTCATGTATCTTTCCTTTGAAAGCCCTACTCTAATGAAATACGGTTCTATAATCTTGTTATTTATTGATCTTCCTATAATATTGATTTTCCCATCATATTTTAAAAGTAATCTTAACATTATTTTCCCTTCATCTCAAACGCTAATTGCCTTCTTTTTCGTGATTTATTTCCACGTGAATGAATTCTTAATTGAAAATTACAACAAGGACAACGTTCACGTCCTGATTTCCCATGAACCCAATGTTCACTAGGAATGTTTTCGCCACAAATTGCACATCTTCTAACATCTGGAAGTTCATCAAGTGAATGACTTCCGATCTCAACTGCTATTGTATGGCATAATCCTTTACAACCCACAATTTCCCACGATAATTTTTACCTAATGAACCATTTTGTGAATTTTCATACAGTTTTTGCAAAATTTTGTTACGCTATGTGAGAATTGAAGGAAGCATTTTAAACAACTCTCTAATTCTTCATAATTATTACAGGCATGACAATAACCTAACATTTTCCTTCAAGCGTTACTGCTTGATTTAATGCAGATTTTTGTTCATGGATTACAGTATCGCCACTAAAAACTTTAACATTTATTGGATTTCCTTCAAGATTTTTGAAGGTTCCAAAATATATCGATGTTTCCAATACTTGATCATCGTAACATCTGAATTGAAAGTCCTTATTTCCTTCAAACGTAATTCCAGAAGGAACTTTGTTTCCATCAACATAATCACCTGACCACGTTCCTTCAGTTTCAATATTGTACGATTTGATTTGTCCTTGTGTTACTGTCAACTGAACTTGTTCTGTAGTCTTTTGAATATCATGTGTTGCACTATCGCCTTTGGTTACTGCAATTAAATCGGTTGACACATCTGAATAAATCTGATTCAAAAAATCACATATCTCACAATCACTGTTTCCATCGTTCACGTACATCGGTAAAACAATCAAGCCCACAAAAAGGGCAGAACCAAGAATAAGGGCACCAATTTTATAGGATTTCCAACTTCTTTTTTCTTCTTCTGTATCAAATAAATTCGAATTTTCCAATTCCTATCGTACCTTCTTTAATCTTTTTAATCGTTTTGCTGTATCTGTACCAACTAGATCCCGATCGTCACCCCGTCTTGGAATGAAGTGTGCAACACGGAACTTTCTTCTATGTCTTATTTTTGGAATTATAAACAACACCAAGAATGCCAAAATAATCCACCACCAATTAGCCAAAAGGAAATCATAAAAGTCACAAGCACCCTGTCCTAATTCAAATCCTAAAACTTCGCATGATGCTCTATCACGTCCATCTATTGTTACTGTGTGAACAATACTAAATGTTGCACCCTTTACTTCAAATTCAAACAAAAGTGGAACTTCGTAAATAATTGGATTGAAACAATTTGATGTAGAAACACCAACAAGTTCGCCTGTACATTTGTTCTTTGGAATTTCCAAAACATAATCATCTAATGCAGTATTGAATAATGAACGTGGATCAGTTGGCAATCTGTTGTCAAAGCCTTCTTCAATATCTACTTCCAATTTGTCAGGTGTTGGACTGAATGCAAACCATTCATTGAATCCTATGAAATCATCTGTTGCCTTAATGCTTGTGAGTTTAACATCTGTTGAATCGTCACCAAACCAACTTATTTCAAAATTACTTGGAACAATATCACTTTGTTCCACAATAAAATCTAATGAAGCAACGTTAAGTCCTATCAGTCTAACAGGTGAATTTGGTATTCCCAATGGTTCTGCAGGTGTACCACCCGATGCAGGTGATCCACCACCCGAAGGAATCACAGGCTTTAGAATAATAAACAAATTAACTTCGTCTGAATTTGTAGTAGTGTCGTTTAGTAACCTGTCGTTAATCGTACTAACTTCATCTATATTTACAACCACATCTGTTAGTGTTTTTGTTATAATTAATGCAACGTTTTCCAAAGTAGTTGTAATATCATTAATTATTAATTGAACTATTTTAAACGCATTCACGGAATCAAGATTTACAACAATATCGGAAAACTCTTTTGTAATATTGAAACCAAGTCCTGTATCAACGGTTACTGTTACATCTACTGCAGATTTGTTGATAAGAAAGTTGGTTTCATCTAGGTTTGTAGTCGTATCTGTTGCTGTTTGATTAATAGTCAGTCCTAAACTTAGTACCTGAAAACCAATATCAAAGTCACCTACACTTGTACCCCTAACAATCCTGACTGTAGAATTATCTTCCAAATTAACAGTAGAAATTATATCAAGAAATGAACTTGTTGCATCTACTGCATTATCACCACTTCCCGTACCATGCCCAAACATTCCTTCTGTACCTATAGCAAATGAACTTTCTAAATGTAACACAGGTGTAATTGGTGATGTTGCATTTGTTGTTCCTATGTCTTGGTGATGAATTCCATGCTCTATTGATAATAGTGTGTCAGGGAAACTAATTAATTCCCAATTAATTTCAAGTGTACCTGTTGCTGTTGGTCTAAAGAAATCAATATCACCTGTTGAATCTATAGTTGCATGAACACTTGATGTATCGGGTGATGCTGTTAAATCACCGTCTGAAGTTGTATGTGAAAATAAAAGCATTGTTTGGTTTTGAACTATTGCTATTGGTGGGGTTACACTTGCGGTTGCAGTTGCCATTGATAATTGCCCACGTTGACTGAAAATTTTATTATCATTGTAATCAACCAAGTCTGCCCTGACAACTGTTGATCCATCTGCACCTGCAAATCCCTGAAAAGTATCTGTATCATATCCCCATGTGTTACTTGTTAGTATTCTAATACGATCAATTTCTTCAGAACCAACGCTTCCATCATCGCCTGATAAGTGTCTGCCCAAAGAAATAATTGTAGATCCACTTTGGTTAATTGGTGACATGTGTATTGTTTTTTCTGCATCTGTAAATCCTTGTGGGTAGTTGAAGAATTCATTTTGAACTACAATGGGTGATGAACTATCAAACTCGATTAAAGTTGCTGTGAAATTTACTGCAGGATTAGTAATAGATGGATCGGCATTCCCAAATATTCTAAGTGTGGTTGAATTTAGGATTTCGTATGATTTTCTTCCACCTGCAGGATCACCGCCACCTGTACCGTCTGATTCAAAAGTAAGAAAAACCATTGTTTTATTTACATTTGTTAATTCAGGTGAAATTGTTACGTCATGTTCTATTGCTGAAGGTACTGTTCCACTAATTTTTACTATTTGTTTTAATGTGTTTGTTCCCTGTGGTTCTTCTGCAACTTCAGTTTCTAAAATTTGAATTACCTGATAATTTACAATATTTGTTCCTGTATCATCTTCCCTTGTTGCTTCAACTGTGTCCATGTTTGTCAAAATTAATCTGTTCATACAACGATCCATCGCACCTGCAGTTCCCGAATCACATGCCCCTGTGCCATATCCGAAGGGACTACCTGCCCCACTAATTACAAATGAATTATCCATATCTAAAACAGGCGTAATTGTGTCTGTGATTATGAATTCGCCATCAGTCATTGAAATTTCACCATGTGTTACATTGATAAAAGATGGTGGAAATGACATTGTTTGCCATTCGTAAATGAAATCTAACGGTGCATCATCATCACGATGAATTACAATATCATTGCTTGGGTTTATTGTAACTTGAACCATAACTTCGTCTGGATCTGCATTTTCTATTGCACCACCATCGATTCTACCTGTAATAAGAACAATAGTGTGATCCCTGTCAACTGCCACAGGTGGGGTTATTGTATCTGTAACTTCACCAACTGTTCCGTCTAAAATTCCTGTTCCACGTTGTGCAAGAATACCTGTAACATTTGCATGAACAACTGAAAATCCGTATGTGTTTGTTCCTGTATCTGGAACCGTAGTTATTTCCCAATCAATATGTGTATTATTTAATGAAACAACACCAAATTCTTCGCTACCCCAACTTGTATCACTAGCGTTTTGTGAAAGTCCGTTATACAAAACAAATGCACGACTTGCATTAATAATTGATGGCAATGTAATCGATTTCTTGTTTGGTGCTTCACTTGCAGTTGTAGTTAATTTAAGATTTTGTGTTTCTATATCAAATTCATCTGATCGCATTTCCAAAATATAAATAATCAAATTTCCTGCATTGTTTCCTGTAGGTGTATTTACTTCGCCAAAAATTCTTAGCGTTCTATCATCAATTAATTCCCAACGTCTTGATGTATCACTTTGATCTGCAGTTTCAGGTGTTGAAAAACTAAGGAAAACAATCGTGTTTGATAAATCATTTATTCTCATTGGTAATGCAATGTCAATAAATCCTGCATCTGCAGGATATTCACGTTGCATCTTGATTAATTTAGAACTATGATCTGCATAAATGGGTTCAAAATAACCAAATGGTGCTAATGAAGTCAACATCGTTATAGAGATTATAATAATCCCTAATTTTCTAATCATCTTCAGGTTCTTTTCCTGCATTTGGAACATTTCCTGTATCGTTTCTTCCTGTTGCTAGACTAACTTCTTCTTCAAGTTTATCAAAAATCTCTAAAAAGGTCGTTGAACCGTTTACTGCTTTAACGTATGCTGTCCCTGCACTAATTGTTGATGGATCGTTCCCAAAGAAACCCAATTTCATCTTTCCTGCAATTTCATAAGTTTTTTGTCCATCTATTAATGCAGAATCAAAAAGTTGATCTTGAACTGATTGTGGAATATTGAAATGTTCTACCCAACCTAGAACGTGTTCCCTTTGTAATTTTGTGAAATTATTGATAAAATCCCCTTCAAGTGACCTTCCATGTGTTGCAAATTCTGTATCTACATTTTGTGGAAGATAAGCAATAATATTTGCTGTTGCATTTAGTGTTAGTTTGTTATTTGATACAGGAACAGGTGGGGTACAAGTAGGTGGGGGTTCCGTACAAAGTGGATTAAAAGTGAATGTTACATTCTGACCATTGACACTTAATGCTACAAGTTGTGAACCCTCAATTTCTATTTCAGTTTCACTTATTACATTGAATGGAAGCATTTCAAAAGCGATAACCTGTTCATTTATCACGGTTAGCGTTACATTAAAAAAAGAAAATTGACCTGTTGAATTATCTACAACGAACTTTATTTCTCTTGCTTCATTTCCAAATGACGGTTGTAGTAATATTGAATCTAAATTTACAACAAATATTTCAGCAACTATATCAGGTACCGCATTAATTCCACATGCTGTATTTACACAATCGAAAGTTCCACCAACTTTGTCAAATATTGGAAGTCCTTCTGCTTGTGGAATTATCTCAACTAATGTTACAACAGGAATTATTGAAACTAAAACTGCTAAAATAATTATTTTAGAATGTAGTGTTAATCTTTTTTTTTAAAATAATCTAAAATCATTTGAAATACCTATGTTAAAGTCACTGTGTAATTCACATTTAATAGATCAGATGCACCTATTGTAACAATTCCAAATACTGAACGTCCTAACATTTCGCCACCTGCAAGACCGTTAAAAATTCCTGCTTCTACAATTCCACCTGCACATAGTGCACCGTCAAATTGACTGATTAAAGAAATTGAAGTTTGTCCTGATACTGAAGTGTTAACATCGGGTGATGCATCTTGTATTCGTGCACATGCACTTGATGCCAATGCAGTATCAGAAGGTGCAGGTGCAGTATTTGTTGTTCCAATTTCTAAATAATTAAAAAATGTTGATCCAACGCCACCTGTCCCAAAGATTGCCTGTGCTTCTTCATCAAGTCCTACATCAACAATCAGGTTAGGGTTTGACATTTCATATTTTAGTAATCCTGTTTCCTTATCGAAAACTTGTAAAATTACATGACCTGTCATTTGTGAAGTGTCAATTACATTTGTTTCAGAAAATTGTTCAGTGGAAAATTGGGTAACGACACCCAAACTAAGAAGAATTGCAAAAACGGGCAAAGCCAAAAATACTTTCTTCCTGTTTTCCATAACAAAGTGCAGTTATTTTATCTATAAATCGATGGTTACGCAATTTTATTTTGCATTTTGTTAATTTTTTACTGACCGCTTTTGACCTGTACACGTGTATGCCACATAAAAAATAGGCACGATTTCTTTTGTCCCCAACACGTGTACACCGCATAAAAATTTCACGCCTAATTTTCTTCCGTGTTTACGTGAATGGGATAAAAAAATTCAAGTACCCAATGATCTATGATTGTCTAATGCTATCAGAAAATCAAAAACAAATGATCGCTGATATGTTACTTCGTACAAAGAAAAAATCTGACATTCCTGAAATGGCTATGCGAATTGATGGTAATGCCTATGGAAGTAAAGAAACGATCACAGAATACAAAAAGTTGGCAGAATTAAAGGTGGCTAGATTTGACAACTGAAGAAACTAATGGTTGTATTAAATTCACAAAAAATACATGGCATTACAGATTAGTTATTTTCATTTTTGGAAAATATTATTTTAATTCTAAATCTTACAAACATGGTGAATGGATTGAAAAAGGTTATGATACAAGCCTATGTGAATATTTTTGGACAGTTGTTCTATGTTGTTTAATTTTTCCATTCAGGGGATTTTGGCATATTCTGCCTTATGGATTAAAACAACATGAGGATATAATCAAAGTCCTATTAATTTGGTTAATTATTTCTATAATAATACATACATTCGTGTTTTACAAAGGCATTGGTGTACCTGATGTTGAAGTTTGGTATTTAGGGTTCGTGATCTTCTTTGGTGGAATCGCTTGTGCATTATTTGGTATTGGCTTTATGATGTTAATTATGAAGTTAACTGATAAATATGATGAATGGTTGAAAAATAAATTACAAACACATCGTAGTAAAGAAAAGAAAATAAAAAAACCTTCACTTACTTTAGAATTCATTAAAGCCAAAAAAAGCAAAATCTGTCCATGTATAAAGTTTGTAGATGAAGAACCAAAGAAAGGTAAAAATGAAAACATTAACTGAACAAGAGATCAAAATATTGAAGGAAGAACTACAAAAATACCTAGAACTTACTAAAGTATTACAACTGAAAATCGATGAATTAAAAAAACTCTTTGAAAGTACAACAAAAAACCCTGAACATTGTTGTGAAGCATTTGAGTATTTGAGAAATGGAATTCAAAAAATTATGGTTATTAATAATGTCAAGTGATGAAGATTTAGTAGCATCAATCATAAAAAATGACTTGAAGCAAGTTATTATTAATACTCATTCACAAATGCTTAAAAAATTCCCTAAACAAAAAAAGATGTTAGATACAATGTTGAAAATGAGATTAGAGAATTTGGAAAAACATAAATGATTATTGAAAATATTTTAAATTGGTGGAATTCAAAATATTTAGATGTAAATGAAATTGCTGATCATGCAGAAATTCTATTTATTTTAGTATTAATTTCTTTTTCAACCATAACTACTAAAATTTGGATTGATGAACGTAGTTCTTTAAAGGTGCCAAAAAAATGAGTAATCAGTTACTTTTAAAATCAAAAATTCTAAAATTAAAGGCAAAACAATATCGATTAGAACATAAAGAACACATTAAAGAAATTCTTGCAGTTTACTATCAAAAAAATAAGGTAAGAATCACTGAAATGCGAAAAAAGTTTCGTTCTGAAAACAAGGAACTTGTAGCAAAACAAGCACGTGAATACTATCTTAGAAAGGGAAAGTTAGTTCGTGCAGAACACTATCAAAACAACAAAGAAAAATTGCAACAAATAGGTCGTGAAAACTATCAGAAGAACAAAATACAGATTTTAATACAAAAAAAGGAAAAAAGGAATAAAATAAAATGAATGATCAGAAAATTGTGATTAAAAAGATTAACAAAGAGATTGATTTACGAGAAAAATTTTATGGTGATAGTAATCATACTTCTATTATTGTTGAAGGATTAAAAATTGCTAGAACCATTATTGAAAAAGAAGATATGGAAAAAAGAGATACAAAAATAAAAAAGGAAAAACGGGATAGATCCAAATGAGAATTAATATTCAAATGCTTCCATTAGAAAGAAGAATTGTTATCTTCACTTTTATTTTTGCAGTAATTGCACTAATTTCTGGAATGACTGTATTTCTTAAGGCTTTGTTCTTTTCTGAATTGCTAATTACATATCTTCTTATAATTTCCCTTGTTTCTATGGTTCTTATTTTCTTCAGTAAACGAATCGCAATACATTATCAAAAAAAGGAAGGGATTGATTGAAACAACAATTTTGTAAATCCTGTGGTGCCTATATTGCAACTACTGCCCACATATTTTTTGAATTAACTAAACGTCCACAAGTCCTTTCGCAATTATATGATAACATTCCTAAACCAAAACATGTAATTCGTGCTAGATTGTCTGAATTAAAAAATGCCAAACGTATTAAAAAACTTAACAATGGTAAATATCGTATTGTAAAATGATGCGATTACATAATTACAAATTTTGGTTGGATTATCCTACTGAAGCCCCAAAATTTCATAAAGAATTCAATATTTTATTCCTAGTTGATGGAAATGAAAAGGCAGTTGATGCAATGATTAGTGTGAAAAATTATGCTAGAATATATCTTAAGGAAATTGAATTCAAACATGATATTTCTGCTTTTGAATTTGAATATTTAGACAGTTTCAAGGCAGACAGTTTTCAAGAAAAGTTAATCAAGTCAAAAGGCTTTGTAATTATTCCTTCAAAAAGTTCTGAAACACAGGATACACTTTAAGGTACTAATTCTAATGAATTTATGAATGTCTGACTGTCCACTGATCTGAAATTACATGATAATACAAAACCTGTTGGTGCAATTCCTGTATATTTTCTAACACATTGAAAAAGATAATTTTCCTGTTCCATAGGTGTTTTCCATTTGATATTTCCTATCGTTGGACTTCCAATTTCAATTTTATAAATTTCATTTCTTTGTACTGTAACATCTAATGGACATAATTTAATAAATGAATCACCCTGATCAAATAACATTTCATTCCCTTCAACATCAAACTTGAAAAATTTCCATTCACCCATTGTAGGTGCACTTATTGATTGAGTAAGAGTTCTGTATCTTTGACAACCAAATGTGGGTGAATTTACTGCACATACTTTATAACTATAACTTGATGTTGATGAACAAAGCCTTATTCTATCATCTGTTGGGAAAATCCTTTGTGTCCCACCTTCTTCGTTAACAATAATTATCAAATTAGGATCTTTTGCAATATCCATTTCAAAAATTGTTTCTTCATCAACATTGAAATCGAATGTATTTACAATTAATGCAAAGTCTGATACTTTATATTCAATTTTTGTTAATCCCTGTGTTGCAAATTTATCAAGATTGTCTTTAAATTGAAATAAAAATACGTCAGAAGTTGAACCCAAAGGTGAAACAAATAGTATTGTCAACTGACCATTTTGATCTGTCATTCCTGAAACAGAAATTTCTATTGGTTGTGTTAGGATAGTCTGATTTGCTATTTTTATGTCAAAAAATCCTTTTCCTGAAACCGCTATCATTGGATCTGTTGAAATAAATAATTGATTTTCAATAAATCCTGCATCAAAATCTTTATTGGTTGTATCCTCAACAAAAAATGAAAGTTGTGGTATTACAAAATTTACCGATGATTCAAACCTTTCACCCGTGTTATCAATTTTTGTCACTTTAGAAATTAATTCTACAGTTGGTGGTTCTATTAAAGGTGGTTCAGGTAGTAAACACTGTTCATCAACCGTACCTGCACCAACAAGTTCTGCAGGTGGATCACAAACTAATTCAGGTATTATGTCTGTTGAGTTAACAGGTTTAGGATCTATTATTTCTTCAAACGGATCTGTATCTATTGGATCACTGATAATTGGTTGTCCATCTTCACATTCTGATTCTATTGCACATTCAAATGGAATTTCTAATAAACCTGCATCGATTCCGTCCTTTATGATTTCTTCATTAGTTTTTGTCGTAATAATATCTTCTAATAAAATATTTGGATACAACAAAAACACCACTGTTATTGTAATTATAGTTGCAACTGAACCTATTACAAAAGGTTTTTTCCCAAGTTTATTTTTTTTCGTCATTTAGTATTATTCTGTTGGTAATTCACAAGTAATGGCACCAAGATTCAGTGAACTGAATATCTGATATGTTCTTTGAACACATGATCCACAAGCAATACTACAATTTCCTGAAGTTGAACGTGATACAGTTGTAGTTACTGTTGCTTCTTGAACACATGATGCAGTTTTTGTTTCTTGTGTCTGACCATATACTAGATCACCTGAATTTACAGGTGTTGATATTTTTAACGCATAAGTTTGATTTCTTGTTAATTGCTTAAAGTCCAAAACCACCCCTGTACCACTTGCAGAAGATGCTAAAATATTATTGTCTTTGTCAGTTATACTAACACCTGAAATTGTTGGTGCAGGTACGGTTGCAAAGTTTGATGTTGGTGCAGTAAATGATGTATCTGAAACTATGAATGTTTGTGAACAACCCCGTCCATTTCCATAAAATGTACTATCAAAAACTGTTTGTCTTATTAATCCCGTGAAATATTCTTCACTTCTACTTGTTTTTGTCAGTACAACTACTCTTGAATCACTTGGGAAAACTCTTTGAAGTGTACCTTCTTCATCTTGAATTATTAGTCTAATATCATCTCTAAGTATTCCCATTGTAAATACAGTAATATCAGATACGCTAAAGTCAGAAACTATTGGATTACATGGTGTTGTAATACACTGTATAATTTGTGTTTGCTGAATATCTAGTTGATTTATGTTTATTTTAATATCTGTGATTTGATTATTTGTAAATTTGTCAAATTGTTGTCCAATATCTAATCTGAAATCATTTGAAGGATTTCCTGCAGGACTGATAATTGTGATAGGTATTCTTCCATCAATATCTGTCATTCCTTGAATTTTAATTTCTAAAGGTGTTGCAAAAATACTTGTTTGTCCGATTAAAATATCAAATGTTCCTATTCCTGTCATTTGTACTTCGGGTTCTGATTCTGCAAACAATTCAATTTCAATAAAACCATTTCTGAAATCTATGTTAGTAGTATCTTCAACAAATAATGATGCTAATGGTACGTTGAATGATTCTGATACTTCAAATCTTTCACCTGAAGATGAAACTTTTACAATTTGTGTAACAAGTGACACTGAACTAGGATCAGGAAGGATTGTTCCACATAAAATATTATCAGGTTCTATGTCACAAATTTGTTCTTCAGGTGGATCTTCTGAACCTTCAGGTGGCAGTTCGGGTTCGGGTTCGGGTTCGAGTGTACCCAATAATTCATTTATTTTTTGTTCTATTGCAATACTGCAATCAAGTACAGTGGTTGGGTTTATTCCTGAACATGGTTCAAATGTATCTTCATCTACGCCTAATGGTGGTGATATAACTACAACTTCACCTTGTGTTTTTAATTCACATTGTGCAAACAATAATATTTCTGCACTATCTGCAGAACAAATTACTTCAGGTTGTTCAATTATATCTTCAATTTCTTCTTTCACATCTTCTTGTTCTTCTGTAGGATCTTCTGGATCAACAAATGGTATTTCAAAATTTTCTGGAAGTTCTGGAAGTATATCACCAAATGATGAAATTAATGGAAATCCTACAACAAAACCAAACCCACCTGCTACAATCAAAATAACCAATGCGATTTTTTTGCCATCTATTTTACTTTTAGGTGCCATTATTCACTAAACCCCACATTGCTGTTGCAATTCGATCTATCACACTTAAGAAAATAGTTTGTTTGTGTACTTGGAACATCTACATCAAAAAAATTGTCCTTTATTTTGAATGTTAGAATGGTATTTTTTGGAAGATCAGTCACAAAACTACAAAATTCTTCATTTTCACCTATCTGTCCAACTATTCCTGCACGTGGATCTGTAGTCACTAATGTAAATCCATTGTGAATTATGTTTACTTCAGGCGGTAAAATTTCTTCTACTGTATCAGACTTTGTAATACCACAAATTTCAAATGTTGTATCACTAATTGGAACCGTTATTGCCCTACTTTGTTGATCAAATGCTGTTATTAAATTTCCAAGAACCTGAAATTCCAATGTATATGCAGGAAATGGCGTATGATATTCAAAGGTTCTTTGTTCTGCACCTGTACCAACCGTAACAACAAAGTCATTTAGAATTATTTTGAATGTATGAAATGATCCTTCAGAAAAAAACTGATCCTGTAATTTGAAAATAAATTTATCTTCGCCATCTATTCTTAACGGGATTTCATTATTTACTGATATACCTGAACCTGTTATTTGGTGTGTCGTAATTGTTTTATCATCAATTCTAGTTTCTAATATTCCGTTAATTACTGCACGTTCGCCTTCAAAGAAGGTAATTCCTTTCAATGTCGTTTCAATAAAACCCAAATCTAAGATACGTTGATCCTGATCATTTTGAACTATGCTTAATTGTTCAAGAATTTCTATTGCTGATCTCTTTGCCACAGAATTTCCTTCCAATGTTATGTCACTAATTTTTAAATCTATTCTAAAATGATCGACATTTGTTGCACGTGCACCTACACCTATCAAAACAGTATTTGAATTACCAATAGCACTTGAAATATCTACTTCAACGTGTTGCATTTCTTTACATGCCAAATCTCTTATCTGTTTTGTATCACCTTGAATGAGAATAAAATAAACTGCCCTGCTTGTAAATTGTGAACAAGTATAATCAACCGATACTGTAAGTGAACCTTCCTTTGTCCAATCAGAAATGTCAATATTTTTTGCTATTCCGTGAAAACGTGATCCGTTTGCAGTTTCGTCATTATCATTCTTAAAACCAATTATTTGAACACATGTAGTTGTTTCTCTAAGCCCGTCACAATTCTGTGTGGTTGTAGTTGTAACAGGAATTGGACAGTCGAAGGGAAATCCACCTGCACTTCTACAACTTGATGGATCGTTTACTATGTCCCAACCTGTAAATTTATGATGTTTTGTTCCTGCATCATTTGTTTGTGTTGAAAAATCACTTTTAACAAAAAATCTTTCAGGATCAATTCCTTCTGATACGCCAACAATTACTTTACGTGGATCTAATGGTTGGACAAACAGACGTGATGTTTGAATGTCAGATTCCAAATTAGAATCGATTAATTCGACTTGAACATCAACACCAAATGTTTCAATTTCCAATATCCCTAAATTTTCAAGGAAAATTGCAATCAAATCATCTTTAGGAATTTCAATAGTATCAGGCGGTTTTACTAAATCAGCAAAAGCATCTAAAGGATCATCTTCTGGATCTTGTGTTATAGGAAGATCACTTCCAATATCCGTAATTGTTCTAATTCTTTCTTCAAGTCCAAAAATAAAATCTACCACTTCACCTTGAAAAATAAATACTGCTATTCCACCTAGAACTAAAATTATAATTGCTGATATTCCACCAATTCCAATAGGAAATTTACTTTTTGTCATTATCTTCTACCCTTCAATACAAATCCTACTGTTGATAATCCTGCAATCATTGCACCTGCAATAATAAGTGCATCATTTGGTAATTGAGGGGCTATTGATAAAAGATCAGGTAAAACATTTACACATGTATTTTGTTTTGCAACTGTTCCTATTGGACAGTCTTTAGGAACATTTTCACCTACGAAACACTGACCTGCATGTAGAATTTCTGTTCCCTGTGCTTCTGCAAAGCATGAATTAGAAAACGTTTGTCCGTTTACACCACAAACAGGATCAAATAATGTGATACAAAATCCTGTTTGATTAGTTATGGGATCTATTGGTTTCTGACAAAGATTATCAATCGCAACCTGACCTATAGGACAGTTTAACGGAAGGCAGTCGCTACCCATTAATCTAGTGTTTATTGGACATACAATATTTTGACATGTTGAACCTACAAGTTCTTTGCCTGTTGGACATGTGATCAAATCACAACTACAATTCATAGAATCAGGTTGTGTTCCTTCCTGACAATTTAATTCAACAGTACATTCTATTTGAACTGACACACAAGTTTCACCAATTAAAACTTCCCCTAAAGGACATTGACCATCTGTAGGTAGTTTTTCAGGTACACAAACTGAACGTTGAATTGTAGTACCCGAACATAAACTACCACATTCAATAATATCAAGTGTAAATGGATCATCAATACAAACTGCAGGGCATGAAAGATTATCTTCAAAAGTTGTCAGGACTTCATCGGGTTCACATAGAATTGTTACGCATTCATTAGTAATTAGATTTAAAAATTGTTCAATGGGGCAAACTTTAGGAACACATTTGAAACCTTCCTGTGTGAACCCATTATTACAATCAAGTGGTTGTGAAGTACCTGTAACTAAAAGAGATCCATTTGTTTCCCACCACTGTTGATCAATTACATTGGGTGAACCGCCTGCACCATTACCATAAAAAACTATCATAAATTTATCATTTCCAAGTTGTGCTATTGGATCAAACTGTAATTGTTGATTGAATGCATCAACCCCACGCTGTGCATTAAGTCTTACATCTGTTGGTTGTTTAGTAACTGTTCCATCTGCAAGAACCCTAAATCCTGTTGCTTCTATTGCTGAAAATGTCCATCTTTTTACACCTGTAGATTCACACCAATCAGTATCAAATTTTGGATTGTTTGTTACAAATCTACCTACTGCTAGAAAATCAGATTTCGTTGAATCTTCTGGAATAGTAGTAGTAGAAACTCTATCGAAACCACCTGTATTACTACCATAAATCATTCTGTTAGGAAGATTTTGGGCACCTATTGAATCAAAAGTATCATCAACAAATCCTATGTAACAGGCTTGTTGGTTAGTTGTTTTTTGTTTCAGATTTAATTGAAATGTGAAGCCTGTCGCCTTGAACGAATTTGGTATTTCTGTTAAATCCCATTCAGCGTACCCGTAAGCACAATTACGACCATTCCAACCATGAAAATAAACTTCGGAATTTGGATCACCACTTCCTACCCTACCAAATTTTACTTCTTTTTTACCTCTCGGATTGTTAATATCAATAGGTGTTACACATGCACCATCTGCAGAAAGAATCGTACCACTTCTTTCAAATGGTACAATAATAGGGGCACCAAATTTTATTGTTCCAAGAATTTGATTTGTTGTAGGATCAATAGGAACATCAATTAATGTAAGTCCTGTTATATCCCCACCTAAAAGTACGCCAACATAAGTATTAAGATCAATTACAGGATCATCAAATGGATCTAATGGATTTCCTAAGAAACCAAAGACAATCATTCCAAGTCCAATCGCTATCGGTATTAAGAAAATTCTATTGCTTACCATTATCCCACCCTCAAAAATGCTAGAAATGATCTTAGAACTTCTGCAAAACTAAAAGACGTAATTATTCCCTGTGGTGCTTCCACTTCAAATTGAGATACAACGTTATGAGTAAATTCACCCGTATCAACAATCATTCTTACAGGAATTATGAATTCTTCCTGTGCAAAATCTTCTGGAAGTGTAAATTGGAACACAAATTCACCTTTTTTTATTTCTTCACTAGGATTTTCTGCAAATACATTTTGTGGAATTTGTTTTGCAAAAGAATATGTAAAGAAATCATCAAATTGTCCAAATTGTGCATGTGTAACAATCAATGGATTTTCACCAATCCATTCCAAAGCAACAGTACCTAGAATTGATTGTCCTTTAACGGGTGATCTTATTGCAGGAAATATTTGTACATCTTCCTTTATCAGTTCTTGAAACCCTTGTAATCCTACTGTTGAACCTAATGCACCGCCACCACCTGCTTCCACCTGTGCAACTGTTGATAGAATTTGTCCTGTGTCAGTATCCTTAACGTCACCCGTATCTGGATCAATTACAACCTTTGTACAACCTTTTGGTGGTGGACATGATTTTCCTTTTGTTTTTTCATTGGGATCTTTAAAGTGACCTTTGAGTTTGTCTAGTCCTTTGGCTTTACCGTTTTCTTGTTTCTCTTTGATGAATGCTTGTTGTTCATCACTTAAAGCCAAAAGTGATAAATCTGCATCTGTCAATGACAATAAATCAGTTGAAGCGATAAATAATGATGCACCAAGCAACGGAACCAAAATTAAAATTTGCTGTTGATTTGTTACCATTATCCCTTCAACCTATTTCTAATTTTCTTTTGTTTTTTGCCTTTCTTTGATATTCCTTTTCGTATTGAATTAGCAACAAGTGCAGAAAATAGGATTCCGATGAACAATGCTATGGTTTGAAGTTGTGCAAATGGTATTGGAATTGGACGTGCATCAAGAACAATTTCCGTACTACCAATAAAGTCCTGTCCTTCAAATTCAAATGTGAATTCTACGGGAATTACAACTAATTCAGGTGGGAAACAGTTCAAAGTAATTCCTAATTCTGCATCACAGAAAACATCTGGAATAAATATCGTATAGTCAATTTCTGCTTCTGACCTTGCTGTTTCACCTGCACCTTCAACTACAGGATCTAAATCAAA
>SDBS01000035.1_pt1 | contig 90213 bp, 74 predicted proteins | sample 2277091 | NCBI WGS metagenome assembly SDBS01 (sample SAMN10404972, study PRJNA504765) | marine sediment metagenome | isolation source: marine sediment core GS10_PC15, 163 cmbsf | place: Arctic Ocean: Southern Knipovich Ridge | collected 2010
GGATGAAGCAGGTCACCTTCAGGTTCCAGCCTGTCATCAGCGGCGTGACCAATGTATTCCTCGCCGGAACGTTCAATGACTGGAACGATTCGAAGACGAGGATGACCGATGAGGACGGCGACGGCGCTTACGAGGTCACGCTGATGCTCCCCGTCGGGCGGCACCAGTACAAGTTCGTCGTAGACGGGAACTGGATGACCGATGAAAGCGCGGACGATTTCGAGGAAGACGGTTTCGGCGGGAAGAACTCGGTGATAGTAGTCGACGACCGTTACGAGGATATAAAGACCGAGCTCGGCGACGGCGAGATGATGAACAAGGACATATCGCTGGTCCTGGACTACTCGATGGTCAACCCGCTGTCAGAGAACAGCATCGAGTTCAAGACGCGGGCGCATCTCAACGACGTCGAGAACGTTCAAATGCTCTACGTAATCGACGGCGCCGAGAACATAGTCGCAATGCCTCCCTTCGGAGAGGATGTCGTTTATCAGTATTACAGGCATGTCCTCGAGGTTCCGGCCAGTTCGAGGCTTTCGTTCATGTTCGTATACGCCGACGGCGGCGAACTCTTCTTCGCCGTACCGTCGGGATTCACGGGGGAGAGGCCGTCCGAAGAGGATATGTTCCACTACGATCCGGAAACGCTTCCGCCATTCTTCACTCCCGACTGGGCGAAGGACGGTGTCTTCTACCAGATATTTCCCGAGAGGTTCAATAACGGGGATAAGTCGAACGACCAGGATTTCAAGGAGTTCTACTACAAGGATGTAACCGAGCTCCCCGAATCGAGGCAGACTAACGGCGAGTATTTCCACTTCGTGCAGAACTGGTACGATGTGAGCGGCCTTACCCGCAGCCCCTACAGGACCGACGGGAAGCCCGACTACTACTCGTTCTACGGGGGCGACATCGCCGGCGTGATGGAAAAGATACCTTACCTCGCCGACCTCGGCATTACGATCATCTATTTCAATCCTCTCAACGAGGCGAGGTCGAACCACAAGTACGATCCGATGGACTACAAGAAGCTCGATCCGCATTTCGCCGACGAAGCCACCTTCAAGGAGTTCGTCAAGAAGGCTCACGAGAATGGTATCCGTATCATCGTCGACAAGGCCTTCAACCATACAGGCAATTATTTCTTCGCGTTCCTCGACGCGGTCGAGAAGGGACGTGAGTCGGAGTACTGGAACTGGTACGAGTTCAAGCGCTGGCCGCTTCCCGAGGGTGATATTCCCAATCCGCTCGACTACTACGACTGCTGGTGGGGTTTCGGTATCCATCCCAACCTGAACTTTGATCTCTCGAGGCCGAACGCCCAGGAGAACGCGATCACCGACATCAGCGAAGCTCAGCCCAACGAGCCCCTCGTCGAGTACCTGAGGGATGTAGCGAGGTACTGGCTCGGAGAACTCGATATAGACGGCTTCAGGCTCGACGTACCGAACGAGGTCCCCTTCTGGTTCTGGAAGGAATTCCGTGCCGTCGTCGACGAGGTCAAGCCCGACGCCTTCCTGATCGGGGAGATCTGGGGGAACGCGATGCCCTGGATGGGTCCAGATGGTTTCCATTCGACGATGAACTACAAGTATTTCCGCGATCCCGTCCTCAAGTTCTTCGGGCAGGGACATGGCTCGGCGGCTCAGCTCGACAACGAACTCGCTCCGGGGCGCTCTCTCTACCCGATCCAGGCGACTCAGGTGATGATGAACCTGATCGGCAGCCACGACACGGAACGCTACCTCACCACCGCCGGGAACAAGTCGGAGAGGCTGATGATCGCGGCGCTCTTCCAGATGACCTATGTCGGTATCCCCCAGATCTACTACGGCGACGAGGTGGGGATGAGGGGCGGCAAGGACCCCGACTGCAGGCGCACATTCCCGTGGAACTGGGAGGAGAGCCCCAGGCGGGTAAAGGTCCATGACTTCTACAGAAAAGTCATCGGGATAAGAAAAGAATATCCCGCGCTTCGTACCGGCAGTTTCCAGACCGTACTTGCCGAGGGAAAGATATATTCCTTCATCAGGGAAGACGATGCGAACAGGATCGTGGTCGCCCTGAACAACGGTGGGGGGAAGAGTAAGATAAAGCTCGAGCTCGGCCAATTCGGATTTGCCGATGGAGCGATGCTCAACGACCTGCTCGGAGGCGGGAGCTACACCGTTACGGAAGGCGCTGTCGAGCTGGAACTCGATAAGCTCTCCGGAGCGATACTCGTACTGCAGTAGCGGGAATCACGAGACATAAAGATGAGGCCGTACCGTTTCAGACGGTGCGGCCTTTTTTATAGAAGATCCCGGCAGGGGGCTGCTTCACGAGTGCGGGTCTATTTTACGATTATCAGCGAGTTGGTGAATCCGCCCTCTTCGTCGGTGTCGGGATTGCTCGGATCGAGCTCCCACCTGACTCCGTTGTCTATCACGTACTTGTACTGGTAACGGCCGGGCCTGAGCTCCTTGTATATCTGCCAGATCCCGTCTCCGTCCTCGTCGGTCATCGGGTCGATTGTAGGATCGAACCTTCCCGTTCCCTCGGTGCCGCCCCAGGTATTGAAGTTGCCCGCGAGGTTGACGTACTTGGCCGATGGAGCCTCGTACTGGAAGAGGATCCCTTTATCCGTGGGATGGGGGCGGGGCAGACGGCTGCGGATCACGTTTGTGAAAGTGCATCCTGCCGTTGTCATCGCCAGCAGTATCGCGAATGCCGCGATAGCCTTTGATCTTCTGGATATATTTCTGAACATCATGTCGATTCTCTCCGGGCTAGAAGCGGAACGTCGCTCTGAGTGTGAATGCCTGAACATCGTTGAGTGCGTTTTCAGCGTCGATCACAGTGGCGTCCTCGTTCTCCCACATGTAGGTCTGCCTGAAGTCCCATCGTCCCGTCTGTCTTCCGCTGTAGACCCTGTCGAATGTGACGGGATCGACGCCGTAGGCGAAGACCAGGTTCACCTTGTTGAGGAAGCGGTACTCGAATCCCACGAAGGGATTGTAGAAGGTATCGCTGAGATTCCCGCGCGTGTCGGTCTCATCGAGAGAGTAATGGATGATCCTGACATCGAACATGAAGGCGAACTTGCTTGTCAGCCACCACGATGCCCTCGTGATCGCCTCGTAGGTATTGCCGTCCATATCGAATTCCTTCGAGCCGTCCAGATTGGAGAACTGTCCCTCGAAGTCGAAATCGAAGACATCCCAGAGGGTAAGCTTCACACCGGGAGTAACAGACAGCCTGTACTGCCACGCGCTCAGATCCTGGTCCTTGCGTTCATATTCTTTCATCTCACGCTCTACCCAGAGCCTCGCGTCGAGATTGCCCTTGCTCCACCTTGCCTCGAACTCGCTGTAATCGCGCGTGTAGGCGGGGGGATCCTGGTCAACGGTGAAATAGATCTGCTTGTTGGCATCCTCGTTGGGGAGGAAGAAAGGCCTGATGAGGGATTCATCAGGACCCGGATCAATAAGCTCGCGGCGGTTGTACTCGGCGTTGAGGAACAGGTTCTCGATACCCCTGAAAGGCAGCTCCACATGATATATCGTGGCGTCCCTCTTTACTATGGGTACGTCGATCGGGCTGTTGTCGAAATCAATCCCCGAGTTGTTGCTCGTCACGAATCCCTGGGTCGCCTCACCGCGCATGTACTGGATGGCGGGAACGAAATTGTCGTCGAAGAAATAGAGGTACGCGTCGAGTCCGACGTACCACTGTTTATCCTGGAACTCGTACCAGTCGCTCGGGTCGCCGCTGGAGTCGATATATTTGTCAAGGCGGGGGATGTCCGTATTCGACGGCGTGCTTCCGATCCTGTCAGTCATGTCGAGCCACCAGATGTTCTGCTCGAGGACGTAGTTGATCCCCGGCTTGAACCAGCCGAACCTTCGCGCGCCCCTGATGGTTATCAGGTCCGTCCCGGTGTTGTCGAAAAGATCGGGATCGTTGTAGATATCGGCATCGTGGACATTCGACGCGAACGATCTGAATTCGAACTTCGGCCAGTCGCTGTTGAAGACGACACCTGCCGTTCCCTTTCCGATCTTGAGGTGATCGTCGAATATCGTTCCTTCGAGATCCTCGTCTCCAAAGACTGTGAGGGGATCCTCGGACCAGAGGGCCTCCATGTTGTAATAGCCGGTAAGATCCATGATGTCCGGAGGCGTGATCTTCAGATGTGCCTCGTTGAGCCAGGCCGACAGAGCGTTGACATTCGCGAGATTTGTCGGTGAGTCGACCCTGAGTCTCGCGTATCCTTCGACCTGTTCGTTGATCGTGATGATCGAATTGAGGTCGAACTTATATTCGGGCCTGAACATCCGCCAGCGGCTGTCGTTGTCGAAGTTCCTGTATGTCGGCGCCCGGAAGAGGAAGAAGCCGTCGAAATGTATTCTCGGGCTGTACGGGGTGTTCGCGAGCTTTTTCTCCCCGCTCTCCTTCTCAATGATATTTCCCGCATTATCGACCACTACGATCGAGTTTACTCCGCCGTATGGATCCGGAGCGCTGGCCGGATTATCGAAATCGGTGATCCAGGCCCCGTCGACGACGAATTTGTAATCATGCGTTCCCGGTCCGAGCTGGACCGTAATGACCCAGATCCCCGATTTGAGTTTTTCCATCGGGTGTGACGTCGCGTTCCATCCATTGAACGTGCCGGCGAGGAATACGGCTCCCGCTTCGGGATCGTTGTAGGAGAACTTCGTGCCCCCGTCACCTTTTTCCACGGACGCGAGTGCGGGACCGGATATCGCCGACAGCAGCATCAGCACGGCCAGCAGTGCTGCCGCCGTCGACGCAATACCCATGAAGGCTGCCTTCCTCTCTGAGGCGGGCCTTCGATCACGCGCGTTCCTGCCGGATCCGGTGATACCGGGGCCGCGCCTTTCGATTGTCTTCACTATCAATCTCCTTGGTTCGAATACGGGAAACATCATTTCCTTCCGTCATCTATCAGAAATATATCTTCATAAAAGTCTTGATCACGTGATCGAGTCTGTCGCTGCTGCCCTCGTTGACGAAATAGTCCGTTCTGACAAGGTGCTCGCTGTGTCCGGCGTTTCCGTACTCGAGGAAGAATTCCGCGCCGAACCCGATATCGTATCTTATCTGCGCGAAGAGGGTGGAGCGGGCCTCGGTTTCCTCGTTGACGTTGAGGATCCTGAAGTAACCCTTAAGTTTCCCTGACGCGTTGAATTCCATGTCATAACCGAAGGCCCACACCTGTCTGAATGTACCCCAGTCGCGGACCCTGCCCTGGACACGGACCTTTACCAGCCTGTTTTCAACGGAGAGGTCGGCGTACCAGTTCGGATATGTGATAAAATCGAATACTTCGCCGGAGCCGTCGAAGCCGTGCCAGCTGCTGTAGGCGACCCTTCCCTTGAATCCCCTTATGAACTCGATGTAGAGGTCGGCGTACCAGTTTGTTGTAGGCCGAAGGCCTCCGCCTTCCTCGTCGATGATCTTTTTCTGGTAGTGGTCGTATGTGAGGGTCGCGGTGATAGCTTTCATAGGTACGAGGAATATCGCTTCGGCATGTATCTGCTCGCGGTTGAATTCGCGGGCGTCATCGAACCTGTAAGACATGTAATCCCTGAAATTCTCCCCGAAATCGTTGTACCAGGCATGGAAGAAGAAATCCTTCAACCTGATGTTCCTGACCTCTGCCGAAAAAGCGTACTTGTTCTCGTCGGTCCTGATATCGCTGGTCAGGATCTGGTAGGGATCGTCACTGACAGCGTACTGGACGATCCAGCTGGTATTCTCGAGGTTCAGGGGACCGAGCGAGAGGCCCGATGAAACAAAATTTCTCGGGTAAAAGGAGACGTCGATCGCACCTATCTGGTTATACTGGAGATTCGTGTATTCGCGTCCGGCGCTCGTGTTGGTCCAGTCCTTCCTCAGGAACATCGCGCCGATCTCGAGCCTGCTGTCGAACGAGTTCTTCTGCAGCCTCAGTATGAAGTTGTCCGTACCGTTTGCCACCGTCTGGGTCTGGTCGCTCTCCCAGTTGTATGTCCCGCCGTCGTCGCTGTAGATGAAGGTGCCCTTCAGCCCGTTTACGGGACCGAGGCTCATGTCCCAGAAATCGGCCCTGATCCCGCTCGACTGCGGGCCCCAGCTGTCGTTTTTCAATTTATTCTGGTCTACCAGTTTGAGGAGCGGATCGTCATTGATCCAGAACCTGTTCTGGCGGGCAAAGATGTATGTCTCCCAGAGATTGCCATGGAGCTTGATATGTCCCTCGGCCGAAAGATATTCCGGCCGCTTGAACTCGACCTCCTTGGTGAGGCCGTCGTCACGATTAGACTGCGCGCGGAGCTTGTAGTACATCTCGAGCTTGTCCGACGGCCAGCTGAGCCATTTAAGCTCGAGGTAATGCCGCGGCATCCCTTCGCCGCCGGGAGGCCCGAATCTCCATATCTTCTGCTGGCGCTGGAAGGAGGCTTCGACCTCGTAGAACCCCTCGAGCTTGTTGACCGCGTGCGACGGCAGCGCGGCCGAGAGCGCGGCCGCCGATATGAGAGTTATGATAAATATCCGTCTTATCATTGCCATCATTTCATCTGCTCCCTCATCACGGGAGCATGATAGTCAGTCCGAACAGATACGAGTTACCCAGGTCGTAATGCGTCTCGAGCGCCAGGTCGATCTCCCATCTCTTGCCCTTGAGTCCGAATCCGGCGCTGAGATTTTCTCTCTCGAAACCGCCGCGCAGGGCCACCACGTCGAAGAACCAGATCTCGCTGCCCAGCCGTCCGATGATATTATCCAATTCTCCGTAACGTGTCCTGACCTCGTATGAGATGAGAAGGAGGCCACTGAACATGTAGCTTCCACCGAGAGCAAAATCCCTGTAGACCGGATCGGGTGTGCTTGTCGTCGTCAGCAGCTGAAGGCCCGGTTCATTGAGGTTGTATACGACAAATCCCGCCGACCACACCTTGCTTGGGGAGTGGTAGAAGAGGCCGAGGTCGAGGCTCGCCTTGTTGACATTCCCTTCGTAGGCGGGATCGTTGTACTTTTCGTATCCGGGGGCGCCGAGCGCAAAGATCTTCAGCGCGGCGCCGACCGAGAAATCATCGAAACGGGGTATCGACATGGCCAGGCCGAGATTGATCGTATCTTCGTGGTAGATGTCCTTCAGTTCGAGCCTCGTCCAGCTTGCGCCGACCGCGATGCGGCCGTTGAAATTGTATACGCCGGCGATGTAGTCGTTCGAAAGTGCCGAGACGTCGTAGAGGCTCGAACGGCAGCCGGTGATCTCGAACTTGTCCACCATGATCATTCCGGCGGCATTCCAGTAGATCGAGTTGGCGTCGTCGGCAACGCCGACAAAGGCCGATCCCATCGCCCTTGGGCGCGGGCCCATGCGCGCGTGACGGAAGTCGGCCCTCACCGCTCCGGAAAGCGCTGTGAGGATGATGATCGCCGCTACTGTCCGTCTCATCCGGCTCGAACCTTTCTACTTGATGACCGCCACGGCGCCGTTGTACCGGATCGTTCTCTGTCCGGCCGCCTGCTGGTATGTCACCGTGAACCTCAATATATAGATGCCGTATGCTACCGTGTATCCCGAGTTGTCCCTGCCGTCCCAGGTGAACCCGGTCACCCTCCTCGGAACGGCGTCCGGTGTGTCCTCGGCCGTGATCGAGAACCTCCGCTCGAGGATCCTTTTCCTGTTCCCGTCCATGTCGTAGATCTCGATCGTGACAGTGGCTTCCGTCTGTAGATAGAAGCTTATCTCCGTTTCCTCGTACAGGCCGTCTCCGTTGGGGGAGAAGGGATTGGGCGAGAAGACAACGCCCGAGAAGATCTCGCCCGGATCGTACTTGAACTCAGGGTTGTAGAAGAGGGCGTAGGTCCCCGGCCTGGAGACCGCCACAGTAATCAGGTTTCCATAGGGATTGACTGTTCCGCCTATATATAGCCACTTTCCTGTCGTCTCTGTATATTCGTAGACCCCGATCAGATCCTCGTCGATATTACGGATATTGTATTCCGGGTAGTGGAAACTGATACTGATCTTGTTTTCGAATTCCGGCATTGGCACCGTTACGTCAACTGTGTCTCCGCCCTCGTCGACCATCCTGAAGACCGCCTCGAATTCCACTTTTCTGTATATGTTTATCGGCGTCGCTCCCGGAGGCTCCGGTTCGAATTCCTCGGAGTATTCCGAAGTAAGCTTGAAGTTGTATCTCACGTCGAGGGCATCCTGAGGAACGGCGGAAGTCGGTATCCTGATAAGTGTGCCCTCCGGCGCCCTGACTTCGAAATCCTCGCTCATGTCAATATCGGGTACTACGAAAGTCTCGATGGGAAGATTGATCTCCATCGTCTGGAGAGGTGTGATCGTCACGTTGCCCGAGCGGTCGACCGCTTCTATCTCGAACTCGATGTTCCAGGTGCTGTCGAAAGGGGCGAGGATGACGTTCTCAAGCATGTCCTCTACGGGAAGGTCGACGCTCCAGATGTCGCCGCCGGCGTAACCCATCTGAAGCTCTTCAAACCAGGTGTCTGTCGTCGTCGAGTCTGGACGCCACCGGAAGGTCGATCCGGCGACCTGGTCGTCGTCGACTACGATAGCCGTGTAATAGAGAGGAGCGTTGACCAGCGGATCGAACGGGACCGTCTCGGAGATCTTGTCACCGACGTCGATGGCGGGAGGTCCCTGGTCCTCGAAAGTCGTCATGTCGATGTAGCACGGTGTAAGGCCGTTATTGACCCGGTCGGTCGATTCGGCGGTCTTCCAGTCGAGCATCTCACTCTGGGTCCTGCCGGCAGTCTTGCCCGTTCCGGGCGAGAGCATCAGGTCCATGATATTCGGATCGCGGTCGCTGTTGTCTCCGCCGCCGATCTGCCACTCGCTGACGCTGGCGTTTACCCATCGTGTATCGCCGAAGTTATTGTCGTCGCTGTTTCCATCGTGGCTGGTCATCACTACAGTGATATCCCATTTCAGTATGTCGTCGGGCGTCGGATTGCCCAGTGATTCCATGGATACTACCCCGGTGATCGTATGATTGATGAAATCGGTGAGCAGGATGATGTCCCTGTCGCTCTTGGCCACCGTCTGTGACCAGGCCGAAGGAGTGTTCTGGTTGTTAGAGGTCAGGACCGCCTTGTACCAGCCCTCCATCACGACTGCGTAATCCCATGCGTCCCAGCTTGCGAAATCGTTCTGCCTGTTGGGCAGTCCCTCGGTCGCCCCGCCCTTGAAGGCGTCGATCATGATGTCGATCTTCTGGATATTGATGTCCGCGTACGGCGGGTTCCAGCTGGCGTTGCCCTCGAGCGCGGGGTCGGGAACCTGGCCCATCCTGACCTCGAAGGCGAGACTCGGGATGATCTCCCCGGCGACGATCTTCGATGTTTCGAATATCGTCATGGACTCGAGGTCGAAGGCACGTTTGGCGAAGACCTGGTTGGTGGGATAGAGGTAATAAAGACCCTCCCTGCCGAACTGGTTCGGACCGAAGTCGTCGTCGATAGCGTCGGTGAGTATCCTGATCGGCTCGGTCGTTCCCTGCACCGTCAGGGTAAGAAGAGAATCGATGCCTGAGATATTCATCGAGTCCCTTGCCGAGACTATCAGGTCGTATGGACCGCCCGCGATCCCGGGATCGACGAGATGGAGATAGCTGTAAGTGCCGTCGAGTGCTACCTGGTCGCCGTTGGTCGCGTCGTCGTACATGAACTGGTATCTCGAGCCTCCGATGGGGGCGAGGTCGATCAGCACTCCGCCGATTCCGCCGCCGTTATCCGTAATATCCACGGTAAAAGTCACGGTACCGCCGGCGTCCACTTCATCCGGCTCGGCCATCGGATTCGACAGGAGGGGAGCGGGAGGGAAGTTTCCCTGGATCACGTAGTCGGCCGAGTAGTGATGAAGGTCGATGTTCTGTTCGGCGACCGTCCAGTCGATTTCGGGGTCATCAGGGTCGAAGTCGAGGTTCAGTGTCGAATCGTGGGGCGCCGAGTCAAAGGCGGATCTCTTTACATCGCTGTCCTGGGTCAGATAGAGCTGGTAGCGCATCGTCGACGGGATGTTTCCCTCGAGGAAGTCGAACGGTATGGTGAAGGTCACCCATTCCGCGCCTTTTTCGGTCCAGTTACCCTGGATGTTGATACCCTCGACCCACGTTCCCGTCGATGTAGGTATATAAGACTGGCCGTCGGGATCCCACCATTCCCACTCGGTTCCCGACCATCTTCGCATATCGGCGTAGTCGTTCGAGGAGTACTTGAATGTCAGGGCATAATCGGGAAGGAAGTCATGGGCGTATGTGACGGGGAATTCGAACGGATCGATGGTCGAGCCGGCCGCGTCGTTTCCAGTCTCGAAGAGGAGAATGAGGTGCGCGCCGTCCCAGTCCGTATTGAACCGGATCTGGAACTTCATCGCGTCGGCCGTATTGCTTACAAGTACCCTCGTCAGGTCCATCGCCTCGAGCGACTGGTGGTCCGGATCGGGCTCGGGGAACGGGGGATCGGATATCGTTGTTATCTGGTCGATGATGAATGAGACATCGTTGGTTGGTAGCGAAGGAGTGGAGACGGCCGATATCCTCACGATATCCCTGCTGTCGCCGGCGGTGAATATGGTGGCGCCCCTTCCCGTCTCATCGAGATCGACGAATTGCGGCGCGATCGTTCCAGCATCCATCGGGGCAGCTGTAAAGGCGACGTTGTACCCCGATTCGGAGACGCTGTTTCCGAACTGGTCGACGAGTTGGGCGACGACCTCCAGCTCCTCGCCGAATCCTACGACGTCGGCAGGCAGAGAGAGCTCGATAGCGGCTGCCGGTCCGGGAAGGGCGGTCACCTCGACGAAGTCCGTCTCGTGGGTGCCCACTATCGTAAGTTCCTTGTTCTGCCAGGTCACCGAGGCTGTGATATCGAGCCTGCCGGCGCCGGTCGCAGTCATAGTCGTGGTCGCTTCGCCGTCCGCGTTTGTCAATACCGACGGGATCGTGAAGATTCCATCGCCTGTAGAGGAATCCTTCAGGAGGAAACTCACCGGGACGGCGGGAAGGAGGACCGGATTGCCGCTCACGTCGAGAAGCCTTCCGTAGACCGTGATCTCGTCTATACCGTCCGCGACGAGCGTCGTGTCGAGGGCCTCGATGGCGAAGAATTCGGGCTCGGCCGACCTGATGCCGAGCTTGAACCTTCCGCCGATACTGCCGGCGGTCGTCTCGGTGAATATCCTCAACACCTCGATAGCGTCGTCATTTATAAGGAAACTGCCACGGCCTTCCTCGAGCCCCAGGCCGGTTATCTCCATCGTATCAGCCGGATTGAAAAAGTTGACGTCTCCCCTCGGGGGAGTCGTGTTGTTCAGTTTGGTGGCGCGCAGAGCGACATTCTGGAGGTAGCCGTCGACGTCGTACCAGTCGCGCCTGCCGAGGTCGTCACGCGCTTCTATCAGAGCTGAAGCATAGAAGAAGATCCCGGAATCGGGGAAGCTGACCGTGGTACTGACGCTCTCGAGCTCATTGCCGAGAGGATCTATCAGTACGAGTCTGGTCGCCTTGACCGCGTTGAGGGTCAGATCCCCGACATATATACTGTCGCTGTCGGTGATCACGACCGAGATCGTATCAGAGATGTAGCCCAGTCCCCCGGCGATAACGTAATAGGTCCCGTCGGGGACCTGGATCTCGAAGGAGCCTCCCGCGGGCGGGATGTCCTGAGCCCCTTCACCGGCCAGTCCTCCTGTGACCGAGTCATAGGCGGCCACGGAACCTTCGACGCCGGGGCCATCGGCATATATGACATTGCCGGTGATCTTGCCCGCCCTCGTGAGGAGTATGTCCACTCCGGTCACGTTCGCCCCGCCCTCGACTACTATGCCGGGCTCCTTGATCCTAGCGTATCCCGGCGCCGACGCCTCGACGCGGTAGGAGCCGTCGACCAGTTTTTCGAAGAGGTAGACGCCGCCGCCGGGCGCCGTGGCGGTGGAGTCGATGCGGCTGTCGTCGAATTCACTGAACAGTTCGACGGATGCTACCGTAGTCACATCGCCGATGTCTTCAAGCTGTACTCTGCCGGAGATCGTGCCCTCGCCGGCGTCGGGGATGCCGTCCCCGTTCCTGTCGATGTATGCGGTGTAAAGATTGATAAGGGTCGTCATGGCGCCCGACCCGTCCATTCCCGAGTTCCATGGTGCCGAACTGGGGCCGTTCCAGCCGTCTCCTCCGGCGATTACCGCGACGACGCCGATCTCCGATCCGGGCGGTACCGTCCCCGGGTCACTTCCGTAGATGACGTCCCAGGGTATCCTGATCTCGCCGTGGCGGAAGAAGGTAATGCCCTGTGTCTGGTTGGCGTTCTCGCAGAGGCTCGTAATATCATCGGTAGTGGCCGGATCAAGTATCCTTCGTATCCCGAGGTCGCCGCCGTTCCAGTTGGCGATAAGGAAGTCAGCCTTCGTGCCCTCTGTGAAATCGAAGTTTCTCGCGAACCAGTCTATCCCGCTGACGGCCTGAGTTCCGAGCCCCGTACCGGCGGCAAGATAGACGATCATCGCGTTGTCGTTGACCTCGTAGTTGACGCCGATATAGAGGGCGAACGAGTCGTAGGTGACCCAAAGCTGCTCGATCTGGTTGACGCCCCAGTCCGCGCCGAGAGGGGGATCATCGACCTGGAGCTCGTCCGATTCCCAGTCGACGCCGTCGCCCGTGATCGTCCCGTCGATTACAGGAGTATTGTACGGCCTGGCCATCACCAGGACGGTAATTACGGAAAAGAGCAGGATAAGGAGAGCTATCCGGCGCATCTCGAAGCTTTCATCGATTATAATTCTATTTCTCCGGCTGCCGCCGGAGCGGATTCAACGTTGAATGCAGTCTACCCAGCATGCCTGTCTCTTGCAAGAGGAAATACTATCAATTCCGGTGTGTAAATCAAGTTGACAGAACTGCTCCCTGATCGAGAATCCTGTTCAATTCCATCTTGAATCGTATAGAATCGCCAGTTGAACGATCATCAGAAAAGCGGAGATATGGAACCTGGCAGAAAAGCGATATTTTCCTGGGCGGTGTACGACTGGGCGAACTCGGCCTTCGCAACAACGGTGATGGCCGGCTTCTTTCCCGTCTTCTTCAACGAGTACTGGAGCGCGGGCACCGACACGACTGTTACAACAGCTCGCCTCGGCCTGGCCAACTCGCTCGCTGGTATCGCTGTCGCCCTGCTCGCGCCCGTGCTCGGCTCAATCGCCGACCGCGGTTCGGCGAGGAAGAGGTTCCTCGTATTCTTCGCATTCATGGGCGCTCTGATGACAGCGTCACTCTGGATGGTCTCCCGCGGTGACTGGAAGTCGGCGATCTTCGTCTTCGTCCTCGCCTCTATCGGATTCAGCGGAAGCATCGTCTTCAACGACGCGCTTCTCGTATCGGTCGCAGGGCCGAAGCAGAGGGAGAGGGTGTCGGCCCTCGGTTACGGGCTGGGGTATCTGGGCGGCGGCCTTCTCTTCGCCCTCAATGTCGCGATGACACTTCGCCCCGCGGCCTTCGGGCTCGCAGGGCCGGAGGAAGCGGTCAGGTATTCCTTCCTCACTGTGGGAGTCTGGTGGGCGGTGTTCACGATCCCGCTGATCCTGTTCGTAAAAGAGAAACGCTCGGAGCGTACGGACGGTATCAGCAGGATAGTGACCGGTGGAATCAGGGAACTGATCGGGACGTTCAGGGCGATACGCAGGCTCAGGACAGTGTTCCTCTTTCTCCTTGCCTACTGGTTCTACATAGACGGCGTAGATACGATCGTAAGGATGGCCGTCGATTACGGTATGTCGATAGGGCTGGAGCGCAACGACCTGATACTTGCCCTCCTGGTGACGCAGTTCGTGGGATTCCCCTCGGCGATAGTGTTCGGCAGGCTCGGCGCCCGGATCGGTGCGCGCCGCGCGATATTCATCGCGATAGGGGTCTATCTCTTCGTTACGGTATGGGCGGCGCTCATGGACAGCCGCGAGGAGTTCTATGTCCTCGCCGTCTCGGTCGGCCTCGTCCAGGGAGGGATCCAGGCACTGAGCAGATCGCTCTTCGCCGGGATAGTGCCGGAGGAAAAGTCGGCGAGATACTTCGGGTTCTACAACATGATCGGCAAGTTCGCAGCCGTCATGGGCCCCGTATTGATCGGTACGACCGGGGTCGTACTCAGATCGCTGGGAGCCGGGGCGGAAACGGCGACGAGGATCGGTATCACCTCGGTGTCCATATTGTTCCTCGGCGGCGCTGTGCTGCTCTGGTTCGTCGACGTTGACAGGGCGAGGCGGGAGATCCTCGAAGTGGAAGGCGGCGAAGATACGCTCGGCTCTTGACAGTGAGACCGCACTGTTGCACATTAAGTTTCTGACGGAAAGCGCCCTTACAAGGAGGACTTTTGGATTTCAGGACCTTTTTTGAACCGAAGACGATGGCGGTCGTCGGGCTGTCACTGACCAATGAGCGCCACCCCGCCAACATCATCTTCAACAAGAACTACTTCCGCTACCCGGTGAAGGTCTACGGAGTGAATCCGAAGGGCGGGATGTACCACAAGGAAAAGATATATACCTCTATCTCAGAGATCCCCGAAAAGATCGATCTGGTTATAGTCGCGGTGCGGGCCGAGCACGTACCGGGCGTGCTGCGGGAATGCATCGACGCCTGGGTCGGAGGGGCCGCCGTGATATCGGGTGGATTCGCCGAGACGGGCAGGCACGACCTGCGCAAGCAGTTCGAGGAGCTTGCCGCGGAGGCCGATTTCCCCATAATCGGTCCGAACTGTCTCGGGATATATTCTTCCGGGGTAGTCGACTCCTTCTTTCTGCCGAGCGAGAGGATGGTAAGGCCCGAGGCGGGGAACGTCGCAATCGTCAGCCAGAGCGGCGGGATACTCGTCGACCAGATGGTAAAATTCGCCGGGCAGGGGATCGGGCTCTCCAGGGCGGTGAGCATCGGCAATAAGGCGGGCGTCGGAGAACTCGAGCTGCTCAAGTATCTCGCGAGGGACGAGAAGACAGACGTGATCGCCTTCTACGTCGAGGGATTCGGTCCCGGAGAGGGTCGGGAATTCGTCAAGGCGGCGAGCAGGAGCCCGAAGCCGGTGATAATCATGAAGGCGGGCAAGAGCGAGGCAGGCAGCCGGGCCGTGACGAGCCACACTGCATCGATCGCGGGGGACTACAATGTCTTCTCATCGATAATGCGGCAGTTCGGTATAGTGGAGGCGAAGGACGAGTACGAGATGGTCTCCTTCTGCGAATCGCTGAGCTGCTACCCCAGGGGTATCGAGGGCAGGGTCGGTATCGTCACCGCAAGCGGAGGGCACGGCGCCGTGGCCGTAGATACCTGCGTGGCATCGGGCCTTGCCGTGCCGGAGTTCTCAGAAGAGATACAGGCGAAGATACGCAAACGTCTGTCCGGCGGCATCCAGCCGATCGCATCACTGGGCAATCCGATCGATCTGACTGGCAGCGCGAAAGACGATGATTTCGTCGTGGCGGCCAGTGAACTGAGCAGGCTCCCCGACATCGACTGCGTGATCATACTGCTGCTTCCATACATCCCCGAAGTCACCTCCGATGTAGGGGCGAGACTCAGCCAGGTCTACCAGGAGGAGGGCAAGCCGATCGTGGCATACGTACCGCACGTGGAGAAATACAGGATGATAATCGAGGGCTTCCAACTCAACAACGTTCCCGTCTCGCACTCGATCGAGGGAGCGGTCCTGATGGTCGAGGCGATGAAGAGGTGCAGGCCATGCTGAACGAAACCGCAGCCGCTATCCTGAAGGAATCGAAGAAGTACGGCTGGGTCCTCGAGCCGGACGCGAAGCGCCTCTTCGCCGAGGCCGGTTTCGACGTGCCCCGTTTTGAATGGGTTCGAACGGAAGAGGAAACGGTCGCAGCCGGTGAACGCATCGGCTGGCCCGTTGTGGCAAAGGTCGTTTCACCCGGTGTAGTCCACAAGTCGGAGGCCGGTGGAGTGGCCGTGGGGATCGAGGGGCCGGAAGCGATGCGGGAGGTCTTCGGCCGTTTCAGCGGGATCGAAGGGTTCGAAGGGATCCTCGTCGAAGAGATGCTCCCCGGGATGGAGATAATCGTCGGCGGAAAGATCGATCAGCAGTTCGGAGCTGTGGTCATAGCAGGTATGGGCGGCGTCGGTGTCGAGATCTACAAGGACACGGCGATCAGGATGGCGCCGGTCACCGGGGATGTCGTCGAGTCGATGATAGACGACTTGAAGGCGGGCAGCATCCTGCGCGGGTACCGCGGAGCGGCAGGGATTAATATCGAGGAATTCAAGAAACTTGTCGTGAGGTTCTCGACCCTTATCGTCGAGATGGCCGGCGAAGTAGAATCGGTAGATCTCAATCCGGTGCTCTGTACGGAGGAAAAATGCGTTATCGCTGACGCGAGAATAATCCTTAAAAAGTGACAATTGACGTTGACAAGGCAAATGGAAGCGGTTTAGGTTCCATTCAGGTATAAAGGTAAGCAACTCGTTTCTAACCCTGTCAAACGACAGAAAGAAGGAGGGATAAGATGGCAGAGACTTACGTTTACGCTTCGAGGATCAAGGAACTGGCCAAGAAGCATGGTCTCAGGATGAGTGGAGATGCGGCTGAAGCTCTGAACGCTCAGATCGCCGAGATGGTAAAGGCCGCCGCCGAGAGGGCGAAGGGCAACAAGCGCAAAACCATCTACCCGTTCGATTTCTAGAGCCTGCAAGCCAGTATTTGAAATCAAAGAGCGACCGCTTGTCGGTCGCTCTTAAAATCAGGGGCGGCCGCCAGTCGGTCGCCCTTCCATATTCCGGGATTACAGGCGCTTCCCCGGCATGAACCCTGACAGCATATGCAGTTGCCAGAGATCACGGCTGCTCCAGCGGAGCAGCGGATGCAGGGCCAGCTTGCCCGTTACCCCGATGTGGCCCTTGAGGTAGCTCAGTTCCCTGAACATATCCTCGACGTCCGGATCGGGGGGAGGGTCGAATCCGTTCTCTCTCATCAGCAGAATGCCCTTGGCCCTGATCGAGAGCTCCAGATGCAGCCTGAGATAGCAGAGCATATCGGCCACGATCTCTCCGGAGAAGGTGCGCTTGAGCGAGATGAGGTATTCGCCCACGGGTGTACTCGCGATATCGCCCGAGGTTATCATCTCGAGCATCTGCTGGTCTGAATCGAAGCCGATCCCGAGCCACTTGCGCAGCGAGCGTTCGCTCCGGCGGAAGACGAGAGCCATCACGAGGGGAACGCCGATCAGCAGCGCGAGGGCCGAGAAGAGCGGGGAGATAAAGAAATGGTTGAAGAGCGAGTGTATCAGGACTGCCATCAGGAAAGCGGGCAGCACCGAGGCCGCTGATATCGAACTTCGAAGCTCGGATGCTGTCTTGGCGAGGACCCCGAAGATAGCCGTCGAAGCGCCGTGCATCAGGGCGGGGCCGAATCCGCGTACGACGCTGAAAGCGATCCCGTAGCCTGTCACCGTATTGAGATAGTAGACATTCTCGATTATGGCGAACCCGGCGCCGATAGCGAAGCCGTGTATCGCCGTATCGACCATGAATCCGGTCCTGCGCTTTGTCAGCAGCCAGACGATCAAGACACCCTTGAATGCCTCCTCGACCACGGGAGCGACGTATCTCGAGTATGAACTGAATGAAATCCCAAGGGCCGGCATGAGCGCTCGAGTGACAAAAAAGGCCGCGATAGCCGCGGCGAATCCCGCGGCGAGGCTCGCCGCGACATGGCGGAACCGGACGAGCTTGAAGGAGTCCATCGCCTTGAGGACGAGGAGAAAAACGAGGACGGGTATGATGGCGATAAGATAGTTCAACTCACAATATCCCCGTTATTTATCTCAATATCTTCAAGGACAGCATCAACTCTTCCCTTGGGGCGCGGCCCTCTTCGAAAGCGAATGCATAGCCGGCCGAGAAGGTCGTCTGCAGCGATGAGAAGAAGACGATCTTCACGTTCAGCTGAGCGCCGGCGTTGGCTACCTCGACGCCCTCGTAATCGGGATCTACATTGGTCGCGATCGCAGAGCCGAAGAAAGCGAGGCTCGCCCAGTTGGCATAGAGGGACGGCCAGCCGAGAGTAGAGAACCTCAGCGGCGGGAGCGTCCACTCGATCATCCCCTTGAGGAAGTTCGTGCCGCCTATCTCGTTCAGCTCGATCCCGGGGAAGGCGTAGAACTCCCTGTACCTGTCGACCTTCTGATGGTCGACCCAGTTGTTCCCGAATCCCCCGAAGAAAAAGTACGAGTTTGATTCCTTCCTGTCTCCGAACGAGGCTCCTCCCGAGGTCCTCAGCCAGATCGAAGAATGATCCCATGGCAGGAGGATCCCGTAATCGAGAGTACCCCAGAACAGGGGATAGAGGTCGCCGTTTATCAGCGAGGAATATTCGTTAAGAGAGAAAATGATCCCCTTCTCCGCCTGTATCCCGCCTATCGTCCGCCTGACATGCTTGTAGTTGAGGGAACCCTCGAGAGTGTAGAAATCCTTTATCGTGGCCTGCACATTCTGGTAGTGGGGGAGGTACTCGAGGTTGCCGTATGCGGCGGCGCGAAGGTTAAGTCCGAGTTTCCTGGGCCTGTCGACGACGAAACCGTAGTCGTAATCAAGGGCCAGTGAATGTCCCTTCCTGCTCACCTTCGTAGGACCGAAGAGGTCGTAGAAGTCGGCCCGGTTGTAGTAGCCGGTCGCGCCCCATCTTCCCCTCGAGTATTTGAACCTGAAGTGCGCCCGCTCGTTCTCAGGCAGGTTCGTGTTCGGCGTATATGAGGCGGCAAAATCGAGCACGTTTATCCCGACCGGGTCCATCATGTTGAATCTCAGTCCGATCGTGCCGTATTCCTTGTATCCCTCGACGATCGGGTAGAGGGAGGTCACCCCGAGGTTCTTCGTGGGGCTGTATGCACCCTCGTATGTCTTCAGCGAGTCGATCTCTATCTCCCTCGGCGAAGAGAGCTTCCAGTCCTCCACGACGAGGTGCTCGTCGTGGACGGCATCGCCGAGATACCTCACGGCGGCGACATCCTCTATCGGCTTGATGGGGATCATCGCCGGCTCGAATCCGTCTCCGCTGTATTTGAATGCTATCAGGGAATCGTCCGATACGGGAAGGGGCCGGAAGCCCCCGACCTCGAAATTGCTCAGCGCCTCGAGTTTCCACTGTTCGAGATCGAACCGGAATATATTGGACGTGCCGGTAACGTAGGAACTCCCGTAGAGGTACCGCCCGTCGGCAGAATGGACGAAGTTCGCCGCGTTGTTGTCCACAAACTCGTGGATCAGCTCCCACGTCCCGTCTCCCGCCCTGAGCAGGCCGGTATCCATCCTTATCAGCCTCTGGCGGCCGCTTATGTCGGTCATCGTGCCCGTCAGGTACTTGCCGTCCGGTGATATGTCGATATCGAACATGTCGATCCCGTAACGCAGTGTCAGGAGCACGTACCCGTCCTCATAGGGGGGAACGAAGACGATGATGCTGGTGAATCCTTCATTGTGCCTCATGCCCCAGATAGTCGAGTCGGCCCTGCAGTATACGAGGTCGCCCGTACGGTTGTCCTTGCAGAGGACCTTCGTCTTTCCCGTCTCGATATCGACCGAGTTGAGATCGCGAAAGCCCCTGCTGTTGTCAGTCGTATAGAAGAGGGTCCCGCTTTCCGGATCGTAGGCAAGGCCGGTCACGTAGTAGAGGGCCGGAGTCTCGATTTCGCAGATCTTGCGCATCTTTCCCGAGTCGATGTCGATAGCCGCAATATGAGAAAATTCTCCTGGATAGTTTACGGCAGTGTATAAAGTACGAGTCTCCGCATCGAAAAACTCCCTCGATACCGAGCCTAGCGCCCGTTCGCAGAGCGGCCTGGCAGGGGTGACAGGATACTGCCTTATAGAGTCGAGGTTTACCGCCTGCCACTCTTTCTCGAACTCGATCCACTCGTTCCATTTCTCGTAGATGGAGGTGCCGTATACCTTCCGGAACTGCGTCGAGAAATAGGCGCCGCTTCCCTCGTTGCGCCGCACCCATTCTATAACCGATTCGGGTCCGTGCTTCAGCGCGAGGTAGCTGAAGAACCTCGTGCCGTAGAGATACGATACCTGGCCTATCTGGAAATCCTTCGCCGTTCCCTCGGACTCGAGGCCGACAACGGTATGGAACTGTATGCTGTCGCGGACCATCGCCCTGAATGTCATCTCGTCGTATCCGGTAAGGGTCCGTCCGATTCCGCCGGCCATCCATGTCTCCATGAAGACGGCGATGCCCTCGTGGTACCAGCGCGGCGAGTAGAGGCGGGGCGTCGTGAGGTAGGCGTAGAATATCGAGACGGGGTCCTCGGCAACGGGGTGGACCTTGCCGAAGAAGAGTTTTCTGAATCTCGAGTCCCATCCGGTCGCCTGGTCGGAGGCGGTCACATGGACGAGCTCGTGATTCATCACCCAGTTCATCCGCTCGTTAGTCGGGCATGTGTCGTAGACATACTCGAACGGCTCGATGCCGAGGGTGATCCAGTTGTTGGGGATAACTGTCGTTCCGGCGTACCCGTAGTCATCATCATCGTTGAAATAGACGGTGACCGGGCCGCTCGGCTTGTAATCGAAGAACTTCTGGTGGTAATGAAACGCGTTTTCGAAGCAGCGGGCCACGTGCTCTATGATGTACTCCTGTTCCCGGTACCAGTAAAAGATCCTGAGGTCCTCTGTTTCGTACGTCCTGTATTTTGGCTGGTACGGTTTTTCCTGTTCGTGGTCGTCCTGGCCCACTGCCCGGTCAGGTAAGAAAAAAATCGCCGCGGCGGCGATCAGGATGGGAAACGAGCGCATGAACAGTCCGGCGGTCGATGTGAAACCTCTCATCTTATTCCTTTGACTGAAAACGCGGCGGGAAGGAGGCAGCCCGGTCAGTGCCGGGCTGCTCCTTCCTACCACTCATCCCCTCTTCCACTTCATCTCATAAGTCCGCGGGATCCTTACATATCCCTGCGTATCGCCGATCTCTCCATCAGTGAGGCCCTGTTGAATATCGACGCTCTTTCCTGCAGCGAGAACCTTTCCATTATCGAGGCCTTCTCCTGGAGGGAGGCCCTGTTGAATATCGAGGACTTTTCCTGGATCGAGGCACGCTGCATGATGCTGGCCTTTTCCTGGATCGAGAATCTGTCCATCAGGGAGGCCTTCTCCTGGATCGAGAACTTCTCCATCATGACGTTCGCCTTCTCCTGCATCGGGAGCTTGTTGAAGGCTTCCATCGTGATCGACGCCCTCTTGAGGATCGAGGTACGTTCTTCGACCGAGAGGCGCTGCATGATGTCGGCGCGCTCCTGTATAGAGGCGCGGTTGAATATCGCGGCCTTTTCCTGTATCGCGCAGCGCTCGAACATGTCGACCCGCTCCTGGATACTGGCCCTCGCGAAAATGTTCGACTTCTCCTGGATCGAGGCACGCTGGAAGATGAACGCTCTCTCTTGGATGTTGACCCTCTGCATTATCGAGGACTTCTGCTGTATCGAGGCGCGCTCCATCAGCGAGCTTCTCATCTGGATGTCGGCGCGCTCCATGATGTTCGACTTCTCCTGGATCGAGAATCTGTCCATCAGGGAGGCCTTCTCCTGGATCGAGAACTTGCCCATGATAGCTGATTTCTCCTGCATCGGGAGTTTGCCGAAGGATTCCATCGTGATAGAAGACTTCTTCATGAGCGAGGTCCGGTCCTGGATGGAGAGCCTCTGCATGAGCTCAGCACGCTCCTGGATCGTGGCGCGATCGAAGATCGAAGCCTTCTCCTGGATGCTGGCGCGCTTCATGATGTCGGCGCGTTCCTGGATCGAGGCCCTCTCGAATACGAAGGAGGTCCTGCCCATCAGGCTGGTTCTCTGCAGGATGGAGGCTCTCTCCTGGATCGTGGCGCGCTGGAAGATGTCAACGCGCTCCTGGATCGAGGCTCTCTGCATGATATTCGACTTCTCCTGCATCGAGAACCTGTCCATCAGCGCGGCCTTCTCCTGGACCGAGAACTTCTCCATGATGGCGGATTTCTCCTGCATCGGGAGCTTGTCGAAGGCTTCCATCGTGAGCGAATGCCTCCCGAGTATCGAAGTGCGTTCGTAAGGGCCGAGCCACTTGAAGACTCTCATCTTTTCCTGGATGTTGGAGCGATTGAAGATCGTGGCCTTCTCCATGAAGGAGGCCCTCTCGAGGATCGAGGCACGCTCGGCTATCGAGGCGCGGTTGAAGATCGCCGCCCTCTGCTGGATCGAGGTGCGCTCCATGATGTCGAGGCGCTCCTGGATCGAGGTGCGGTTGAATATCGCAGCCTTCTGCTGGATAGAGGCGCGCATCATGATGTCTGCCCTCTCCTGGAGGGAGAGCCTCTCCATGATCGCGGCCTTCTCCTGGATCGTAGCTCTCTGCATCAGGGAGCTCTTCTCCTGGATCGAAAACTTCTCCATGATGGCGGCCTTCTCCTGCATCGGGAGCTTGCCGAAGGCTTCCATGGTGAAAGACATCCTCTTCAGCATGTCTGCGCGCTTCTGGAGCGAGAAACGCTGGAACATCGAGACGCGTTCCATCGGGGTCGCGCGCTGCATCAGAGAGGCGCGCTCCTGAGCGGGGGCGAGATCGGCGAACGCCGCCTTCTCCTGGATAGAGGCTCTCTGCAGGAGATTGGCTTTCTCCTGGAGCGAAGTGCGCTCGAACAGAGCAGCCATCTCTTCGGGGGAGATGATGTTGTCGATGGTGTATTCCGATTCGTAGTCTCCCTCGAAGTTCAATACGACGTCCTCGTCGCTCATCTGCTGGTCACGGTACTTGTCCACCGCTCCTATCGTTCCCTCGGCGCCGTCACGGCCTGTGGGAGGATGGAAGAAGGCGAAGTAGGCGACCACCGCGATCGCGATCAGGACAACCACCAGTAAAACCTTTTTCCTGGCCATCTGGTGCCCTCCTTCTGGTAATGGGTTTCTGCCGCTGATTGATTTACTGTTCACTCTAAATACAGGCGAGTTCCCCGAAAGTTGGTCGGACGCGCCTGTTTTTTTATTCTTCGGCGGAAAACTTCATTGCTGCTACCGTCTTGCCGTCGGAGAAGATCCGCAGCACGAGGGGTGCGGACTCAGCCGACCTGAACCTGACGATATATTCCGCCTTGCCCTGATGTACGAGCAGGAGGCTCTTTTCATCGACCTCCATCTGGTATGCGGCATACTCACTCGACCTTATCGACTCGAAGGAAGCGGTTTCCTCGAACTCGATGAGGATGCTCGCGTCCATGTCAGATGCTATCTCTATCGTGACCGTTACCGAGCCGCTCTCGAATACGGGCAGTATGCTGCCCTTGACCCCGAAGGCGTCAAATATCTCGGTGGTCTCGTTCCCGCCCCGGGCTGCTCCGATCGTAGCTCCGTACCCCGGTTCATCCGGAGTCCTGTCAGGCAGCTGTCGTATCACGGCGAAGAGTATGAATCCCGCCGCGAGGCCGGTCGCGAAGACCGGAACGAACGACCGCCAGAATGTGCGTCCTCCAGATGCCCGGCTCCAGATTTCTTCCCGGGACCGTCCATATACCGAATCGAAGATCCGTTCCCTGAGCTCAGGGGGCGGCTCGACATCTACAGTGTCGTCGATGGCCCTGACCGTCGCCCGCAGCTCATCGAAATATCTCCCGGCCTCCGGATCCGAGCTCACATAGGAGGCGAGTTTCTCGGCGTCACCATCGGATATGACCCCGTCGATCTCTTCGTTCATCATCCTTATGTATGTTTCGTCAATGTTCATGACCTACCCTGCCCCTGTAAGTAATTCCTTCATCCGCTGCCTGGCCGAGTAAAGCCTGGACTTCACCGTCTTCTCCTGAATCCCCAGCACTTCAGCCATCTGGCTGTACGAGAGGTCGACGAAGTGCCGGAGGATGATTGCCACCCTCAGGTCATCGCCCAGTCTCTTGAGTGCTGTCTGCACGAGCCCGTTCGATTCTTCACGTATGAGCTGCTGATCCGGTCCCGGAGCGTGGGAGGGAGGGTCGAATTCGACGTGAACGATCCTGCTCTGTCTTTTGACCTGATTGAGGGATTCGTTGACGCCCATCCTGTAAAGCCAGCTGAAGAACTTCCTCGATGGGTCGAAGGTTTCCAGCCTGTCGAAGGCCCTTACAAATACTGTCTGTGTGACGTCCATGGCATCCTCGTAGTCGCCGCAGATCCTCAGTGCGAGGTTGAAGATCCTCCGCTCGTACTTCCCCACCAGCCTCCCGAACGCTTCCCTGTCTCCATTTAGCGTTTCGATGACCAGTGATGAATCCGTTGTCGACATAAATACAAGCCAACCTTGAAAAAGTTGGCAGGCCGGTATGGAAAACGTCCTCCGTCCGGCGCACTGGGTGGCCTGTGACTGAGGACGATACCGCAAAACCGGACCGTACCATAGCCGTCACGCTCGTGCTGCAGGTGTTGCGTAAATCCCTTGTGTTAGGAGAGCTTGTGAACGAGAGTAAAATAATTTTCACTTTATGTCAAATATAAAGTCAAAACCGGCGATCGTGAAGATATCGCGGATGTGAGGGGTCATATTGACTATATCGATCTTGTGTCCGTTGTCGATGAGGCGTTTCTGGGTACCAAGCAGGAGGCCGAGGCCGGCGCTGGAGATATAACGAAGTTCGGCGAAATCCACCGTTACGTCAGTTTTGATCTTCTCGAGGACCGTTCTGGTCATATTGACCTGGTTCGAGTCGAGCCTTCCGGCGAGTTTTATGGTTCCGTCTCCCGCAACCGATATGTCGAACGTCATCTTTCCTCCAGGCGCTTCGTTGCCGTTATGACAAGTGTGCCGTCATCGTAATCGTATTTGAGGCTGTCCGCCATCTTTTTTACCAGGTGTATACCGAGGCCGCCTGGTTCGCGCTCCATCAACGGCGCCTCCGTATCCACCTCTCCGAGCGAGTTTCCGTCGAACGGCTCGGTTTCGCGGTCGGTCAGGCGGATCGTCATCAGGTCACCATCGAGCTCGATCTCGACATCGATATCGTCGCTCCCCCGTGCGTGACGCACGAGGTTAATGAAAAGCTCTTCGAGCGTCAGGTCGAGGAAGTACGATTCGGAATCCTCGAGACCGTTGTCAGTCTCGAACTCCGCCGCGAAGGAGAATATCCCGTCGAGTGATTCGAGATTTCTGCTGAAGTTTCTCCGCATGACGGCACATGTTAACTGCAATCGTGATCTGATGCAAGCGGACTTCCTTGACATGCCCGTTTATCTGACGGAAACTGTAATTATTCTGATATCGATATTCCACCTTTTCAGCAAGGGCGCCTGTACATGGAGGTAACAAGATGAAGATCGGGATGATCGGGCTCGGGAAGATGGGCGGCAACATGGCTGAGCGGCTGATAAAGGGCGGACACGGGATCGTCGGGTACGCCCGCCATGAAGAGGCCATAAAAGCGCTGGAGGAGAAAGGCGGCAGCGGAGCCGGTTCGGTCGGCGAACTTGCGGGGATGCTCGAGACACCGAAAGTTGTATGGATAATGGTGCCGGCCGGCGGGCCGGTCGATTCGGTGATAGAAGAACTGCTGCCTCATCTCGACAAGGGTGATATCATCATAGACGGCGGAAACTCCCGGTACACAGACACAAAGAGGCGCGCCGCAGACCTGCTGGATGCAGGGCTGAACATGGTCGATGTCGGTACGAGCGGCGGCGTGTGGGGGCTGGCGGAAGGATACAGCATGATGGTGGGAGGGGAGAAAGCGGCGGTCGATATCCTCAGGCCCATCCTCGAGACTCTCGCTCCTGCCCCGGACATGGGATGGGGGCATGTCGTCCCCTCGGGCGCCGGCCATTTTGTCAAGATGGTCCACAACGGGATCGATTACGGGATGATGCAGGCCTTCGCAGAGGGATTCGCGATAATGAAGGCGAAGGAGGAGTTCGATATTGATCTTTACAATATCTAGGAGATATGGCGTTCCGGCAGTGTCGTCCGTTCCTGGCTCCTCGACCTGATCGCGAATGCTCTCGACGGCGACAAGGAACTCGCCGGGATAGCTCCGTTCGTTTCCGATTCAGGTGAGGGGCGATGGACGGCGATCGAGGCGATCGATCTCGGTGTTCCCGCGCCTGTGATCTCTCTCGCGCTCTCCGAGAGGTTCCGTTCGCAGGACGACAATTCATATGCCGACCGGCTGCTTGCCGCGATGAGGAACCAGTTCGGTGGTCACGAGATAAAGAAGAAATAACAGGATCCACCTGAAAGAATACGATATGGACGGACAGAAGATCCCATCTCATATCTTCACGATATTCGGAGCGAGCGGAGACCTGACAAAGAGAAAGATCCTGCCCGCACTGTTCCATCTCTTCGCCGAAGGAAGGATCGGCCGCGACTGCATAGTCGTCGGCACCGGAAGAAAGCAGATGGACGACGAGACCTTCAGGAACCTGACACTCGAGGCCCTTGCCGAATCGGGGCTCGATGGGGGAGAGGGCGCCGCGAAATGGTGTACCGGCTGCGTATTCTACCATTGTCTCGGCGATGGAACGCCCGGGAATTACAAGCTTCTCGGTGAGAGGCTCGATGAACTGGAAAAGGAACACGGGCTTCCCGGGAACAGGGTCTTTTATCTCGCGCTGCCGCCCGATGCCTTTCCGCTGGTCATCGAGAGTATCGGCGGGGCGGGACTGAATGAATCAAAAGGTTGGTCGAGGCTCGTCATAGAGAAGCCTTTCGGGCGTGACCTCGATTCAGCGGTTAAACTCAACAAGCACGTCCACCTCTGGTTCGATGAGGATCAGATCTACCGGATAGACCACTATCTCGGCAAGGAGACGGTGCAGAACCTCCTCGTATTCCGGTTCGCCAACGCGATGTTCGAATCGATATGGAACCGTGATCGTATCGACCACATCCAGATAACGGTGGCCGAAGCCCTCGGCGTGGAGCACAGGGCGAGGTACTACGATACGGCCGGAGCTGTAAGGGACATGATCCAGAACCACATCGCCCAGCTGCTCACCCTGATAACGATGGAGGTGCCGGGCAAATTCGAGGCACGCGCGATAATGCAGGAGAAGGTCAAGATACTCCGGAGCATGATACATCTCCAGACCGGGGACATCGTCCTCGGACAGTATGATGCCGGAGATGAGATGCCCGGGTACAGTGATGAAGAAGGGATCGATCAGGATTCCGCGACTCCGACTTTCGCCGCGATCAGGCTCCATGTGGATACGTGGAGATGGAAGGGAACCCCGATATACATCAGGACCGGCAAGAGGATGCCGGTGAAGACAACACAGATCTCGGTCGTATTCGAACGTCCGCCGGTATGCTTCTTCCAGACAATGGAAGGATGCACACTTCGGCCCAATGTCCTTAATATCACCATCCAGCCCGACGAGAGTTTCACACTCTCTTTCGATGTCAAGAAACCGGGAGAGCCGTTTACTCTCGAGCCGCAGGATCTTCACTTCAGCTATGCCGATACATTCGGCAGGCTGCCCGACGCCTACGAGACCCTTCTTCTCGATATCATGACGGGCGACCAGACACTCTTCGTCCATGCCGACGAAGTGGAGGCCTCCTGGAAACTCTTCGAGCCGGCGCTCGACCGTGGACTGCCGCTGGCGCGCTACGCGGCCGGGACATGGGGACCGGATGAAGCGGCGGAACTGCTCCTGCAGGACGGCCGCGCCTGGTCGGTCAGGAGGGGCGGGTAGAGATGCATCGCACCGTCCGGATCTTCGACGATATAGAATCGATGAGCTTAGCTGCTGCCGTTGCGGTGAAGGAACTGACGGCTGATCCGACCGGTCCGTTCTCGATCGCCCTGTCGGGAGGCGTTACTCCGCGCAGGCTTTACGAACTCCTCGCTGACGCATCGATCGGTATGGACTGGGAGCGTGTACATCTCTTCTGGGGGGATGAGAGGTTCGTTCAGGCGGGCGATCCGGCGAGCAATTTCGGAGCGGCGAAAACGGCGTTTCTCGACAGGATCGATATCCCGGGCGAAAACATCCACAGCATCCCGGTCGATGCTCAGACATCGGCCGAAGCGGCGGAGATCTACGAAAGAGAATTGAGGGGATTTTTCGGGATCCATGATCACGGATTTCCTGAATTCGACCTGGTCCTTCTCGGCCTCGGCGATGATGGGCACACCGCATCGATCTTTCCCGGCAGTCCAGTGGTAGATGAGAAGCGAAAGTGGGTATCGGCGGTGATGGCCCCGGCTGGCGTCGAACCGGCCGGACGCGTGACGTTGACTCTTCCAGTTTTCAATTCAGCGAAAAACATCTTTTTCCTCGTCTCGGGTGAATCGAAGGCCGACCTCCTCCACGACATACTCTTCGCCGGCCGATTCGCTGAAGGCGGCTATCCGGCGGCGTTGATCTCACCGGACGGCCCGCTCGTATGGTTTGTCGACAGGGCGGCATACGGCGGCGGCTTCGAATCCTGAAACTCCGGCCGGGGGGATGTACTTGAATATATTCCCGACAACGGTTAGTCTCCTTTCCATGTTTTTAAAGATGTGAAAGGAGACCCCGATGAGATATCTGACGATCCTCGTGCTCGCGGCCTGTATCCTGATGCCTTCGAAGGCCAGGAGCGAAAAATATTCCCTCGAGCATAAAGTGATAGCGACTATTGAGCTGCCCAAACCTCTTCTGAGCAGTGATTTCTCCATAGAGAAGGTCATCAGCGAGCGCAGGTCGGTCAGGAGTTACGCCGATGAGCCCGTCACTCTGAAAGAGGTCTCGCAGCTCCTCTGGTCCGCCTACGGGATCACATACACGAGGGAAGGCCTTCCTGATTTCATGCGCGGGGGATTCAAGACGGCCCCGTCGGCCGGTGCTCGTTATCCGCTCGAGATCTATCTCGTCGCCGGAGACGTCAAGGGGCTCCTGTCGGGTATCTACTGGTACGTACCGGAGGGACATGTCATCCACAGGCTCATCGATGGAGATCCGAGGACCGACCTCATGGCCGCCTGCCTGAGCCAGAAGTTTGCCGGCGATGCTCCGATATCGATCGTCTGGTCCGCCGTCTACGAGAGATGCACGGAGAAGTACGGCGAGCGCGGACAGGAACGTTATGTCTGTATGGACCTCGGCCACTCGGCGCAGAACGTATACCTCCAGTGCGGTTCGCTCGGGCTCGGAACCTGCGCGATCGGCGCCTTCTCTGACGATGCGCTCAAGAAACTGATCGGTATGACCGAAGAGGAAGTGCCACTCTACGTGATGCCGGTCGGCAGGCTTCCAAGGAAACACGAGAAGTAATGATAATTATCGACAGGCCCTACGTATCGGACCTTCTCGCCGAAACACTCCAGCGCCTCGGGACGCCGGTGCTTCGCAACGCCGTCTCCGAGAAGATAGCCGGGGAATACGACCTCGAACTGATAGACAGCAGGGAGTTCGCCGCGAGGGCCAACGCGGAAAAGTATCCGCTTGTCTATACCAGCTCCGAGGATGCGATAGGGTGGATCGCGGAGAATCTCGGACCGTCCGGTCTTCCAGCCAGGATCGACCGGTTGAAGAACAAGATCAATTTCCGCAGCATGATCGAGGAGGACCACCCTGATTTCTTCTACGCCGGTATAGACGTCGAAGCGCTGCGGCATCTCGACCCGTCGGAGCTGCCCAAGCCCTTCGTCGTAAAGCCTGCCGTGGGATTTTTCAGCGTAGCGGTCCGCAAGATAGAATCTGATGCCGACTGGCCCGCCGCCCTGCAGTCGATAGAGGAGGATCTCGAGAGTTTCGATGGAATGTATCCAGGACAGGTATTCGATCCGGGAAAGTTCATCATCGAGGAAGGCATAAAGGGCGAGGAGTTCGCTATCGACGTCTATTACGACGAAACGGGACGGCCTGTCATCCTCAATGTCCTTCATCATCTCTTCTCTTCGGGGACCGACGTGAGCGATACGACCTATGTGACATCGAAGGGGATCGTCGAATATGGAATGAGGATATTCACCGGACCGCTCGCCCGCATCGGGCAGCAGGCCGACCTTAAGAATTTCCCGATTCATATCGAGATGAGGGTGGACGGCTGCGACATCGTTCCGATAGAGGCCAACCCGATGAGGTTCGCAGGCTTCGGCGGCACCGATTTCGGCTGGTACGCCTGGGGTATCAATACGCATGAGTATTTTCTCGAACAGAAGATACCGGACTGGAATACGATCTTTGCGGGGAAGGAAGACAAGGTCTACTCGATGTATGTCGCCTTTATCCCGGAAGACGTTCCAGTATCGAGTGTCAAGGATATAGATTACGAAGGCTTCGCGGCCAACTTCACCAGGGTGCTCGAGCTCCGGAAGACTGACTGGTTCAACTACCGCGTCTTCTCGTTCGTCTTCTCGGAGAACGGCCCTGAGACCGCGTCGGAGATCGAGCGGAATCTGCAGCTCGATCTCTCAAAGTACGTGACGCTCAAGGACTGAGGAGGTCATCCATGTTCTACAAAATCTCGGCTTTCACGCTCGCTGCTCTGTTTCTAGTTCTCTCGGGATGTGGTGGAGGCGGGGGAGACGGCATGACAGAGATCGTCATATGGGAACAGAAGGATCCGGTCGAGCAGGTCGTCCTCAACCGGCAGCTCGATGCCTACATGGCGGATCATCCCGGTGTGACCGTATCGACGGTGCACTTCGAGACAGATCTCCTTCACAGCCAGTTCCAGACGGCTACCCTCGCGGGCGGCGGTCCCGACCTCGTATACGGGCCCAGCGACAAGATCGGTCCGTACTCGGTGATGGTACTCATCATGCCCCTGGAGGGTATGTTCGATGCGGCCTTCTTCGGAGCATATGAGAAATCATCGCTCGCGACACTCGAAGGGCATATCTATGCCGTACCAGACCAGATCGGCAACCACCTCATGCTGATCTACAACAAGGCGATGGTGAAGTCAGTACCGAAGGACACCGATGAGTGGATAGAGATGTGCAAGGGCCTGACCGTCGATGAGAACGGAGACGGAATGCCGGAGATATACGGCGTTGTCTTCAACGCAGTCGAACCGTTCTGGCTCGTTCCTTTCCTCGGCGGATTCGGCGGCCTGGTGATGGACAGCAGTTACGCTCCTACGCTCGACACACCGGAGATGGCGAAGGCTCTCGCGTTCATGGCCGACCTTCGCAACAAGCACAAGATACTTCCGAAAGAATGCAACTATGAGCTGAGCGACACGATGTTCAAGAAGGGGCAGGCGGCCTTTATCATCAACGGCCCCTGGTCGCTCAAGGCCTATATCGAGGCGGGTATGGAGATCGGAGTAATGGCGATTCCGATGCTTTCCGAGACTGGCAGGTATCCCGCACCGATGGTCTCGAGCAAGGGATACTCGATCAGCGTCAACGTAAAAGAAGAAAAACTGACCCTGGTAAAGGATCTCCTCGTATACCTCACGTCAGAGCCGGTCCAGAAGGAGATCACCTCAGAGCTGAAGATCCTGCCCGCATTGTCGAGCCTCTACAATGACGAGGAACTTCTCGCGGATCCGGTCCTCAGGGGTTCGATGGAACAGGCGAGGCATGGACAGCCGATGCCGTCTGTTCCCGAGATGCGCGCGATCTGGGACGCGATGCGGCCCTTCTATCAGTCGGTGATGGGAGGGAAGCTCGATCCCGCCAGGGCGGCGAAGGATATGCAGGAGAAGGCTGTCAGGAAGATCGCTGAGATGAAAGGGTAGGTCGTCAGGCGGAGATCCGGGGGAAGATCTTATCCCAGAGCATCTTCAGGTCCTCCAGTATGAGGTAGAGGCAGGGGATTATAAGCAAGGTTATCCCCGTAGCGAACAGCACGCCCCATCCGAGGCCCGCTGCCATCGGGATGAGGAATTTCGCCTGAAGCGAGCGCTCGAGCATCATCGGTGTCAGCCCTACGAATGTTGTGATCGAGGTGAGGATGATCGCGCGGAACCTCAGTTCGCCGGCAGTGCTGATAGCCTCCTTCACCGTCCTGCCTCCCCCGCGGATCCTGTTAGTCGCCTCTATAAGGACCAGCGAGTCGTTCACGACCACTCCCGACAGGCCGACTATCCCGAAGAGACTCATTATGCTCAGATCGTAGCCCATCAGTATGTGGCCCAGGATCGCCCCGACCATTCCAAAGGGAATCGCCGTCATTACTATGAGCGGCTGTGTGAATGATTTGAACGGTATCGCGAGGAGCGCATATATGAGGAACAGCGCTATGACGAACGACTTGAGGATCGACGTCATGAACTCCCTGTCTTCGCGTCCCTCACCCTCGACGGCGAATCGGACGTCGGGATGGCTCATACGGATCGCGGGAAGTATAGTCGCCTCCAGGGCGCGGTTTACCACCGTGGTGTTGGCCTGTTTCTCGTCGATATCGGCCGATACGGCTATCACCCGCCTTCTGTCAGCCCTGGAGATCGTCGCATAGCCCTGTACGGTCTTTACTTCGGCGACCTGCCTGAACGGCACCTCGGTGCCGTCCGGCATGCGGATCCGCATACCGCTGACGTTTACGACCGATTTGCGCTCGCCGTCCGGGTATCGCACGAGGACCTTGACCTCGTCCTCGCCGATCTGCAGCCGAAGGGCCTCGGAACCGTAAAAGGCGGCCCTTACCTGGCAGGCGAGATCGCTCAGCGTCAGGCCCAGGCTTCTCGCTTCAGCTTTGAGTTTGAGCTGCATCTCCTGCTTGCCCGGCATGTAGTCGTCGGCGACCTCGGTCATGCCGGGGTATGCGCGCAGTTCGGCCTTCAGGGCCTCGACCGCTTCGAAGAGCTTTTTGTTGTCGTCCGACGAGAGGTGGACCTCGATCGGTGCGCTCTGACTTCCCGTCTGCCCCTTGAACGAGATAGCCTCGGCATCAGGTATCTGCCCGACCTTTTTGCGCCATTCGCTGACAAGGTATCGTGACTTGATGTTTCTCTTCTCTCCCTCGAGAAGCTGGATGTGCACCTGGGCCAGGTTCCCTCCGATCTCAGAGGTTGCGAAAGGTCCGTGTCCACCCATATGGACCCCGATCAGCGTGAAATAATCCTCCATCACCGATGGTGCGTCATCGGGCCGCCGGCTGTCCGCTTCTTTCATAGTCTCGATAGCGGCTTGTTCTATATGGGCCAGTACTTCCTCGGTACGGCTGACCGGCGTACGCGGAGGCATCACCAGGGAGCAGGAGAGGTTGTCGCTGTCGATGTGGGGCATCAGTGTAAGCTTTATCCGCCCGCTGACGATTATGCCTGCCGTGAGGATCAGAAGGGCTGCACCGACTGCCACGGTGGCGTATCTCCATTTAAGGCAGAACGCGAGGAAACGTCTGTAAGGCCCTTTGACAAAATTCTTTAACCATCTGTCCGCAAGCTTGGTCTGCGTGCCTTCCGGATGATGATTGATTGTCTTGAAACGGCTTCTGGCAAGATGAGCGGGCAGTATCAGGAGCGCCTCGATCAGCGATCCGGCCAGCACAGCGATGACAACGATCGGGATATTGCGCATGAAGTTTCCGCGGGTCCCGGATATCATCAGGAGGGGCCAGAAAGCCGCAATCGTCGTAAGGACGGCGAAGATAACGGGCCTGCTGACCTGCCCGGCTCCCTGGACAGCCGCCTCAAACGGAGGGATCCCTTTCTCGCGTTTCCTGTATACGTTCTCACCGATGATGATCGCGTCATCGACGACTATTCCCAGGATCAGTATGAACCCGAAGAGTGAGATCATGTTTATCGAGACACCGAACATGGGAAGCAGCCACAGGCCAGTGGCGAAAGATATCGGTATACCCATCGTCACCCAGAAGGCGAGTTTCACGTTGAGAAACAGCGACAGGAGGATGATGACGAGGACGAGCCCGAGCGCCATATTCTTGATGAGGAGACTTATCCTGCTCTTGAGGAGAATCGAACTGTCCCGAAAAAATACCGCGTCCATTCCTTCGGGCAGATCGCCGCGGATGTCTCCGATGTATTCCTTCACGGCGGATGCCACATCGAGCGCGCTCTGGTCGGCGACGCGGTAGATCTCGATGAATGCTGCCGGCTTGCCGTGGGTCGATACTTTAAGATCGTTGTCTTCGAATCCGTCGGTGAGCGTGGCAATCTGTCCGAGAGTGACCTTGGATCCGTCGGGCCGCGAAATGATCGCGATGTCGGCATATTCGTCGGCCGTATATCTGCGGCCCTTTGTCCTTATGAGGATCGTTTCTTCCTTCGATCTGATCGAACCGGCGGGAAGATCGAGACTGGATTTCTGCACTATGGCAGCGACCTGGTCGAGTGTCAGCCCGTACCGCCTCAGGTTTGTCTCCGAGATATCGATATGGATCTCGGCGCGCCGCACGCCGAAGATCTCGACGAGGGTTATGTCGTGCATGCTGACCAGATCGCTCTTTATCTTCTCTGCGAGATGCTTGATAGTCGCTTCTGGCGCGTCGCCGTACAGGGCAATATTTATCACCTGTATCTTACGCACTATCTGTCTGACGATAGGTTTCTCCGCCTCGTTGGGAAAGGTCCTGATGCGGTCGACCTCGCTCTTGACCTCATTGGTCAGGTCGTCGAGGCTCCATCCGCTGAGGAGCTCGATCGTTACGGTGGCGAATCCTTCGCGCGCCGAGGCGGTGAGCTTCTTTATGCCGGCAAGGCCGGCTACTCGTTCCTCGATCCTGCGGATGATCGCTTCCTCGACTTCCTCGGGCGAGGCGCCGGGATATTCCATCGATACCGAGATCATATCCGGAGAAGAATCGGGGAACGCCTCTATCTTGATATTCTGAACGGTCCACAGGCCGGCGAGCAGGAGAAAGACCATCAGCAGATTCGAGGCGACGTGGTTTTCGGTAAACCAGCCGATCAGCTTTTCCATCATCTTCCAGAGTCCCCCTGCTGATCGTGTTTTACCTTCATTCCTTCAGTCACGATCTTCATCGGGGAAATAACGACAAAGTCTCCGTTTTCCAACCCGGACCGGACGAGGACCTCGTCCCTGTCATACCTGGCGATCTCGACCTGTCTGAAGCGGATCCTGCTCTCGTGGTCCACTATGTAGACGATTTTTCCTTCGTGGATCGAGCCGCGTGGGAGCCAGATGGCGTCAGGCAGTGTGATTCCCTCGATCTCTACGCGTACGAAGAGACCCACCGCGAGCGGCGGCATCTTGTCATAGGGCCGCTCGACCCTGACGATGACATTGACCATCCTCGTCCTTACGTCGAGGCGACCCTCGGTGCGCATAAGCTTCGCCGGGCGCTCGAATGTCTCCCCTGCTATCGTCGCGATGACCCTGGACTCTGATTCGTCGGCATTGTCTGCCGTGAAGCCCGGTACGCTGATCCAGCGCAGGTCCACATCCTCGAGGGGTACGGAGATCTCAGCTGCCTCGACGGAGAACATCGCTCCGAGCCTCTGACCGAGAGCTACAAACTGTCCCAGGTCGACCGACTTTGAGCTGATCCTTCCATCAAAGGGGGCCTTTATCTCCGTCCGATTCAGGTTGAGCTTTGCCTTGTCGAGATCGGCCAGTGCTCCGGCCAGCGCCGCCTTCGCCGCGGCGAGCTGCGGCTCTTTCGCCACGAGCGGGGGAGGAGATGTATTGTCATCGCTGCCGTTCTGTATCTGCCATTCCTCGCACGCGGCCTCGGCTTCCTCCTCGGTGAGCATCTGTTTGCTTTCGAAGTCCTTGACCCTCGCCTCGGCCGCCTTTACAGCGAGTTCGTAGTCGATGGGATCTATCCGCAGAAGGACCTCGCCCTGGGAGAACATCCCGCCGTCGACCATTGCGGGGGACATATAGACGACCCTGCCGCTTACCTGGGGAATGAGATCGATCTCCCGCAGGGGGGAGACGGTGCCCTCGCCGGTGATCCTGACCCTTTCCGGACCGACTACAGCCTTCATTGTTTTTACGATCGGGGCGGGAAGGGTCATCTTCTGCCTGACGACATCTTCGCGCGTTGCCATCATCACCGCGAATATCATGATCGCGACGACGACGAGAAGCACGATGACCGATGCCTGGAAGGCAGCGGGCTTCCTGTCTCTGAATTCGAGTATCTTCTCCTTGAGACTCATCTGTTCTCTTCCTCCGTAGTATCAGGTTCGATCCAGTTGCCGCCGAGAGCGCGGTGAAGGGTGACGCGGTTGGTAAGTATGGCGAGATCGACGAGGACGAGGCTGTCCTCGGCCTGGAACCTCGCCGCCCACGCGTCGAGTACAGTTATATAGTCGATAAGGCCGCGGTCGTACCTGCTCTGCGCGATCGTCAGTGTTATCCGCGCCTTTTCGAGGAATTCGATGATATATTCGCGTTTCTCGAGCTGTTCCTTTCTCGTGAGAAGGGCGCTCTCTACCTCGGCGAACGCGCCGAGAACGGTCTTTGCGTAATCGGTCAGTCCCTGTTCGTACCTCGCCTTCGCCGCGTGCTTCTCGGTGAGCAGTGTCTGCGCGTTGAATATCGGCTGGGTGATCCCGGCGAAGAGGTTCCACAGGACCTGGTCGGGCCTGAAGAGCCCGTTGAGCTCCCTGCTCGTGTAACCGTAGCTGCCGGTGAGGGTGATCTTCGGGAAGAGGTTGCCGACCGCCACGCCGTATCTCGCGTTGAGCGCCCGCAATCTCTCCTCGGCGGCCCTCACGTCGGGCCTCGATTCAAGAAGGTCGGAAGGAAGTCCAGCCGGAACGGGGGAGAGGCGCCTGAAATATTCCTCAGGCTGCTTCCTCGGAGGAGAAGACTCGGGATACCGGCCGAGGATCACTGCGAGCCTGTACTGGAGAGTGCCGAGCTCCTGCCTGTACTGCGGGAGTATCGATTCGGCCTTGGCGAGCGAACGCTGTGCCTGCGTAAGATCGAGGACGCTCGTGAGGCCCCTCTTGTAGCGCGCCTCGATCGTCCTTACACTCCTCGCGTAGTTGCCGATGAGATCTTCCGATATCTGGATCCGGCGCTCTGTCGCTTCTATCTGGAAGTAAAGAGTCGCCGTTTCGGCTATTACCGACTGGATGATCGTATTCCTGTTCTCGATCGAACCGGCGAGATCGGCCCGGGCCGCTTCGTGGGCCCTCGACCACTTGCCCCAGAGGTCCCACTCGTACGATGCGCCGAGCGAGAGGTTCCAGCTGTCCGTCGTGCCTCCGACCGGGCCGACCTGTGCGGTGGTGGCATCGGGCAGCTTCTGCCTCGCCCAGTCGCCGTTCAATCCCACTGCGGGGAGACGGTCGGCGAGGGCCTTGCGGCTGTAGGCGGCCATCTCGGCGACAGACGCGGTGGCTCTCCTGATGTCGAGGTTGCTCTCAGTCGCTTCATCGATGAGTCTGTTGAGGGTCGTATCGCCGAAGACCTCCCACCAGCGGATCTGGGGAAGGACAGGTGTAGTATCTCCATCGGCCTGTACGAACGAGTCGGGAGCGTCGAACTCCACTACTTCCTCGGGGCGTTCGTAATCAGGTCCTGTCCTGAATCCGAATCCGCACGAGGCGAACAGGGCGGCGGTGGACAGGGCGATGATTATGCGGAATCGTAGTTTCAAATATCTTCCTGCAGTTAAGATCGATGACGATCGAATCAATACAATATCAGATATGTGCGAAATTCTCTAACACCGTTATGCCGAATAATAATCTGCCGGACGAGAGCGTTGCCTTGACCGGGGTCAAGCTCAGCGCACTTTTGTGAAAAGCGGATTTCATCAGCACTCCTGTCAGTCCCCCGAGCCGTGGTCCTCTTGGCGGTTTCCTCTTCCGGGCCCGTGCCCGCGGCGCCCGCCTCTCCTCTTCTTCATCATCGCGCGGATCTCCTCCATCCTTTCCTCGAGGACCTTCACCTGTTCCTCGTCCAGCAGTGCCTTGATGCTGTCGAACTGCCTCCCGGCCACCGTCTCGATAGAATCGCCGAATTCAGAGGACAGCCTGTTCATCACGGGCATCGTCTCCTCGATGATACCGTCGACGGCAGTGCGCTGCTCATCGGTCAGATCCATTCCCCTGAGCGCGTGATGTACGACGCGGGCGTTCATGTGCGCGGGGCCTCTCTCGACGAATTCGCGCACATGTTTTCTGATGATCATGCCCGATCCGAAGAAGCCGACGGCGAGACCGCTTAGAAACAGCAGCACCATCCCGATCCATATCCTTGTCTTTCCCTGCATAGTCATTTCCTTCCCTGCTCGTCTGCCGGGCCGTTATACGAACGGCGAGGAGAAAAGCATGCTCGCCGGCTCGTCGAGCAGCTTCACGGCGAGGTCCTGGTACGGCACGATGCCGGTCGACAGCGTCCATGCCACGAGGGCTATCGCCGCGGCGGCCGCAACAACTGATACCCGCAGGACGAGGCGGCTGAACCCGTTCGTTACGGGAGATTCCGCGACTCTGGTTCGTATTTCAGACATGACTCCTGCCTTCCAGTCGTCTCCCGGAACGAGTCCGCCGGGGTTCCTCCAGCTGTCGGCAAGGAGCCTGTCCATCCTGTCGTTATCCTTCTGGATCATCGTATTTCCTCCATCTTCTCCAGTATCTTTTTCAGCTTCTTCCTCGATCTGTGAGCCCTGACCTTGACGTTTGCCGTGCTCCATCCGAGCAGGTCGGCGGCTTCCTTTACAGGCCTCTCCTCGAGGTGGACCAGTTCGATCACCGCCCTGTCGGCGGGGGAGAGTTGCTCGAGCGCTCTCATCATCACATCCCGCGCAAGCATTCTCGACTCGGCGCTGTTGAACGAGTTCTCCGGCTCTCCTGCCATCGTACTCTCGAGCCAGTCTGCGTGATCCTCTCCGAGAGAGCTCATCGGCGCCTCTTTCGAGCGGTATCGCCTGCGCCAGTAGTCGTGGCAGGTCCTGACCGCTATCTTCGAGAGCCAGTACTGAAACGGGCTCTCGCCCCGATAAGAGGGGAGGGAGGACCAGGCCCTGACAAAGACGTCATGAGCGATCTCTTCGACGTCTTCGCGAGGAACACGTCTTCCGACTATCCGGAAGACGTGTTCCCTGTGCCTGTCTATCAGTACCTCGAACCTGTTCGTGTCTCCGTCAAGGACTTCGCTGATGATCTTGAGGTCGCTTCTTTCACCGGTCTCCATGCTATCCCTCGGGACTGGAAGACTGATCGCGTATGCGGCGCTGAGATTCAAATCTACCTGCCGCGCCGTTCCCGTCGTTCCTGTCGTTGGTCGCGGTGATCCTCTCTGAGTTCGTGGAGTTCGCGAAGCTTCTTCATCTGGGTCTCATCGAGGACCTTCGCGAGCTTCTTCTCTGTCTCACCGCGGTGTCTCTCGATTCGGCTGCGTGTCTTCTCGCTGTCCTTCTCGAACTTGCGTCTCTCCCTGCGCATGCGGGCCCGCATCTCTGTGCGATCGACTCTATCACAGTCGCTGTGCCGGTGCATATTATTCCTTCGAGCTTCGTGCCCGGCGTGCATTCCCCTTCCGTGGCGCCCGGCCATCCTGCGGCCGTCGTCGAACTTCATCCTCTTTTCGTGCTGCTCGGCGAGTATTTCCCTCACTTCCCCGGCCTGTTTCTCCGAGAGGTCGAGTACGATCTCGAGAAATTCGACATGTCCTTCCGGATCGGCCCCGATATAGTGCGGACCGGAGTGCGACCTGTCGGCAGAGTGCCTGCCGCCGTAGCCCGCTCCGTATCCGTAATGACTGTCCTGTCCACTGGCGGAGAGTGGTGATAAGAGGATAAGGCCGATCAGCGCCATGAGGAGGGCTCCGCCGCCAGTGAACCGGACAAGCCTCTCTAATCCCGTTTTCTTTCCTGTGATCGAGTTCATCTCGATACCTCCGTGTTAGTGTTCCGAGAGCGCTTCCCCGGCTCTCACAGACACTGTCGTACCGCCGGAAGCGGAGGTTACAACTTTATTGTCGACAGCGAGATTTTTATACTCATGAGGCCCGGGAAGTCATATAATCCGAGCCGATAATCATGCGGATACCCAGAACACTCATATGGTTCTTCCTCCTGCCCTCGGCAGTCGTGCTTCTGCTCGTCGTCTTTTACCCCTTTGTCTACAACCTCTACATATCGACGACGAACATGGGGCTCTACACGATCCGCGACTACAGTGTCAAGGGGCTCCAGAACTACCGCGACATCTTTCTTGAGAAGGACCTCTGGTACTATTTCGCCAAGACGCTGATATGGACATTCGTGAACCTCTTCTTCCACATGGTCCTGGGTATCTCGATAGCGATGCTGCTGAACAGGAATATCAAGGGGAGGGGAATATTCCGCGCTCTGCTGATCCTGCCGTGGGCGATGCCGCAGTATATCAGTGCGCTGACATGGAAGGGGATGTTCAATTATCAGTACGGATCGGTCAACCTGATCCTGATGAAAGTCTTTCATCTGCCGGCGATCGAGTGGTTCTCCAATGAGACCTGGGCCTTCATCGCGCCGATCCTGACAAACATCTGGCTCGGGTTCCCCTTCATCATGGTGGTGACGCTCGGAGGGCTGCAGTCGATCCCGAAGGACCTCTACGAGGCGGCCGACATCGACGGCGCCTCACCGATAAGGAAATTCTTCGACATCACTCTGCCGATGCTCAAGCCCGTGCTCACGCCGGCGATCATCCTCGGCACTATATGGACATTCAACAACATCAACGTGATCTGGCTCGTCACAGACCGCGGCCTGCCCGCCGACAAGACGCACATCCTCGTCACATACGTCTACAAGGCGGCGTTCACCTACTACAGGTACGGTTATGCTGCGGCATTCTCAGTCTTTATATTCGCGCTCCTGTTCACGTTCTCTCTCTTCTACATCAGGAAGACAAAAGCGCTGGGGGAGGTGAGGTAGGATGGCCGGGAAACACAGCAAAGCTAAGAATATCATACAGACGACATCGATCTATATCCTGCTCATCGTCATCACCCTTATAACAGTCTACCCGATCGTACAGATATTCGGGATATCGCTCCGGCCCGCGAACGAACTCTACTCGACCTCGCTGCGGATCATCCCCGAGAACTGGAGCTTCGAGGCGTACAGGGTCGTACTCTTCGAGAAGGACTTCTTCACATGGCTTCGCAACTCGGTGATCGTGGCGTTGTCCGTATCGATATTCGGAGTGACTCTCGCTTCGACCGCAGGATACGCCTTCTCTCGTTTCCGTTTCAGGGGGAGGAAAGAGGGGATGATCTCGATCCTCGTCACACAGATGTTCCCCGCGACCATGCTCCTGCTGCCCCTCTACATCATCATGGCGAAGTTTCACCTCATCGACACCCTTTTCGGGATCATCATCGCATATACCGCGACGGCCCTTCCATTCTGTATCTGGACGATGAAGGGCTACTACGACACGATCCCGGTAGACCTCGAAGAGGCGGCGATGATCGATGGTACGACGCGGTTCGGCGCCTTCATCAAGGTGACAATACCGCTATCGGCCCCCGCGCTCGTAATCACGGCGCTCTTCAGCTTCATGGCCGGCTGGTCCGAGTTCATCGTGGCCAGGGTGATCATCAACAGGCAGGGGCTCTATACACTGCCGCTCGGCCTCGAGAGTCTCAGCTCTACATTCCAGACAGAGTGGGCGAACTATGCGGCCGGTTCGGTCATCGTCTGCATACCGGTCGTTGCCCTCTTCCTGCTTCTCAGCAGGTTCCTCATCTCCGGTCTTACGCTCGGGGGAGTAAAGGGCTGATGTCGGACAGGCGATTCAGAAACATATATCTCCTCGGGCTCGTCAGTCTCTTTACAGATCTTTCCAGCCAGATGGTATTTCCCCTGCTGCCGCTGTTCATGACATCGGTGCTCGGGGCGGGAGCGATAATGGTCGGTCTTGTAGAGGGCGGGGCAGAGGCGATCGCTTCTATCCTGAAGGCTTTCTCGGGGATCTGGTCCGATCGTCTGCGCAGGCGCAAGCCGTTTGTCGTAGCCGGGTACGCGTTGAGCGCCCTGGCCAAACCTCTCTTCGCCGTTGCCGGTTCAGTAGGAGGCGTCCTCGGAATCAGACTGACGGAGAGGCTGGGGAAGGGGCTGCGCAACGCCCCTCGCGATGCCTTGATCGCCGAGTCGGTCGACCCGGAGAACAGGGGGAAGGCCTTCGGCTTCCACAGGTCGATGGACGGGATTGGTTCGGTGCTTGGCGCGCTGGCGGCATTTCTGCTCCTGCCGATGCTCGGGTTCAGGAAGCTCTTCCTCGTGGCGATAATCCCCGGGATCATCGCGATATTCTTTACCTTTCTTATCGTAGAACGACGGAAGAAGAGAGAGAGAGTCGAGGAACATTCAGAGGAGAAGAAGCGGAAGATCAGTTTCCGAGCCCTTCCATCAAACCTGAGACTCTACATATTCGCAACGGCCGTTTTCACGCTTGGACATTTTGGATATGCCTTCATGCTTCTCAGGGCAAAGGATGTAGGGCTCGCCGACGTGAGGGCGATCCTCTTCTACGCGATCTTCTATGTCGTCTACACGATCGTCTCTATTCCAGCCGGCGCGCTCTCCGACAGGATTGGGCGTAAGCCCATTCTGCTGTTCTGCTACCCCTTCTTCGGACTGATATCTATCCTTCTCCTGCTGTCTGCCACGCCGTGGATGGTCCTGACATGCTTTGTCCTCTACGGGATCTTCTACGGGATGATAGATGGGGTGCAGAGGGCCTTTGTCGCCGACCTCGCTCCACCCGGCCTCAAGGCGACATCGCTCGGGGCTTTCCATTCGGCAATCGGCCTCGCCGCGCTTCCGGGAGGCCTGATATCGGGTATCCTCTGGCAGCAGATATCACCGTCGGCCACATTTGTCTTTGGCGCTGTGATGAGCCTCGTCGGCCTTCTGCTGGTCACGCTCGTGGCCGTTCCCGATTTGCGCAACCAGAACACCTAGGATGCACTGCCTTCTATGAAAAACCACCTGTCAAACTAATAATCTCCCTCTATCGGTTTATATTCCAATCTTCTATTCGTTCTGTTTTTCGAACATGCACTCTTTATTCGGACTGCGGGCTCCCCAGTCTTACAAACGGTCTACCACTTTGCGGTGACCAGGCAGTGACACGGGTTTGCCCAGGTGGATCGTGCACAATGAATTAGCTTTGTATTCCTCTTTCCTTTTCAGGATATAGTAGACTGCCGTTAGCAACTTTCTCGCAACAGCAACTCGAGCTTTTGCATTTCCCTTGCTGATCCTGAGTTTGTCGTAAAACGCCCCCATTGCTGGATCCATGTGAGTTGCATGCTGCGCCGCCTCTATCATCGCCCATTTGATGTAGAGATTCCCCTTTCGACCTACCGGACCATTCCAGATATGATTCGAACTCTGTCGTGTCATCGGCGTCAGGCTACCGTATGAACAAAGCTTCTTCGAAGTTGGAAACCGCTCTATCTCACCGATCTCAGAGAAAAGAAGATGCGCTGTTATTACTCCTATGCCAGGCACCGTCATCAACCGTTTCGCATCGGGATTATCCTTGATCATTTTTGTTATTTCCGCTGTCACTTCACGCTCCAACTCCTCCAGCCATTCTATGAGCCGCAGGTATCCGTCCAGAGCGCTCTGATATACAGGCCTTAGCTCCAGGGTTGTCCCTTCCATTTATTACATCCGGGCCTCAATGCATGAGGATTTCTTACAGATCTAATGAAAGTTGGAGAGGATAATCTGAGACTTTATGGTTACAAGCGGAAAATAGAATCCAAGAATCTTCTCGAAGCAGATTTGGCTATTTGAAAACAAACTATTCCATGACTAGGAGAAGAAGATCTGATTTTTAAGAAACGGATCACTCACGCAGCTTGACGAAAATAGCAATGATGCAATCCTCCAACCATCGGTTCTGAACCAATCAGTCCAGATTCAGGCGGCCGGACCGGCACTAGTATCAGGATACACAATTCGCACAACTGAAATTGATACGGGTGACTGCTATTTCAACTGTCCCATTGTCGAGAAAAAGTACGGCAAAGAACCTATTGGCGGTCTCGCGCTGGAAGGGCAGATTTTCTGGAAATCCACCAGAATGCTAGGTATCGGTGTCTACATCTATGGAAACATCAATAACGAATGCACATTCTTTGGTGCCACTCTTTCTGTCATCGGCGGTTACTTTCCTTCTTCTGGGAATTAATGTGCGTTTCCCCATCCGTAGATCTCCTCGTAATAGACCGAGCGGCCGTGGAGGGAAGTTGAAAATGGCGGTTGCTTGATAGCCTTGATATTTGATTATATAGTCAAGTATTATGAGTGTGTCCAAATTGATATACCTGATTGCGTTCGTGGAATTTACACACAATCTTCAATGCTAAGGTCGTCGGGCATGAAAAGAAGAATATTTCCCAATAACTCGTTGTTGGGGAAAATCGATAAAGCGCTTTTGCAGGAAAAGAGATGGGTGTATTTTCTCTTTGCGTTAGCATTCTTGCTAAAGCTAGTATTTGTCCTGCAAAGTCGAGATTCTATTCAAATTACAGTCCCCATACTTGATGCAAAGTATTATGACGACATGGCGCAGGATATCGCCAGAGGGCATGTGATACGAAAAGAAGCATTCTTTCTGGGGCCTTTATATCCATACATCATGGGTCTTGTATACAGTGTCCTTGGCAGGAACATCATGCTTATGAGGCTAATCCAGATCTCTGGAGGAGCACTATCCGTCGTGTTGACCTATCTCATCGGCTTAAAAGTATTCAGGCCTTCCAATGCTATGTTGGGTGCGCTCATGCTGGCACTCTACGGAGCAATTACATTTTATGAAGGCCAGATACTCATGATGTGGCTGGGAACGCTTTTAAATTTGCTGCTATTGTATGTATTGCTGTATAGGCTGCGGAAAACCGGAATCTTTTCCTTTCTGGGAAATCACTTTGCATACAGATATATTCTCGCGGGCGCATTGCTGGGCCTTTCGTCACTGGCAAGGGCCAGCATTTTAATAATGTTGCCGGGAATCCTTATCTGGCTCATTCTGATCGAAAAGGGAGAAAGACGGTTTATCCGGGCCGCTGTCTTTATCATCAGTGTTGTGATTGTCATAGTACCGGTGACGATTCATAACTATGTTGCGAGCAATGATCTTGTGCCCATAACATCGAATTTCGGATTAAACATATATATTGGCAACAGCGAAGAAGCGGCAGGTGTGTATTTCCCGCCAACAGGACCCAATCTTAACAGTGATATAACGACAAAGCGATTTTTAGAGAGAAAGCTGGGGCGCGATATAAAGCCGTCCGACATATCCCGCCATTGGAGTCATAAGGCGATGGCGTTTGTGAAGGAGCAACCTCAGCAAGAACTATCTCTGTTGTTTCGTAAATTTATGCTATTCATAAACGGATTTGAATGGCCTCAAATCGAAAACTATGCTCTTTCACGTGCAAGGTACGGGATATTTAGGGTTCTATTTATCAATTTCTGGGTGCTCAGCGCACTTGGGATAATCGGGATAATCTATAGCCTGAGAAGGTGGAGGCAGACCTTCCTTCTCCACTGGTTTATAATCTCATATTCAGCTTCGATAATTCTTTTTTTTATTACGGGCAGATATCGAATTCAGATAGTGCCGATTTTATGCTTGTTTGCGGCGTATGCGATTATAAACATTTTAACTCGCATTATCAATCATAGATCACGAGGATTATTTTCGCTATTACTCCTTGTTGGCGTATTTATAGTGACACGTCCGGGATTGTATGCGGTTGACGAACAGCACCTGGTAGCGAGTGATCACATTCATCAAGCATGGAGATTTGATACGATTGGAGAAACGGATAGAGCACTTGAAGAAATAAATACAGCCATCCGACTCCGTCCAAATGATTCCGAGCCATACCTCCAAAGAGCTGCGATAAATAAGAAATCCGGAAGATTTCAGGAAGCCATAAGGGATTATATCAGCGCCCTGGAAATCAATTCTGTTATGCCCGTCGTCCATTACAATTTGGCGCAAGTGCTGGAGAAAGAGCAAATGTACGCTCATGCCATCCAAGAGTATTTAAAGGCAATCGATCAAGATTCTCTTATGATCGAGGCATATAACAATCTGGGAATTATGTATCAACGAATGAAGAAGCATGAATATGCAATTCGATATTTCAAGGAAATCATAAAAATGAATTCGGACTATATCAAAGCCTACAACAATATGGGTGCGCTATATGCTGAACGAGGCGACAAAGATGCCGCCATAGCGATCTTCGAGGAAGCGATCAGGCGGGCCCCCAATTATCCGTATTCATACAAGAATTGTGCAATGGCTTACATCGAAACGAACAGGCTCCATAAGGCAGCAGAATACTTGGAGAAATATCTCGAATTATCTCCGGACGATATCTATGCAGCGAAGTTGTTGAGTGACGTTAACGATGTTTTAGAGGCTGATATCAGACATTTAAATCAATGACTTGTCCTTGTATCTTCCATTATTCCTAACCAAACAGAACCCGCCGCCTACCCAAGCGACGCGATTCCACCCAATCGAGCGCCGGGGGGTGTCCCTTCCATTTATTACATCCGGGCCTCAATACGTGATGATTTCTTACAGAGCTAATGAAAGTTGGAGAGGAAATTCCGAGACTTCCTGGTTGCAATCGGAAAATAGAATTTAAAAATCTTCTCGAAGCAGATTTAGCTACTGGAAGGCAAACTATTCCATGACCAGGAGAAGAAGATCTGATTTTGAAGAAACGGATCACTCAAGCAGCTTGACGAAAATACCGATGATGCAGTCCGCCAACCATTGGTTCTGAACTAATAGGTCCAGACTCAGGCGGTTGAACCGATCTTGTATGCGGGCAGTCCTTCTCCAACCCGAGATGAGTGCGGCACTCGTGGTAGTAGTGAAAGTATTGCTTGAGGACTCGTCGAAGGTGCTTATCATTGAAAATGATCACATGATCCAGACATTCCCGTCTGATAGAACCAATCAACCGCTCGACATATGGATTCTGCCAGGGCGAACGAGCTGCGATCAGTACTTGCTCGATACCCATTGATTCAACTCGGTGGATGAATGCTCCTCCGAATTTACCATCTCGATCACGAAGCAAGTACTTTGGGGCTGTATCCCAGGGAAAAGCCTCCGCGATCTGCTGACCTGTCCAGACGGCAGTCGGTGAATCTGTCACATTGAAATGGATAACGTTCCGTCGATCGTTACTCATAATCAGGAAGACGAACAGTACTCGAAATGTCGCTGTAGGAACGGTGAAGAAATCTACGGAGACGATATCTCTGGTGTGGTTCTTCAGAAATGCTCGCCAGGTTTGAGATGGAGGCTTTGAATGACGAACCATGTACTTAGAGACAGTAGCCTGGCTGACAGAGATGCCAAGTTTTAATAACTCACCGTGGATCCTAGGAGCGCCCCAGAGTGGATTTGACTGAGACATGCTACGGATAAGATCACGGACCTCAGTGGGGATCCTCTGTCTTCCAGGCCATCTCGGTCGGCTCTTCCATCTCCAGTACAGTTTGAATCCCTTCCTGTGCCAGCGGATGACAGTCTCGGGTTGGACAATTATCAAAGAATTTCGCCAGCCGGCCCAGAATCGCGAAAAAATACTCCATAGGGCACGATCCTGGTTGGTCAAACGAGGTTTTTGGGGATTTCGGTGCAGGACTTCGAGTTGATGACGTAGAGCGAGGTTTTCCAGGGCTAATGCACGGTGTGACTTCAGCGCCGAGATGAAGGTGCGTAGAATGAGAAATAACATGAGATTTATATAATGCCCGACTAATGTAACTGCAAGTATTGCAATGCGGACGGAATTAAGAGGAAGCACAGGGGGGTCACGGTCTCTCAGGAATTAAATTGACCTCGCCGGAAATTATATCTAGTCTCTCCGGAGAGGTAGAAACACAGCACACCTTAAACTGATAGGAGGTACCGTAGTGAATTGCAAAACAGCACTCTTTCTCATCGTCGGACTCCTGGTCCTGGCATCGCCCGCCATGGCGCAGCAGGGTTCCCAGGGATTCCATTTTGAGCAGCCGGCCCACAAGTTCGAGATCATCCCGATGTATGGATACACCTGGACGGTTTCGCAGAGTGCGACTTATAACTTGCAAGGCGGCGACCTGGATTTCAAGAACAGCGAATTCTGGGGCATCGCTATTGATATCAACGCCAAACCGGGCGTCCAGGCCCGTCTTCTCTACAGGCGCCAGGACACAAAACTGACCTGGAAACATCTTGGCGTTACGGAGGAACTTGGCGACGTAGCCGTCGAGTACTGGCATGTCGGCGCCGTCGGTGGAATAGTGAAGGGCAACATGATGCCCTTTACGAGCCTCACACTTGGCGGCACGCGATACGTTACTGATCTTGAAGATAACTGGAAGTTCTCGATTATCCTCAGTATCGGCGCCAAGATTCACCTGAATGACAGGATCGGCCTCATGGTCGCCGGGCAGATGCCGTACACCTTTACCAACGCTTTCCTGGGAATCGGCACAGGCGGTGTGACCCTTGGCGGCTACGGCATCGTCCAGTTTGATGTTGTGGCTGGTCTGATAATCAAGATCTAGTTCGTTCCGGTTGTGACCGATCGAACAGATAAAATCTTCGAAGGCGGGCGGACGCAGGCCATGCCTGATGATACAGGAAGATTCGAGAATAGGGTATGTAGAGGAAAGCGTATGAAAAGGAATCTGTTCTGTTACCTGACAATCGGAGCCATGCTCCTGACCAGCCTGTATGTTATCGGTGGCTGTTCGCCAGTTGAAAAGCAGAGCGGGCCGGTCCCTGTAAAGGAGATCCGTCCCGGGCTGCTGGAAGGTTACCTGTCAGCTGACGATCTTCCCAACAGCTTGGAACTGGTTCCGCCTCCCCCCATCGAGGGTTCCGCCGCTTTCGTGCTGGATCAGGAGACAAGCCTGATGAGCCTGGCTCTGAGGGGTACTCCTCGATGGGAGATGGCAGCCAGGGACGCCGTTCTGCATTTTCCCGAGGCGGTCGAGGCCTTTTCCAGCGTGATTGGCATGCCGATCACAGAAGAGGACACGCCATATCTTTACATGTTGCTTCGTCGTACCTTGACTGATGCCGGACTTTCGACATATACGGCAAAAGATCACTACGCTCGGAAACGTCCGTTCATGACAAACGAGGAGCCAGTCTGCACGCCGGAAGATGAGGAGGCTCTGAGAGGTGACGGCTCCTATCCTTCAGGACACACTGCGATCGGCTGGGCGTGGGCGCTTATTCTCTGTGAGATCTTCCCCGGGCAGGTAGACGATATCCTCGCCAGGGGACGGGAATTCGGTGAGAGCCGCATTATCTGCAACGTCCACTGGCAGAGTGACGTGAACGAGGGGCGCTTCATGGGAGCCGCCACAGTGGCCCGTCTTCATGCCGATCCCGGGTTTCTCGCCGACCTGCAAGCCGCCAAGGCCGAGGTGGCCGGGTTGCATAAATAACAGAAAAGGAGAAGATGTGATCAAGAATGACAAGCGGATTTCAGGGTGGAAGATCATATGTATCTGCGCCATCGTCGCTCTGGGCTCAGGAGTATGGGATGCGCCGTGTCATGCGCAGGATTCGGAGGAAGACCTGGCCAAAAAGGCCCAGAATCCGATCGCTAATCTGATCAGCCTTCCACTGCAGAACAACACGAGCTTCAATATCGGTCCTTATAACCGTACTGCTAATGTCCTCAACATCCAGCCTGTCGCGCCCTTCTACGAGGGCCGGCTTATCACGAGAACCATCCTGCCCATCGTGACGCAGCCGGACATACTCTCAGAGAGCGGCAGCACGACCGGGCTGGGCGACCTGAACTTCACCGCTTTCTATTCCCCTGAGTCCGATAAGGTCATGTGGGGAGTGGGTCCGATACTGGTCTTTCCGACCGGCGGGGATGAGATCGGTTCGCAGAAGTGGAGCGCCGGTCCGTCGGTAGTAGTGCTCACGACGCCCGGTCCATGGGTCGTAGGTGTGCTGTGGAACAATATCTGGTCGTATGCAGGTGATGCGGACTCACCCGATGTGAACCAGATGCTCCTCCAGTATTTTATAAATTACAACTTCCCCGGATTCTATCTTACAACTGCCCCGATAATGACGGCGAACTGGGAAGCCCCGGACGGTCAGGAATGGACAGTGCCGCTGGGCATAGGTATCGGGAAACTCTTCAAGGCGGGGAAGCTTCCGCTCAACTGCACGGCGCAGTATTACTACAACGTCATCACGCCAGACTACGGACCGGACTGGTCGCTGCGCCTGCAGGTGCAGATGCTCTTCCCGAAGGGGTAATAATGCGGGATTCCGCTCCGCCGGGGGCGTGTAATCAGACCGGAGATGAAATTGAGATACGCTGTGTATATTACACAGCGTATCTTCTTGGTAAGAATGATTCTGAAGTATATATTCTTGACGGATAAACGATTTTCCCTCAGGAGGCATTAATAGTGCAGATAGATCTGAAAAAGGAACAGCAGGCCTCTCTCGCCAGGCCGAGATACAGATATTCAATGGCGGAGAAATTATTCTTTCTCATGATGGATCTTGTCACGGGCAGAAAGACTACTCCGGCGAAGGCCAAGCTGATCGAGATGCTTGCCAGTATCCCCTACAGGTCCTGGGAGATCCGCCAGTACACGCGCCTGACGCGGATGTACAGGGACAGGGACAAGGTCGCCTTTGCCGAAGGCATTATGGAGTGGGGGAGAGAGGCGCAGGACAACGAGTACTGGCACCTCGTTGTTATCAACGAAAAGATGAAAGAAGACGGCGTCAGGGACCCGTGGTACCTCTTTCCATTGATCCCTTGGTTAATGGTCACCAGTTATGTGATCATGACACGTATCATGGCTGTTCTGAATATCCGCAGAGCCTTCCTCTTCAACGCCGAGTTCGAGGATCACGCAGAGCATGTCTACGCGAAGTTCGTCGAGGATAATCCCGGGCTGGAGGACCAGCGGGTAGATAATCCGCTCGTCGCGGAATACGGTGATTTCGAGACCTGGGCCGACGTATTCATGCGGATCGGTCTCGATGAGCGCGATCACATGAACAACAGTTTCGTCTACTGCGGGAAGCCGGAGCATGTCGTTAAATATGAAGGGATGCCCGACCTGCCGATCGCGTGACTGTCTGTCTCTCGGTGATACATCCTCATATTCCACCTCATAAAGGCCGACTATCTTTGTGATGAAATCTGCTTTGCTCTGCGGCTCTCTCATCAATTACTTGGAATGATTAAACTATCAGATCGCTGCAGGAGCAAATCTTGCTAGTGACTATCTAACTGGTTGTTATATAAATAGATAGGACTAAAGTCCCGGGTGGTGAATCATGGTTGGTTCAGAAGAATTCCATAGCGACAAAGACAGATTGAAGTTACGGTCCGATCCTTCCGGATATTTAGCTCAGGGGCTCCACTTAACGCGGAAATGGAGGATAATATTCGTCTGCGTTCTGGCCCTGGCCCTGGCCGCCCTGTACGCGTTCTCTGAGTATCGACAGACCCACGCGGCAAGCCCAGTCATGGAAAGCGCTTCAGCGCGTTTCAGTATCTTCCTTATAGCTCAGGAACTAAGGGTGCATTTCGATTCGAAGGGCACTTTTCCGGCAACGCTTGAGAAACTGGATCTCGACGAAGAGGGGATAGCTTACTTAACAAACGGTTCTACTTTCAGTCTGGTGGCTGTCGAAGGTTCCAACTCGATAGTCTATGTAGAGGGCGAGGATTCTGAGATGTTCAGATCCTCCTTCAGGGTTCTTGAAGAAGGAGCCGTGCAATGAAAGGCGATCGAGTCATTCTCATCAATCATCGGAGCGACACTTCATCTTACGGCCTCGAGCGTTCAGGCAGATGTGCGGAAGGCGCCGATTCGCGGAGATTCATAATCCGTTCCTTCCGAAACCTGTTGCCTGGATTCTTTATAATAGTAATTCTAATTCTAATGGCAGCCCCCCATTATGTCGCTGCTAGAAAGAGTGCACATGCCGCGCGGATCGTCTGCGATTTCAATATGATTTCAACCGCCACTATGGCTGCCTATTCCGAGATCGGCGAATTGCCGCCGAATGACAGATGGGGACATGTGCCGAGCGAACTCATCCCGTATCTTTCAGCCGGGTTTAAATTCAAGCACAAGGGAGTAACTTATCGTTGGCGTCGGTGGTGTCTGCCTTCAGGACTGCCTGAAAGACCCGAACAGAGGATCCTCCTCGGAGTCCAGGTGAGAACAGAGGATGCACGGATGCTCAATGAGATTATAATTGTATACCAAGGGCGCATTGCACAGCTGAAAGAAAAACAGATCACACTTGTGATCCTTTAAACGCCGGCACCCTGGTCACGTCATCCTGATTAAGGAGAGGAGTAATCGCAAATGGAGCGAGAAAACTGTTGGGAAGTACTGAAGTGCGGGCGGCAAATGGGTGGCGAAAATGCCGAAAAACTTGGAGTTTGCCCAGCTGCACTGCAAAGCGAATATGATGGTGTAAATGGAGGTGATCGAAGCGGCAGGTTTTGCTGGACTGTTGTAGGAACTTTCTGCAACGGGGAAGTGCAAGGAACCTTTGCAAAGAAATTGAAGAATTGTCTGGATTGCGAGTTTTTAAACCAGGTCAACAAGGAAGAAGGTCAAGACTTCGTTCAACTATCCAGGCCGTGTTGGTGATGAGGATCGTCTCGAGTGGGAGGATCAAGGCAGGTCAATCGAATTCCTCGACGATCCTGATCTCCGAGGTCATTTCCGACGCCTGTCTGTAAACGGCGCTGACTCCGCAGTAACGTTCCTCTGAAAGACTGACCGCTTTCTCCAGTTTGTCCATCGGGAGGTTGTCGCCCGTGAACTCGTAAACTATATGTATTTTGTGATAATATTTGGGATGCTCAGTTGTCAGTTCGCCTTCGACCTTTACGCGAAAATCATCTAGCTCGACTCTCATCTTTTTCAGGATTGATATTACATCCATACCTGTGCATCCACCGAGGGCTACAAGCATCAACGGCTTGGGGCGCGGGCCCTTGTCTTCACCCCCGACGCTTTCATCCGCATCGAGGATCATACTGTGCCCGTTGACACTTGTGCTGAATCGCATCTTCTCGTCCCAGGCTATATCGATCGTCGTATCGGCCATCTGTCAGTCCTCCGATTTCCTGTTCAACAGTTCTTCCCTGCCCTTCAATTATTATCATATATCATGCATCGATGTCCATTTTCCGGTAGAAGATGAAGAATCAGGCGGCTACATTATTACTGGATTATGCATGTTCATGAAGAATTAATAAGTGAGGCGTGGGAGAAATGAAACCTTCAGTTATCGACCTTCCCGGTAAAGATGAGATGTACAGGGCACTGAGTGAGAGCGACAGCACATATGACGGGATATTCCTGGCGGCCGTAACGACAACGGGGATATTCTGCCGCCCGTCATGCCCCGCCAGGACCCCACTGCGCAGGAACGTGGAGTTTTTCCCATCGGCGGATTTCGCGCTCTCTGCGGGATACAGGCCGTGCAAGCGTTGCAGGCCCCTCGAACCGGCGGGAGACGCACCGGTATGGCTCAGGCCATTGCTCGACAGGGTCGAGGAAGATCCGGCGGCGAGGCTCACGGACGCTGATCTTCGCTCGATCAACTACGATCCGGTGAGGGTGAGGCGCTGGTTCAAGAAGCATCACGGGATGACCTTCCAGGCTTACCTCAGGGCACGCCGGCTCGGACTGGCTATCGGGAGGATACGGCACGGCGAGGACCAGGCCCGGACTGCCTTCGATCACGGCTATGAATCTCTCAGCGGATTCAGGGAGGCTTTCGGCAGGATTTTCAATATCACCCCGGGCAGGAGCTCGGGCGCCGTCAACATGTACATCAACAGGATACTCACCCCGCTGGGACCGATGGTGGCGGGGGCCACCGATGAGGGGCTCTGCCTGCTCGAATTCGCCGACCGTCGGATGCTGGAGACCCAGCTCAGGATGCTCAGGAAGAGGTTGGACTGCAGCGTCACACCGGGCAGGAACGAGCACCTCGACAGGATCGATGAGGAATTGAGGGAATATTTCAACGGGACGCTCAAGAAATTCACCGTAGATATCGTCGTTCCCGGCACGGAATTCCAGGAGCAGGTCTGGAGCGGCCTTCGCCGCATACCGTACGGCAGGACCTGTTCGTATGAAGAGCTGGCCGGGGAAATTGATCGTCCTGGTGCGGTACGAGCGGTCGGGAGGGCAAACGGCGACAACAGGATCGCTATCGTAATACCATGTCACAGGGTCATCGGGGCCGATGGACGGCTCACCGGATACGGCGGCGGATTGTGGCGGAAACGGTATCTGCTCGAGCTGGAGAGAGCGCACAGGCAGGCGGGCCGTCATTGTTCACAATTTTAGAACACAAAGATGAGAAAATGGCAACATCATCCCAGTAATTTCCATATGTCCTACCACTGAATCTGCTATACACTCCAGTGCATTGATACATTTTGAAAGGAGAGCGTAATGATGCGTAAGGAGATCCTTCTCGCCGGCCTTTTACCGGCCGGGATTATCGCCTCGACCGCCTGTTCCGCACAGGAACACAAGGACGAGTCGTTCGAGAAATACGGACAGGAATTCAAGGGTAAGATCGCGAAATCGTACGAGGAGTCGCAGGAATGGTGGCCTTCATCGCCCAAGCCGCCTGCGGGCACGCCGAACGTGATGATAATCCTGCTCGACGATACAGGCTTCGGACACCTCAACTGCTTCGGCGGCCTGATCGATACGCCGAACATCGACAGGCTCGCGGCAAACGGCCTGCGCTACAATAATTTCCACACTACGGCGCTCTGCTCGCCATCGCGGGCCTCGATCATGGCCGGCCGCAACCACCACCGCATCGGACTCGGTTCGCATTCACTCACAGCGATGGGTTTTCCCGGCTACAACGCCTTCCCGCCCGAGAGCGGAAAATCGATCGCGAAGCACCTTCAGAAGGCCGGCTTCGTCAACTACGCTATCGGCAAGTGGGATCACACTCCGTTGTACGAGGTCTCAGAGAGCGGCCCGTTCGACCGCTGGCCGAGCGGCGAGGGATTCGACCACTATTACGGGTTCATGGCTGCCGACGCGGATAACTACCGTTCTCTGGTCTGGCGTGACCACTATCCCATGGAGGACTGGGAGGGCAGGTCAGGGTACCATTACAGCGCCGCGATGGCTGACGAGGCGATCCGCAACATCACCTCTCACGTATCGGTCAGCCCTGACAAGCCGTTCATGATGTTCTGGGCCCCTGTAGCGATGCATTCGCCCCACCAGGCTCCGCCCGAGTATATCGAGAAGTACCACGGCAAGTTCGATATGGGCTGGGACGAGGCGAGGAAGAAGATCCACAAGAGGCAGCTCGAGATGGGGATCCTTCCGAAGGGGACGAAACTCACAAAGAGAACGGATGAGATCCCCGCCTGGAAATCGCTGAATAAAGAGGAACAGAAGCTTTATGCCCGCCAGATGGAGGTCTTCGCCGCGATGCTCACACACGTGGACGAGCAGATCGGCAGGATGCTCGCGATGCTCGAGAGGACCGGAACGCTGGACAACACGATTATCTTCGTCACCTCGGATAACGGTTCGTCGGGCGAGGGCGGCCTGGCTGGAACCTTCAACGAGACGTACGTCCTCAACGGCCTGCAGACCCCGTTCGATGCGAACATGACTCATTATGATGACTGGGGCGGACCGGATACCTATCCGCACTTCCACGCCGGATGGGCGCTGGCCGGTAACACGCCGTTCCAGTACTTCAAGCAGATAGTACACAGGGGAGGGGTACAGGATGCCATGGTCATCCACTGGCCCGCCGGCATCAAGGCTAAGGGCGAGATCCGCCAGCAGTACCATCACATCATCGACATCGGTCCGACCATACTCGATATCACGGGAATACCGTTCCTGAAGGAACTCGACGGACACGAGCAGATGGAACTCGACGGCGTCAGCATGGCATACTCGTTCGATGCTCCCGACGCGCCGACCGAGCATCCGGAGCAGTACTACGAGCTCTTCGGAAACAGGGGGATCTACAAGGATGGCTGGAAGGCTGTCACGATCCATGCCGGCCGTATGCCCTGGGAGCTCAACAAGGTCGCGCCGTTCGGGGGCGACGTCTGGGAGCTCTATCACATCGACAAGGATTTCTCGGAGGCGAATAATCTGGCCGAAAAACATCCAGAGAAACTCGAGGAACTGAAAAAACGCTGGGAAGAGCTTGCCTGGGAGAACAATGTCTTTCCGCTGTACGACGACATGATCATGCGCATCTCCAAGCAGCAGGACAACCTCTTCGGCGACAGGAAGAAATTTGTCTACTACAACCCCGGCGCCAGGCGTATAGCAGAGAAGGCCTCCGCACCGGTCAAGGGCAGGTCGCATACGATCGAGACCACGCTTGAACTGACCGGGAAGGAAGAGGGAGTCATAGTCGCCTGCGGTGGGTTTACCGGCGGGTACACACTGTTCATCAAGGACAACAGGGTCATATATGACTACAACTACTACCACGGGTTGTACTACACCGTCGAGTCGCCGCCTGTCGGCACCGGCAGAGTAGACATCAAGTTTGTCTTTATCGAGACCGGTGGCGTCACGAAAGGCCTCCCGGGCGGCAAGGGCGAGCTCTACATCAACGGCAAGAAGGTAGGCGAGGTTGCGTTGCCCGACATGCATATCTCGACATTCTCACTCTCGGAGACCTTCGATGTCGGGATAGATGCCGGAACTCCCGTGAGTAACAAGTATTCGGTTAAGAACCACTTCCCGTATACAGGTGAACTGGATAAGGTCGTGTTCACCCTGACGGAATAGCCGGAAACTGAATACACGAGAAAACGACGCCCCATTCCAGATGGGGCGTCGTCATATATACCCTGCTTCAGGGGATTACCTTACCTTATCGAATCCGAGACAAGACCAATAAGTTTCTTCCCGATCACATTTGCTTCAGAGAAATCTCTTACGTATTCATGCGCCTTCTCAGCGAGAGAATCGTACAGCTGCTTGTCTTTTCCCAGTAGTTCGAGAGCTGCGGCGATGCGCTGCGGGGAAGAGGGTGGAACGAGGATGCCTCTCGTTCCGTTTCCTGTAAGCTCAGGAATCGACTTCCATTGAGTCGCGATGACAGGAACACCTGCCGCGAAGGCTTCGATGATCGCGGCAGGGTAACCCTCTCCGGGATGACGCGTCGGCAGAAGGAGAACATCGTATCGACCTATCCTGTCGACAACTTCCTCTCCTTCGAGTGTGCCCTTGTAGTGACAGTTCCTGCTTGAACTGAGTTCATCGAAGAATCGCTTGTTGTCCAATGCGAAGATCTGACCGTAGAAATCGCAGCTCAGATCGTTCCTGCCATTTAATGCAGCTATGATATCAAAAACACCCTTTTCTTCCTTTATCTGTCCGACAAAGATGCACCTGCCGGAGAAACGTCTTTCCTGACGGGAATCGATGATCGAGCCGTCAGGAAGAAAGTTGGGGAACCTCACGACACGTTTGGGGTCGAGTCCGGAGCGAGTGACGAGTTCATCGGCATGCATCTTCGTCTGCGGAAGGACGTATTTCGCTCTGCGCAGAAGGGAGACCACGGTTCTTCTGCCGGCAGGTCCCATTCCGTCGATCCTGTCGGCGAGCATCGTGCCGAACGGCTTGACGATGAAGGGCTTCCCCATGATTCTGGCTAGACGCATCACCGGGATGCCGAGAGATACGATAAAGCTGCTGTTTGCCCAGAGCAGCATGATGTCTGCGTGTGGCAGACGCGTGATGAGCTGTCCCATTATCCTGAGAGCTCGCAGAGGGTCCTTCCAGGTCCGCTTTGTCTCGTCCGTCTTTACGCCCTCTCCCGCGGATGTATTGATGCAATCGATCTCGAATCCAGCATCTTCCCAGTATCTGCTTTTCAGCAGCCGGGTGGTCGATACGGTGTCGCCTCCGATCGGAGGGGGAAGGGGGGCTACAAGAAGGATCCTGCCGCCTGAAGATACGGGCTGTTTATTATCCATCGAATATCGATTCATATATTCTTTCGGTCTCGGCAACCATCTTTTCCGCCGAGAAATATTTCTCTACTCTGAGGCGTCCCGCTTTTCCCATCGAAGCCTGTTTGTCCTCATTCTTCCAGAGTGTTTCGAGTGCCTCGGCCAGGGCATACGAATCACCCGGCGGCACCAGCATTCCGGTTACCCCGTCGATGACCGCCTCCCTGTTCCCGCCCACGTCGGTAGTGACGACCGGCCGGCCCGCTGCCATCGCCTCGAGGATCGAGAGAGGAAGGCCCTCACGCAGTGAAGAGCCGGCAACAACATCGAATGCCGGGAGAACCGTCATCACGTCACTGGTCGTACCGGCGAAGGTTACCCGGTCATCGATACCTGATTCGTTGACCTGCTGCTCCAGTTTTTTTCGCAACGGTCCGTCTCCAATGAATGTGAGCCTTACCGGGACGCCCCTGTCCGAGAGTATCTTCACTGCCTGGACAAGGTTCGAATATCCCTTCTGCACGGTAAGGCTGCCGATGCTCCCGATGTGAAATATTCCCTTATCGGTCCCGCTGTTTACAGCAGGCGTAAAGAAATGTTCAAGATCGACTCCGTTGACTATCGTAACGGTCCGGTCGGGATCGAGCTCAGGCTGATGTGATTCTCTGACCTCTTCCGAGCAGGCGATCACCATGTCGAGCCTTCGCCTGAGGTTGAAATACATCGAAGTGCTCAAGCTCCCGCCCGCCTTTCCGGGATAGTAGATGCTGTGCTCGGTCATCACCTTTGCCGGCACCCTGGCTAGTACTGCCGCGGGAACACCGCTGAAGACGGGGAGGGAATTATGAAAATGAGCGATATCTGTCTTATGCTCACTGAACAGTTTTACGAGACGCGTAATGCTCCGCGGATCGGCAGATCGGGTCCCGAGGATGTGGACATCCAGATCGAGTGCTTCCAGCTCAGGAAGCATCTCTCCGCCGGGATGGAAAGAAACGATTTTCAGGCGGTATTTTCCCCTGTTGTGGAACTTCGCGTAGTAGTAGAGGTCCCTCTGTGCGCCTCCGTACTCGAGGGAGTGAATCACGTGAATGCATGTATATCTGTCTTTTTTCATAGTATTCACGTTAACGAATATAACAGCGGAGCTGAACCCCCTCAACGTAAAAGCCGGCGCCCCGCAGATACAGGGCGCCGGCCGGTTCTCGCGTTTCGCGTATTCTACTTCAGCGGGCCGAATCCGATAATATCCTCTATCGAACCCTTTCGCTGTGCCTTCGGCTTGAATACAGCCTTTACGGGCATCCCGATCCCTATCTCATCGATCTCGAAACCCTTGAGGTAGTGTATCAGGCCTCCATCTGTATCTCCGATGCGGACCATCGCGAGGAGTTCCGGGACCGGTTTCTCCGATCCGTCCATATTGCGGAAGGAAAGGGTGAAGGTCTCGACGTATCCGATCGTACCGACGTCTATGTACGAATCGAGCTCATTGAAGCAGCGGTCGCAATAGATCTTCGGAGGGACAAAGGAGATATCGCAGTCCTCGCAGTATGTCGCGAGGAAGGTACCCTTGTCCTTGACGGCACGGAAGAACTTCTCGCCGGCCAGCCCGTAGGTGTAGACGTAGCGGACCGGGATGGCTCCTTCCCAGAAGGTAGGAGTAGTCGTGTTTGTTATCTTCTCGGTAATTGCCATGTTTATCTCACCTCTTTCCCCTGGTTCCGGGTGCGGCCTTCTTCTTTGCCTTCTTTTTAGCGGCAACAGGCTTGAAATAAAGAATGTCGGTGATGGCGCCGGTGCGCTCTTCGGCCTTCTTCCAGACGGCCTTGACCTTCATGCCGATCTTCAGGTCCTTCGGATCTACCTCGCCGAGCATGTGCATGATGCCCATGCCCTCTGACGCGCCGTCGATCACGATGACCGCGGGAAGCAGGGGAGGCTCATTGGGGCCGCGCCTCGAGGCGTCCCAGTTGACCTGCGCGATACTGAAGGTGTTGATCACGCCGGTGTCCTTCACAAACGTCCACTCATCGGTGGGGCGGAAGCACAGCTCGCAGAACATACGCGGCGGCAGCATCGTCCGGTTGCACTTGTAGCAGGTCCTGGCGATGATCCTGCCCTTCCCGAGTTCCGCGAGATAACGGCCGATCGCGACACCGTTGTCCCATGCGTACTTCAGGTCGGGTTCCCACTCGGTAGTGAGCACCTTTCCCGTCTTGAAGTCGGAGGCCTTCAGGTTGGTCCCCCTCAGTTTAAAATCTTCGAGTTTCATCTCTTCTGCTCCTTGTTCGTTCCGTTCGTAAAACTAGTTCCTCATCACAACGACGGTACCCATCTGCATCAGGTCGCCCCATGCCTGGGCGAGTCCGCAGCGCGGATTGCCGGGCACCTGGCGCTTGCCCGCTTCACCTCGGAGCTGAAGGTAGATCTCGATGACCTTCATCAGGCCTGTAGCGGCGATCGGGTTACCGACGCCGAGGGCGCCGCCCGATGGGCAGATCGGCATATTGCCGTCGCGGGCGGTGACTCCGTCCGCGGTCAGCTGTGCGGCCTGACCGCGCGGACAGAGCATCAGCCCTTCCATGTGGTGCAATTCCTTGTAATCGAACGGATCGTACGGCTCGGCGATATGGATTTCCTTGTCGGGTTCCGTGATGCCGGCCATCGCGTAAGCCTGCCTCGCCGCCGTTTCCACGTAGCGAGGATAGGAGAGGTCTCGTGTGGCCCAGTATGCCGTGTCGATCGCGTGTCCCACGCCTTCGATCCATACCGGCTTGTCGGTGAGCCGGCGGGCGACACGCTCGCTGGCGATCACTATCGCCGCGGCGCCGTCGGAGGCGGGGGAGATGTCAAGCCGGTTTACCGGCCAGCAGAGTGTCTCGCTGCTGAGCACGTCCTCGACTGTGATCTTCTCGGCGACCTGCGCCGAGGGATGATCCATCGCGTTGAGCTTGTTCTTTACCGAGACCCTGGCGATGTCCGCCTTCGTTATACCGTACGTCTCCATGTACCGGTTCATCTCGAGGGCGAAGATCCAGATCAGGGTCGGCAGGAGCGGCTGCTCGGTCGTGTGGTCGAAGATCGTCAGGAACGCGCCCGCCGGGTGCGGGTGGCAGCTCGACATCTTCTCTTCGGCAACGACGAGACAGATATCCGCCATGCCGCTCGCCACGTGGAACCAGCCGTGTATCGGGCTGAATACCCCCGTTCCGCCGCCGACAAAATGGCGCATGTAAGGCTTGCCGATGCCGCCCGCGCCGTCGGACAGATACTCACCCTTCATATGGACTCCGTCGAAGGCGTCGGGCGCTGTGCCGAGCGTGACCATGTCGACGTCGTCGAGAGTAAGGTCGCAGGAGTCGAGGGCCATTTTCGAGGCCTGCCAGGACAGTTCCTTTCCCGTCTCCTGCGCCCGGCGCACGAATTTCGTGATGCCGGCTCCCACAATTGCTACTTTCCTCATTCCCATCGCAAAAGACCTCCTACATGTTCGAAAGGATGGCGACCGCCCCGGAGGCAGTCGGAACACCGCGCCAGACCTGGGCAAGGCCGACGTTTACGTCGGGGATCTGCCGGGCGCCCGCTTCACCGCGAAGCTGTTCGACGAGCTCGAGTATCTTGTGTGCGCCGGATGCCTCGAAGAGGTGCCCGACGCCGAGCGCGCCGCCTGAGATGTTGACTGGAAGCTCGCCCTGGTACGAAGTGGCTCCGCTTTCGAGCATGAAGCCCGCTTCGCCGGGCATGCAGAGCTTCAGCGCTTCCATGTGCTGGAGCTCCTTGTAGGAGTATTCGTCACATATCTCCGCGAAATCGATCAGTGCGGCCGGATCCTCGATCCCGGCCATTCGGTAGGCCATCTCCGCCGACAGACGGGCGTAATCCGCGTCGCCCCAGTCGCGCATCTCGAGGGTAGGCGTGCCGGTCGACCAGCCGAGCCCCTCGATCCAGATCGGGGTCTCGCACATGGCGCTTGCCATGTCCTCGGCTGCCAGCACTATGACGACCGCTCCGTCTGCGTGGGGTGCGATATCGAGGGAGTGCAGCGGGAGGGAGATCGGTTCGGAGGCAAGGACGTCGTCTTCTGTGAGATCCGCTCCGAAGGCCGCGTAAGGATTACGCATCGCGTTTCTCTTGTTCTTCACCACGACCTGAGCGCACTGCTCGGAAGAGGTGACCGTCTCGAAGAGATACCTCGTCATCTCCATGCCGGCGACGGCGTGCGGTGTCTCCCTCAGGGGCCGGTTATAGACCGGATCCTGCGCGAATCCCAACAGTTCACTGACGTTCATCACGTTCGATGCCTTGCTGTGGGCCTCGATAGCGATCGTCTTGAAGGCCCCGGTCATGATCATCATGTAGCCGGTGGCCAGCCCGTGGATGAAATCACCGGGAACCGTCTGCGTCGGCTTGAGGACCGATCCCAGCTGGTCGGGGCAGTACTCGTCAGCGATCGAGTAGCCTTCCATGAAGTCCTCCGCCGTCGTGATGAACCCGTCGATCTCACTCGGTTCTATCCCGGCGTCGGTGTATGCCTTGCGGGCTGCTTCGAAGATCAGCTCGCGGAATGAGACATCGGGCGTGACAGGACGGAATCCTGTGGTCCCGAGGCCGACAATAGCGACTCGTTTGACCATTCCTTCACCTCGCTATCCATTGAAGTGGAGAGTTCCGAAAACGTTTATTCACTTAAAGAAACAGGTAATTGTGCCTGCGAATTGTCTCAGAAAACCTGCCAGGGCGCAACAGGAATTTAAGAGAGTGAGAGGAGAGCTCAGCGGCCCTCCGGAGGCCCGGCCAGAAGGCTGTCGACGGCGGCTGCCTTTGTCAGTTCGCCGGTAAGGCTGTAGAGCTGTTTCATGTTCTGAAGAATAAGTGTTTTATGGGATCCTCCCTTGTCCGGGGATCTCTTCAGGATCCCCAGAGCCTCAATATAGAGCTGTTCGGCTTCCTCGTACCTTTCCAGATCGATCAGGAGGCTGGCCAGGTTGTTCATCCTTACCGCCTGGGCAGGGCCGTTACCCATGCCCGTCTTCTCCCTGATCTCTATCACCCCGGCGAAGAGAGGGACGGCATCCTCGGTTCTGCCTGACTCGAGGCAGGATTTCGCCAGAGATGTCATGGCCGACGCCTGTTCTGTCATCGATCTGATGAGTTCCGGGTCGTCGCTGTCGAGCCCTTCACTCTGGATCTCAAGAACTGATCCATACAGGGGGATAGCCTTCTCGTATTGTTCCATCCTGATATAGACCCGGGCAAGATCCCTTGTCGACAGGGCGTATTCAATGGTTGGTCCCCAAGACACTTGAGCGTGGAAGCTGATGACGTTTTCGTAGTAGGAGATTGCTTCATCGAGGGCGCCTGTCCTGACACTTAGGACAGCCAGTGTCTCTTCCAGGGAAGCTATTTCTGCAGCCTCAGCGCGGGAGTTCTTCATTATGCCGAGAGCTTTCAGGTAAGCCGCGATTGCCTCATCGAATCTGTCTTGTCTCTTGCGTAGATTGCCCTCACCAATGAACAACTGCTGTAGATTGTCGGACGATGTTTCTATATCCGGATGGTGATCTTCCAGTGTTGTCTTTCTGAGTTCCAACACCTGCCGGTAGAGGGTTTCCGCTTCGCGGAACTTCTCCGTTTTCATGTACAGGAAGGCGAGGTTGTTCATAGTAGTGATCAGGTCCATATGATCTTCACCAGGATCCTTTTCCCTGATTGACAGGGCTCTCAGAAAGAGCGGCTCCGCCTTATTATATGATTTGCGGTCAGAGTAAAGTTCAGCCAGGTTGTTAAGGGTGGATGCAGTTCCTGGATCGTCTTTCCCGAGTGTCTCTTCGAGAATATCGAGGGCACCGGTGAGCAGCTGCTCCGCTTCAGACTTATCTCCGTGCTTCGACAGCATCGCACCGAGATTGTTCATCGACTTTGCGACAACATGGTGCTGCGGCCCGAATGACTCCTCAGCAGCTTGAAGCGCTTCCCTGGAGATCCGTATCGCATCTTTGTATTGACCCTGGTTGAAGAGTGCGAACGACTCAGCCGTGAGCTTTTCCCAATCTTCCTCAGCTGATCCTGCCGGTAGGCTTACGGAGATGGCTATCAGCATGATCATTGGAACAAGGGAGAACGTTTTTTTCGAATATCCTGTCATGTGTATCACGGAACCTCCATACCCCTTGAGACGTTCAATCTGTCATGACGCTATTATCCGGACAAACGACTTCGCCGACAACAGAAAACAACTCAAGTCGGGGCTTGAAGCCGGGGCATGGATATGTGATAATCAATATTGAATAAGTGAGGTTTTATCGATGCGTCGCACCGCGATCATTCTTTTTCTGTTATCAGTGATTCTGCCTTTGTCGACCCACGGGCAGGGGATCGCTGACGGCGCCAGGGTCGACACTATCGTAGTGAAGCCGAAACCTTCCTGTCTGACCCTGCCCACGCATTACTATCACACAAAGATAGACTATTCTCTTTCATCGACAGTTGCCAAAAGGACCCCGAACCTGTCCGGATTCGAGGTCTATCGTCTCTCTAAAATGCAATGTACGCTCAAAGGAGCCGGGATGGGAGCGACAGCCGGTTTCATGGCTGGCGCTTTCGGGGAGATGGCAGGAGCGTGGGACGAGGATGCCGCGTTTGCTATTGCCGGTGCCCTTGCGGTTTTCGGCGCCCTGTACGGCGGCGGGGTCAAGGCTGAGGACAAGGGATGGAACCTGCAGATCCGGCTCGATCAGGATAACTCGCCTCCCGGCTCGACTCAATTTCCACGGAAATAGACGGTCATCGCTGCACCGACCACGCACAGCGCTATTCCAGTGATCTGGATCGGCGACAGCCTCTCGTTCAGGAAGAAGTAACCGAGGACCGCCCCCAGCACAGGGGCGAAGCAGAATGCTATCGTCATCACGGTCGAGAGGCTTCCGTTCTTCAGTCCAGTATAGAGGAAGATTATCCCGAGGCATCCCGAGAGCAATCCGCCGCCGATCGCGATAAGGGAAATAGATTTCGGCCCCGCCGTCCTCAACTGGTGCCAGAAGGGGTAGGAGAGGAATGTAAGAAGGAGGAGGGAGGTGGCGGTGCGGATAGCCGTTCCCATCACAGGGGAGAGACCGCCGAGTTTCACTCCGCGCTTCTCGAGAAGGGATCCGACCGCCCAGCAGGCAGCCGTCAGGAGGGCCCAGACTTCAGAACGCATGTTTACCTTCCATGTGAGTATCTAGACTGTCAGAAAATCCTCTGGAACATCTCGCACTCTGGCAATATCGAGCACCCGGTCTCTTACGTCAAATCCCATTGTGCAGGAAACTGTACATTTTTCGCAGCGGTTGCACGGCAGAACAGCAGGAGACAGGTCGTCGATAGTTTCCCTGGCCTGCCCCGGATTCCTGTAGCCGTATGCGTACATGTAGGCGCGCATGTATGATGGTATCTCCACATCGTACCGGCACTGCTCGACGCAGCTGCCGCACTGCTGGCAGTAGAGGCCCTCCTGTGAATGTGCCGAGGCAAGGTCCGCCTCTTCTCCTGGTGTAAGTTTCAGGTCATTCATTACAGACAGGAACATATTCATCTGCTCGATGTTGCTGAAACCCGGGATGACGGTATGGACGTTTGTGTCGTTAAGGACCCATTTGACCGCCGCACGGTGATTGACAGGCCTGGTGCGCGCCCTGTCGAGAAAGGCACCGGCCTGGGTCTTCATAGCGATGATTCCGAGTCCGGCATCGGCGGCATATGCGATCGCCTTCCTGATCGCCTCCCGGTGGCGCTGCTTGAAGTTGTACGAGATGAAGATGACGTCGTAGACACCGCAGTCGACGACGGCCCTTATGACATCAGGTTCGTACCCGTGGACGGAGACACCGAGGAACCTCGTCCTGCCCGATGATTTGAGCTTCTGGAATATCTCCAAGGCGGGAGGGTAGGTCGCTTCCCCTGCGCTCGATACACTGTGCAGCGAGAGGATGTCGAGATACTCGACGCCGAGGTTCGAGATGCATTTCTCGAACGGTTTCAAGAACTCTTCGCCCTTCGTTCCCTCTGGATACATGCCGGTCCCTCTGGCCGTCCTGATGTTTATCCTCGTGGATACGACCATCGATTCGCGGGGGCGTCTCTTGATGACCCGTCCGACAAGTCTCTCATGTTTTCCCCTGCGGTACATATGGTCGGTATCGATAAATGTGATCCCCGATCCCATGGCGGCGTAATAGAGCGATTCATCCCAGGAGACGGCCCCCATGCTGATGATAGGTATCTCGATCCCGGTCCTGCCGAGGGTTCGCTTTACAAGCGGATATTTCAGGTTTTTTTCAATCTGCCCTTTTTCGTCATTCGAGCATGAGGGAAGGGCAGCCGCGGTAACGCAAGCCAGGCTGGATTTAATGAAATCTCGTCGCGAACTCTTCATGCGAGCACCCCCTCCAGGTTCAAGTATGATGAAAGGCTAACAATCGGAATACGTACTTGTACAGCGGGATTTTATTACCAAATCGATGAGACTTCTGGTATATAATCCTGATTCATCTGACAGAAAGATATGCCGTAACAGGAGAAGAATAGTGACAGAGACAAGACTTATCATTTCCGGGAGGGAGAAAAGCAGGAAAGCAGTCCTGAATCCCAAGGGCACCACCCTGGGCCGCGGGTCCGAATGCGACATCGTAATCGACGACGCCGGGGTATCCCGGGTGCATGCGAGGATCTACCAGGACCCCTTCGGACGCTGGATCATTGAGGATCTCGAAAGCCGCAACGGTGTGCTGGTCGACGGGCAGCGGATCAAGGCCCAGGCAATAATGCCGGGACAGAAGATACTCATATCGGTTTTTGCCCTGACTCTGGAGGAAGAAGCAGACAGAAGGACGATGTCGGGAACGATGTTTCGTGACCAGGTATCGGTCGTGGATGAGGGCAGTGACGATGACATCGTGTCGTACAAATCCGGCAAGGTCGTTCATCTCTCTCCGGCGCGGATGCAGCATCTCAATGATTTTACGACTGAATTGATGAATCTTTCGAGCCCCTCCGAGTTGTATTCACAGGCATGCCTGCACCTGGCCGGGATGTTGAACACCCTGGTAGCGATAGTGAGGCTGCCGGCCGGATCTGGACCTCTGCCCGAGATTCCCGAGATCCTCGCCTGTCATTTCGCTGACGAGGAGACGTCCGGAGATATCCTCGATCGGATCAGCTTGAAACTGTCAAGACGTGTCCTCGACGCAATACGATCGGATCCGGCACCTGTCATGGCAGGTAGCGGTTCGGCGTCCGACAGGGATATGAAGTTGACGGTAATAGATAACTTCAAGCCCCATGTCGTATTCGCCGCACGAGTGAACGATCTGGGCGGCTCGGTGGACGCTCTCTACCTAGATATCCTCGAGAGCCAGTCACCGCTCCAGTTGTTCGATTTCGTCGAGGTAGCCGCAAGAGAGATAAACTTCATCCAGAAGAACCTCCTCTTTATAGAACTTGAGAGAAATGAGAAGGCGCTGAGGGAGGCCAATGCCCAGCTTCGGGAGAAGGACAGGATAAAGGACGAATACGTATCCCGCGTCACACACGACATCAAAGGGCACCTGGCGGCGATACAGAGCTGCCTCTACGTGGCTTCATCAGAATCGAGCGGCCCGCTCAACGAAAAACAAGCTGATTTCCTCGGACGGGCCGTTCAGAGAAACGTCCAGCTCACCGGATTTGTCAGGGAGCTCCTGCACCTCACCCAGATGAGACTGAGTGGACAGTTTGAGATGAAAGAGTTCTCTCTTATCGATACTATCTCCACCGCGCTGGAGACGATCACTCCCAAGGCCGAGGATAAATCGATAACTGTGACCTCGGATGTCGACCTGTCGCCCGGGCGGATGACCGGCGATGAGTTCTCGATAAGCGAGATGATTACCAACCTGCTCTTCAACGCAATCAAGTATACGCCGGAGGGGAAGACGGTGCATCTCGACGCCAGGGATGAGGACGGAAATATCCGGATAGATATTATCGACACTGGTATCGGCATACCGGCAGAAGAACTGGACAATGTATTCGACGAGTTTTTCAGGGCCACTAACGCGAAAAAAAGTGAAAAGGACGGCACCGGACTGGGACTCTCGCTGGTAAAGCAGATTGTCGAGAGGCATGGGGGGAAACTCTCCGTAGCGAGCGAGGAAAGAAGCGGCAGTACGTTTACGATTCTGCTGCCGGTTGACTCATAGTCCGATTGTTCTATAATCGTTATAAATCATAGATTTCCTGAACTATTGTACTTTTATGACGGATTTGGTAAGATGCTCCTGGTCGCGTCAGGCGATACACATTTAAGCGGGCTCTACACAATAATTCAGCAGGGAGAGGCATAGCATGGAAAACGTGAAGATCCTGGTAACGGATGACGATCAGGATATCAGGGACTCGCTGCGGGCAATCCTGGAGGCGAAGGATTACACGGTCGTCACGGCCGCTGACAGAGACGAGGGGATGGAAAAGATCAAGGCGGAGAAGCCCGACCTGATGATCCTCGACGTCATGATGGTCAAGATGCAGGATGGTTTCGAGATGGCGAGAGACCTGAAGCAGGATCCCGAGTACAAGGATATCCCCATCCTGATGCTGACCGGAGTCAAGGAGGCTACGGGCATAGATTTCAAGTCCTCAGCAGGTGATCCTGACTGGAATCCGGTCGATGGATTCCTCGAGAAACCGGTGGACCCTGATTTTCTCATCTCTGAGATCAGCAGGCTTCTGAAGGCGTAGGCCCGGGAGACAGATAATCCCGCGATCGGTATCGATAATACAGGCGGATCATGATCGGGTATACAGGCCCAGTATGATCCGCCTTCATATATCCTTGAAATAATCCTTAACTGATAGAATTTGTGGTATAAGTGTGACTGATGGAAAAAGGACTGAAATCGGAGGTATATCATGAACAAGAAGCTGTCAGATAAAAGCAGGTCTCTATCCCGAAGAAAATTCATCGGTATCGGAGGAGCGGCTATCGCTGCAGGCGCGATTCCGTTCGGATCGATGGCAGGGAAAGTATTACCGACGGATGGGAAGAAAAAGGCTCCGAAGATAGCGCAGTTCCGAACGCTGGGCAGAACTGGATTTCAGGCCTCAGATATATCCATGGGCGGGACCAGAGTGAAGGATTCGAGTGTCTACTCTTACGCCCTGGACTGTGGGGTCAACTACATCGATACCGCCGAGAGCTACAGCGGCGGACAGTCGGAGAAGCTGCTCGGAGAGGCCCTGAAATCGGTCGACAGGAAAAAGATATTCATAACCTCGAAGGTCCATCTCGATGAGAAGGACAGCGAGGCGACCGTGCTCGACAGGTTTGCTAAATGCCAGGAACGTCTCGGCACTGACTATATTGATGCATTCTACCTCCACGGTGTCTCCGACCTCGATGTCATCGGACACGCCGGATTCCATTCGGCAATGGACAAACTCAAGGCTGACGGCCGTCTACGGTTCGTCGGGCTCTCGAGTCATGGATCGCACTGGGGCAGGGGAAACGCCAGCATGGAGGATGTTCTCTGCGCCGCAGCCGAGGACGGCAGGTTTGACCTGATGCTGCTGATCTACAACTTCATGAACCAGGAAGCCGGGGAGAAGGTACTAGCGGCATGCAAGGCGAAGAACATCGGGACGACCGCCATGAAGACCTCTCCTGGAGTACTCAAGGTCGAGCCCTTCGATCCGGACAATCCCACGCCGGACCAGACGCGGATGATCGAACGGATGAAGCAGAGAGGGATGGACGAGAAAGCGATCATCGAACGGATACAGAGCAGTCTCGAGAGGGCCGGGGAGAGCATGGTCAAGACGCAGCCGTTTGCCGAGAAGTATAAGATCGAGACAGAGGAACAGCTCCGTCTGGTGAGCATCCAGTGGGTCCTTCAGAATCCCGACATGCACACGGTGTGCGTGTCTTTCAGTGATTTCGCACTTGTCGACAGTGTTGTGCCACTGTCGGGAACGAAGCTTTCAAGTGTAGGCTCGCGGTTTATCGAGGATTTCCGGCACACCTTCAACGACCAGTATTGCAGGCATGGTTGTGATTCTTGCGCCTCTGCCTGCAGCGCCAGAACTCCTGTGAGCACGATAATGCGCTACGCGTATTACTTCGAGTGTCAGCAGAGGGAGAAATACGCTATCGGTAAGTACCGTGATCTCGGCGGGAACGATGCATCAGGCTGCCTCGCGTGTTCCGGCCCATGCCTGAAAAGCTGCCCCCACGGAGTGGACGTCAGGGGTCAGCTGGTCAGGGCGCATTCGCTTCTGACAATCGGATGATTCCCTGGATTAAAGCTGGAAGAGGTACTGGAACTTGAGGAAGTACTGCCTCGACGAGAGGCGCCAGTCCTCGAGCGCTCCTTCGGTCAGGGCATATTCCCTGTAGTGATAGGTCGAGCCGACGTAGAATACCGATAGCGAGTTGACCCTGTATGTGAGCAGGGGATCGAAGTCCCAGCTGCGGTACCTGTCGTTGTACTGGGTTATCAGCCTGAAAGAGAACCTGCGCGACATCTGAAGATCGGTCCGCAGGCGCAGTATAGACTGCGAGAAGAGCCTCTCGCCGGTCTCGAGATCGTCGCTGAACACACGGTTGTAATTGACGGCGACGAGGAACCTGCTGAGTGGTTTGATATTGGCCCAGACCCCATAGTTCGTCTCCGTACCCATTACGAGATAGTTCCGCGCGATCCTGTGGCCGTAATCGTAATTGGCGCCGAAGGTGAGAGCTTCCCAGGGCTGGGTGCGGAAGCAGGTGTGCGCCAGCCATATATCGTCGAACCGGGTCCCGCCGAAGAGCTCGTTACTGGCCATGAGGCGGCTGTGGATCCCCGTCTGGGCGGCGCGGAACTTCAGTTCGAAGCTGAGCATCGCCCATTCGTCCTTCTGGACATGGTCGAAGTTCCACTTCCTGCCTAGATTGAAGTTCCCGTTGATGTTTTCCATGACCTTGCTGTCTTCGAATCTCTTGATACCACCGATATTGGCGTGCGCGACCCTGTCATTGTTCTGAGGTTCGAATCCGTTGTCGGCGCGAAAGGTCGGGCTCCGTTCCCGGTAGCTTCCCCCGAGCCAGTAATTGCCCGTACTTCTCTCCAGTCCGACGGTGAATGCGTGTCCTGAGAACTCCTCGCCGTCCAGGGCGGCCGTGTATTTTCCACTATCGAATGTCTGCTCGTTGAAGGCGCTGTCTGTCAGTCCGGGATTGTTGATCTCCTCGGTGTGGGTCCCAATGAACTGGAATTCTATGGAGTTACTCGGGGTCAGGCGGATCTGTCCGTCTACTCCGGCAAGCGATCCGGATCCGCCGCCGTCGAAGCGCCTGTCTGTCGCGACGAGGCCCAGGTGCGATCCCTCGCCAAGATCGTGGCGGAACCTCAACAGGTTCGAAAAACTCCTGCCGTTGGCTACATACCTGCTCTCCTCCTCGAAGGGGAGGATGATGATAGAATGCTCGTCGTAGGCGGAGAGGAACGCGAGGCTGTTTGTTCCCTTGCGCATCAGCATTTTGCCAGCGACAGATGGATCGTTGATCGAGCGTGTGTATATCGCGTTGAACTCAGTATTGAAGATATCACGGCCCTGCTGGAAGAAAGGCCTTCTCTCCGGGTAGAAGAGGGCAAATGTCGTGTTGACGTCTATCTGCGCTGCGTCTGATTCGACCTGGCTGAAATCGGGATTGATCGTGACCCCGGCAGAGATCTCGGATGTAAAATCGTATTTGATCCCCAGTCCGAATTCACCCTCGGGATCCTTGTTCTGAAAAATGCCGTTATCGTCGATGGCTCCCGCCTGATGGGCGACAACGGATGGGAGGAGCTCGAGCCCCTTGCCCGAATCTATTCCCGAGATACCGTTCATTGTTCCCCACCTGCAGGGCCAGCAGTCGACGTCGCGGTCGTAGGCGGCCCAGGAGTACTGGTAGCGGACCTCCCTCGGGCGGTTGCGCCAGAAGTCGATGCGCCAGACCTGTTCCTCTTTATTGGGGAAACGAAGACTCCTGAAGGGGATCTGCATCTCGACAACATATCCGAACTCGGTGATCTTTCCACTCGTCTCGAATATCATGCTGAAGGAGTGATCCTCCCCATGAGCCGAGGAGAAGAGGAGGTCGCCCGGTATCCCGAGGGGGTTGGCGGCGATCTCGTAGGCTAGTGTCGCTTCGCCGTAGGTGTCGAGCAGAAGCATCACGAAGTCGTCCTGGAAGATCCTGTCACGTTCGCAGAACGAGGCGCGCACCTCCCCGGGATCGTCATAGCAGATCCAGGCGACATAGAGGTTCTTGTCGTCGAATGTGACGAGGACCTCGGTATCGACGGCTGGTTTCGTCTGGTCGCCGGGATTGTGCTCGGCAAAATTATCCGCTTTGGCAGCACCTTTCCAGCCTTCATCGTCTAGTACGCCGTCGAGCTTTATCGGGCCCGCGGCGCGGCGGATATTCATCTCGGGATGATATACGGGAATGAACTCTTCCTTCGAGTCAGCGGGCTCTTCCTGCGCGGACACGATGGCAGGCAGGAGGGAGGAGAGAACGAGGATGGTGACAAACAGTCCATGATGGAGACGCCGTGTTTTTATTATCATTCTAAATCTGTTCTTACCTTGCTGCGAGACCCGGTTGAGCGGGGGCATATCCCCGGGAACATGAATCTTATAATCCGTATTACGTCAGATGTTCATGAATGATTCATGAATTCGTGAATTACGGGGAAATATATGCGGGTGGTGAAGGTCTTCGCAAGTTGTGTTGGATATTTATTTCTCAGTGGAGTCCTGCGCTTTCCTCTTCGACCAGAAATCGAACGAACGGCCCGGCACGAAGATGTCGATCCCCTTCGAAGGGACATCGAGAGGGTTTTTGACAATATGCATCTCGTCGCCGGGGATGTAGGCTGCGTCTCCGACGCCGAGTCCCTGCTCGCCGTCATTCTCTGTGATGATCACGAGTTTGCCCTCCAGCACGATGAGGACCTGGGAGTTGGGGTGCGAGTGATCGGGCGAAGCGTGGCCCGGCGGTTTTACGAAATGTTCCACCGAGATGTCGCACTCGCCGCAGAGGCTGATGCGCTTCCAGTCCTTCTCGGGCTCGTAGTTCTCCGCGTCAGCGATACGGACTACTTTCATCATCTCTCCATTATTTCAGGTATGTCACCTCGAAGAAGGGTATGAAATCGCCTTCTTCGATCTTGAAGCTGTCTGTCTTCTTGCCGACCTTTATCAGGCCCTCTACGTTTTGGTAGAGGTTCGTAGGCCAGTATGAGGTCTCGACCCTGACCCTGTACTTGCCCTTCTTGACCTTCTTACCGTTGTAGTCCTTGAGGTCCCAGACGAATATATGATGCCCGATGTCTATGCTGGCGCTGGTGACCCCGTCGATTCCCTCGAACTTGGTGATGGCGGCCCACAGTGGCAGCGTTATCTGTTTCTCCTTGACGTAACCGGCGAAGCCTGAGACGTAGATTGTCCTGATGTGATTCTCGTTCTCGTCTTCGATCCAGACGGCTGTCTGGGGGGCGAGCTCGTCCTGGAACCCGAGCACGAAGTCGATCTTGACGCAGGGGGTGTCGAGTTCGTTCTCGTCGAGTCTCGTTACGCGGGGTTTCATCCGGTCGAAGGCCAGCCTGGCCCCTTTGGACTTCGGGTAATTCTTCGCGAGCTTGATGTAGTTCCTCAGAGCCTCCCGTTCGCGGGCGTATCCGAGATAGTAGAGCGCCTCTGCCTTTATCTCGTCTGATGCTTCGCTTTCCACGACCATCTCGAGATCGGCGACCGACTGATCGTGCTTTCCCAGGAAAAAGGGCAACAGCAGACCGAAGGTGCCCCGGGTCAGTCTCATTTCCATATCGTCGGGAGAAATATCCACCGCCTTGTCCCAGGCGGCCATCAGTTCGAACGCGAGATTGGACATGTAATCGGTGTTTTCATAGATAGTCTCGTCGTACCCGTGCTCGGCCGCGTGGGCGGTGGAGAGGGCGAGCATCTTGAAGGCTGCGGCGTTCTTCTTATCGACAGCCGTGTATACCTTCAGGATTTCCATGGCGTTGCCGAACGACTCCTCGCCGTAGTAGGCCTCTCCGAGCTGGAGGATGACGGCCGGATCGCTGTGATCCTTCAGCAGGGTTTCCTTGAGGGCGAGGACCTTCTCGCTGTCGCCTTCCTTCGGTTGAAAAAGACCCGTATCGATCTCCGGTTTTTCCTCGACTTCGCCGAGTCCCTTGAGTTTCTCTTCTGCCGCAGTGGCTGCCTCAGTACCGGGAACGACAGCGATGATCTTCTCGAGAGCCTTCTTCTGTCCGGCAGGATCCCCGTTTTTCGCATATCCATCGGCCAGGTTCGTCAGGGCTGCGACATGCGCTTTGACCGTTTCAGGAGAGGTGGAACCGGAATACATCCCGGAGGCACGCTCCAGGTCGCTGATGCCCGCTTCGAGCCTTCCGAAGAAGCCCGGCACATTTATAGCTATAATACCGCGGAAAAGGTATGCCTCAGGATTGTTCTCATCGAGTTTGACTGCCTTGTCCAGCCTTTCGAAGGAGAGCATCATCAATCTTCCCGCTTCATCGTAACTCTGGGCCTGGCCAGCGCCCATGCCTGTATAGAGACCGAGATATGCCATGGCGTCCGAATTCCCGGGGTGCTCGGCTGTGACTTTCTCGAGCAGGGCGATTGCTCCAGTTATATCTCCGCTGTCTGCGAGCTTTTCCGCCTCCTCGATATTCTTTTCAACTTCACCCGCAACGGCGGACAATGAAGTGACCAGCAAGAGGATGCAGATAGTCACAAGGATCGATGAGGTCTTCATGCTTTTCTCCTTCAGGGAATAATTGACCGTTAATGTGAGGATTCTGCACATTAAAAAATGCATTTGTCAACGATATAGATGTTTATCCGGCAATCAGGTAGGTATACGTGTCCGGCACGGCGAAGTTTCACCCGGATCCCTTTATTGCGGCTCGAGGACAGTTATCACGCCCTCCTGGTCCACAAGGATCCAGTGAAGATTCAGTGCCTTGCAGACCCATGGCTCGATGTTCCTGATCTGGTTGCGAAACTGGGGCATGTCGGGAACAGCTAGCGCGTATTTCGTGTTTCGGTGGGAGATGCCGCGTAGAAGCTGTCCGATGCCGAGACGGAAATCGAGGCCGATTGACGCGGACGAGCCGTGAACCTCGATGTGCCACCTGTCGCCCGTATCGGGGTGCGCGCACACGTAATCGACGCAGTTAGTCTCTATTCTGTGGAACCCATGCTCCGTGAAGTGCTCGTCCACGATCTCCTGAACGAAGCACTCATCGGGATATGTTCCTGTCCTTCTGTGCTGTGATGTTCCGCTGTTCATTACCCCACCCCTGTGAATATGGTCATGTTACATGTAGTGGCGCCGCTTTGATCTTCCCCCAGAGAGATACAGGCGGATCGTGACAGAAATCAGGAAACAGGGCAATAACAAAATATATAATTAGATGTAAAGAATAGTTTACATATACTTGAAATACATCAGTAATAATACCAGGCATAACATGCGGTATGGTATGCTTAAATGGCAGGAACAAGGGATGAGAGAATGGGTCACTTCAGAAGGGATGCGCCGGTGTCGCCATCGAAGAAATGAATGCGGTCGAGGTCGATGCTCAATCTTATCTTTTCACCGTGAGAGCCCCTCACGTCGGGACCTTCTCTGACAACGAGCCGCTGCCCGCCCGCGTCTGCGTGGAATATAATCTCGTTTCCGAGTGTCTCGGATACATCTATGACAGCATCGATGTGGTGGAAGCTGCCGCTGTTATCATCTGACACGGAGACGTAGAGGTCCTCGGGCCGGATGCCGAGCGTCAGTTTCCCGCCGCCCGAAGTAGACCTGAACCTCTCCGGCACGGGCAGGGATGTGAAGGAACTCATGAATACCGGAGCGTCGCCTCCTGAGATCTCTCCCTCGATAAAGTTCATGGCCGGCGATCCGATGAACGATCCGACGAACCTGTTCACGGGGCTGTTGTAGAGGTCGATAGGTGTGCCGACCTGCTGGATCGTTCCCACGTCCATGACGGCGAGCCGATCGCCCAGTGTCATCGCTTCGACCTGGTCGTGCGTGACGTAGATCATCGTCGTCTGGATGTCGAGGTTGAGCTTGCGGATCTCGGTGCGCATCTGTACGCGCATCTTCGCGTCTAGGTTGGACAGCGGCTCGTCGAAGAGGAAGACGCTCGGCTTGCGGACGATCGCTCTTCCGAGTGCGACCCTCTGACGCTGACCGCCGGAGAGTGCCTTCGGCTTCCGCTCGAGGAGCTCGTCTATGCCGAGTATCTCCGCGGTCTCTCGGACACGATTGCCGATATCCTCCTTCGGATGCTTGCGGAGCTTAAGGCCGAAGGCCATGTTGTCGTAGACATTCATGTGGGGGTAGAGGGCGTAGTTCTGGAAGACCATCGCGATGTCGCGCTCCTTGGGTGGCAGGTCGGTGACATCCGTATCGTCGAAATAGATATGCCCATGTGTCGCTTCCTCGAGGCCGGCGACCATCCTCAGTACCGTGGATTTACCGCACCCCGACGGTCCGACAAGAACGAGAAGTTCCTTGTCCTCGACCACAAGATTTATATCGGAGGCAGCCTTCACGTCGCCTGGATAGATCTTGTCTACGTCCCTGAACTCTACCTTTGCCATGGAGATTTCCTTTCACGGGAAGTCTACAACGGAGGCGCCATATCAGTCAAGCGTGGAGGAAGTATTGCCGAAGGGGATTCGATGGGGTAAGATGCCGATGACAAGGGGGTAAGGATGAACAGCAGATATACGATCGCAGTTCTGGCTGTACTGGTCATGATCGCCGGGTGTTCCGGCGTCAGGACGTGGAGTTCGAAAGAGATGGAAGAAGACGTTACAGGGGAGATGCTCGTAGAGGAACCGTTCGAGGTACGTGAGCAATGGGAGATAAGGGTCGCCGGCGGCCGTTCGAGGGAATATATCACGACCAATAAGGTCGCCACCCACTTCAGCTGCGAGACTAATTCACGAAACAGGCGGAGCTATCACGGCCTCTACTGCGCGATGCACGAATACCTCGACTCGTGGGACTTCTCCAGCAGCGGCATGCTTCTTAATCAAGATGAAGTGAATCTGACAAGAGCCTATCCGCACACATTATACAGATGGTATGAATCCGCTCGCATTATGGAGGAGATCATGCTCCCGGACGGCGAGAACGGTCTTGCTGTCAGGTTTGCAGGGATGCTCGGCGATTCCTGCTCGCTCGTTCCCTGGGTCGATATGCGCTTTATCTGGGACGTTCCGAAGCCTGACTACAGGATATTCTGGGAGAAGAAGAACAATGTTCTCCTGATATCACGCTCGGACGACCCGTTCGAGCCGGGCAGGCCCCGTTGGATAGCGATAAGTTGCGATACGGAGATGGAGTTTACGCCGAACGAGAGGTTCGAGGACAGGAGCTACCCCACCGACATGGCGCGAAAGGCGATGGGAAGGACCTCGCCATTCTCACCGGGCAGGTTTACATTCACGCCTCATGCGGGATCGGTGAGGGAGGTCGTCTTCACCTTCGGGCTCGGCGAGACAGAGGACGAGGCGGTCGATCAGGCGGAGAAGATCCTTGAGAAGAGGATCGAGCTGAAGATGGCGAAGTTCAACAGGATCGACTGGAAGATCAACGGCAGGCCGCCGGAGCCTCCTGTCAAGGAAACCCTGAAACCGATGAGGGATACCAGGCCGCAGGAGGGACAGCCGCCGAGCCCGCCAGTTCCCCAGGGGGACTACATCAGTCAGAAGGCATACTGCTGGGCACGCGCCTCGATGGACAACCTCATCATGAACCAGAGGGGGAGGGGCATCTATGCCGGGTTCCACTGGTTCCCCAACTACTGGGGGAGGGATTCGTTCATCTGCCTTCCGGGAGCATGTCTCTCGACAGAGGAGTTCGAGACGGCCAGGGAGATCCTCACATCGTTCATGGAATACCAGCGGACCGACCCGGGCAGTGCGAGGCTGGGCAGGATGCCGAACATCGTCAATCCCGACAACCTCCAGTACGCCGGAGTCGACGGCACCTGGTGGTTCGTCCGCGCTGCATGGAAGTACTACCTCGCGACCAAAGACGAGTCTTTCCTCATCGAGGCATGGCCGAGGATCGAGCTAGCAATAAACGGCGCCCTCGAGAAGGCGGTCGACCACCACGGATTCCTCATGCACGGCGACGGGGAGACCTGGATGGATGCCGGCGGGGAGCACAATCCGTTCTCGCCACGCGGCGACAGGGCCGTCGAGCTGCAGGTACTTTTCCATCACGGGCTGGTCGTGGGATCCCAGTGGGCCGAAGCGGTATCGGAAGCGGGAGAGGACACCGGCAGTATTGCCGACACGTGGATGGCACACGCCGAGATGCTCGCCCAGTCGTTCAGGAGCAGCTACTGGTGGGAGGAACGCAGGTACCTCCATGATCACCTCAATACCGATGGTACAGCAGACACACAGATAAGGCCCAATGCTCTGCTTGCCCTCTGGGTCTACCTGGACACCCTCAAGATGCTCGACCTGATGGACTCCTTCCGGCTCGGCGAGATGCCCGGGGTTGCCGAGCTCGTTACATGGATACAGTTCAGGGAGATAGTCTCGACGGCTATGGAGACTGTGATACTGCCGCATGGTGTGACATCGCTCGATCCCGACGATCCCGATTTCAAGCCGCTGCATCTTGATCTGGACAACTACTACTACGATGCCGCATATCACAACGGCGACGTATGGGTATGGCTGGCGGGCCCGGCGATCTCATGCATGGTCGCGGCCGGAGAGGAACAGGCGGCGCGAGAGCTCTTCTCCCCGATGATCACCGAGATTCTCGAGGAGGGATGCACCGGTTCCCTGCGCGAGATAAGGGACGGGCGTTTTATTCCGGGCAGGGAGGAGTTCGGCGGGGCGGCGAGCCAGGCATGGTCGCTTGCCGAGTTCATCAGGGTTTCTCTTGAGGAGCTCGGACTGGAATAGATGATTGACAGAAATCCAAGAAGGGTGCTGGTCGCGATGAGCGGGGGGGTAGATTCCTCCGTCGCCGCTATCCTGCTTCAACGCGGCGGGTACGATGTATCCGGGATCACGATGTGCATCTCCGCCGAATCGGCGGGAGGCGGGAAGAAATGCTGCAGCCCCGAAGACATCACCGACGCGAGGAAGGTCTGCAGGGATCTCGGGATCGAGCACCATGTCCTCTCGATGAGCGGTGAGATGGAGAAGTGGGTCATCGGGCCTTTCGTCGAGGAGTACCGGAAGGGGAGGACCCCCAACCCCTGTATCCTCTGCAACGAGCATATCAAGTTCAGGTCGCTCGTCGACAGTCTCGGAGCGTCAGGTATGGACCTTCTGGCCACCGGTCATTATGCGAAGATATCAGATGAGGGAGGAGTTCCAGCACTTGCCAGGCCGAAGGACCGCACGAAGGACCAGACATATTTCCTCTACTCGGTCGACAGAGCCAGACTGGGCAAGGTGCTCTTTCCTCTGGGGGACCTGACAAAGGAAGAGGTCAGGAAGATAGCGGCTGGAGCCGGGCTCAAGGTATCGGAGAAACCGGAGAGCCAGGATGTCTGTTTCTGGCCGGAAGGGGGAGGGGCGGAGTTTTTCGAGAGCAGGGGGATCGAGTCTCTGCGCGGCGATATCATTTCTGTCAGCGGTGAGATCCTCGGCAGGCATGACGGCATCTTCAATTACACAATAGGTCAGCGGCGCGGGCTCGGTATCAGCGCCCCGAATCCCCTTTACGTTATATCCATCGATCCGGAGACGAATACGATCGTCGTCGGGGAAGAAGAGCATCTCTATTCGGACAGGTTGATCGCGAGACCGGTCAATTTTCTTCCCGGCGAGACGGGCGGCAGGGCGGAGGGGAAGATACGGTACGCGCATGGCCCCGAGCCGTGTGAGTTCAGTATTACAGGGGATATGCTCGAGGTCCGTTTCGACGAACCCCAGAAATCGGTGACACCCGGCCAGTCGATAGTCCTCTACCGCGGCGATGTTGTAATTGGCGGGGGTATCATCGGCCGTCAAAAGCTGTAGGATATCGAAGCGGAGCCCATCGCCGTGCAATCACGGACCTGACTGGTAGTCGATTCATTCATCTTCGATTTCCTGTCGTCGAGCTTCCCGCCGAGATCGAACGAGAATCCCTTATACATGTATCCGGCGCCGAGAGCGAAGTTGTTGTACGAATCATATTCATAGCTGTATATAGTGTTGAAAACCACTCCCCCCATATAGATTCTTTTGACGGGCCTTTCGCACCAGTAATAACCACCCCTCAGGGCTAATCCCGCAGTCGGGCGCCATTCCAGTCCGAAATGGTATGACCGCTTGAATTCAAGGTCATAATCGCTGAATGCGCTCTTTACATCGTCCTGCAGGAGGTTCCTGACATCGGCCGTGATGGTAAGAGCGTCTATCGGAAGCCAGGCGATCCCGACAGCGAGATTCACGGGAAGTTCGGACAGCCAGGCGACCGATGTGTAGTCATTGTAAACGGTATAATTTATATCCGAGGAGAGAGCGTTCAGCAGATTCAGTCCGATCGACAACCGGTCCACTGGATCGAAAAGAAGGCCGAGGTCGAATGTAAAGCCGTCCCTGTCTCCGAGCCTCTCTATATCGCTATGGGGAGAGAAATGGAGATACTTTCCGGTAAGGCCGAGATCGAGCCAGGGAAGGATCTCATGAGCGTAGCTGGCTGTCAGGTAATGCTCATAATTGACCCACCTCGTAGAAATGGTGGAACCCTCCGGCATGTAAATTTCCCGTTCCTCGCGGTCCCATGATTCCCACCAACCCTTCCCGGTCATGCTGTATGAGATCCCGAACCTGTGCTTAGCGTAAGATACAGTATATCCGCGGTCAGTGAAGTTGGGCGCCCAGCCTTCCAGTAACTCCATCGTGATCTCCCACGCGTACTGCTGGATATATCCTGAGAGCGAGATCCTGTGGCCCTCGATCTGAGTAAGGCCTGCCGGGTTATAGAAGAGGGCGTTCTCGTCGTCAGCCAGGCCGGTAAAAGCCTTGCCCATCGACATGGCGCGGGTACCGTCATAGAAGAAAGGCTCCTGTGCGCCGATCGATGTCGCCGACAGGATGAGGATATACACCATCACCGGAAGTGCTTTGAGATTCATGTCGGGACCCCTCCCTTGAATGTGTGCGGGGCAGCATTCTGGTACAATATAGTGCACAGCCCCAGGTACTGGACAGGGCTAAACCGATCTTTTCCGTCACGAGCCGGAACTTCCCTCCCGAACGGCCGTATTCCCAATATGAGAAAAATTTAACATTTATCATATTTAGCCTTGACAGCGACGGCAGGATGTTAAATATTTCGCATGTGTAAGATTTAACATGTTGAGTCGATCGCAAATTAATTATGCGGAACCGGAACGGTCCGTGCCGGGACCGCGCGATGAAACGAAGGGAGCGGACTGTCTCATGAGTAAGACACCACGACTTGGAGACCTTACCAGGCGGGAAAGGCAGATCATGCAGATCGTCTACCGCCAGGGAAAAGTCAGTGCGGTGGAGGTCATGGAGGCCCTTCCTGACAAGCCGGTCAACGCAACCGTGCGTACGATGCTCGGCGTTCTGGAGGACAAGGGTTTCCTTGCCCACGAGCGGGAAAAGGGACGGTTTATCTACTATCCGACAATTCCACTGACAAAAGCGAGAAAGACAGCGCTGTACAACGTTCTCGATACCTTCTACAAGGGGGCCGAGGCGAGCGCCGTCATGTCGATCCTGAAGGAATCGCAGGGGAAGCTCTCCGAGGAGGAGGCCGCATCGATCATCGAACTGATCGAGAAGTCGAGGAAGGAGGGAAGGTAGCATGGAAAACTTTTTCATGGACCTGATCTCCGGCACAAAATGGGAGCAGATCCGTATATAGTATTATAGAGGTTGCAGGGGCATGCGGCGTTCGATGAGGAGGATGATGATGAAGTGTTCCGATGAAGCCCGCCACTGGCTTGAAATCCTGTCTGTCAGAGGAATAAAGATCACAACATGGCTGTCCCTCTGCGCACGGCTGGGGACGATTGAGGTGTCATCGATGATCTCAAGCCGGTCAGGACGCAAGGAACTGTCCCTCCTCATCCGCAAGGACGTCGGTGAACCGGATTGCTCCACGATGAGACAGATAGATCTATTTCTGGCCGATTCTGACAATGGAGCGTTGTGCATCTCCGATCCGGGTTATCCGGAGCTTCTCGCCGAAACGTCTGAGGCCCCGCCGGTCCTGTTTTACAGAGGAAATATCAAAGCTGCTTCCGGGCCGGCGATGTGCATCGTCGGCTCGCGTCGTGCCAGCAGGCGAGGTCTCGTAGTTGCGAGGGAACTTGCGTGGGAACTGTCCAGGCGCGGTTTTCTTGTGGTAAGCGGGATGGCGAGGGGAATCGACACTGTGGTACACGATGGAGCGCTTGCGGGCGGTGGTGAGACATGTGCCGTTCTCGGATGCGGGATCGACATAGCGTATCCTCCTGAGAACGCTCCGCTGGCGCTGGAGATCGCCAGACACGGCTGCGTACTATCTGAATTTCCACCGGGGACACCGCCGATGAAGCATCACTTTCCAATGCGGAACAGGATCCTAAGCGGAATGTCCCTCGGAGTCGTAGTGGTCGAGGCGAAGCTGGCGAGCGGTGCGATGATCACCGCGCGATGGGCCGCGGACCAGGGGAGGGAGGTCTTTGCCGTTCCGGGACCCGTGGAGCAGGAAACCTGCCGCGGACCGCATCGCCTGATCAAGGAGGGCGCTTGTCTGGTCGAGGATGTCGACGATATCCTGGCTGCCCTGCCGCCGTGCGGACGGGTAGTGGATGAGTCCCTCGGATTCCACCATTACGCGGGGCTCGATCCGGGCAAGGGCTCCCTTGCCGGAGACGAGAAGAGGATCGCCATGGCTCTCGACCTGGACCCGAAACATATTGATGAGCTTGCGCAAATCTGCCATATTTCTTCGACCGTTATCCTGCCGCTTCTCCTCGATCTCGAGATGCGCGGGATAATTGAATCATGCGGCGGGGGCACTTATGCGCTCGCCGGGTCGTGGAAAGATCACGCGGACGGTAATTTCTGATTATTTTCCGGAATTCCGAACATATGAAACGCGCAGGCAGTTCTACTGTATCTCTCAACCGATGCGCAGCATACGACATTGATGTGCTGCGCCGTGTCATATCGGAAGGGCTCGCCCCGTTCGGGGGCATGTCCGCTTTCGTCTCATCCGGCGACCGGGTCCTCCTTAAACCCAATCTGCTGTCTGCCAAGGATCCTTCCCGCGCGATTACTACACATCCTCATATCGTTGAGACTGTGGCTGCTCTCGTAAGGGAAGCTGGAGGCGAGCCTTTTGTCGGCGACAGCCCCGGCGGCGCCATCCGCGGTATAGAGCGCGTATGGGAAAACACCCTGATGAGCGAGATGGCTGAAAGGGCCGGCCTCGAGCTGGTGAACTTCGAAGCCTCCGGCTCGCAAGAGATAGATGCCGGAAAGTACAGGCTGTATATCGCGAAGCCGGTCATCAAAGCTGATGTAGTGATCAACCTTCCGAAACTCAAGACACACTCGCTGACGCTTCTTACCGGTGCGGTCAAAAACATGTTCGGCGTCGTACCGGGATTCAGAAAAGCAGAGATGCACAAGCTCTTTCCCAAGCCGTCTGAATTCGCCGCGATGCTCGTCGAGCTGTTCAGCCATGTCAGGCCGGCGGTCAGTATCCTGGACGCGGTCCTCTCGATGGAGGGCCACGGCCCCAGCTCCGGGGTGCCGAGAGAGACCGGATTGATCGCCGTCTCGGACGACGGTGTGGCGCTGGATGCTGTCATCTCGAGTGTTATCGGATTTAAACCCGAAAGTATAGATACGACGAGGCTGGCCGGTGAGCGCGGGCTCGGTGTGAGCAATCGGGAGAAAATAGAGGTGACAGGTGACGCCGCGGGAACCGTTATCGAGGATTACGACCTGCCGTCCAACCTGGGGATGAGGCTTATCCCCGGGCCGCTCGTAAAGATGGTAGCTCCCCTGGTCTGGCTCAAGCTCATCATCGACAGGGAGAAATGCACCGCTTGCGAGATGTGTTACAAGAGCTGCCCCGTCAAGACGATCGTTCCGGACGGGGAGAAGTTCAGGGTGGTCCACGACGAGTGCGTCCAGTGTATGTGCTGTCATGAGCTGTGCCCCGAGAATGCCGTGGAGATCAAGCTGAGCTGGCTTGCCAGGAAGTGGTCATAGATGTCCTCAACAGGATGGAAGACATTCCAGCACAGACTGGAGCTGTTCGGAGTCAGGCTGCTCAGCTCGCTGCCACTGCTTCTTCCGTACAAGTGGTCGATCAAGGCCGGCGGGCTCCTTGGCGCCTTTGCTTTCGACGTCGTCAGGATAAGGCGACGCGTTACCCTGGAGAATCTCGAGAGGGCATTCGGAGACGGGATGACCGCAAAAGAAAGGGTTCGGACGGGCAGGCGCTCGTACATCAACTTCGCCAAGTCGATGGTCGAGCTCGTCTCCCTGCGCCGACTCAGTACAGAGAAACTGCGGGAGCTGGTGCGGATCCACGGCAGGGAGAATATAGACGCGGCCTTTGCCGAGGGTAAGGGAGTGATCGGTGTCACAGGGCATTTCGGGAGCTGGGAGCTGCTCGGCGCCTCCGGAGTCGCCCAGGGCATTCCCGTTGATTTTATCGTCGGAGAACAGACGAACAGCCTCGTCGATGATTACATCAACGGGTTGCGAACATCGACGGGGATAGGAGTGATACCGAAGGGGATCGCGGTTCGCGGAGTGTTCAGTTCACTGAAGAAGAACCGTTGTATCGCGATACTCTCAGATCAGGATGCGAGAAAAGCGGGGATATTCGTAGATTTCTTCGGCATCCCCTCGTCGACATATCCTGGCGCGGCGCAGTTCGTCTGGAAGACCGGATGCCCGATGGTATTCTGCAGCATAGTACGTCGCGGGGACGAGACGCACGATGTCTGGTTCGAGCCGGCGATGCACGCCGATACGGAAGCGGCAGGGGAAGAGGAGATAGCCCGCCTGACGGCTGCTTTCACATTGGAGCTGGAGAATGCGATCAGGAAGAATCCGGATCACTATTTCTGGGCACACAAGAGATGGAAGACGAAACCCCCCGAGTGACCTTATTCCTTTTCATCGGGCTTGGCCTGAAAACCTATCTGTGAAGAATCTTTCCCGCCGTGGATCTTGATCTCGCCGAAATTATTCTCGAACTGTTCGATGGTCCTCGACAGGACGATCTGAAGTGATTTGGCCGACTGCGGCGTCATGATTATCCTCGATAACACCTTGGCCTTTTTCAGGCCGGGGAGCATCCTGGCGAAGTCGAGGATAAATTCAGCGGCGGTGTTTCCGGTCAGCACGAAATTCGAATAGATACCTTCCGCGGCGCTCTCGTCCAGTTCGACCTGGATCTGCTGCTGCTGCTGTGGCTGTTTCTGCATGATAATCCTTTCATGAATTCTATCGGATACGACAGTGCATTATACTGCTTGGACAGGGTTTACGGCAAGAGAGAGCTGAGATTCAGCATTATCGACCCGCGCAAATGGTCGATGCTGTAATTGACATAATTGCAATAATTTGATAAAATAACCTTGTGGTATACTCGAAGATTGGGTTTGTTCTGAAGTAATTTTTCGGGGGTGTTCCGATGTTCAGAAGGCTGATCATACTATTCTGCGCCTGCATCTTTATCGTGTTTATCAATGGCTGCGACAACGATTGCTGCAGCGTGACTCCAGAGACGAGATCTGCTCATATCGAACTCCATCCAGGCAGCCTGGATTTCCAGGCCGTTCAATCTGGCCCGCTCCCGGCCGCAGAGAATGTCTACCTCTTCAACTCGGGCAGTTCGTGTCTCGGGTGGACGGCGACAAGCAGCGATCCCTGGCTGGAATGTCATCCGGACTCCGGGTTCACGGGGAGCTGTGGAGACACTGATACACTGCGCGTATCAGTGAACAGTACTTCTCTGGACAAGGGCACTCATACGGGTGATATTTACATACAATCCAATAACGCCGACAATAATCCCGGGAGGATCACTGTCACCTATTCGATTGTTTCTCTCAGTGACATATTCATCATAAAGGACGCCTGGTGGACCGACTCGGTCGATGCCGACTCGAACGGATGCATCGAGAGCGGGAGGCTGACCTGGGATGCCGACGTTCTCGACGGTTCAACGCGTGAGGTCAGTGCACAGGTCTTCTACAGGACGGAGTGTACGGAAGAGTGGCTGTACTACTACACGACCGCATGCTGGACGATCACGGGAGAGAACAGGGATGATACATATTTTGTGACTGTCGATAACCTTCCTCGCGGCGATTACGAGTTCTCGATCATTCTCTACCAGTGCGGGGGTTCCGATCCGGTGACGAAGCGCGATAATGAAGATGACAGCGATCTCGACAACAGGTGCTTCGAATCGCTTGTCACATATTCTATCTATGACGCCTGGTGGGCTGATGAAAGGGATGTGGACGGGGACGGATGCAGGGACAGCGGTCAGCTCGCATGGGATGCTGACGTTGATGAGGGTCTGACGAGATCGGTCCAGGGGCATGTCTATTACCGGCTGGCAGGAGAGTATACCTGGACATACTACAGCTCCACTGCGTGCTACGACATCACCGGAAAGAGCCGTGACGACGCTTATTTCCTGAACGTGGAAGGGCTCGAGCCGGGACGGTACGAGTTCATAATAGACCTGTACGAATGTAACGGTCACGGCAAGGCTGCCGAGCGCAGCTACGAGCACGACCCCGATCTGGCTGACCAGTGTTTCGATGAATACGTTCCTCCTGCGACTGGATACATGATAAGAGACGCCTGGTGGACGGGAGGCATAGACGCTGACGGAGACGGGTACTTCGAGAGCAGCACGCTGGTGTGGGATCCAGATGTGGATGTAGGGACTACCGGCTTTGTCGTATCGAAGGTCTACTACATTGTCAGTGGTACCGATATCTGGATGTACTACGGCGAGACTGAATGTTTGACTGTCAACGGAACGGGGATACACGATACATGCTCCATTGATATCTTCGGCATAGGCCGCGAATGCTACGATTTTGCCATCCTTCTCTATGAATGCCACAACCTTGAAGATGGTTACGCTGTGTGGCATCATACCCATGATGAGGATTTGATGGACCAGTGTTTCGAGCCGGGAGACCAGTCCACTCTTCGCTCGAATGTGGAGATACCGCTGGTGCTCTCGGGAACAGCACCCGTTACTGAGGGCCGGGCGCCCTTAAACCCCTATGGGAAAGTAAAGGAACCGGAAGAGACTGTCACTCCTGAGGCTGATGTCAGAGAAGGGACAGGAAGGCCGCGTCCCGGCGCGAACTGATGTCATGAGGATCGTACCCATCTTTTTGTAACCGTTGCGTAAGCACCTCCGACGTATTACTGTGAACCCCGCCTGTACCTGTATTACTTGAGGAGGATATCTCAATGTATCGACGGACCCTTATTCTGGCCGCCCTGTTATCGTCCGTTTCGTTTTTCTCTGTGGGATGCGGGGGAGAGGAGTTCGAGAGCAGATGGCGCGATCGGGAGATAGTAATAGATGGTGACACCTCGGAATGGCGCGGAACCGAGCAGTACAGCGACGATGACAAGGGCGTCAGGTTCGCGGTCTTTAACGACGGGGAATACCTCTACATGTGCCTCTCGACATGGAACGCGAAAACACAGCAGCAGATCCTCGTTCGCGGACTTACCGTCTGGTTCGACGCGAAGGGCGGCGACGACAGGGTCTATGGAATAGATTTTCCGATGACAAAGGGACCTGGAGAGATGCGCGAACTGCGCGAGACAGCCGCGAGAGACAGGGCACAGGCGATCGAGGATCTGCTTATAAGATCAAGAAGCGAGATGGTCATCGGTAGATCTGAAGATTCCAGGGGGCAGTGGATGTTTGTCGAGGATGGAAAAGAACTCGGCATCGAAGCGGCACTCGCTCTTGACGACAGGATACTGGTATATGAGCTGAAGGTCCCCCTCACGGGCGGTGACCTTCTTCCCTTCCCTGACGGCCTGGCCGAGGGCGGCCTGGCGGGTCTTGGTCTCGAGATGGGAAAGATCGATATGGACGAGATGAAAAGGCAGATGGAGGGGCAGAGGCCTCCCGGCGGCATGGGCGGGCGCGGCGGCGGTATGGGTGGAATGGTTGGCGGCAGGCTGGGCGGTGGACGCGGCGGGATGCGTGAAACGATGGAGGAAGAGCTCGAGGTCTGGATGAAGGTCAGACTCGCGACGGCGCCATGAACGCAAAGAACGGAAACATCGACTGGGAAGTACTCGAACGGGAACTGTTCGAGTCGGCCGGCATAGAGCTCGATCGCAAGCGGGCACTCGGCATACGGATGGAAGCGGACAGGATCGTATCGATGATACTCGATTCAGATATGCCGCGTGTCGACATCGAGATCGCTGTTCGGACCTTTTGCTCGCATGTGCTCGAGGAATTCCCCTGCAAGGAGGAACTGTTCGACGCGTTGTACCTGGGCAGGTTCCGGAGGATCTGGGAGCAGTTCAGGAAGGACGGGGAAGAATTGTTCGGGGGCGGGTCCTAGTCTTCCTTCAAAGATGACCTCCAGGTATTTTTCGAAACCAGAGACTATCTCTGCCGTTGCTTCTTCACGGTCAGTTGTCGCCACATCGATCCAGTGCACGTACAGGATGTCGCCCTTTATATCGACCGACAGTGTCCCGGGAGTCAATGTTATGGAATTGGCCAGCACGGTCCTGCCGAGCGGCGAACTCAGCCGGGTCCTCACGGAGACGATGCCCGGATTGAGGGGGATCTTTCTCCGAACAATCCTGCTGGCGACGTCAAAGTTCGCTTTCACTATCGCGATGAACAGATATCCTGCATACGCGATGGACCAGGCGATCTTCACCGGGGTTATCCGGGGCATCCGCCGGGTCTTTGAAAAGAAGATCGAAACGAGAAGGGCAGCGGCGGATATGACCGCTACGTCGGACATGTCGGCCGATCCCGTCCAGACAATATATATGAGTATGAGCAGGGCTGCCAGCAGCAGCCGCGCGAGAAATCTCTCCATCAGTTTTCGTAATCCTTTCGTAAGCAGTAGAAGCGGAATAATATAAGAATCGTTATCGCTGGTAAACTGTTATTTTTTGAGTCAGTCCGCACGAAATGACTCTCAATGTGCTTGACCACACTTTACAGAGGCTTCAAGATTATCGATGAATGACTCGATTTTCTCGCTTCAAGTTTATATCTGGGTCTATACCAATTCGTTTCTGTCAGAGCACCTGTTTTACACACAGGTGACCTCAAGCGCAATATCTGCCCTGCGAACCGGTTTCTATCAAATAATTCGACGCTTACGGGATAATTGAACTGGGAATTATCCAGCAGAATGTGGTGGGGGCACCCAGGGGGCACCAGTTTCGAGGGAGGATTTCTTCAATAATTTCTGAAAATACTTTATTGAGGATATTGCTCGAATAAGGATAACTGCAAGCATGGCAAGGCGGACGGAATTAATAGAAGCCACAAACTGTAAGTATTGCACTTAGTGGTTGAATGCAGTGGGGCGATAAATCCATTGCGCAAGGATATGTCCGGTCTGTGGCATTTCAACTCCTGAGGCTTCCTGCCTTACAAGCAGTGCGTACCAGGCTAGAGTCTTGGGCTGTTCATTTCTAAATTGTATAATTACATTAAGTTATAGCAATGATATTTTATAACCCTTTCCGTGGATTTAAGAAAGTAAGCATAAAGTAAGCATAATATGAATTCTTGGCTCTCCCATTAATGTCATCCGATCCGATATTCACGGTATCTATGGGAAAGTTGAGATTGGTAATCTCGGCGCTGAATAGTACGTGGACCAGGGTAAGTGCAATTATTGCAACGCGGGCGGAATAAATGGGAGGGACAGGCACCATTAATTCGTTGTCAGTACTGTATATACGGGCGTTTCGGGAATAGTCAAGTCCCTATAACCTTTTATTATGCTGTAAGTTGCGTAAAATCAGGCTTATATATCATCATTTCAAAGAAATTTGAGGCCTCCTGTTTTACACACAGGGAGCCTCAAGCGCGGTATCTGCTGCAGAAACAGGGTTCTATCGTATAATTCAACTCTTACGGGATAATTGAACTGGGAATTATACAGCAGGATGTGGTGGGGGCAGGCGGAGGGCACCATAATGATCGGAGGCATATCCTGATGGAGATGTGGGGGCACCAGAGGAGAAAGTGCA